>PPYF01670717.1_pt1 | contig 24467 bp, 14 predicted proteins | sample 1559871 | NCBI WGS metagenome assembly PPYF01 (sample SAMN08240021, study PRJNA423297) | Human gut metagenome, whole genome shotgun sequencing project. | reverse complement strand
CGAAACGACACCGGAAATGGAGGTCGGCACGATCGCCAGCGTGGACGTGGCGGCCGCGTTGCGTTGCGACAGACCGAGCCAGACGAGCGCGGGCACGATCACCGTGCCGCCGCCGATGCCGAACGTGCCCGACAGCACCCCCACCAACATGCCGACCACAATCAGCACGATGATGCTGCGCGCCGACCCGTCAAGCGCCGTCTCCCCCGCTCGCGATTCCATCTTTTGCGATTCCGTCCGTACGGCATCCGCCCGATCCGCAGTTTCCCCTTCATCACACATGGCAGCTCCTTCCACGTCTTCCGCGCCCGATACTACCCACCTGCCGCGCGCAGCAATCAGCCGATTCCATAATTTTGCGATTTCGGCGCCGCAGCGCCCGGTTCACGCGCTTTCTCGCTTATAGATGGCGGATTCGCGGGATCGACGGATGGTATCTCGCTTATAGATGGCGGCCCCTTACGGAAACAAGACATCTGGGGGGCATGCATGCTACCCCCTAACGACCTATTGCCCAAACCGACCCGCCACCTATAAGCGAGATACCACCGGACGCCCGGCCGAATCCGCCATCTATAAGCCAGATATCCAGCCAAAACCACGACCGCACGCCTACACCCACGCCTACACCGGCACACCCGCACGCCTACAACCACGCAAGACCCATTGCACACACCCCCGTACGCACACGACCGCGCGCGGACCGACAAAATCGCAAGTCATGAGCGAAAAGGGGCATCAAAAGCACCCAAAACAGCCCGAATCACACCCCCATCCGCTCACAGACAAGCAAAACCAGCCCAACTCACAAGTCGTGAGCAAAAGGGGAGGCCACCCAACATCAAAACAGCCCGAAACATCCAGAATCGTACCCCCATCCGCTCACAACCGCGCCAAAACCGTCAAAACCGCAAGTCATGAGCAAAAGGGGCATCAAAAGCGTCCGAAACAGGCCGAATAATACCCCCATCCGCTCACAACCCATGCTTCAGCACGATTCAGGCCATATGCGCACCGCAACAACACCCCTGCGCAACATCAGACATGCACACGCACGCAAACACAAGTACACACACTGAAACGCAACACGTACCACAAGCACACAAACACCACGCACCACATACCGAGCACGACCAGACGCACACCCCCGCACACCGGAGAAGCGATGTCACCGGCCTGCGGCGGCGCTAGGCTAGACACTACCCCCGAACACCAGACGAATGGCGCGCGCCGGCCCCGGCGCACAACCCGTGCCGCACAATCCAGGAGCGTCGCCATAGCCGCGCGAGCCCCACAAAAGCGCAGCCAGCCACAAACACGAGCAGTCCGATCACCGCAGCCGCCACGGCTGTCATTTCGCCCGGCTCGTCGTATTGCGTCTTGTCTGGCACTTTGGGGTTCGGAATCCGGTGCCCTCGCACGAGCAGCCTGTGTGAGTTGACACCGTACGGCGTGCACGTGATCAGCGTCGCGTAATCGGCCCCGGACTCAATATTCAGTTTGCTGATTTCGCTCGGCAGCACCACTGAGATCTGGTCCACTTTGTACGTGTACGTTTGGTCGAGCACGTGGAATGCGAACGTGTCGCCTTTTTTCAGTTCGTCGAGGCCGGTGAGCAGTCGCGCGGATGGCAGTCCGGTGTGTCCGGAGACCACCGCATGCGTGGTCGCTCCGCCTACTGGCAGCGAGGTTCCGGCCAGATGCCCGGCGGCTATCTGCAGTACGCCGTCGCTGGTGCCGTGGTATACGGGCAGTTTCACTTTGATGCGCGGTATGGTCACGTACCCCATGATGCCGGTGCCGGTCACGTCGAGCGTTTCATCATATTCGCGCTTCTGTGCGTCGGTCATGTGCCACCGGTCGCCGTTCGCGGCGAGCCGTTCGTTGTATTCGTGCGCCGCTTTCAGCATGGCTTTGCGTTCGGCGCCGGACATGTCTTTGGTTTGTTCCACGTAGCCTGCTACGGCGTATGACTGGTGCATGCGGTTCCACCAGTCGCTGAATGTCGGATACGCGATGAGGCCCAGCGCGCCGATCATGGCGATTGCGGAAATGGCAATCATCACATTGAGCAGCGCATTCGATTTCTTATGCTTGGCAGCCGGTTTAACCTGCGCACCCGGTTTAACCTGCGCATCCAATTCGACTTGCGCAGCTGGCTTGGCGTCCGATTCATCCGTCACGTTATTTATGCTACGCCCGCTTCCGCAAAGCCGTCTTGGCAACGATCAGCAGCACCAAGCCCGCGCCCAAGATGGCCACGGCAATCCAAGCGGCCTGCTGCACGTCGGCGCCGGTGTGCGGCTGGTCCGGCGTGGTGGGTGGCGTGTGCGTGTTGGTGATTTCAGTGGAGTCGCCTTCCACATCGGAGATGGTGGTGTAGCCGTCGGGCACCGCCGCTTCGACCACGGTCCATTCGTGGTCCGCGTCGAGCGCTGTCCACGTGTGCGTCCACTTGTTGGACTCGTCCAGTTTCACGTTTTCCACGGGCTCGCCGTCGCGCAGGAGTTTCACGGTGATGGATTCGGGGCGCTTGCCGTCGGAATTGTTCCGGTCATTCCAGATTTTGCGCACAGTGCGTTCCACGGTTTTCGGCGGTTGCGCCACACATTCGGTTTTCGGTTCGATACTCAGCACACGCGACCCGCCGGAGACGCCGTCTTCGGGCACTGCGACGAGCATGCTGCCGGAAGAGCACGTCCATGTCTGGTTCTTTCCGGAGGCGTTGGTGACCTTCACGTCAACGCTGTCGGACACGGCCAAGTACAGGCCGTCGGACAGTCCGGTGAAGGTCAGATGCCCGGAGGTGTTGGTGACGCCGGTTGCCGTGGCGTCGGGTTTGTTCACCGCGATGAGTCCGGCGAGCGTGTTGGCCATGTCTCGCCACACCTGCGCGTCCTTGCCGGTCATCTTCGACCAGTCGACGGGGTAGGCGGTGGAGTCGGTGAACGGTGCGACGGGTTCGAAGGTGGCGCCGCCGCTTGCCGGGATCTGCCCGACTTTGTAGAGGTTGAAGCTGGCGTCCGAAATGGCGAAGTTGGTAGAATCGTCGCCAGTTTCGGAGTCCGAGCTTTTATGTTGGTACGAAATGGCGATGCTGCCGCTGGCAGAGTCTGTTGTTGGCGCCGCGACGGCATCGCGAGTAATGAATGCACAGGCTGCCGCGGCGAATGTGGCGGCGATTGCGCAGCATGCGGCGATGACGCGGCTTGCGATCGTGCGTTCCTTCATTGCCGACCCCTCTTCTGTGGATTGGAAAGTAAGCATGTTTGATTCGCCCCCAACGGCAAACCGGAAAATATATGGAGCCAGGCTGGATACTCAAGAAAATTAGGCAGTGTACAAGGGATTGAGGTGGTCCAGCCCAGCATATGTGGGTTCAGTTATTATTTAATTTTTAGTTTTTAAATTATGTATTGCGATTCCCGTAAGCCGCTGCTGACTTGCGTCAACGCGGCTCACGGGTTTCGCATGGTTACTTCAGATTCTTATGGAATCCGGAGGATCAGGCATTGCGACGACGCAGAGCCATCACCAGGGTCGCGCCAGCAAGCACGAACACGGCGATGCCAGCCACGTACAGCAGCACGGTGCCCATGCCACCGGTGGACGGCAGGTTGGAGCCGTTGACGTTGACGACGTCGGTGGTCAGGGAGCCGGCGGTCTTGTCAGCGGTGAACTCGATCTCGCCGGAAGCGGCATTGCCGTTCAGCTCGGTCAGGACATCCGTGCGTTCCCCGGTGGCCCACTCGATGTTGTGCGTGGCGGTCACGGTGAAGGTGATCGGCTTGATGGTGTTGTAGCCGGCCGGGGTCGTGGTCTCGGTCAGGATGTAGTCGCCGTCATCGAGACCGGAGAAGGTGAAGGAGGTGTCCTCGCCCGCGGTGAACTCCTTGACGAGGATCGTGGTGCCGTCCTTAAGCTTCTTCTCCAGCTTGAACGCGGCGCCCTTCAGAGCTTCCTTGTTCTCTTTGACCTTGTTCACGACGACCTTGTAGGTGAAGACGATGACGTTGTCCCACGGGGTCTTACCGGTCGGGATGCTCTCGCCGCCCTGCTCGGAGTTCGGGTTGTTGGAGAACTGCAGCCTGGCCTTGTTCACGTTGCCCTCGTTGCCGCGCACGGCCTGCTCGGTGAGCGTGGAGGTGTAGTTGACGGTGATCTCGGAACCAGCCTTGGCGGCAGCCACGGCGGTCTTCAGATCGGTGAACACAACCTCGAAAGTGCACTTGTCGGAGAGACCGGTGGCCTTGACCTCGTAGCCGCTGGTAATCTGCGTGCCGTCGACGGCGACCTTGACGGAATCAGCGTTGAAGGACAGACCCTTCTCCTCGACATCATGGAAGGCGAGGTAGTAGGTCTTGTAGTCGGCGTAGTTGCTCGGCAGCTTGGCCTTCAGCTGGAACGGGACCTTATCGTTGACGTCGTAGTCAGCGGAGTCCTGCCAGCCGGAGGTATCACCAGTGGTGTCGTTGGTGTCCTGGACCTTCTTCTCGAAGGAGGGCACGTCGCTCTTCGGGTTGATGGGCACGTCACCGACAACCTTGGTGATGTACAGGGTGTTGGCGTCGTTGCCGCTCACGGTGTTGTCCTTATCCTTGATGAGGTAGTAGCCCGGAGCCGCCTCGTAGGACGTGTCGGTCTTGGTCAGCGTTGCGACCGGGTTCTCAAGGTTGGCGAACGTCTTGATGACGTCAAGCTTCTCCTGGTCGGTCTTGCCTTCGACGTTCACGTCGGTGAGCCGCTTCAGCTCTTCGGCGGTCACCTCGGTGCCCGCAGTCTTGATACCGTTCTCGCCGTACTTGACGTTGGAAAGCACCTTGCCGTCGAAATCGCCGGTGAAGATCTGGTACACCTCGTAGGTGTGACCCTGGTACTTGGCATCAGTCGGGAAGCTGATGGTGTAGGAGGTCTTGACCGCGGTAGCAGTCTCCCCCTCCACAGCGGTTGCGGTGGAGGCACCGGCGAAACCGGCGACGGCCATTGCCGCGGTGGCTGCCACAGCGACGAGGCCTCTGAGAACCTTATTCATTGTTCTCCCTTTCTTTCTTGTTTGAAATCTTGAATCTTCAGTTATGTGTGTTCAGTTATTGCCTAGTGGGCATTGGGTCGCTACGGTCCAGCCCCCTTCCCCTAGACGAGTTCATCATTGCCGCCTCCTGAGGCTCAAGGCCAGACCGGCCACGGCAATCGCCACTGCGAGGAATCCCGCAGCGTACATCTTGTTTACTCCCTCGCCGCCTGTACCAGGCAGAACGACGCCGGGGGTGTTGGTAATGGAACCACCGTCAACGGTGAATGCGGCAGACTTCTGATAGTCGGCGGTAGTCTCCGGCTTGAAACCGGAAGACGTGTACCACGTGCCTTTCACGTTCGCGCCTTCGGCCGGCCCGATGCGGAACACGTGCGGAGTCGTATCGATGTTGTACCCGTCAGGAGCCTTGGACTCGATTAACTGGTATTCACCCCACTCAAGACCAACGATGGAGAACTTACCGGCGTCGCCATCACGATCCGTATACCATTCCGTCTGCGCGGAGCAGGTCTTCTCACTGCTATTCACGCAATCCTTGATGGTTGCGATAGGCGTGGCGCTATCACCTTCCGTGTATTCGGCGTTGCCGTTGGCGTCCCACGAGAAGTTCTTGGTCTTGTACAGCTTCCATTCGGAACCGGCCAGCAGCTTCAGTTCACTCGAATCGTCGGTCTTCTGCCAGGTCGCCTTGCCGGTAAGACGCGGGTTCTCGACCTTTTCGGGAAGATCGGAGCTCGTGACCTGCCCATTCTTGATAACGATGGTGTAGGTCTTCGCCTTGCTGGCGTCGAAACCGTTCGGGGCGTTGATTTCCTTCAGCGTGTAGGTGCCATTCGTAAGATCGGACACCTTGAACTGGCCGCCCTTCGGATCCTCATCCTGCCGCGTGTCAGCTGCCTTGGCAGTCGTGTTGGTAATAGCGCGCACCACCGGCTGATCGTAGAACACTGCATTCTTCACCGCGGAACGATGGGAACGATTCTCCACGTATGCGCTGGTCACCGTGCAGCCGGAGGGGACTGTTTCTTTTTGGAAATCATTCCACGCCTCCACAACCTGAACATCCTTACCCGTAAAGGTAAACATACCGTGATCCGCGGCGGTGTACTTATCGTCATTGGGCAGATCGAACCCTTTAGCATTGCCAAGATAGAACTGGTAATTTGTTGTAACAGAACTCTTCGGCAGCTGGAAACGCACATAGTCACCGCACGCGCTGGAACTTTGCACATCGCCGCTCCAGTTATTGCTGTCCGTGCTCTTCTTATATTTCAGCCAATAGTCGTTCCACTGCACGTTCGACTTCTTGAAGTACACGGAAACCATCGGCTCCGTCACCTTGATCTTCAGGGTGGCCTTCTCCCGGCTATGCTGCTCGGTGGCGGTGATGGTCACATAGCCCGAGGTCACCCGATTGGCGGTCACCCTGACAATGGTGCCGGTCGTAGGAGTTACGGAAACCTCATCCGTATTGCTCGAAGTCCAGTTCACCGTGTTGCCTTCAGGCGCCACGGTAGCCGTCAGCGTCATGGTCTTGCCCTGTTCCAAGCTGATTTCCTGACCTTCGGTGTATTTGTCAATGCTGACCGAGCCCACCACGGTTACGCCGGTTACCATAACCGGGAACGTCACAGTCTTGTCGCCGGCCGTGAACACGATGTTCGTAGTGCCGTTGCTATACGGCTGCAACTGCGTGCCATCGCTGGCAATGCCTGCAACGGCAGGGCTTTCGGACTTCCACTGCACCTTCGTGGCGAGCTCCTTGCCATCCTTATCCACGGCAACATAAGAAATGCTTACCGGAGTGGAATTCGTGAAGCTCCACGAACTAACTTCAGTTTCATTGATCTTGACCACGATGTTTGCGATTTCGCTGTCGGAATCATCATCCGTAATAGTCCACGACTGGTCGGGATCGCCCTTCTTGGTCAATTCCCAAGTGGAACCCGCGAGCAACGTGTTCTGGTCTTCTGCGTCAACCTTCGACCATGCGATGGAAGTACCGGCACTCACGTTGACAATGGCGCCATTGTGCAGCTGCTTGGCGGTGTCATCGGTGATTTCAGCGCCAGTAGCGCTGTACACCTTGTCGATGGTTGAAACGGTATCCGTACTGTCGTGCGTGACGATGCGATAGATGTTCGTGTTCAACGCATACTGGCTGCTGCCGGTACCGCTTTCCTTCAGGTAGTATGTGGCCTTCTTTGCGAGACTGCCCAAAGTGACGCTACCGTTATCCGCATCATCCGCATCATTCCAGCCGCCATCGGCAACCGTGGTGATGGGGTTCGTGCCATTCATGGCATTATCCCTCGTGCCGTACACCGTCCACGAAGTACCTTTCAGGGCTTTGCCCTCGGCATCGACCTTATCCCACTTGATTGCGGCGCAGGAGGTGGTCATCTGCCCATACCAAGACAGGTTATGACGTTCCTGATCCATATCCACTGCAGAGGTGGAATATTTGCCTTCGGCGTTGACGAAATTGCCGCTGTTTGTGGTAACGACATCCTTGTTGTACATTTCAAAATCGCCAGTAGTCCACACACGACCATTAGTGGAGACATGCGACTGGAAATTGCCCTTGGCACCAAAATCATTGCCCGTTACCATAACGGAACCCATCCATGCGGCAGACGGATCATCAGTTACATTGACGCCATACCAGTCTTCCTTGTCGCCATGCTTCTGATCCTTGTACCAGCCGGTGTTGATGCGCCCCGACCCCTTACCACCAAGAATCGTAAGGGTATTGGTGTTATAGAAGTTCCACATCAGCTGGCTTGCGCGCTTGACGTACTCCTGCCCATGCGTATTGTTGTAGCGGTTTGTGCCCGTCGAATTCATCATGACGTAGCCGTCGGAGATATCAACGTCGTTCCACTTGAACTGCCAGCCATTACGGAACTTCACATCATTGCCATTACCGTTGATGTTGATGGCGACCGAAGCATTGTCGGAGATGTTCTTGAAGTTGAACACCACGCCGGCATCACCAATGCTATTCAGCTTTGATGCGTCTAAATTGAACACCTGCAACTCGTCTTTGCCATCGCCGGTCAGCGTGATTTCCGTCTGACGGGAGTTGTTCTCAATATCGAACCGGTAAACGTTGTTTGCGTAAGTGTTGTAGCTGTATGAATAACGTTTGCCTGTGTAATTATCCTCATTGCCCTTCGTAACAGTGTTGCTGGAGGAAATCTTCGCGAGCTTGCCAGACAGCGTAGTCACATAATTCTTATATTCGGAATATGTGTAATCCGAACCCGTCGAGGGGTTCTTCACTCCGGAAATAACGGTGTTGCTCTGATTCCAGTTGACTTTGCCGTTGCCGCCCATGTCGTACACGGAATACTGTTCACCGTTCTTCCAAGTGTTGCGGCTTTGCACTGTGGTCTGATTACCAGCAATGTTCGCGTTAAAGTTATGGTCATTCGTCTCGCCGGTAGCGCCATTCCCCGCTCCGGTTCCAAGCCAGCTGGATCCCTGATTAGCGTCATCCGTCCAGCCCTGAGCACCACCGAACCAATTCAACTCGGAATTGGTGCTATTGCCGCCAACCGAAAGCACAGTCGAACCGTCCTTCGGACGGAACTGCGAACCAAAACCGACGATGCCCCAACGAAAACCACGCGAACGATTGAATGAGCCATCCTTATTCCAGATGTTCCAAGCCTGCTTCATTGGATGAAGCAAAAGCTTTCCGTTCACAGCGGTCAAGCCTTCGGCCTCAACAGCGTAAGAACCCTCAGGCGCATTGTTGTTATTGGCAGAAGTAATGCCCGACTTCTTGCCACCTACATACATGTCACCGCCAACGAAAGTAGCGATACCTTCATCGTTACCGCTGCCGGAGGTCTGATCGCCTAACGGTTCTGTGGTAGGTGTGCAGATTGCGCCGTCATTGCGACTTTCGTCAGCTTTGGCATTGTAGGTGGGGAGGAGGGAAGTTACTGCTACGGTGGCCATCATGGCTACCGCTATGGCGGCGGCGGTCAGGGAGCGGGTACGCGAAAGCACGCGACCGGTTGCCGATCGCGTTCCTGCATAGTGTCGTGGTGCGTTGCCGACACCATACGCCATTGCCTCATCTTGTCCCCTATCCGCAAAGTGTTCACCCTTCTGAGTCCCTCAACTCGAGGGTTGATATCCTTTGCATAATGCCGTTATCACTTCTGTTTTACGTATAGCTTCTGCGCTGTTCCCATCTCCGGCAACACAGCCGGAAACCTCTGTTTTCCCTTTTTCTCTGACCTACGGTTTACTATGATAACCTTTGCAGTTATGAAAACAAAATGAAACAGAAAGAACCCACACCCCCTCCCCCGATACGTTTTTTCGTCCCCTCTCACGGGGACAACGCTTTAAAGCCTGATATTCAACGGTTTGTCAACGATTGCAAAATCAAAAAACACATGCTGATCATTGAATGAAATTCATCATTCATCAGCCCCCGATTGGCGTGTCATGAAACACATCACTGCAAATTGTTTCATTTTTTTCCTGAAAACGTATGCCACACACCGTGACTACAGTGGGGGTATCCCTTATCAATCCACCCCAGGCCATCACAATCAGCCCGTCGGCATTGACGGGCTGCGGAAGGGTAATGAGACTCGGCTCTCAGCGGCCAGTGCCGTACACGGAATCGGTGCCGCGTAGTACGAGCTGGGCGCGCACAATCTCATGCGCGTTCTCAAGCGGCTTGCCTTCGATAAGCTTCATGGCCTTTTGTGCGGCCGCGCGACCCATCGCATACGGATCCTGGCGCATGGTGGTCAGGTTCACAGTGTCGGCGTACGGCGAATCGTCGAAGCCGATAATCGAATAGTCACTCGGCGTGTGGTGGCCGTAACGTTCCAAACGCAACACCAGCGGAATCGCCATCATATCCATCTGGCAGCAGATCGCGTCCGGGAACTCGTCCAACGCAAGCAGCGCGGTCAACGCCGAGTCGGCGAAGGTCTTGCCACGCGGCACAGAGACGACGCGCCACTTGAAGTCATGGGAGGCCCCCATCGTCTTGCAGGCGCGGATGAAGCCCTGTCCTCGCGCATCGATGGAGGAATTAATGGAATCGACCGCATCGGAGCACACGTACACGATATTCTTGTGCCCCAGATTGATCAGATGCTGGGCGGCGGTGAACATGCCGTCCTCATCGTCGATGGAGATGGTGGCGTCGAAGCCGTTTTGCGTCGGCGTATTGATGCCAATAATCGGTACGTGGATGCGCTTGAGCTGCTGGATTTCCTTCGGCTCCACGCCGAACGATGTCACGAATACTGCGTCCACGTTGCGGCGGACCGGCAGATTCGTGAAGAAGTCGCGGCGGTTTTCGGCGGTGTCGACGTGCTGGAACAGCGATACGTCATACCCGGCATTATGCATGACGGATTCGATTCCAGCGAACACTTCCGTATTGAACCAGCTAGTGATCTCTTCATTCATCAGCATCGCCACACGGTACGATTGACCCGATTTCAACGATGTCGCGGAACGTGAGATGTTGAAATCAAGCTTGTCCGCCGTTTCCAGCACCTTGCGGCGCGTACGTTCGGACACCAGTTCCGGCCGCGTGAACGCGCGCGATACCGTGGAAATCGACACACCCGCGGCCTTGGCCACCTCGCGAATGCCTGCTCTATCCATCTCTCAACCCCTTTGCGGTTTCTGCATCATAATCACAAACGTTCCCAGCCTTGGAAACACTCGCTTGAGCGGCGATGCTCTCTCAATCTGTTTCTATCATACTGCGAACGTTGTCAAAAATCACGCCAGTGTTGCACAAATCGCACAAATTATCAAAATAACCGGGTAAACCGCGTAAAAAGCCCATTTCGTCCACTGATGCTTATAACCCAACTCGCCGTTGTAATAATGCACGAATGCAACGCCAATGCCAGGCATAATCATCATCACCGCGCCAAACAGGCCGGCAGTGAACATCATCGAATTCTCATGCTGGCGCATCAACGTGAAAATCAGCACGAAACCAAGCGTCACCGAGCCGACGCTCATCATATGCTGGCGCAGGCCGACGCGCAGCAGCAGATCCCACAACAGTCCGATCAACACCAGACCGACCGACAACACAATCTTCATTGACTTCTGGTAGCGCGCCGCCACCCAATCCAACACGGCAAGCACAACGAACGCGATGAACAGACCGAAAACAGGGTTCTGCGAGCCAAAATCGAAAGCCTTATGCGACGTGCAGAGGTCGTACGGCACCTCACACACCACGGCGAGGATGAACAGCCGTAGACCATACGCGACGCGACTATGTGTTTCACGGAAACCCTGCACCAGCAGCCACGCGTAAATCGGAATAGCAAACCAAGATACGACCTCGCTTAAGACCATCGCCGTGAGCGACGTCATATTATTGACGTCGGAACCGAAAAACAGCGGCACAATGGTGGTGCTACCAGCTGACAGAGCCAACGCCACAGCGCCGATGACCTTGAGCTGGAACACCGTCAGTCCGCGGTGCTTCTTCTTGGTACGGCGAGCGCCGCCGAATCCGATCTGTTCAATCGAATCAGCTCCAGCACCCTGCTCGGCATAGCTTTCCATATGTCCTCCTCAGTTCCGCATACGGCCTTTCGTGCGCCCAAGACGCCCAGTACGCCCAAGACGCAACCTACACGCGTTTCACGCGTTCAGCACGAATTTCAGCAGACCGTCGTAGTCGGCACCGGTAAACGAACATACCGCATGCTCCGACTTGGGCGGGTCGCTCATCGGCGAAATTTCCGTACGGAAGTATGCTGCGTCGAGACCGGCGGAATTGGCTCCGATAATATCGTTTGCTTCATCGTTGCCCACCATGAGCGCGTTTTTTGCGATTACGAACTCGCGGTCGAGAGCCAGCATGTACAAGTCGCGGGCAGGCTTGCGGATTTTCTCTTCGCTGGAGATAATCACGTCGTCCAGTACGTTCGCCAAGCCGGTCATTTCCAGTTCGGGGCGAGTATAGCAGGCTTGTGCGTTGCTTAGCAGCGCCACGACGACGCCGGCCTCCTGCAATGCTTCGATCATGTCGAGTGCGCCCGGATACAGGCGGATCATGCTGGTGCTGCCCTGCCGGAACGCCCATGCGGCTTTCAGCGCGGCTTGCGGCAGTGCCAGTTTCTTTTCAGCCTCCTCACTACGGTTCATCAGCAGCGACCGGTAGACCGGCAGGATATCGAATTCATCCCACCCGTTGCGAACGATTGCACGGTCGGCTTGGTGGACCATTTCGCGGGCTTCGAGCTTTTCGAACTGGTCGCGCATCACGTCGACGGATTCGTACTGCGCGCCCAATTCGGTCACGCAATCGTACAGCGCCTGCCATGCGGCCTCGCTCTGCTCATCGGTACGAATGTCGATCAGCGTTCCGTACAGGTCGAAAAACACCACCTCGTACCGCGGATTGCGCGCTCCGATTCCCACTGTCGTATCCTTTCTGGTTTTCCTGCCCCATTGCCGTATCTGTTACGGCAACCGCAGCTTTGCGGTCGCCGTTTTGTAGCTTCCCTACTGAGAGTATTACTGCAACCGCCAGATTGCAAACGTATGCGGTGGAACAATCAAATAATCGCCATCACCTGCGCTCACATTGCCTTCCACCGGACTGACGGACGAGCCGAGACCACACCAGTATCTCCGTATTCCGCCAATCGGTTCCAAACCCGTTACGGCCACGTCAATAACGCCGACGTGTCTGCCTGGATTGGCGGCCATCAGATAATCGCCGACGCGGAACACGAGTTCGTCGCCTTCCGTATCGACGATATTGCGATTGCCGTCGAACCACTGTGGATCAGACTTGCGCAATGCAATCAACTTCGCGTAATACTCAATCAAATCGCGCTTCTGCCATGCACGGTTCCAATCGAGCCAGTTAAGCTCTTTGGCGGAATCGTAAGAATCAGAGCTGCCGAATTTGGTACGTGCGAACTCCTCGCCGGACAGCATGAACGGGATGCCAGCGGAGGTAAGCGTGATACCCACAGCCAGCTTGTTGGCGTCCATCACGTCGGTCAGCGCGGCCGCAATCTGCGGACCGACACCGGCCAGCCCTTCCGCCGAGAAATCGGCGTCATACATGACTTTTGGCACATCCACGGTATTTTCGTTAACGCCTTCGGCCACGGTGCTGCCCAACGAACCAGCCGCAAAGCTCGCGCACAACTTGTCCCACAGCGTGAGGTCGTCGTGCGCGGACACGTATTGAATGACCTGGCCTGCCACTCCTTCCGAATGTTTGCCGCGACGCCACGCGTCCACGGCCTCACGCGCAGCCGCTACGTTCTCGTGCATGCCACCGTTCACATAACCCGGGCGGTCCGAGAAGAACACATGGCCCTTGATGGTGTCTCGCGTGGTGTCGCAGAAGTGGCCGATGCGACTGTCAAGCTTCGACAGGCCTGACTTGTCAGCCAGCACGGTGTCGCTGGGCAGCGGCGCGGTGGCGCCCGCGGACCACGGTTCGCCGTACATGAGGATGTCGCGTCCACGGCCGGGAATCTCGTCCAGCGCGGCACGCACGGCGTTCATGGTGTCCACGTCAATCAGCCCCATCAGGTCGAAACGGAAGCCGTCCATGTGGTATTCGCGCGCCCAGAACGTCACGGATTCCACGATGAACCGGCGGAACATCTTGCGTTCGGTGGCCATATCGCAGCCGCAGCCGGATCCGTTGGCCAGCGCGCCGTTGGGCTTACGGCGCAGGAAATAGTCCGGCACCGACCGCTCAAACCAATTATCGGGCGAGAACATGTGGTTGTAGACCACGTCCATGATCACTTTGATGCCGGCGTTGTGCAGCGCCTGCACCATCTGCTTCACTTCGCGGATGCGCACCGACCCGTCGAACGGATTGGTGGAATACGAGCCTTCCGGCACGTTGTAATTGACCGGATCGTACCCCCAGTTGTAGCGATCGCAGGTCTCTTCGTCCACGGAACCGAAATCGTAAATCGGCATGAGCTGCACCGCGGTGACGCCAAGTTTCTTGAGATATGCGATGCCCGTGGGAAAGTCGGGATGCCCGTCCAGAGACGTACCGTCGTCGGTGAACGCCAGATACTTGCCCCGATGCGATTCGGGGAAACCGCCGGCGGGATCATTGCTGAAATCGCCCACATGGGTTTCCCAGACCACCGTCTGCGCAAGCGGCACGTCCGGCATATGGTCGCGGTACCAACCATCCGGATTGGTGCGGCTGAAGTCCACGACCATGCTGCGCCGGCCGTTCACACCGGCCCCGCGCGCCCACGGATCGGCGACGCGGTCCACGGAACCGCAATCGCGTTCAATCAAAAAGTCGTAATACACGCCGTGCTTGTTGTCGGCGAAATCGTACGTCCAGGAACCGTCGGATTCCGGACGCATCGTGTACTGTCCAATCAGAGCGTCGCCGCTTTCCCCCATGGAGCCACGCGAGAACAGTCTCAGGGTCACCTTTTGTGCGGAAGGAGCCCAGAGAGCGAACTGGGTGCCGGATTGAGCAACCACGGCACCCAGAGGCCGTTCCAAACAAAGCGGGAACGGTTCGGCGACGCTCGTGTTCGGCTGTGCAAAGTTGTCTACGAGCGTCATTATTGCGTTACCTTTCCGTCAGCCCTTCACGGAGCCCGACATGGACTCCTGATAGAAGCGCTGCATCACAATGAACAGGATGGCGATCGGAACGGAGATCACGACCGCGGCCGCGGCGAAGCGGGCAAACCAGTTCTGGATATATTCCTTCTGCAGCATGAGCCACAGGCCCAATGCCACGGTGTAGTTGGATTGCGTACGGCAGATCACCTTGGCCATGACAAAGTCGAGCCACGGGGTCAGGAAGCCGATGATGGCCTGGTAGACGATCATGGGCTTGCAGATCGGGATGATGATCTTATGGAACACCTGGAAACGGGTGCAACCGTCGAGCAGGGCGGCTTCGTCCAGCGAGGTCGGAATGGTGTCCATATAGCCCTTCATCACGTAGAAGCCAGCGCCGGAACCGGCGGAGTACACGAGAATCAACGCCACGGTAGTCATGGTGCCGCTTGACAGGCCCAAGGCCTTCAAGATGAAGTAGATGGCGGTGACGGCCATGATACCCGGGAACATGCCAAGAATCAGCACAACGTTCATGAAAGTCTTGCGCACACGGAAACGCATACGGCTCATGCAGTATGCCACAGAGAGCACGAAAATCAGAGAAATCGCACAGGTGAAGCAGGCGATGATGAACGTGGTGCCGAACATCTTCGGGAAGTCCAACACGTTGCGGTCGGTGAACAGCACCCTATAGTTGTCCAGAGTCCACTCCTTCGGGAAGAAGGAGCTGGTGTACGGGGCGGTGTTCTTATTGAACGACTCCGCGAACACCCATACGATTGGGACGAGCCAGATGACGGCCAGAATGGCCAGGAACAAGTGGGCGAACACGTCGCCGGTGATACGGCGGATCTTCTGGTCGTGCAGAAGGCCGTGGCTTTCCACTTTGGTTGCGGAATGCTTGTTGCTCATCGGAATGCCTCCTCATTCTTATAGGAGCCGGAATTGCGGTAGGTGATCAGCGAAACGATGGCCAACACGACGAAGGTCATGATGCCGATCACGGCACCGAGATTGTAATCCTGCTTGTCCACGGTCAGCTTGTACAGCCAGGTGATAAGCAAATCAGTGGAGCCTGCGGAATCGCCCAATGGCGTAGGATCGCCGCCGGACAGCAGGTAAATGACGTTGAAGTTGTTCACATTGCCCGTGAAGGTGGTGATCAGGTACGGAGTGAGCACGAAGATAATGTACGGCATGGTGATCTTCGTGAAGATCTGCCACCAGTTGGCACCGTCGATCTTCGCCGCCTCATACTGATCGGCCGGAATGTTCTGCAGAATACCAGTGATCTGCATGATGGTGTACGGGATACCGACCCACAGGTTGATGATGATCACGGTGACGCGGGCCCAAGTGGCGTTGGTGAAGAACGGCAACGGGCCGTCAATCCAACCCCACGTCTGCAGCATGCGGTTCACCGCACCCTGCGGCTGGAGCATGGTGTGCATGACCAACAGGGACACGAACTGCGGAACGGCGATGGACATGGAGAAGCAGGCACGCCAGAAACCCTTGAAATGGGTGGTCTTGCGGTTGATGATCATGGCCACGAACATGCCGAAGAAGAAGTTCAGGAAGGTGGCGAAGAAGGCCCAGACCAAGGTCCACACCAGCACGCGTCCGAACAGTACGGCGTTAACGGTGCCGCCGCTGTTGGAGAAAACCTTGGCGAAGTTCTCAAAGCCGACCCAGTGGAACAGCACGAGGTGCTTGTGGTCATAGCTGGTGAATGCCATTGAAATCATGAAGATCAACGGCAGCACGGTGAACACGACGATGCCCAGCGTGGGCAGGAACATCAGCAGAACGTGCGCCTTGGCATCGAGCAGCTCGCGGACATCGTCCATGAAGCTCGGAGCCTTGCCGTTCTCCTCGAGCAGCACCTGGGACTTGTATGCAGAGCGCACGGACATGACCCACAGGCCGATGAAGGCAGCGGTGATAACCAGAGTGGCGACACCGTACAACAGGATGACCACGGAACGGTCAGGTTCGGTGTAGACCCAGAAGCCGTCGACCAGCTTCTTGCCGCCTGCATTGGTGCCCAAGGTCGGCAACTTGGAAAGATAGTCCACACCATTGATTGCCATGAACACGAAGTATGCGATTTCCAGCGCCAGCATGGCAATGCCCTTGACATACTGCTTGCGCACGATATCGCCAAGACCAAACACCACTGCGGAAAGCTTAGTGAACAGGTCACCACGCCGGAACGCCGCCCTTACCGTGTAAGGCGACGGAGAAACATAATCAGCACCCTGCTTCCGAAGGCGCTTCATCTCCCGTGGGGAAAGAGTTGTTGCTGTCATTTCGACTGCCCTCTCATATGGATATTGAAAGATAAAAAAAGCTTTGCTCCCGGACAAGGGGAAGGAGAATTTAAAAACCTTGCCCGGGAATGCAAAGCTCGGAGGAGGAGTGAGCCACTATGCAAAGTGGAGAGAGACACCGCGACTCGAAGCGTCTCTCAAAGCTGCAGGATGGCTGGGGGGATTTGGCAGTGCCAACCACCTGCATTCTTCAGTTATTGGATTTTTAGGATTACTGATTTCACTCAGCGATCTTGCCACCGGCCTGCTTGACCCAATCCTGGTACTTGGCGGCAGCGTTGTCCTTGGTGATTTCCTTGTTGACCAGGGCCTTGCCGAAGGTTTCGGCCGGAGTCCACCAATCGTTCATGCCGGACAGACCGGACTGCAGGAGGGCGGTGTTGGCCATGGTGTCGGCCTGGGCCTTGGCTGCGATGTCGTCGGTGGTCAGGTCGGACAGGGACTTGTCGGTCGGCGGGATGGCGCGCATCTCGTAGTGCAGCTTCTGAGCTTCGGTGGAGCCGAGGTAAGCCGCGAACTGAGCGGCGGCCTTCGGGTTCTTGGCGTTCGGGTTGTAAGCAGCGGCCTTGGTGGCGGCGAAGGACTTCATCTGCTTCTTCTGGCCGTTCACGGTGAAGGTCGGCAGAGAGGTGGCGGCGTAGTTGTCACCCAGGGCCTCCTTCACGTCCTTAGCGGACCAGGTACCGGAGAACAGCACGTCGGCGGAGCCATCCTTGATGGCTGCGAGGCCGGAAGCGCCATCGTCGTTGGAGAAGTTCGGGTTGGCGACCACATCAACCAGATAAGAGGTGATATCGGCGCCGTCCTTCGGGAAGACCATGCCTGCGTCAGCATCATTGCCCTTCTCGCCGAACAGGCTCAGGCCATCATAGAAGCCGTTGATGTACCAAGAATTCTGCAGGGAGAACGCGACCTTGGCCTTGGAAAGGATGGTATCGAAGTCCTTGGCCTCATCCTCGGTGATCTTGGACTTGTTGTAGTACATGAACCACGTGTTGTCGGTGTACGGCACGCCATAGAGCTTGCCATCGGTGCCGGTGACGGAGTTGACTTCGAGGTCACCGTTCTGTTCCTTCACCTGCTTCTCAGCGTCGGTGCCCAGCTGGCCAATGGCCTTGGCGTCCATTAGAACACCCAACTGATCGGAAGCGAACATATAGACATCGGCCGCCGCGGACGGATCAGTGCTGACCTGCTTGGAAGCATCGCCTTCAGAGACCACGTCATTCTTCCACGTGATATTGTATTCCGGATGCGCCTTGGCGAAGTTCTCTTCGACCTTGCCCAGCCAGTTGGTGTCCTTGGCCTGGTCTTCCTGCGGGGCCCACACGCTCAGCGTGACGGCCTCGGTGGAGCCGGAAGCGTTCTTATCGCCACCGTCGGAGGAGCCACCGCACGCAGCGAGCGGAACCAGCATAGAAACGGCAGCAGTAAGTCCGATTGCCTTCTTCCAATCGATCTTCATTGATCTTCCTTTCCTCACATAACCTTGTGTTCCTCAACATCTCCGGTTAAATGGTACGGACCAAAACCCTGCATACGTTCACATCATCGTTCTTGGATGATTACCAACAACACTGGGGCCACCAAAAATGTATCAGTGATTGTTAGTGTAGCACGTTTCTGCCAACGTTTGCAATTCAGCGTTATGATTGTTTCAAAGAAACACCGCAAACCGCGAAATATCAAGGAGACACACCCTCATGCTTCCCCCCGCGAAACACCCCCACCCCAAATGGCTTGCCGACGCAATTTTTTATGAAATCTATCCACAGTCCTTCGTCGACTCCAATGGCGACGGCATCGGAGACATCCCCGGAATCACTTTAAAACTGGACTACATCAAGGATCTCGGATGCAACGCGATCTGGCTCAATCCCTGTTTCGACTCGCCATTCAAAGACGCCGGCTACGACGTGCGCGACTACAAAAAGGTGGCATCACGCTACGGCACCAACGACGATCTCATTGCGTTGTTCGACGCCGCCCACCGGCGCGACATGCACGTGATCCTCGATCTCGTGCCAGGCCACACCAGCGAGGAACACGAGTGGTTCCACCGCAGTTGCAAGGTCGAGCGAAACAATTATTCCGACCGCTACATCTGGACAGACTCATGGATCTCCGGTGGCGACGGACTGCCATTCATCGGCGGCGAATCGCCCCGCAACGGTACCTACATCTTGAACTTCTTCAAATGCCAGCCGGCGCTCAACTACGGTTTCGCGCACCCCGAACGTAGCTGGCAGAAGCCAGCCCTTGGTCCGGACGCGAAGGCCACTTGCGACGCGATGGTGGACGTCATGCGGTTCTGGCTTTCCCGTGGCGCAGACGGCTTCCGCGTGGATATGGCCGACAGCCTCGTCAAAAAGGACGATGAGGGCAAGCCTTACACCATCCGCACCTGGCAGTACATGTTCGCCCGGATCCGCCCGGCCTTCCCCGAAGCCGCGTTCGTTTCGGAATGGGGACGGCCAGAGGAGTCGATGGCCGCCGGCTTCGACATGGATTTCTATCTCGATTGGCGTTGGGACGGCGTTCCCAACGGCTACAACATGCTGTTGCGCAACGTGGACGACCCGTTGAGCCGCAAGGGCGACAAGAGCTATTTCAACGCCGATTCCGGCACGCCGATCAGCGAATTCCTGGACGAGTACGAGCCGCGTCTGCGCGAAGCGGAAACGGCCGACGGAAATTTTAATTTCATCACCTGCAACCACGACACCGCACGCGTGGCGCCGCGACTGTCGCAGCGCGAAATCGCCCTGGCATACTGCACGCTGTTCGCGATGCCGGGCGTGCCGTTCCTGTATTACGGCGACGAAATCGGCATGCGATACCGCGCACTGCCCGGCAAAGAAGGCGGCTACGTGCGCACCGGTTCGCGCACACCGATGCAGTGGGGTGCGAACGACGCATCCGGAGCACTTCACGTGTCCGATTCTGCAGAATCGGACACTCGGGCTGGTGATGTGACCGGTGGCAGCTACCTGCCCACCGACCCGTCCGCCGACGCCCCGACCGTCGCCGCACAGCAGGCCGACGCCGAATCACTGTGGCATACGGTGCGCTCCATACTCCACGTCAAGGGGGAATGCGACGCCTTGCGGTCGGGGGCTACGTTCCATGCAATCGAACGCGATAGAGTGTTCGTTTTCGAGCGTTCCACCCACCTGCAGAAGCTGATCATAGCCGTCAATCCAAGCCGCGATTGCAAAGCTTTGCAGTTACCAGATGGTAGTTATCGGACGATTTTCAGCATCGGCGAAAACGAAATTAGCGGCACTTCGCTGCGTCTAGGTCTGCAAAGCTTTGCAATTCTCGAAGCCGAGTAGCAGACGAGCAATGCCCCGTTGGAATAATCGTTTGCAATGCGGAGCGCTGCGCCTTCGTATTGCAAACGATAGTCAATATGGAAAAACAATTCCGGTTATCTATATTCCTGAAATTAGAGCAAAATCGCAATATAGCAACACTCTCTTACCGCAAAACACGCTTTGAAAACGATATCATACCGTGATATAGTTATCTTTGGTGCGAATGCCACCAGCATCGAAGCTGCGGCAATCGCAAGCAATGTAGCATGTCAGCCGTCACAAACGGCGCGGAAAGAAGGGACCTATGACACAGACCCAGCAGACCGAAAGCGCAGAACGCATCGCACGGCCTCTTATCCAGCTCGCCAAGCTCAATGGCATTTCCACGTCGTATATCGACCAGCTCGGCACCTATGTGGAAATCCGCGACGAAGTGCTCGTCTCCGTATTGGCCGCACTCGGCGTGGACGCATCCAGCGACGAAGCGATCACCGCCTCCTATGCGGCGACCCAGCAGCGCATCGCAGACACACTTGTTGAGCCGACCGTCGTGAAGTTCATCGGCAAGGAAGCCGTCACGCCAATCCGCGCGAAAGGAAACGACGTGGCGCTGAAGCTGACGTTGGAAGACGGCACGGAATATGCGGGCGATCTGACCGCGTATCTGACGGGCTCGAACGCAGATGACGGCTCGCTGCAACTGACGCTGCCGGACGATATTCCCGCCGGCTACCACACGCTGGCCGTCGATGCCGGCCCGCTGCACGCCGAAGCCGCGCTGATCTGCGCACCGGCACGCATCGAACTGCCGCCAGCAGTAGCGGAAAAGCAACGTTGGGGCTGGATGGCACAGATGTATTCCATCCGTTCCGCTGAATCCTGGGGCGTGGGCGACTATGGCGATCTGAAGCTGCTGCTGTCCGACGCGGCAACGAAATCGCATGCCGATTTCATGCTTATCAACCCGATTCACGCCACCGCGCCAGTGCCGCCGCTGGAGCCGTCGCCGTATCTTCCCGAATCGCGTCGTTTTCTCAATGTGACGTACATCCGTCCGCAGGATATCGCTGAATATGCGGAACTCAACGAGGCGGACCAGGCCGAAGTGGCGCGTCTGCACGCGGAAGCCTCGCCAGCCAACGACAGTATCGAGCCGCTCGACATCAATTCCGCTTGGTGGCACAAGCGCCAGGCGCTGCAGCTTGTGTACAACGTGCCGCGTTCCGTCGAGCGTCAGGCCGCGTTCGACGCGTTCAAGGAGGCCGCGGGTCCGGATCTGCGCGCGTTCGCCGCATGGTCGGTGGCGTTCCAGGTGTGGGGCGCGCCGTGGGAAGGCACGTGGTTCAAGGACACGAACCGCGATTCGCCTGAAGTGGTGGAGCTCATGCGCGAGCACGCCGATATGGTCGATTTCGAATGCTGGCTGCAGTGGATCGCCGACGAGCAGGTGACAGCCGCGCAGAACGCCGCCCGTGACAGCGGTATGGCACTCGGCCTCATGCAGGATATGGCCGTGGGCGTGCACTCGCTCGGCGCGGACGTGTGGTGGAATCCGGAACGTTTCGCAGTAGGCAGCGTAACCGTGGGCTGCCCACCGGACTTCTACAACCAGCAGGGTCAGGATTGGGGCCAGCCGCCGTTCAATCCGAATTATCTGGCCAAAACTGGTTATGGCGTGTACCGCGAGATGGTGCACAACATGTTCTCGCACGCGGGCGCGGTGCGCATCGACCATGTACTCGGCCTATTCCGTCTGTGGTGGATTCCGCAGGGCGAAGGCGCGCGCGGTGGCGCGTACGTTACGTACGACTATGAGGCGATGATCGCGATCCTGACCATTGAAGCGTCCCGCGTGAACGGTTTGGTGGTCGGCGAGGATCTGGGCACCGTGCCTGATTACGTACGCACGGTACTCGGCGAGCACGGCCTGCTGGGCTGCATGGTGGAATGGTTCGCCCGCGTGGACGACTCCCCCAACGCCGGCGACCCGTACGCCGATCCGTCCACGTACCGCAAGTACGCGCTGGCTTCCGTCACCACGCACGACCTGCCGCCGACCGCCGGCTACCTGCAGTTCGAGCACGTCAAGCTGCGCGAACAGCTGCACCTGCTGTCCGGCCCGGTCGAGGAGTTCCAGGCTTCCGCCACCGCCGAACGCGACGCGATGATGGACCGTCTCGTGGAGTCCGGCCTGATCACGCCGGAAGTGGCGGGCGATGTGGAAGGCCACATCCAGGAAATCGTCGAGGCGATGCACAAGATGCTGCTCAAGTCGCCGTCCGTGCTGCTGCAGGCCGCGCTGGTGGATGGCGTGGGCGAGACGCGCACGCAGAACCAGCCGGGCACGTCCAGTGAATACTCCAACTGGCGTGTGCCGCTGGCAGGCCCGGACCTCAAGGTGGTGCACACCGATGAGGTGTTCGATCTGCCGCGCGTGCAATCGCTTGCCGCCATCATGAACGGCGAGAAGTAGCGTTTAGACTTACCATTCCCCTTTCCTTACAAACCAAAATTCCGGTCCTCCTTGTGGAGGGCCGGAATTTTTCATATATGCAAGGCGATTTGGGAGCGGTTAGACCGCCTGAGAACAATCGCAACCTCAGCCAGCAGTGCAACGGCCAGATTCAGCGGTCGATCAGCCCAGCAGCAGCCATACGGAGGCGTCGCTATCCAGCTTGCCGTCGTCCGTCAACGGCACGGAATTTGCGATGGCGACCGCATCGTCCGGCAGGGCGATCGGCTCGTCGCCGAAATTGGTGACGGACAGGAATCGACGGCCTTCCGTGGCCGGACGCGAGTAGGCGACCACCGTATCGCCCATGTCCAGCAGGTCGGCGGACGTGTCTCCGGTTGCCGTCAGCACCGTCTGTCGCAACTGCAACAGCTTGCGGTACAAGTGCAGCATGGAACCGTTGTCATCGGCCTCGACGTCGGCCGCGAAATCCTTGAACCAGGCCGGCTGCGGCAGGTGCGCGTCGGCGGAATCGCCCTGCTCCGGGCCGAAACCGAACGTGCCGCCGGTGATGAAGTCCGGGCTCCACGAAGCCGGTTCGCCGCAATCGGCAGCCTTCCACGGCATCGGTGCACGGCAGCCGTCACGACCCTTGTCGGTGAAGTTGCGACGGGTGTTGAACGGCGTCGGATCCTCAAGACGATCCCACGGAATGTTCGCCACTTCGAACAGGCCCAGTTCCTCGCCCTGATACACGTAGGCGGAACCCGGCAGGCCCAGTTCCATCAGCGCGGCTGCGCGGGCGCGACGGGTGCCGAGCTCACGATTCTCGCGGTAGGTCTCTCCGTCACGCAACAGCCAATCGTGCGCCAGCTGGTGGTACGGAGCGTCCTTCACCTGCGGCAGACCGAAACGCGACGGACTGCGCGGCACATCGTGGTTGTTCATAACCCACGTCGTGGTGGAACCGTGAGTTTCCTCGGCGGCGCGCAAGCCGTCAGCAATGGCCGTACGGAACTCGTCGGCGAACCAGTTGGCTTCGGCGAACTCGAAATTGAACACCTGGCCGAGCTCGTCGGTGGACGCGTACAGATGCTGCGATTCGGCCTTCACCCACGCCTCGCCGACGGCGAAACGCGGCGGATTGTACTCGTTGAACACCTGACGCCATTCGCGGTAGATGTCGTGCACTTCCGGACGGTCCCACAGCGGGCTGAACGCGCCGTCCGCCGGCAGCACATGCTGCACCGCGGCCGGATCCATGTCGGCCAGCGGCACGGAATCGAGGTCCTTGGCCAAGCCGTGCGCCACGTCGATGCGGAAGCCGTCGGCGCCGTGGTCGGACCAGAATCTCAACGTTTTCTTGAATTCCTCGTGCACGTCCGGATTCTTCCAATTCAGATCCGGCTGCTCCTTGGCGAACATGTGCAGGTACCACTGTCCGTCGTCGACCTGCTGCCACGCCGGGCCGCCGAACAGCGACTGCCAGTCGTTCGGCGGCAGCTCGCCGTGCTCGCCGCGGCCTTCGCGGAAGATGTAGCGGTCGCGTGCGGCCGAACCTCGGCCGGCGGCGAGCGCCTCGATGAACATCTTGTGCTTGTTGGACGTGTGGTTCGGCACGATGTCGACGATCACCTTGATGCCGGCTTCATGCGCGGCGGCGGCCATCGCGTCGAAATCGGCCATGGTGCCGAGGCGCGGGTCCACGTTGCGGTAGTCGATCACGTCGTAGC
>PPYF01469646.1_pt1 | contig 24474 bp, 21 predicted proteins | sample 1559871 | NCBI WGS metagenome assembly PPYF01 (sample SAMN08240021, study PRJNA423297) | Human gut metagenome, whole genome shotgun sequencing project. | reverse complement strand
GTGGTCACGACATCCACCTACCTTTCTCATTAACTTATCATAGAAGATCTCAATTTACAGACTTTTTTTCATACTCTCCCATAATATTGCAAAGCGTTAACTAAATGACATTGCTTCACAATACACTGCCATTTTGTATCAATAGAAAGTTCCAGCTGATTGTAATATCTTTCTCTGTTCTCAACACTCTGTATTCCATTTTTCATATAAAACTCATTTTCAACCCCAGTCAATGAAGGGAATATAATCCCAACATTTTCGCAATCATACATTAAGGCGTATGCAAGAATTTGTAGCCTATCTGCTCGTGAATAGCCACGATTTAGAACATTTTTATATTTAACATCAAAAACAACATATTTGTCACTCTCGGTATCATATATGATTATATCTGGTTTAACACTTCCATTAATATAATTTGAATGTGTACTATCACTTATTTGTAAAACCTTGGACTTATAATCATATTTGAGAATGTGTATCCCCGCTTCGTGTGACAAATATGAGAGAACCCCTGCCTTTTTCAAATACGCCCTGACATACATTTCAAAAAGTTTATCCATAGAAACGGCATACGGAATGACATAACTGGTAAATTTCGAATCTCCATTTGCCCCCAATGTTATCTCATTCAATACCATCTTTGCCGCATTAATTACTGGTTTGTAGTATACATAGCAACCCGTCGTTTTGATTTTAACAAGGTCTTGCCTTGCAATTTTGGTATAAGATATATGTTGCAATGCACTCTGACAATATGCTGTCATCTCACGAAATGAATTTGTATTTCCACTAGCTGAGCCAAAATATCTATTGAGAAATAGAGTTGCTTTATGAAGTGCAGCCTTCAGCACTCTATTTTCAAGAATATCCTCAGAATATTGTAAATATCTGCAGTATAATCTGTCATTTCTGCCTCGCAAAGTATTACTTCTTATGTTTTTCTTAAACAAGATTTTACCCTTTGCTTTGCCAACTAGATTTTCCTCTTTGCTAACCATTTTTCCCATTAAAGGTCTTCTGCAAAGATCTTTTAGAAGTGTCAGAAAAACGGTAGCAGTGATAATACTGCTATTAAGGGCAATGTTATCTTTGACATAAATCGGATCTTCCCCATCAGAGAAGTAAAATAATTCATTGCTCTTCAAGTCTTCAATTTCTTTTTCAATTGTTCCTATTCTTGTTGTCTGCGGTGCCAAATATCGTTCAAATTCATCGTCTTCTCGTAAACTGTTAAGCATATCTACAACTGATACAAGAAAACGTGGCTCTAATCGCAGGATTATTTCTCTTCCGTCATATGACATAAGATTTTTTCCATTAGCGCCCTTTAATCTACAAACACCAACATAATTCCCAGAATACACCCTTCCATTTATTCTTCTGATTCCAAGATTAAGAGGCTCATCATTGGTGGCATATTGAATGTTGTCAATATTAACTTTTTCCTGCAACTTGTCTAACGAACTATTATCGTTGGCATAAAAGAGCCACTGGTGTTTCGACCCCTCTTCCCAAAAACTATTTTGAACCATATATTCATCTCCGATATTCTTAATTCTCAGTCAATAGTTTTTCAAAGATTTCTTTGACACGTTCCTCTTCGTTGTTTGTATTGATTTCTCCAGATATACAATCCAATAACCCGCTAAAAGCATCATCGTCCGAATCTGTATGCTCAAGCTGAAACATTCCATCTTTATAATATTCTCTGAGAATAGGTATTATTTGATATTTAAATCTAAGATACAATTGCTCTTTGGACGTAACAAGAAAATATGTATGTCCTATCTGCACATCATCTTTATAATATTCAACATTCAGATTCCCAGGAGCAAACAATTTTTCTACTACATCAAAAAGTCGAGCTGCATTTTCATTTATTTCTACTTGATTATTCTTGGCATCTTCATCCTCTAAATTTTCCATATTAAAGTTTATTATGATTTCTCTATTCGGAAGAAGTGAGAAAAACAAAAACCTACGTCTAATTGCATAATCAACTCCACCAATAGACTTATCCGCCGTGTTCATGGTTCCAAGAATGTAGAGGTTGTTCGGTAGAATGACTTTATTTGAGTCACCCACTGTGTATGGCGTTGCCACGCTTCTACCTCTATATTCTAAGCCATAAATAAGTTCTCCAAAAACGGTTGCTAAATTAGCACGATTTATTTCATCAATAACCAAAAAGAATTTTGTATTTTCATATTCTTTCCGGCTAGCGATTTCTGCGATCTTTCCCAATGTCTTATTTACTGTATCATACGAAATTGATGAAGAATGTCCATCTTCATCTTTTAATGTAGAAACTTCAATGCCTCGCACAAAATCCTCATACCCGTAAGATGGATGAAATTGAACAATATCCCATGCAATAGAAGGTTTTTCAGATGTATTTTTCTTTTCCCACTCCGTAATCAAACCTGTTTCTACATAATTTTTGATTTGCATTAAATCCAAATCTGTATCTGTCAGATTCTCTGCTCCTTTATCTTTTCCCCCTATATACTTCAAAAATTCCCGAGCTGAATAGGTTTTGGATGTTCCAGGAGGTCCTTGCATTATCATTTGATGGATATCTAATTTCTCCATTGCCTCAGCATATTCTTTGTATTTTTCTGTCATGTTCACTTTGTAGACTCCTTCCACTTTTATCGATTGCCCATTCCAATTGATTACACTTCCTCTATCTGTCCAGAATAGAATAAGTTTTGAAATTTTTTCTCTTAATTCTCTATTTCTCTCTAAATTTACATCAGCTTCATCTGATCCAGAACCAATCTGCCGAACAAACCGAATCAAGTCATCGAATTCTGCTTTTGCATACTCTTTCAAAATTTGGATATTACTATCATTCGGAAATTCTGATAAGTATGCTGTATAATTTTGATTAAGACATTTATAGTAATTTCTTAGAATACGGAACATTATAGAATTAGGTGAAGATGATGCTCGCTCATTAATATAATCATCATCATTTAAATCTTCACTCCATCGGGTGTATTCCTTCGGCTGCATTTCCGATACTGAAGCATACTCAACTCCATCTATATTCAGAATGTCTGTCTTGTTGGAGGAATAAAAATACCTTGGATTTTTGGGACTTCCATCAGCTTTTTTTGTTGTTCCATAAGTATAAATGCCTCTATCATTCCTTTTGATGTATAAATATCCCGGCGAAGGAAAATCTCTCACTACACCATCTAATTTACTGTTTTTTCTAATCAATACACCTTGGTTAAACAAAATGGTATTTATTATATCTGAATCATTGAGTAATCCCTGTGTTTTTATACGTGCAACCAAATTGACAATTGGTCTATGCGTAAGTCCTTCATCATAAAATGCATCTGATGTCACATCGTTCCTCTGAACAGTAATATGATTATTATCAGCCACTGTTGGGTCTTTACTATATTTGCCACTCACTAATTGTTCCAATACATCAATTCCAGTTTTTGCAGACTTATCTACTATTCCATCTTTAACGTACTGTTTTAATGTAGGTATTACTTGATGGCGCATTATTTGTGTTATTCCACTCTGTTGGTAGAGACCATGCCCAATAACATATCTTTCACAATCAAATTTTGACATTTGATTTTTATATCGCAGGTTTTCCATGACAACTCTTTTGGTACGATAAAACATCGCATTTGGTGAAATATCATAATCAGAATATACACTTGTAGCAGCGTCACTCATATAATGGAAATCACTTTCAATAGTTCTATGATAAAAATGTCGAAAAAAACCATAGTTCATTTGTTCTACACCATCTACAGTAGTGCAAAAAGTGGCGATAATATAAATATTAGGAGGTATTGCCAGCTTTGTTTTATCTTTCGATTCCAAATAAAATTCTTCAACACCGTGTGGCTCAAGCAAAGGTAAGACATCGCCTAATATACCTGAAATATACCCCCTTCCGATATCTTCCAATATCAAAAAATACTTTTTGTTTTCCTTTTTTATCCAACTTTTATTCGCTCTTTTTAAGAGCGACAAAAAAACTTTGTCTTGATAATCAAATGAAAAACCTTTATCCTCTGTTCTTAATGAAACCCCAGCCACAAAATCCTCATAGGAGTATCCCGGATGAACCTGGACAGTTTCTATGCTAATCTTATACTCCGTTTCTGCAGCCGATAATTTTCCTTGGGCTTGGTATTGTGGCAGTTTCAATCTATTTGCTATTTTTGTAGCAATATAAGATTTTCCAACTGCTGTTCCGCCGGACAAAAGTAAATACTTATTGCTATCAATTACTTCACATAATTCATTTATTAGTTCATCTGTAGCATATGCCATATAATTACCTCATTAGAGTTTGTCTAATACCTCTGCAACTGCCAGAGCAACACATTTTGCTAACACAGGTGGAACTGCATTTCCAATCATAATATATACATCTGTTTGTGTTCCGATAAAATCAAAATCATCATCAAACGATTGTAGTCTTGCAGCTTCTCTTGGTGTTATACACCGACTTTGTTTTGAATCATAATGGATAAACCTATTTCCATCTCGATCCAGATGGGAAATAATAGTAGTGCTTGGTTCATCCTTTTGCAATACATGGTACCTATGTATTGGTGATTTTGCACCAACTCGTGCTTCATATAAATCGCTTAAAGCTTTGCTGTTTTTGTATTCGTTTCTGCCAGATTCAATATCCTGTGCTAGTAGTCTGTATATTTCTATATCACGCAGACTGTGTTTTCTAGCAGTATGCCATGTAGCCTTACATTCTGGTTTTGAATATGAAATCCGCCCCGATGGAGAAGGATTATTAATTAAGGGGTATGCAGCGGGCAAGTCGCCAATTGCTTCCCCTACAGTTTTCTTTTTCCTGACTTTATATTTGGGCAGTTTTTTAGTATAAAAATCATGTAAAATTTCCTGTGGATTTTGTGATATTCCTTTTCTTATGCCTAAAATAATGAGTCTTTCTCTATGTTGAGGAACTCCATAATCACTGGCGTTTAACTTTGCATATGTTTTAACATCATCCACAATTTCATAGCCGATGCTATCAAATCCCTTTTTAATCAGATTGATGATAGGTGTTCCATCGGGAATTGCACTTAACATTCCTGGAACATTTTCAAATATGAACACCTTAGGCTTATATCTGTTAACAACGCTCAGATAATGTTCGAATAAATAATTCCTATAATCATCTTTCATCCCATTCCCATCTTTAACTCGTCCTGCAACAGAGTATGCCTGACACGGAGGTCCCCCAATTATTATATCAATTCCATTTGCTCTATTTACAAAATAATCCAGACCCTTTCCATTTCCATATGGTCCTGTTTTATATCGACTTTTTTTACCGTTTGGTAATATTTCCGGTTTAGGTGCATCTGAATCAACACTCCAACCAGCAAACAACTCATCCTCTCGCTGAATATCAAAGCACATCACACGTTCTTTCGCATCTTTAATTTTCCATTTCTTTTCCAAACGCTTAATCAGTGTATTTACTTGCGGCTGTAGCCATTCGACAGCCGCTATATCCTCATATTTACCACTTTGAAGAAATCCATCTTCTAACCCCCCACACCCGGCGAACAAATCAATCATTTTATATTTCATGTTATTTAACCTCTTTGCAATATTATTTTAAATATGGTTTTAGCGCCTCAGCGACAACTTGCCCCAGTAGGGGAGGAACAGCATTACCAACTTGCCTGTACTGTTGGGACTGATTTCCATAAAAGATGAAATCATCAGGGAAACTTTGTAATCTAGCACTTTCTCGCACAGTTGGGATTCTATTAAACTTATAATGAAAGTGTGATCGGTGTCCAGTATTTATCGTTAGTGAAGGTTTTTTACTATGATACCTGGTAAGTGCTTCATGGTATTTATACATTCCCCGGTATTCCTCTGGAAGAGAAAGGTAATTCTTCCCCTCTGGCACCAATGAAATCATCTTCTTGGTTTTTTCAATAGGTATGCTTCCAACATGATTATAGACTTTATTACAGTTTTTTCTCATTAATTTCTGATAATCCGTTTCTGGTGGAACCCTGTATGCTTGAACTGCTTCTCCTCGCAAAATTTCTCCATCTTCTGTTTGGAGCGTTGGCAAATCACTGATAGCGTCCTCACAGGTTATATAATTCTCTGCATCTAAAATTGGCTGTGGAAACTCAAACGGAATATTGCCATCTCGTAATCCAACAAAGAATACTCTCTTCCTAATTTGCGGAACACCATAATCCGGTGCATACAAAAGCTTTGGTGTCATATGGTATCCTATTTTTTCAAAATCTGAAATAATTCGTTTTGCTCCTTGCCCACCATGTGCTTCAATCATTCCAAGTACATTTTCAAGTAAAACTGCCTGCGGTTTCAGGAGTTCTGTAAGTTTTACCATTGCCAAATATAAAAAGTTTCTTTTATCATTTATATCCATAGGTCCTGCATATGAGAATCCTTGACACGGTGGACCACCAATAAGAACATCTAATGATATTTTCTGTTCCTTTAGATAATTAACAATGACATCAATATTTTTATGATCAAATAAATCTAAATTCATAGCAATGGCCTCGCCATGATTCATACTAAATGTTTTAAGTGCCGCTTCATCATGATCCACCCCTAAAACTACATTATATCCTGCATCCAAGAAGCCTTTTGATAATCCTCCTGCTCCTGAAAACAAATCAACACAAGTAAACGGTTTCATTCAATATCCTCACTTTAATATCTTATTATGTTAAAATAATATTACTCCAAATCCCGTCCAATAGTCTGGACTTATTCTTCTTCCGTAAATTCTACAATATCATCAATGGTACACTCCAAGGCCTTGCTGATTTTTCCAAGAACCTCCGTTGATACATTTTCATTTCTTGAAAGTTTTTTTACTGTATATTCACTAATATCAGCCATTCCCACCAAATCTTTTTTATGTAAATCCCGATCAAGAAGAATATGCCATAATTTTTTATAACTAATTATCATATAATAGACCCTCCGTAGTCACAGGTGAATTCGTTTAGTCCTACATTTCTTATTTTACCACAAAATAGGATAAAATTCCACCATTCAAAGGCGGAATTTTAACCATTTAGGCATTTTCTTATTCTTTGCTCTCAATACTACTTTGATTCATATTTTAAAATGTACTCATTCTTCAGCGTGATGGTCAGTGCCCCCTCGCATTGTACATTCATCTTTTCACCAGGTACAAAGCCAAGTTCCTTGAGCCACTGCCCCTTTAGTATAATGGTCGGAGTCGGTTTGTACTCTCGTCCGCTCATTTCATATACTTTCAATTCTTTTTGTTCTTTAAAAGCCATTACTTATTCTCCTCTCGGTAATTCTATCATTTAACGATTATAAATTATAACGATACCAAGGCAGTATCGTTAATGGGGTATGCAATTTTCTATGTTCTCTGCTGACCTCGTACAGAACAATCCGCTCATTAACGAAAACAAATCTATCCCCGGCAACTTAAAACGCCTTATAATAAGCGTTCTACGCAATCCTAGCCCCATTCCATTGTATCAGCGTGTTCCTTCGTTCCCGTGCTGTTGTGGGTTCTATGGAATTCCTTGACATTAATTCATGATTTAAATCCCGTCAACTCGACCTACCAAATATCAGTCCTGTCAACACAACCTACCCAAAAACAATCCTATCAACTCAACCCTACCTCAAATTTCCGATAGATATGTTCTGACAGATAAAAGAAAAGGGATTTCAGGCATCCGGCAATCATCTGCCCAATGCGAGAAATCCCCTGTTTTAGCCGTTCTTCGGCACTTTATTTTTCTTTTCTTGTTATCAAACAGACACTCTCGACAGTTGTTTCAGTTTCCAAGGGAAGTTCTTTCACTTCCTCACCATCAACAGGCACAGGAAAATTGAATACGATCTTCTTTATCCAGCTTCCGTCTTTCCTTTTCTCCGGGAACATCTCAATTCGCTCGATAAAGGCCTTCATAAACTCCTTCTGCTCCGCTTCCGTTGCGGAATGGTAGACTTCATCAAATGCCAGCAACAAGCGATAGATATTGTCTCCGGAAATCTTCTCCTGCTGGATGCTGCGGATCTGACTTTGCAATTCGCCAATCTGAACTTCGATTTCCTCTATGGTGTCATACTGCTCATCATAGCGGCGCTGCAAGTCCAAAATCTTTCTGTCATAGTGGGCATCATTGATGTCCAAGGTATCCATCTGACGCTCCAAGCGGCTTTTCGTTCCAAAGGCTTGCTTTAGCCGCCCTTGTAGGACAGCAATCTGCCGTTCCATATCTTCTGTATCAACTGCTGTTCCGATTTTCGCCTGAATCGCTTCTACAAACCGTGGATTGTTGACCATAGCGGAGATAACCTTCGCCACAAATTTGTTGATTTCCGTCTGCTCGATATTCAGACGGAAACTGCACTCATGCCCGGTAGGTGTTACCGTATTTTTGCAGTAGTAATAATACCGTGTTTTCTTGTCCTTGCTGTGCGCCTTGGCGATATTGCCGTACATACTCTTTCCGCAGCATGGGCATTTCAAGATACCGGACAGGATGTGTGCGTGGTCTGGATTGTTAACCTTTTCCCGCTTAAAAGAATTGATCTTGCGCTTTTCCTGTGCCAGATACCAATCCTCTTCGGAAATGATAGCTTCGTGTTGTCCTTCATAAACCGGGAACTCCGACTGCTCAACCACGTGCATCTCGTTTCTTGTACCCTGTTTCTTTTCTGTTCTTCGTCTGCCGTAAGCAATCTTTCCCATATAAACAGGATTGTACAATACATTTTTCACAAAATCTCTTGAAAATCCCGGAATGGTATTATTCTGTCTTAGTTTCTTAGTATAACCATTGCGGTTCAGATATTTTGCAACTCCTGCAACACCCTCATTAGTGTGAATGTAGCGGTCATAAATGACACGAATTACTTCCACTTCATCCTCTGCAATGACAAGGTTTCCATTTTCCAGTTTGTATCCATATGGAGCGAAACCGCCGTTCCATTTGCCCTCACGAGCCTTTTGCTCACGTCCTGCCATTGTCTGTGTGCGGATATTTTCTCGCTCAATCTCTGCCACCGCAGACAGCACAGAGATCATCAGCTTTCCTGCATCCTTGGAGCTGTCAATGCCATCCTCCACGCAGATCAGATTGACACCGAAATCCTGCATGAGTTGCAAAGAATTCAGAACGTCCGCTGCATTTCTGCCAAATCGGGACAGCTTAAAGACCAACACATAAGAAACATCATCTTTGCCGTCCTGGATGTCATTCAGCATCCGTTGAAACTCCTGCCGCCCTTGAATGTTCTTTCCGGAAAAGCCCTCGTCAGAATACTCCCCGGCAACGATCATATCCTCGTATGCCGCATACTTCCGCAGCTTGTCACGCTGGGCATCCAAGCTGTATCCGTCAACCTGCATCGAGGTGGACACTCTTGTATAAAGATAGCATTTAAGTTGTTTCTTTTTCAGAATCTCCACCTCCCTCATTCCTTCCTTTTACCATAAGTCCCTCGTTGCGGATATAATACTCCAAAAGCCACAGCACATAATCCGGTGCATGGCGGTTGTCCAATTCCCATTCAGTCATAGTCCGGTAAGGAATATGGACGAGCTTGCAAAAATCTTTCCGATTCAGTCCTGTGCTTTCACGCAACTTTATAATTCTGTTTTTACAATCCATCCGTCTTTTCTCCACAAAAGCAAAAAATACACGTTGCGTAATCATTATAGCATAGCCATAGCGAATACGCAACGTGTAAATTGCAAATTTTATGCAGCCTTATCCGTCAGAAGCTGCGCTTGATTACTTTCCTCGGAATGCTCCACTCCCTGCGGTGCGTCCTGTTCCAATTTATCCAAAACCTGATGTCCATATTTCTGGAGCATCTGGCTCATAACATCCACACAGCGGTCAAATGCCGCATTATATTTCGCTTCCTCATAATATTTCTTCAATAGGCGATTCCTCCATCAAAGTTCCATATCCTGTCCACGCTTCCGGGCAGGGTGTTCGTGTTCCTGTGTTTGCTTTCCTCTGATGAGGATAGAATTGATAAAAGCCCGAACCTTTTCGGATGCGATTTCCAGTGCATCCAGAAAGGGTTGGGCTTTCTGTTTGAGTTCCATATATTTTTCGTTTACCGCTTCATACCGCTGCTTCCAGATGGAAACCGTCTTTTCTGCGGAAGCCAGTTTTTCTTTCAGACGCTTGTTGTCAGCATTGGCGATAATGCCATTGACCGCATAGCGTTTGAGTGTGTCGCATTCATCCGGTGTCAGCGTGATATTGTTTCCGAATGTGGCTTTTTTGCCCATTACTTCAATGTCCTGCACTGTCAGCGCAATGGTCTTTGCCGCCTTGGTTTCCTTTTGCAAAGATTCCAGTTTCTTTTTCTGTTTTGCTGTGGCAGCTTTGGCATCCTCCAAATTCTGTTCTGCCTGTGCCACCTGCCCGGTCACAGCTTCCAGCCGCTGCTGTTCTGCCTGCACCTTGAACTGGGTCACAGTCAGATGTTCCTCGGTGCTTCCACGTTCTCCACGCTCCACATCGGTATAACCGGCGTTTCGCATGAAATTGAAAAAGTCATCCTGCAACACACTGTAGGATGACTTCAAAATCTTTTTCCCTTTTGCGTTGAGCATGGGATTTCCGTCCTCGCCAAGCACCGGCTTGGACTCCCATTTCTTACTGCGGCTGACCTGTGTGATGACCTCCTTAACGGTTCCCCGGAGGGCTTCATCCTTGCATCGCTTCGACCAAAGGATCTGCTTTTCCACCACCGGGATATAAACCACATGAAGGTGGTAGTGGTACACATCTTCGCCCAAAGCTTCGGACATTGCTCGGTTGCGCTCATCGGCGTGCATCACAGCGGAGAGGATATACTGCTCACCACCTACGATCTCCGCAGCAGCTTTGTAGGCATCGGCATAAAACTGTTTCGCAAATTCATAGCCGCCATGATTGTAGAAATAAGCGGAATTCACATCAAATACCAACTCACCGTATTTGACGGCATCCGGTTTCAGACCTCTGGTGGAGATCACGCCGTCTTGTTCCATCTGCTCAAACATTTTTACATAATCGTCCGTGGGTGCTTTGAAATGGACGTTCAGAGAAGTGCGTTCCGGCACGATGTCCTGATTGCTGTAGCTGTCCTTTTCACGCTCATTGTGTTCCTGTACCTTCGCCACATCAGCCGGTGTTTCCAAGTCCTGATTTCTGGCTACGGTACGGTCTATTCCATCATTTCTTGCCATTGGATTTTTCCTTTCTTTGAGATTTGCAACAGCGGAAGGCTGGAGAACGGCACTTTTTCAAAGTGTAATAACCCACTATGACACTTTCATCCATACTGGCTGCAAAGTGCCGTGGGCTCTCCGAGGGCTCTCCCGAGGGGGAATGCGGTCACTGCGGTGACCTCTGCTGACCAAGGCGAAAATGTCTGCGCCTTTTCCCATGGTCAGCCCGTCTGCATGAAGCTGTTCTGTGTCAACTTCCTCTTGCAGCCGGTGTCCACAGACACTTTTTCAAAAGCCTGTGGACATAGAAACAGCCCGAACGAGAGGATGTGTGCTGTTTCTATAACAAGCGTTTCACGCTCTTTTGCTGCGTACATACGTACCAGCAATGGGATTTACTCGACCTGCCGCCATTCCTCCGGAATGTCCTCCGGTACGTACGTACACGGCGAATCTCCGTAAAACCCATTTATATGAGGTCGTGCAATGGCTTCCACTCCCATGAATCCCCAAACCCGCCGTCCAGCAGAGTTGGTGATGTTGTTGCAATGCTCCAGATTGAATTTTCTGGCATTGGCAATCATGGCGTCGCTGAAGCTGCGGGCTTTCAGCGGTGCAAGGGAGTTTTCCTCGCACCACATCCGGTAGATTTCATAGAAATCCTTGGAGCTGATGGACGCATCCGCTTTGCGCCGGATATATCCCTCTGATTCCATGAAATCAAAGATATTGTTGTTGTCACGCTTGACCGCTTCCCGATTTTCACGGATGCGGTCACTCTCCGTAAACTTAAAGTTGTTGGCAGCAAGCCGCTGCAAGCCTTCAAATGCCCACAGGAAGATACCCTCGGCTTCAGCTTTCATCTTCTCTGCAAGATCAGGATCGTCAGCTCTGTCCACCTGCTTTTCCTTGGTGGTCAGCACAAGCTGTCTGCGATAAAATCCGTCGCTGCGGTCATACAAGGCTTGCAGATCACCGTTGCTGAATGCCAGCAATCGGGCGAACATCCAGCCCTGATAACTCTGCTTGCCTTTACGTTCCAAATCCATCTTGCCTTGTGCTGTCACGATGGATTTTACATAGTTGGTCTGGCGCAGAGCTTCCATCCGCATATCATCATCCACGCACAGGAGAATGTGTTCCAAATCGGCACGGGCGAAGCGGTTTTCAGAAATCTTGCCGATGCTGCCGTCTTTCATATTCGTGCCGAAGATGGTAGACAGTACCGCACCGATTTGAGATTTACCCTCGCCGCCGTTGCCTTTAATCACCATCATGCGCTGCCCCTTGTTGGAGGGAATCAGGCAATAGCCGATAAACTCCTGCAAAGTTGGAATGTCCTCGGCGTAAAGCAACCCATCCAGAAAGTTCAGCCAGATCACCGGCGCAGTAGCATCGGGATTGTAAGCAACCGGCAAACGGCTCCGCACGATAGCCGGTCTGCCCTCGGTAAATGTGCCGTTCAATAGCAGCGTACCGTTGGACAAATGAATCCGATCCTGCTCCGGTGGAAAGTCCGGCACTTGCGCTTCCAGTTTCAGCACTTCCAGAATGTTGGTGATCTTCCGGGGGATATTGTTTACGGCACAGAATTTCAGCTTGTCGTAAATCTCCCCACGCAGAGGAAGATCGTCCGTCACTCGACCATCGGGCGTGAAAAAAGCTCCGTTTGCGAAGATGATCCTGCGCTCTTGCAGAAATTCTTCACAAAACAGAGCTTCGTTGATGTTCTGCCCGTCAAACCACATGGGCAAGTTCATATCAGGCGTTTTCCGGTTCTTCGCCATGGTGCGCCACCTTCTTTTTCTTTTGTGCGGTAATACTCTTGCAGAAAAGCAATTTTGCCGTCCTGCATCAGCTTGTCCACCAATGCCACCCGTTCTTCCAGATCACCCACCGTCAGCACATCTGCCATATATTCGATATGGCAGTGCATCTGGCAGGCTTCCACAAAACGGTCATCCAGAGCATCTTCCGGTGTCTTGGGAGCATAGCGCACTTTCCAATCTTCCAACAGATGCAAATAATCCGTCAGCACCCGGAAGCACAGCATTTCATCCTCCCGGAACTGACGGATATAGGGACGCTTCGGCTTGACCATAGCTGCGGCAGTGGGCGGTTTCGGGTCAAGCCCGAAGTCCAAAGCCAGCTTTTGCGCTGCTTCATAACTGCTCAGATTGAACAGCCTTGCCACAAGGTCGATCACATCCCCTTTGGCTCCGCAGCCGAAGCAGAAAAAATAGTCCTCATTCAGCTTCAAGCTCGGATGCCTGTCGTTGTGGAACGGGCAGCAAGCCATGCCGTTGTGGCTCACTTTCAGCCCGTAGTGTTCGGCGGCTTGCTTGACGCTGATTGCCGCCTTGATGGTTTCATAGATTGTCATAGAAAACCCTCCGTTCATAATATTCTGGAAAGCACGAAGCACCCGCCGTGATTGGCAGGTGCTTCGCTCCTTCTATTATGGTTATGACGGATTTTTCAAAAAACAGGCTAATGACAGGACAATCCTGTTTCAAAAAACAGGACAACTTATCTGAGGACGTAGATTTCTTCACATTTACATGATATAATTAGAAAAATGAAAAAACAGGACAGGAGGGCAAGCATGAATCAAGAATTGATGACATTGGATTTCTGGCAGGATACGGTCATATATGAGAGCAAAACATTTCCTGTCGGTACGCTTGCCTGTGATGCACTGAATGTTCCTGTGAATACCATTGCAAAAATAAACGAGCAATGCGAGAAAATCAATCTGCTGCTTGGAATATTAAACGCCGGACAGGATGCTTCTGCACTCTGTCCTATTGCAAAGGAAGCTGCTCTGACGATGCTCGATATTCTCAGTCAAACACCGCCGTTCTCCTATATGAATATCTCAAAGCACAGAGAACGGATTGAAAAAGTCTTTACTGTGGACAATGCGCTGAAATATGTGGAGTTTGCCATAAAAGCCGCAACCAATTCTTTGCAATTTGAAGAAATCCAGAACTTTACCGATGCGATGATGCTCCAACGCTATACCGCAGTTTTCGGGCATCTGGCATACTCCCTTGGGGAATACCAAACGGCCATGCTTGATTTTGCAGAAAAAACAGACGGCAACGAAGCAGACCGCACCGCAGAGGGTTTTGCAAAAATGTTCGGCAGCTATTTCCCGCCGGAGTTTTCCATCACGGAAGGCAATGCCTGGATGTCTACCCTGAACAATTCCGTTCAGTATGTATCCGTCATCCGTCCCGGCGAAAAAGTTGCGAAGCTGGTCAAGCGGATGCACTATGTATCCTTTGTAGGGATGTTCCGGTCTGATCTCTTTGAGGGCCTGTGTGTTGGTCATGCACCAAAGAAATGCAAAATCTGCGGCAAGTGGTTTCTGACCACCAACGCACGGCACACCAAATACTGTGGCGGCTATGCACCGGGGGACAAGCTGCACCGCACCTGTCGGCAGATCGGCAACCTGAAAGGCAGAGAACAACGGGAGCTTGCGGACGATCATCCGGTGAAACAGATTTATGAGAAACGACTGAACACCATAAACCGCTATGTGAAGCGTGGTACTCTGGACGCTGATCTTGCAGAGGTTATGAAAAAGCTGGCAAAAGATAAGATGCTCCGGGCATTGAGCAATGTAGCCTATGCCAAGGGAGCTTATGAAAAAGAAATGGACCAGGCGGCTTTGAAAAAGGAAGCAAGTGCAAAAATATACAAAGAAAGGGACAAACATGAATAGAAAAGAACTTAGTCAGAATCATTGGAAATACTACTTAATGCTCGAAAAGCGTTTTGTTGAATCAATAGAGTTTGTAGAACTACATGAGGACAATTTTGATGCATTTTCTAACGGATATGCCCTCTTAATTCAAGCCATAAGGGCAGAGTTGGATACTGTATTCAAAGAGTTTTGCGGTTTCAATACAACGGATCGAAAAACGGTTGCAGACTATGCACAGTATATTTTGACCAACACACCGGATATAAAAAATCAAAAAATCAGTGTACAGGAATACGATATCGAAATACAACCGTTTATGAATTGGGATATTACCCAGCCCGCACAGTCGTTGCAATGGTGGGGAGCATTTACAGATGTCAAGCACAACCGCTATGAGCAGTTGAAGCAAGCAAAGCAGGAGAATGTACTAAATATCTTGGGAGCTTTGTATTTGATAGAAATGTTGTACTTGAAGAAAATCACTGATGGGACAGACGAATTTGATGTGTTTGATGAATCTTCCAACTTGTTTAGTTTGAAAAACTGGACTTCTAAGGCTGTGCCGCTGAGCCAAGCTTTTGCCGTGCTAAGTGATATGATGGACGACGAAAATAATACTACTAACAAAAAGTTCGATGCATAATTACTGTCGATATTGATAGAGAAAGAACCGAAAGGAGGTGCGCTATGCTGAGTGATTTTTCATGGGACATGACCGGATACATACCAAAACACGCTGTCAATCCGCACGGTGACGGCATCATTCCTTATGCGGCAGAGCGCATCTTCCAACTGGAACCGGAGCCTCCAGCGGTGGGCAATCTGAACGAATATATCCTGTCTGCCTTGCAGGAAAAGAATTTGATATATTTCTCATTCTTCCTACACCACTACGAGCCGCAGCTTAACAAGCGCATCAAAGACTTTCTCGGTGTGGATGGCGGCGATCTGTATGACACAGACCGATTTATAGATATAAAGCTCTCCTGCCGGGAGCAAATGCTCCAAAAGCTGATGGACTATGACCTTGCCAAGGGTGCAGAGTATGCTACATACATTTTCCCGTTCATCCGGGATGCTATGCTCCGTTTTCGCATGGGCGAAGAAAAATGGTCGGTGTCCTCTCTGACCAATTACAAAATGGTGCGGTCAATGGCTTGGCTGTACCACAATACCAAGGATGCGGTCAACGAATTTTCCAAGAAATACAACTGCGATCTTGCCCTTGCGGAAGAATATCTGAAAGTTGTCCGTGGAATCCGCAATCAGCAGCCATTCTATGTGACAGACGAGAACGGCGAGGAAACAGGCGAGGATGTAGCCCTTGACGATAGCTGGAACTATACCGATATCCTCTGGAACGGCATACAGGCAGAAAAGGTGCAGCGGGCATTTGAGAAACTGAATTACCGGGAACAGACCTTGCTTGAAAAACGGTTAGCAATTTGCATGACCTGTGGGCGTGTCAGCTCATGGAAAGACCGCCCCACCTTTGAAGAACTGGCGGTTATGTTTGAGGGCAGTACAGCCAGCGGTGCAGAACGAGCCTACCGAAAAGCAGTGGACAAGTTGACGGAATTGTTGGTTGCCGAGGGCGCAATCCATGCAGTCCGGCTAAAACAGAAATCCAAGATCAAGCGAAAAAAGAAAATCGCCGCCGCAATCTACGAATATCAGGCAGACTGCGACGGCGAATGGGGCGAAATATCATTAGATTTTGAGAACGGCAAGGCAGAGGTCATTTTGCTTGCCGATTGGGATACAGTGAAAACAAACAAATTTGCAAGCAGAGCAATCGCCTATCTTCTGAACTGTGAGAGCGAAAAATTGCCCAAGGAAATAATGGTGGCCTTTGAATAACGAGGGAGTGAGATATATGGAGCAATTACTGATTGTTGAAGATGATATCGGTTTGAATCAAGGCTTATGCAAAGCGCTGAAAGCAGATGCTCGGCAGATCATTTCCTGCCAAGACCTAAAAGCGGCGAAGGAACAGCTGCTTTGCGGCGGTGTATCCCTGATCCTGTTGGATATCAATCTGCCGGATGGCAGTGGGCTTGAGCTGCTCCGGGAGGTCAAGGAAAACATGCCCGGAGTTCCTGTTATTCTGCTGACTGCCAATGACACCGATCTGGACATCGTAGACGGACTGGAGAGGGGCGCTGATGATTACATTACCAAGCCCTTTTCTCTTTCGGTTTTGCGGGCAAGGGTGAATACCCAACTGCGAAAGCAAGCGTCAAACCATAAAAATGCGCCGTTCCATATGGATCTATTTCACTTTGACTTTGAGGCTATGATCTTTTATGTGGGAGATTCAAAAGTGGAATTGAGTAAAACAGAACAAAAATTACTGCGTCTGCTTGTTGAAAACCGTGGTCGAACCATGACCCGTGGAGACCTTGTCGACCGGATCTGGACAGATGGCGCAGAATATGTGGATGAAAATGCTTTGTCTGTTACGATCAAGCGTCTGAGGGATAAGCTTGGCGCACAGAAATACATTAAAACCATCTACGGAATCGGTTATAGCTGGGTGACAAAAGATGAATAAAACCGGCATTGTGATCATACTGCTATGTTTTCTGGCGGCGGCAGCTGTTGTGTTATGGGAGCGGAGAAAGACCAGAAAAACGATGGAAGAAATCGAAAAGATGCTGGACGCTGCCATGACCGGCTCCTTTTCTGAAACCAATTTTGATGAAAGCCGGCAGTCTGCTTTGGAAACAAAGTTTGCACACTATCTTTCTGCCGCAGAAGCATCTTCTCGAAATGTAGCGCAGGAAAAAGACAAAATCAAAACCTTGATTGCGGACATTTCCCACCAGACGAAAACGCCGATTGCAAACCTGCTGTTATACAGCGAGCTTCTGATGGAGGAAACTCTGCCTGCATCGGCGAAAGCAAATGTGGAGGCGCTGTACAAACAATCGGAAAAGCTGCAATTTCTGATTGATTCTCTCGTAAAGCTTTCCAGACTGGAAAACGGGATCATTTCACTCTCCCCCCAGCCGGCAGCGCTGCAGCCGCTGCTTGAAAGTGTGGTAGAACAATATACTGCCAAGGCTTCTGAAAAAGGATTGTCTTTGCAAATGCAGGATACAGATGCTTTTGCTGTATTCGACTTCAAATGGACAGCGGAAGCGCTGGCTAATATCGTAGACAACGCCATCAAATATACAGAGCATGGCACCATTACTATTTCTGCCGTAAGCTATGAAATGTTTGCAAGGATCGATATATCGGATACCGGTTCAGGCATACCGGAAAGTGAGCAAGCGAAGATATTTGCTCGCTTTTACCGCTCAAATAGTGTGCAGAAACAAGAAGGGGTCGGCATCGGCTTATACCTTGCTCGACAGATCATATCCGGCGAGGGCGGTTATATCAAGGTTGCTTCCGTTCCGGGAAAAGGAAGTACGTTTTCCATATTTCTGCCGAAATAGCAACAATTCTATCAAAACTGTTAGATTTCATTTTCCGCCGGAAAGAATGTGGAAAGAATCCTATGCGATAATCTGTATGTATCAAAGGATCATTTCCTTTCATACATACAGATTTTTTCATGGAGGTACTCATTTGTGGATGTTTTACAGGCAAAAGACCTGAGAAAAATTTATGGCTCCGGCAATAACGCAGTTCATGCGTTGGATGGAGTTGATTTAAGTGTGCAGAAGGGCGAATTTGTTGCAATCGTCGGCACATCCGGCTCCGGCAAGTCTACCCTGCTGCACATGCTGGGTGGGCTGGATCGCCCTACAAGCGGCACGGTCATGGTGGACGGACAGGATATTTTCTCCCTGAAGGAGGAAGCGCTGACCATCTTCCGCCGCAGGAAAATCGGCTTTGTGTTCCAAGCATATAATCTTGTTCCGGTGCTGAATGTGTATGAAAATATTGTTCTACCCATTGAGCTGGACGGTGGCAAGGTCAATAAGGATTTCGTACAGCAGATTGTACAGACACTTGGGCTGGATGATCGTCTGGATGCGCTGCCCAATCAGCTCTCAGGTGGTCAACAGCAGCGGGTAGCCATTGCCCGTGCGCTGGCGGCAGCACCCGCTATCATTCTGGCAGATGAACCCACCGGCAATCTGGATTCCAAAACCAGCCAGGATGTATTGAGCCTTTTGAAAGTCACCAGTCAAAAGTTCACCCAGACAATCGTAATGATCACTCACAACGAAGAAATTGCGCAGATGGCAGACCGCATTATCCGTATCGAAGATGGTCGGATCGTCTCCCAGAACTAACGGGAGGTGGCTACGATGAATGTCAAAAATCGAAAATGTATTCGAAAGCTCAGCTTAAAATCTCTTTATGCGAACCGTCGCCGCAATCTGATCGCTATTTTTGCCATTGCGCTGACAACGCTGCTATTTACGTCCATGTTCACCATTGTCTTGTCACTGAACGCCAGCTATGAAACCTACCAGTTTCGGCAGGTAGGCGGCTATGCACACGGCACCTTTAAGGATGTTTCCCCCGAGCAGGCGGAACGCATCGCTGCCCACCCAAAGGTGAAGGCTGCGGGGGCACGGAAGGTGATCGGTATCACTGCGGAGGGTGTCTTTTCCAAAACCCCTGCAGAGATCAGCTACATGGATGCCAACTGCACCAAATGGAGCTATGCCACCCCCACTACCGGACGGATGCCCGAAAGCGGCAAAGAGGTAGCCATGGATACGGCAGCGTTGCAGCTGCTTGGCGTAACGCCGGAGCTGGGCGCCGAGGTCACGGTTTCCTATTCCATTACGGACAAGGATCAAACTGCCTTTACCGTAACAGATACCTTTACGCTGGTGGGCTATTGGGACTATGATGAACTAATGCCTGTTCATTACATCAACATCAGCCGTGATTACGCAGATGACATCGAAGCGCAGGCAGTGAAAACAGGTTTACAGCCTTTCCGCACCGATTTGAATGTCATGCTGGCCTCCGGCACAAACATTCAAGGGCAGATGGAGCAGGTGGATACCGATCTTGGCTACACATGGGACAGCTATACCGATCCCAACAGCGTCCGGATCGGCGTCAACTGGGGATATACCTCATCCCAGCTGGAGTCGAAGCTTGATCCGGAACTTGTGATCGCCATAGCAGCTTTTTTGCTGCTGGTGATTTTCACTGGGTATCTTATCATCTATAACATTTTCCAGATCTCTGTTGCGGGAGATATCCGGTTTTACGGACTTCTGAAAACCATTGGCACAACGCCCCGGCAGCTCAAACGTATCATTCGCCAGCAGGCACTTCTGCTTTGTCTGATCGGCATTCCGGCAGGGCTGCTGCTGGGCTACGGCATCGGCGCTGTTCTGGTACCTGTTGTCTTGCGCTCCACCCAGTTGGGGGTGGGCATCACTACCATCAGCACCTCGCCTGTGATCTTTGTTGGCTCCGTGCTGTTTGCTCTGCTGACAGTGCTCTTGTCCTGCTCCAAGCCCGGAAAAATGGCAGCCAAGGTTTCTCCGGTGGAGGCTACCAAATATACGGATGCGATGCAGACGAAGAAAAAACGGCGCAGTACCCGGGGAGCGAAGCTCCATCAGATGGCCTTTGCCAATCTGGGACGAAACAAGAAAAAGACGGTGCTGGTGGTGGTGTCTCTGGCACTGTCGGTGACACTGTTCAATGCGCTGTGTGCCTTTGTGGGCGGCTTCAGCATGGAGAAGTATGTATCCACCATGACCTGCGCCGATTTTATCGTCAGCACTCCCGACTATTTTCGTTATAACTTGAGTGCAGATGAATTTATCACCCAGAAGCAAATAGAGGATATCTCCGCAAACACAAAGGCCAGTCTTTCCGGCACGGGATATGCTGTGCGAAAACCCGCATATCTGTGGATGACGGAGGATGCTCTGCGGCAGGACTATGCAAGGTACGAAAGTGCTGAGCAGTTGGACAGCCATATGAGCCGCATGGAGCACCGGGGCGATATGGTGATGGGAGATACCAGGATCGAGGCTCTGGATAACAGCCTGTTTGACAAGCTGCAAGTGTTCGACGGAGATATTTCTCCTATGCTGGAGCCAAACAATAACGCTATTGCCATTGCGGTTTCCTTAGATGACTACGGTAATCTGCCCAATCCTGAATACTACCCCAAGGTGGGAGACACGATCACCGCCACCTATGCGGACGATGTGAAATATATCGACAGCCGCACCGGGGAACTCCGCACCGAAGATACACCGGAGGAGTACTTTCAGGAAAAACTGTATGGAGCCAGAGATGTAGAGTACACGGTCTGCGCCTTGGTAGAGCTTCCGTATTCCATGAGTTATCGTTATGGTGGTATTGGATATGAGACAGTTTTGTCTGTGGATACCGCACAGAGGGACAGCGGCGGTGCGGCCATTCCGATGCTCTACCTGTTCGACACAGCAGACGACGCAGACGAGGCCGAAGCAGAGCAATATCTATCGAAGCTCACTGCCGGTGAGTTTTCACCCTTGATGTATGAAAGCAAGGCCACGGCTCGCTCTGAGTTTGCTCAGTTCCGGCAGATGTTCCTTCTGGTAGGTGGTATCCTCTGTGCTATCATCGGGCTGGTGGGACTCTTAAATTTCTTCAACGCCATGATGACCAGTATTCTTTCCCGCCGCCGTGAATTTGCTGTGCTTCAGGCTGTAGGAATGACGAACCGGCAGCTCAAAACCATGCTGATCTACGAGGGATTGTTTTACGCAATGTCCTCCGTATCGGCGGCCTTTATTCTGTCGCTGGCGGTGGGACCTCTTGCAGGAAAAATGCTGGGCAGTATGTTCTGGTTCTTTGAGTATCGATTCACCATTCTGCCTGTCCTGCTGACAATTCCGGTATTTCTTCTGCTGGGGTGGCTGATTCCTTGCATGATGTATGACAATGCAGCGAAATGCAGTGTTGTAGAGCAATTAAGGGATGCTCAATAACTGTTAAGCAAAAAACGGCCCTCTGCCAAGGAAAAGGCAGAGGGCTGAGTTTTAATCTAAGGGTTTACATTCAGTTACAGTTTTTAGATAAATTTCGGGATCACCGTTCAAGATCAAGTCTGCATATCCAACCGGATCATTGTAGATTAGATAATCCAGTTCTGACCGTTGATACATATTGTCAGCAACCTCATTCTCCACGGCGATGGTATCAATGGCAATCATGCTGCCATCTAAAAATTTCAGTTCCACACAAGCGGTATCCATGTTAAACTCACAAGAAATCAATCTATCCATAAGAAACCTCCATTTTGCGGGATGTTAGATCATCCCAAAATATTTGAATGCTTCTCGGATTGCTTTCTCTTTTTCCTGCGGACACTGGGGCTGTCTGGAATCCTCGGACTTCGGCAGATTATAGTTCTTACCAACCCCAATCCCACATTTTCGTTTAATCTGTGAGATATAGAGGTTGGACACCTTTAACCCGGTATGCTCCAACACATACTCCTTGATCTGCGGATAGGTTGCCCCATCCTGAAATTCGGACATATCCATATCTTCCAAAGAGAACTCAACCCGAATCTTTTTCGAGTCGACCTCACCCTTGGAAAGCAAGACAACCGTCTCAACATGGTCAGTCTCCGGAAACATATCCACCGGCCAAGCCTCCACCGCCCGATACCCCAGCTTCTTCATATACCTCACATCCCTGGCCAGCGTTTCCGGATTACACGACACATACACCACCTTTCCGGCTCCCAGCTTTCCTACGGCGTCCATAAACTCCTCCGTACTTCCGCTTCTGGGAGGATCCATGATAACCACATCTGCATTCTCACCCTGTTCAGCCATATTCACCAGAAAACGGCCGGCGTCATTACAATAAAAACGAATATTATCTATTCCATTCATCTTCGCATTATTAACAGCATCCCTGACCGCACCCTGATTCAGTTCCACTCCAATAACCTTCCCGGCAGCCTTACTTGCTATGATTCCAATGGTTCCGATACCGCAGTACGCATCCACCACCAGTTCCCGCCCGGTAAGACCGGACAGTGACAATGCCTTTTCATAAAGAATTTCTGTCTGCACGGAATTCACCTGGTAAAATGACTTTGACGATATACGGAACCGGCATCCGCACAGTTCGTCAACAATATATCCCTTGCCATATAACACATGCTCCTTATCACCCAGAACCATGCTTGTCCCTCTTCCGTTAATATTCTGGACGATGGTGGTAATCTCCGGATGTTTCTCCCGCAAAGCCTTAACAAAGTTATTCTTAGACGGAAACACTGGAGATGCCGTAACCAGCACTACCATAATTTCCCCCGTGGAAAAACCCTTGCGGATTAAGACATGTCTGAGAAGTCCAAAGCCCGTATCCTCATCATAGGTCCGAATTTTAAAAGATTTGAGCATTCCGCGTATAGTACCGATGATTTCATCCGCCTTCTGGTTCTCTATAAGGCACTTCTCCACAGGAACTACATGGTGTGTATTTTCTTCATATATTCCGGAAATGATATTTCCTTTTTTATCTCTGTCAAATACAGCATGAACCTTATTGCGATAATGAAATGGATCCTTCATACCTATAATAGGCTTAACAGGACAGAGCCCTTTTAGCAGTTCCTCTACCTGCTTCTGTTTGAAATCAAGCTGTTTAGCATACTCCATATCCAGCAGCTGGCAGCCTCCGCACAGATTCAGCACCAGACAGATACTGGTGCTCCTTCTGGTTCCCCGTCCCCCATATGAACCGCCTCTTTTGGAATCCTCTCTCCGATATCCAGCACTTAATCCCCTTCCATCTTGTTTTTTTGGTGCAGACAATCCATCCGTCCCTTTGCGCTCTCTTGGCAAACTGCCATCCCTGCGTTTTTCTCCACTGCGCTGTTTGGACAAAGCATCCCCATCTTCTGCAAACCGTTTCCCGCTCTTACCCACACCAGTCTTACCTTCTCCGTCCCTCACCTTATGTTTACTATCCTTTGCTCTGTCTTTATCTCCATCTACGGCTTTCCTGCTTTCTGTTCCCGAACCTGTATCCATTCTTTTAGCCGTCTTTCCAGCTATTTTTCCAGCCATCCCTCTCTCCATCCTTTCAGCCATCTTTCTATCTATCTCCTATATTCGTCCATAATTTTCTACGCCTATAACCATTTCCAAGTCACTTCAACTTCATTCAAAAATACCTAACCTCCCTCAAAATCAAAATCCATATGGCCATTCTACCATATATTTCCCCTAATGTATAACCATATAAACTGAATAAATCAGCGAATAAATCACATACCTGCTGTCAGCTAACAAGTCAACATAACCTTTTACCCTCCCCATTATAAGGGTCCTATCTCGTAAAAGTGTTCATGCTGCCGGATACTACCCCCATCCCCCACACAAACCCTCAAAAAATCCACACACAAATGCCAATAAATCTAACAAAATACCGATTTTTTCACCCACCTATTTATCTCCTTAATGTTTCTCTCCTATGTCTTTACGTCCTCATTTCCCTATCTTGGCTGGTCACATACTCATTTCCAGCTCCCTCACCTCCGCTTACGCCCCCATCCCATACACACCCC
>PPYF01188256.1_pt1 | contig 24475 bp, 29 predicted proteins | sample 1559871 | NCBI WGS metagenome assembly PPYF01 (sample SAMN08240021, study PRJNA423297) | Human gut metagenome, whole genome shotgun sequencing project. | reverse complement strand
CCCGCGCCGGAGCCCAGCGCCAGGCAGTCTGCGCCCTGTTTAATCAGTAAATTGTAGAGGTTGCGCTCGCGGGTGGTGCGCGCCCAGTGGCTATTGCTGATGCAGCGCCAGCCGGCCTGGTCCATAAAGTCGCAGCCCTGAAGGTAGAGGTCACGGCGCTCGGCAGGCTGCGGCACACTGGTACGGCCGTTCTCAACCGCCTTGCCAAGCGGCGTATTGGGCAGCAGATTAAGGGCGTAAAGGTCCACGCCATCAAGGCCGATATCACGGGCAATCGCCAGGTCTTCACCCCACAGCGCGGCATTCTGGCCTGGCAGGCCAAACAGCAGATCACACACCACCGCGGCGCGGTCGCGCTTGACTAGCCCTTCCATAAAGGCGATGGCGGTAGGGCCGTCGGAGGTGCGGGCCATCTTCTTACGGATTTTGCTGTTAAACGACTGAATGCCAATGGAGAAACGGTTAGCACCAGCATCCAGACAGGCGTCGATACGCGCGTCGTCAAAGTTCAGCACCCGGCCTTCAATGGTGATTTCACAGTCCGGCGCCAGCGGTAGACGCTCGCGCAGCGCAGTAATGATACGCGCCAGGTCGCGGGCCGAGAGCGCCGATGGCGTGCCGCCGCCGAAGTAGACGGCGTGAATTGGGGCGGACTGGTGCAGCACGCTGTCGGCCTCCATCTCAATTTCACGCAGCAGCGCGTCGGTGTAGCGCGCGCAGTGGTCTTCTTCATAGCGGTTCTGGTAGAAACCGCAGAAGGTGCAGTGGGTAGCGCAGAACGGAATGTGCAGATACAGCAGGCGCTTGCGCGGCGGCGCGACGTGATTCAGCACCTCTTGCCAGGTGTGTTCAAGCTGTTCTTTGGCGATAGGCACCGCGCCACGCCAGGGCATCGTCGCCCGGCGGTCTTTAAAGGGCTGGCCGCCCTCCAGCGCAAAATGTGGGGTTAAATCCAGGTCGGTAGGGGTATTCAACATCATCGGTCTTTCTACGTCCTTTAGTGTGGCCAGAACTGGCGGTGCAGCGTCTCAACCGCGTCAGCAACGCGCGGGCCCATGCCGAGGATCAGTGATTGATCGAGCACCACGATGCGCTGGTTTTTCCACGCGTTGGTACGGGTGATCCCAGCGATGGTGCTCAGCCGGTTGAGGTCGCCATCGACCATTTGTGAGGTGACGATAATCACCTCCGGGTTAGCGGCAATCAGCGCTTCTGCGCTGTAGCTGCGATACTGCGGGTGCTGCGCGATGTTGCGGGCACCGGCGAGGGTCATAATGGCATCGGCAACGCTGCCTTTCCCCGCGACCTGCGGAGCGCTGCCCCCGGCGCTGAGAATAAACAGCGCGCTCACCGGGGCCGGTTTGCTGGCGCTGCTCTGCGCCACTTTTTCCAGCCGCTGGCTCAGCGTATTGATAAGCGCAGTGCCGCGTTCTTCGTCGCCAAGCTCGCGGGCAAGCGTGCGGATATTGGCGTACATCTGCTCGACGGTAGCCGGAACGCGTGGCAGGGTCAGCACCGCGACGTGCTGCGAACGTAGCTGGTCAAACACCAACTGCGGGCCCGCATCCTGCCAGGTGATAAAGCGGGTAGGACGCAGCGATAAAATGCCTTCGCTGCTGAGCTGCTTCCAGTAGCCGATGTGCGGCAGCGCCGCGGTCTCCGGTGGGTATGAGGTGGTTTCATCCACCCCGACTACGCGCTCGCCCGCGCCGAGCGCGTAAATCAGCTCGCTAAGTGAACCTCCGGCAACCACGATACGGTCAGCCGCCTGGACACTGAACACGGCGGCCAGCGCCAGTAATCCGATAGCCAGTTTTTTCATCGTCAGAATTTCCATGCAAAGCCGACCGCCGCGTTTAAGCCCGCAGCAGGAATAGACTCGTGCGCCGTGCGGTAGCGTTTATCGGTCAGGTTGTTGAGCGCCAGATTGACCTGATACTGGTCGTTAGCGCCGAATTCGGTGTTAACCGCCAGGTTCAGCGTGGCCCAGCCCGGCGTGCGAACTTCTTTATCGCCAGTGTCATCTTTGGCGCTGGAGGCTGCGCGGATATAGATATCGGAGGTGACGTTTGCCGCGTTTAGCATCAGCGTGTGCTTCAACCCCACACGGCCGTTAATCGTCGGCTCACCGGTATTGGTGGTTTTCAGCGTCTGGCCTTCGTACTGACGGCGAATCAGGTTGCCGCTGACGTAAGGCGAGACGACCCAGCCGTTGTATTCGGCGCTGAGCTCCATGCCCCAGGTTTTGGCGCGATCGATATTGTCGTAGTAGTAATAGCCTCCACGTGAGGAGGTGGTATTTCCGTTGCAGAGCGCCTGACCGGAACAGGCGATACTGGCAATGTAGTCTTTGGCTTCAGAGTAGTAGACCGCGCCATCAACCATCCACAGATTGCCGTTGTACCGCGCACCCAGCTCGTAGTTGTTAGAGTGTTCGGCTTTTAAATCAGGATTGCCGTAGGTGGTACCGCCCCCTGCTGCGGTCTGCATAAAGAGCTGAGTGAGGGTCGGGAAGACGTAGCCCTGTGCGAATGCGGCACGCAGCTCAATGTTGTCAAAGCCGGAGTAGCGCAGGCTGGTGGCGGTCACCAGTTCGTTATCGTGGGCGGATTGCTCGGCCAGCGAGGTATCCGTAGTCACGCCTTTACTGACCGAGTAGCCATCACCGCGCGTCAGTTTTGAAGACAGCCAATACTGGCGAGCACCTAATGTCCACGTCCAGTTGTCGGCAAAGCGCCAGTCATTTTGGGCAAACAGCGACGTCGTGCTCTGTTCAGATTCGTTGTAGGAATAGGTCTGGATTTCAGAATTCACAATACCGGTCAGGGATTTCTGGCTGGTAAAGCCGTTAGACGTCTGAGATACGCGATCGCGCTTGTACTGTGTCCCCACGACCAGACTGTTGTTGGCGGGTAGGGAGAAGTTGCTTTGCAGCGTGATCCCTTGGGTGTACTGCTTGTCGTTGGTGTTGGTCTGGTTACGTACGCTCAGCGATTGAATAGGGAAGGAGACCGCTTGCGTCGTCGCTACTTCATTTTCAAACTTACGGTCGATGGTTTGCTCGTAGGCATCGAGATGGATCTTTTTCAGATAGTCGCCGTTAACGTCGATATCGTAGAACAGACCAATCTTCTCGCGCTCCAGTTTGGGGATCTTGACGCTAAACGCATCGTACTCACCGTCTGGGTCTTCAAAATAGGTCTGCGTTGCCAGCTTATAGCGATCGAGCGACAGCCCGAAATGCTGATTATCCAGATTGTAGCCAAGCCAGATACCCTGACTGTTGTTGCGGAAATTGGTGTTTGGCAGACGGCCGTCCGGCGTATCGCGATCGCCCTGATCGGAATAGCTGCCGTTGATACGGTAATCAAACTGTCCAATGCTACCCCACGCTGCCGCCGACTCTTCCCAGCCTGCCGTGGCCGAGTTGTAGACCGCTTTCACCGTCCCGGCGATCGGCTTATCGCCGCCTTTTTTAGTGATGAAGTTCACCACGCCGCCGATGGCCTGTGAGCCGTACAGCACCGAGTAAGGGCCTTTGACCACTTCAATGCGTTCCAGCGATGACTCATCGATAAGCAGGCCGCCGCCGTAGTTTTGCCCAGCGCGCTGGTAGGTGACTTCCTGACCGTCGATCAAAATCAGTACGCGGGAGGACGCCTCGCCGCGGATACGAATCTGCTTACGCCCGGCCAGCGCGTTATCGGTGATCTCTACGCCGGGAATATCCTGCAAATCGTCAGCAATGGAGGTGCTGGTAGAGTTTTGCAGCGTCTGGTGGTCGATAACCTGGATAGTTGCCGGACTCTCCCACAGCGAGCTTTCCGAACGGTTTGCGGTGACGACGAGCGTCTCTTCTTTATTGGTTTTGTTCGGCGTGGGGGATGACGTAGAGGCTGACGCCGCGCTGGCGACAAACAGCGACAGCGCGGAGAGCGCGAAGGACCCTCGGGTAATGGAGTGCAACATCGGAAATCCTATAAACAGATATGATAATAATAATTACTATCAATTACATTTACACATGATAAAAAGCACGTCCAGCATCGAAGGTATAAACAAAATGCATCTTTGATTTGGGTCAATTTATGCGGGAGAGAAGCCAGCTGAATGTGATATTGATCACCATAATACTGATAGTAATTAGGTGGTTAATGATGTGAATTTTCGATAGGGAAGGATTATCAACTAATCTGGCGAGATCAAAGAAAATAGAGGGAGGGGAACACATTAGAGGAAGGTTGGATGTTGCTTTTTGGTAATGCGGTTGCTTGATTATGTATTACATTTGTTAGTGTTTTGGATTTTTCAGGAAGGATCCCTGTAGGGGACGACCAAACATAACCGAGACCGGGTAAGACAATATGAAATACGTTATTTTACTGCTTATTATCATTTCGGTGCTCTACGTGCATTTTCGCGGCAAAATCCGCTTTCGATTCTGGCGACAGCTCTCCGACCACTCCACTTTTACCGCCCCCTTAAACGGCTTTATGTATCTCTTTTCACGCGTGCCGAATACCCCGTATCTTCGCCCAGAGAACTTCCCGGAGCTGGCGATACTCAGGGATAACTGGGAGACCATCCGCGAAGAGGGGATTCATCTGCAAAAAATGGAGCAGATTAAAGCTGCGGAAAAATACAACGACGCTGGCTTTAACTCCTTCTTTAAAACCGGCTGGAAGCGCTTTTACCTGAAATGGTATGAAGATGCACACCCTTCGGCCAGTGAGCTCTGCCCAAAAACCACCGAACTGCTGCGCACCATTCCATCGGTTAAAGCGGCGATGTTCGCAACGCTACCCGATGGCAGCCGCCTACCGCGCCACCGTGACCCATATGCGGGCTCACTGCGTTATCATCTTGGCCTTGCAACGCCCAACGACGACCGCTGTTATATCGAAGTCGACGGCGATCGCTATAGCTGGCGCGACGGTGAAGGGGTGCTGTTTGATGAGACCTATATTCACTACGCGGAAAATACCAGCGGTGAGAATCGACTGATCCTGTTCTGCGATATTGAGCGCCCGATGCGTTACCGCTGGGCGCAGAAAATTAACCATTGGCTGGGACGTAATCTGATGAGCGCCGCCGCGGCACCCAATGATACCGGAGACCGTATCGGCGGTATTAACCGTAGCTTCCGCTATATCTACCAGATTCGTATTGTGGGTAAGCGATTGAAGAAGTGGAATAAAACGGTGTATTACATTGTGAAATGGACACTATTTATAGGCATTGCGGTACTGATCTGGCGCGCATTTTAGGTACATCTGATTAATGATTCGTTTTTCTTCTGTTAATTCTGATAGGGCAGCAAGCCTGCCCTGCGATTATATTTAAAATAATTTAACCCTTATTGAGTATAAATAGGGGTAGGTGCTGTTGAGATTAAAAAGTAATACCCTCAGTGATTAAAAGGGGTATATGATATGCATCATATTTTCCCATTCCAGACTACGCGCATCGGCGTGGAAAGAGAGGCAGAATCATGCAGCGAATTATTATCCCCACTCATTATGTTCATACCCGCACCACGCCGCTGTGGACCAAAGAAACCGCACCCGCGTCAATCTGGAAACGCCACCTTGATGCCGGTACGCGACAGGGCGTATTCCCTCGCCTGGCGGTGATGCAGGGGGCGATTCGCTATTATGGTTATGCCGATGAGACCAGCCCGGACCCGGTTGAAACCATGACGATTGAAGCCGGCCAGTTTGGCGTTTTCCCGGCGGAGAAATGGCATCGTATTGAAGCATTAAGTGACGACACCGTATTTAATGTTGATTTCTATGTCGATCCTAAGATTTTGATAGAAGGATGAAATGGGCACTATGAATAGTGAAAATAAAGGTTATACCTTAGCGGTTATTAACGGTAATAACAAAGCGAAACAGGAAAAGGTTTATCTAAAACCGATGGCGCTTTATGTTCCTGATATTGCCGTACAGGCCGTCGCTGAGCTTATTTCTTCACTTTCTTCTGACAATGCTCAGGATAAAGGCTTCCTGCTGACCGTCACCAATAATAATAACGGTGTGTCGGTGGATAAAGAATTTGCTGAATTGAGCGAGTTGCAGGACCCGACCGTGGCCGCTGATGCGGTGAAAGACCTGGTGAACATTGTTCGCGGGTATGAGTCGGACGAAGAGACTAACGTCTGCGGTTGGTAGTACAACCATTTCCTTCCGAGTTTTGCTTTACAGTGAGCAGGTATCCTGGACCGGTTTACAAGGTTATCTGCTGCTGTCCCCCCACGATCGCTTCCTGAATTTGCGCTTTTTAACCCCCTATTATTTGGAGCTAACGTTGCAAATGATTAGGCAACCTATTTCATTATGGATATGCTAAATGGCGAATTAAAAAATATAACATTCAGGGGGTTATGGTGCGTCATTTTTATTCTGGGATAGTTGTTGGTCTGGCACTACTGGCATCGGCATGTGCTCCAGGGCCTTTAGGTACAAAACGTTACGATCCGTACACCGGGCAGGATGCGGCCGTCGTCTACACTCAGCTCAATGACCAACATCAAGGATTGGTTTACTTTCAGCGTTTTGCCAAAGAAGGTGATTGCTATAAAGATCAGGAGCTTATTTATATCAGCAATAACCTTATGGCAGGCAAAGTTCACCGCTTTTATGAAAGCCGAATTCGTCCCAACCAGTATTGGGCCCTTTATGTGATGGATAACTCAAGTGGCCGTCAAATCGTCACGCAAACCGCGTTTATTCCTGAAGCCGGAAAACATTATGTTGCCATACCTTACCAGGGCGTAGTGGAAGTGCCGCTGGATCTGAAGTTATCGGGTAGCGACAACTTAGATAAAGTTTATGAACAATATAAAGATAAACCGGCTAAGCCGTGGAATGTGCGTAGTGGGGTGTGTAAGTTCTGGTTTGCGAAATTGATGGGGGCGTAGGTTTTTGCTTTGCTGGCGGCGAGTCTGCTTGTGGGTGTACTTCTGTTTGAACGTTTCAGACTTTGATATATCGCAGGACAAATAGCAGACACAAAAAAGCCCGCTAGGCGGGCTTTCAGGACTTCGTCTCAGGCTCTGGTGACCATCAACAAAGAATTTTGGTGGAGCTGGCGGGAGTTGAACCCGCGTCCGAAATTCCTACATACCATTTTAAATATATTAAATACATTAATTTACGTTTTGAAACAATGCATTAGTGTTAATTGGTCTTTGCCCGTTTCATGATATTTTAGTGCTCTGCCGCCAAAATGCCGCCATCACTCAAGATTTTATATACTCATTTTGTTTCGCTTATTGCTGAGCTCAATGTTTTCTCTAGCTCTGAGCTCCCTTGATTTAAGTTGCTAGCCTGAACGTTAATTTGGTTGTCATTATCAAGGTTAATATTTGTTAATACACCTATAGTGGAAGGAGTCATTATCGATGATTTGGCTCCAGATAAGGCCTGCCTGCTTTCCCGGGTACAAGTACGTAATTTTTTCACTTTTTCTAAAAGTTCAGAATTGCTTCTTCTTGTAACTCCATATATATCAAGAAGTTCAATTAAAAATTCGCTGAGTTTAATACAAATAAGTCTGAATCTCTGAATGGTTGTTCTCAGACACAATAAAGTGGTATTACTATTCAAATCTATAAATTCTATATCTTTGATGTTTTCATTAATGCAAAGATAAGATGCTAAAGTGCGAATTTGGAATCTTATTCTTCTAAACATACTCTCATCTAATCCATGGTTACTGTTTAGTTGGTCAACAAAAAAAACATGATCTAATTTTTCAAAGCTTAGCAATATATTGTTCGTTAAGGCAGTTATCCTTTTTATATTTATGTTTGATGGTGAGTATTGTGGGCCGGCAACGGGAGATGACTCCGGGAAAAGTTTTTTATATAGAGTGTGAGGTTGAGAAACAGAAATGGTAAGAGTGTTGATGTCTTCTAGTGTATCAATTTTTGATTTGATTATTCTTCTGCTGATATTTATTTTGCTAAAGCATTCCACATGATATTTATTGTGGGCATAATAGCCATCCAATAAATTTTTAGCCTCGGCTGTTTTTATTTGTGCTTCAACTTGGTAAGTTCTATGTAAGTTAGTAACTATAGCGCCAAGGGGAACAGCAGAGGCAAGTAGAATCAGTGGGAGTTTTGAAATCTCTAAAAAATTACCCATTCCTTTACTATCAACTTGCGGCACGTGACCCAACCAAGAAAAAAATCCAAAATAAATGAAGCTAAATGCTGGTGTTAGTATCGCAATCCAGAATAACTCTTGATTAAATAAATTTCTATGATCAAGTTTATACCATTTCTTAATTATTGTTGCCAAGACAATGGCTGCTAATACTATGGCATAAATTGTAATTAGAATTATTGAATCTTTAACGTTCATTTTAAATTCCATCTAAGTTATATAAAGGGTTTTTAGTAACAGCATCTTCAAGGTGTTCTGGAGCGAAATGTGCGTAAATCATTGTCATTTTTATATCGGTATGTCCCAGAATTTCTTTAAGAACAAGTATGTTTCCACCATTCATCATAAAGTGGCTAGCGAATGTATGACGCAGGACGTGGGTGCATTGGCCTTGTGGTAACTCGATACCAGCTCTTTTTACCGCCCGCTCAAAGGCTTTTCTGCATGGGGTGAATAGCTTCCCTCTGTTCTTGGGGATATCGTCATACAGACCTTGAGATATTGGTACGGTACGGTTTTTCTTGCCCTTGGTCTTGGTATAGGTGATTCGGTATTTAGATAGCTGATGGCCCTGCAGGTTTTCGGCTTCACTCCAACGGGCGCCGGTAGCTAAGCAGATTTTTGCAATCATGAGCAGGCTGGGATTTTCTGAATCAGCGCAAGTATCCAGCAGGCGTTTAATTTCTTCCGGCGCTAGGAATGCCAGTTCACCCTCTGCGATCTTAAATGTTGGAAGCCCGGCGAGTGGGTTTGGGGCTGACCAGTGGCCCAGTTTTTTTAGCGTACCAAAAACTGATGATAGGTTGCGTTGTTCAAGATTTACCGTACGGGGCTTAACTGGAGACATTGGCGCGCCATCTTCATTTTTGACTTCACCTTTTAGGCGCGCTTCACGGTATTTTGTAAAGTCACCTGCAGTCAGCTCCGAGGCAATGGGATCACCTAGGCCATTACAAATAATGTTAAGCTTTGCCATCAGGCGCTTGGGGTCAGCAAGGGTCTGTCCATAAAGCGAGTGCCACTGCTTAATTATTTCTGACAATTGCCGCCGATCATCCTTTTCACCTAACCATGGCTTTTTGTTTACTTCATCCATTGTGAAGTTTTCGAATGCTATGGCCTCGCCTTTCGTCGCAAATTGCTTGCGCACGCGTTTGCCATCTCGCCCGCTAGGGTAGCACTCACACAACCATTTTCCGTTTGGCTGTTTTCTTATGGTCATAAACTAAAGGCTCTTGATAACTTTGACGGCACGTCCGATGGCTTCAATATCATCCACTGAACATTCAAAAGAGGATTCATCTTGATGCACAACGATTCTGTTACCAGGAATGCGGCCTATTTTGACAATGCTTTTAACCCCATCAATATCTACAAGCCAGTAGCCATTGCTGATTTGTTTTACAGAGGTATCTACAACAAAGCAGTCAGCTTGAGTCTTGATGAATAATGAATCGCTTGGCTCTGCATCCAGCAGGCTGCTATCAAGCAAAATCTCACCTTCTGTTATTAACTCGCCATTTTTTAACTCTGCTTGCTTGAGTCCAGGCGCAACAATCTTGGAAAGCGGGCGAAGTGTGATCGTTGATTCGTTTACGGGATTTTTTTCTCGGTCCTGCGATGAGAACATTTCGCCTTGTCCTGTCGCTAGCCAGAGTAAAGATACGCCGGTTTCGAGAGCACACTGAATAACCCACTCAGCAGGAAAGCTGTCACGTAAGTTTCTGTTTGCCATGGTGCTTTTCGAGATTTTTAAGTGATCAGCAAGGGCTTGCTTAGTAGTGAACCCATACGCTTTCAGCAATCTTTCAATAGCTTCACGGCCTCCCGTGTTGGGACCTGCTTGGATGCTAATCATCAAATACTCCATTGACGACCACTTAAAGTGGTCGTAGTATCAAACCACTCCCGAAATAGGAGTCTCGTAAAGCGATTTAAAACGATGTAAAACAAACCTAAACAAAGAGATACTGCACTATGAGCACTGATATTTCAATTCGTGTACCAAAAGTGATAGCGACGCCAGCCGAATTTGCAGAGTGGGAAGGGTATTCCCGTGGCTCTGTTTATCAGATGATTCATAACGGAAAACTGGCTAACTACATTGAAAAGAAAGAAAAAAACAAAGGTCGCGTATTCATCCTTTACCTCAAGTACAAAAAGGACCAAGCGAGCAAAAACATGGACAAGTCTGCATTCAATTACAACGTTGTAGTTGGTTGTTAAGTTCAATTATGTGAACTTTTGAGGTATGAAACATGTTTGATTATAAGGTTTCCAAACATCCACACTTTGACGAAGCCTGCCGCGCTTTCGCGCTGCGTCACAACATGGCTAAGCTGGCAGCCAGCGCCGGAATGAACGTTCAGACTCTGCGCAACAAGCTGAACCCGGATCAGCCGCACCAACTGACGCCGCCGGAAATCTGGCTGCTGACTGATATCACTGAGGATTCCACGCTGGTTGATGGTTTCCTGGCACAAATCCATTGCCTGCCGTGCGTGCCGCTGAATGAAGTTGCAAAAGAGAAAATGCCGCAGTACGTCCTTAAAGCAACGGCTGAGATTGGGCACGTCGCTGCCGGCGCTGTTTCCGGTGAGCAACTGACGACTGCAGGACGCCGCCAGATTATCGACAGTATCAACTCTGTTACTCGCCTGATGGCATTAACCGCGGTATCGATGCAGGCGCGTCTGCAGTCCAGTCCGGCAATGGCTAGTGCCGTTGATACAATGACGGGCCTTGGCGCGTCGTTTGGCCTGCTGTGAGGTGCTTATGCTGACTAAAGAGCCATCTTTTGCATCGCTGCTCGTTAAGCAAAACCCGGCCCCGCATTACGGTCACGGCTGGATCACTGGAACGGATGGCAGGTGCTGGCATCCATGCCGCTCGCAGGATGTGTTGTTGGCTGGGCTATCCATAGCAAAAACGGAGGGCAGCAAATGGCGAATCGTTCGATTGGTGTGTTTTATCAGTTTCGTTACAAAGGGGAAAATTACTCAATTCATGAGGATGATCTGGTCTGCTGCTATCCATCGATTTCGGGAGATGGGAGTTACTTCTTCACGCTGAAGGATGGAACTTTCTTCCGGGGCGAGCAAGTGAAAGAAGTGATGCGAAAAATCACATCACCACTCGAAAGTTATCGCCAGTGCTCTTAACGATAGCGGTCAATCATCTGCTGGATTTTATGACTGAATTCTTGATGTTTAACAAAGTCGAAACGCAGTTTGTTTAGCTCTTCGCTGAGGATGGTAAAGAATGCTTCCCGATTTGATGAGTCGCTTCGGAAGAGACTATGAAGTAGTCCCGAAATCAAGATCTGCTGCGCCGCGAGTTCATCGCGAAGTTCCGCAGTCTCGTTTTCAAGTTGTTCGATACGTTCCTTTTCAATCTGACTCAACATTAGTACATCCCCAAAGCTATCAGTTTATGCAGGGGAAAGCATACCAGAGAAAAAGGTCGAATGGTTTGGAGTTCGGTGATGGCTATTGAAGGTGATAGTGCGACAGTTCCGCTAAGCGCTGGCCTCCGCCTTAATGGGTTAAACCACATCGCGGAATTAAGGGCGAAAGTGTTTGGCTTAAATATTGATTCAGAACTAGAGCGCTTTATTAGCGATATGCGGAACCAACGGGATATTAACCATGAGCAGAATAAACGCGCATTAGCCGCAATGTTCTTTATGGCAAAAATTCCGGCGGAACGTCATAGCGTCAATGTTAGTGAGCTGACGACTGACGAAAAGCGGGAGTTGATTAAAGCAATGAACCATTTCCGTACAGTGGTGAGCTTATTTCCAAATCGGCTAGCCATGCCGAATTAACAAACCACAGCAATTAAAGGCGTAAACCCGCCGGGCATCCCTTTGCCCAAATTCAGGAGAACGAACGATGCGAAATATTGAAACCAGATTCACCAAAAGCGGCCCAGATGATGCTGGCCTTAACCAGCTGCTGACGGATGTGCGTATGGAAGAACGCCGCGCGCGTGCTGCAGCAATGGCTGCCCGCCTCGATAGCCTGGCTAGCCGTATCACTTCCCGCCAGCTTAACCATGTTGAGGCGGCAGAGCTGCTGCGCACCGCCGCTGAAAACATCCAGAACGAAGCGCAGGAGATCCATTGATGGCTGATTCTATGGACCTTGTACAGCAGCGCGTTGAAGAAGAACGCCAGCGCCATATCCACCACGCCCGCAGCCGAAAGGCTGGGGCTTCTTCTCTTGAGTGCGAGAGCTGCGGAATTGTCATTCCGGCAGAACGCCGCGCTGCAGTTCCGGGCTGTGATCTCTGCGTAACCTGCCAGGAAATTGCAGAGCTTAAAGGCAAGCATTACGTAGGGAGGGCTGTATGACTACCGAGAAATTAACTAATCCGCTTACTGATAGCGAATTAGCGCGACTGATTTGGGGCCTGAAAGCGGAAGGGTTTCACCCGCGCCTATTGGCTGGATTAGTAGAGCTGCAGCAGCGCCGCAATGCTGACCAGCAGCCAGTCCCAGAGGTAATGATCTGTGATATGTGCGGGCACGATGCCTGGCTACAGGAGCTCGGAACGTATGAATGCGATGAGGGCCATCTATTTGAGGTAAGACGCGCACCCATTTCAAAAGGCGGTGCAGCATGAACGTCATTCATGGTTTGAAAATTGGGCCGCTTTATTTCAATGCCGTATGTAATGGTGAGAAAAAAGCAGAGCTGAGAATTAATGACCGTAATTATCAATGCGGTGATTTTCTGTTGTTGCGTGAATGGGCGGGAGAATATTCGGGAAATAAACTGGTAGTAAAAGTTACGCATATATTGCCGCTTGAGGGATTGATCACCGCTGGCGGTAATTGGGTGATGATGTCTATTGCCCAACTTGACGAAAATGATATTCAGGCGCTTTCGATGGCAGCGGTTGGGGCACAGGAGTGAGCCATCACGATGTTAAACACCACGGCGGCGCACATGATGCCGCCGCTGCTTTTGCCTGGAACAAAACCCCAAAAGCGATTAACCCATACACGGACCCGGCGGAAGTTGCGCCGGTGTCTGCGCTTTCAAACCTGATCACTCTGTATGGCGCTGATAATGAGCAGGACCAACTGCGCCGGGAAGAAGTGAGTGATGAGGTCTGGGAACGCTATTTCTATAACGAAGCCCGTGATCCAGTTCTGCGTGAAATGGAGCAGGACCGGCTGATCAGCGGCGCCAAAATGGCACGCGAGCAGCAGCGGTTTAACCCCGATCTGGTCATTCTGGCAGACGTAAGCGCCGAACCATCACACATCAGCAAGCCTCTGCTTGAGCGCATTAAATATTTACATGGTCTGGGCCGTCCGCAGGCCTATTCCCGCTATCTGCGCGAAACCGTCAGGCCATGCCTTGAACGGCTGGCGCGTGCGCGTGACAGCCAGGTGTCAGCTTCTTTCCGATTCATGGCGAGCCATGAAGGGCTGGACGGGCTGCTGGTTCTGCCTGAAATGAATCAGGATCAGGTCAAACGCCTGTCCACGCTGGTTGCGGCTCATATGAGCATGTGTCTGGAAGCTGCCTGCGGTGATCTCTATTCCACTGACGAAGTGAAGCCGGAAGAAATCCGCCAGGCATGGGAACAGGTTGCAGCGGAGGCGATGCGACTTGATGTTATCCCGCCAGCGTTTGAGCGTCTGCGCTGTAAGAAACGCCGCCGCAAGCCTGTGCCCTATGAGCTTATTCCCGGCTCGCTGGCGCGTATGCTGTGCGCGGATTGGTGGTATCGCAAATTGTGGCAGATGCGCTGTGAATGGCGCGAGGAGCAGCTGCGCGCGGTATGCCTAGTTAACAAAAAGGCATCGCCGTACGTTAGCTATGAGGCAGTGATCCATAAGCGTGAGCAGCGCCGCAAATCGCTGGAATTTTTCCGTTCGCATGAACTGACCAATGAGCAAGGTGATACGCTGGATCTGGAAGATGTGGTAAACGCCAGCGCCAGCAACCCGGCCCATCGGCGTAACGAGATGATGGCCTGTGTGAAAGGGCTGGAGCTGATCGCGGAAATGCGTGGCGACTGTGCTGTATTTTACACCATCACTTGCCCGTCACGCTTCCACGCCACGCTCAACAATGGCAGGCCAAACCCGAAATGGACTAGCGCCACAGTACGACAGAGCAGTGATTATCTGGTTGATACGTTCGCGGCATTCCGTAAGGCCATGCATAAAACCGGGTTGCGCTGGTACGGTGTGCGAGTCGCTGAGCCTCATCATGATGGCACTGTGCACTGGCACCTGCTGTGCTTTATGCGCAAGAAACACCGCAAAGCGATCACGGAGCTGCTGCGCAAGTTTGCCATTCGTGAGGACCGCGAGGAGCTGGGAAACAATACCGGCCCGCGCTTTAAGTCTGAGCTAATCAATCCGCGTAAAGGCACGCCAACCAGCTACATCGCTAAATACATCAGTAAGAATATTGATGGGCGCGGCCTGGCTAATGAAGTCAGCAAGGAAACCGGCAAATCATTACGCGATAACGCTGAGAACGTGAACGCCTGGGCATCACTGCACCGCGTCCAGCAATTCCGCTTTTTCGGTATTCCGGGCCGCCAGGCTTACCGTGAGCTGCGACTGCTGGCGGGCCAGGCTAAACGCGACCTTCCACCATTAAAACCCGTTCCGGGGAAACCTGAACTGACGCCAGAGATTCTGGCGGCCCTTGCAAATGCGCGGCCTGTTATCGGCAATCCGCGTCTTGATGCTGTGCTGGCTGCGGCTGATGCCGGTTGCTTTGCCACTTACATCATGGCGCAGGGCGGTGTGCTGGTCCCTCGCAAACATCACCTGGTCAGAACAGCCTATGAGCTAAACGATGAGCCGAGCACCTACGGCGATCATGGTATCCGTATTTATGGCGTCTGGTCCCCTATTCAGGAAGGGCGGATTTGTACGCACGCGGTGAAATGGAAAATGGTTCGTAAGGCCGTTGACGTTGACCTGCAGGAGGCGTCAGCCGACCAGGGCGCTTGGACTCGTGGCAATAACTGTCCCCCTGTTGAAAATGTGAACAATTCAGGGGGTGATTTACCCGATATTAAAACCATGGATGAGAAGGAGCTGCAGGAATATCTCTACAATATGGGACAGAAGGAACGGCGGGAACTTACCGCGCGACTAAGGCTGGTAAAACCGAAGAGGAAGAAAACATACAAACAGAACATTTCAGAAAAGCAGCGTCTGCAGCTTGAGGCAGAACTCAGCTCCCGGGGATTTAATGCAAGCGATGCTGAAATGGATCTACTTTTACGTGGCGGCAGCATTCCGTCAGGTGCCGGGCTGCGTATTTTCTACCGTAAACACCGGCTGCAGGAAGATGACAAATGGCGGCAGTGGTACTGACAGCAAGGCTTTAACAATTCATGCTCTTAACGACTCTGCGCCAGAGTGTTCTCATTGACGGATAAAAAATATTTTACATTTGAATATCAGGCGTGTACTGTATGTATATACAGTATTCATGCATGCAGCTATCGTGTGTCCGTGGTCGTGATAGGAGGGAAGATGCAGGACTATCTTTTGGAGTCGTTGAAGCTCCAGCGCATTGATTTTTTTATTAAGCTTGTAGCGGCTAGTGAGTGTAACGACGAAGAAAAGCGGCTGGCTATCCAGTGGGTTTCGGAGTTGACTGATGAGCTTATGGCGAAGATTCGCGCTCATGAATACAACCGCTCAATGGATCTTCCCGGTTAGTTTTTCGAAGCTGAAAACAACCGAGTGAAAGTTACGACGCTTGAACTTTTAACTTGGGTTACAATCAGAACACTCGTTTTCGTTCACAAACGAACCTGCCATACCTTAATGTGGTAATGGCGTTCAATTTTTTCTAAATGGTTGCAAATGCTTGTTATGAATCATGTAATGTTAGATATAGAAACATTGGATGTTGAAAAAACGGCTTATATCCTTTCGGTTGGTGCGGCTTTTTTCGTGCCGGAGACTGGCGAGGTTGGTCCGGGTTTCTATCAAGTTATTTCGCTTGATCATGAACAAGCAGGCAGAACCATTGCTCCCTCCACTGTAAAGTGGTGGATGTATCAAAGTTCTGAAGCTAAAAACGAAAATTTTGGTGGCACTAAGGACCTTTTAGACGTTCTGAATGAATTTGTGGCGTTTATTCTTCATAATCGTAATGGCCGAGTAAAAGTGTGGGGAAACGGGAAAGAGTTCGACTGCACTATCATGCATCATGCCCTGTCACAGGCAGGTCTGGAGTGCCCATGGTCATTCAGAGATACTCTTGACGTCAGAACCATCTTAGCGCTTGGTGAAAGCAAAGGAATTTTTTCTCATGCTGACAAAAAGTTCACTGGCATCAGGCACACAGCATTCGATGATGTTTTATTTCAGATCGCACTGGTTTCTCATATCTATATGAATTTAAATAAAAAATAAATATAGGACTTAGCTATGGATTGCTTAGATGTAACCAATTGGACTGAGCTAGATGTTTTCGCACAATATCCCGTTGGTGCTCGCTCTAAGGCTTTGGTTATTTCCCCTGATGTAGCACCCCATGGTATCAAAGCATCGTGGCCGTATCTTTTTAAGAGAAGTATTAAAAAGTATCCAGATCAATTTTGGTGTGAGATCGTTGCCTACAGGATTGGATTGAAGCTTGGTTTTGATGTCCCCAAAGCAGTTCCATCGGTAAAGACTAATGATTTGGGGCATACGTTTTGCGGGGCCCTCATTGAGTGGTTTCATCATAAAGATTATGAGAAATTTGCTCCCGCTGGTGATTACTTTGTCCGAAGAGATCCAAATTTTGATCGCGAGAAAGGAGCTCAGCATTCCCTTGAAGGGCTGAGGATTATCGCGAAAGCTCTTAAAGTTGACTATGTTGAGTGGTTGGAGAACATGGCTCTCTTTGACGCTGTGATAGGTAATACAGATAGACATCAAGAAAATTGGGGGTTTGTCTTTTCACCTTTAGCCAGCGAGTGTCAGCTTGCACCATTTTTCGATAATGGTACGAGCTTATGTTACGAACGCTTTCCGGAGCATGTTGCCGATTGGACCGATCATAGACTCAGGGAGCATGTTGGCCGGGGAAGGCATCATTTGCGTAAGACTCTGGGCAAAGATGAGTATCAGAGATTAGGTCATTTAGAGTTCATCAAAGAACTTTGTGATAAAAAAGAAGCATTAAAACAGCGGGTAGCTGAAAAACTGGCTCTTTTGAACCATGATTTTTGGGAGTCAACTTTTGCGGAGTTGACGGAAATAAAATGCCCTGTTCCGCTGACTAGAGAACGTGCTGCATGGATTGTTCGTGTAACAAACATGCGTATTGAACTGATTAAAGGTGTTACTTCATGACTATCTTAATAGAAAACATTCCCATGCCCAGTAGGCTCTTACTGACATGGCAACCGGTTGACGGAGGCTCTCGCTATGTCGTTGGTGAGCTTCTTCAAGATGAGTCTGAAGGCTACGAGTTTAATTATCTTACTGATAGCAAAGATTTTGCTAAAGCTAGGGATAACGGCTTTCGCGGTTTTCCTGCTTTTGATATAAAAGTTGCGACTCATCGCAAAGACGTTATGCAAACCTTTTCAAGAAGGTTACCCTCCAGGAAAAGAGAAGATTTTGACGATTACTTGCTGACGTTTCGTCTTCCTGCTGATTTTAGAGAGAATGACTTCGTTTTGCTCGCATGTACTGGCGGAAAAGTTGCTAGTGATGGTTTTTATTTTGTCCCAGACTTGTCTTCTGTTCGGCCACCTTTCGATTACGTCATGGAGGTCGCTGGAACGAGGCACATGATCAAGGAAGGGCGTCTAGCGCTTGATGAGATATCAATTGGTGATGAAGTCATATTGCGGAATGAAGATACCAATACGGTTGATCCGCTGGCCATATTGGTTACGAAAAACGACAATCATCTCGGATATGTCAACAAGGCATTGTGCGCCGCATTACGTGATCTAAGTAAAAACCATGATGTCAGTGGAGTGGTCGTACGTAAAAATGGCTCTTCGGATAGGCCTTTGATTTATGCAAAAGTATCCGTTCGGTGAAGCATGTTTATTCATGCTTGCCGGTAATAAGGTGCTCTTGATTTAGTGCATGTCTATGCCGCATAAATCCGCATGATCGTTTGATGATCGTTTTAGCTGAGGCCCGCCAGGAATGGCGGGCTTTTGCTTATGTCATGCAGGCGCATGAAAACTGCTACATAAAGTGGGCAGGCGTGGCGGGGATACGAGCGCGCGGTGATGCCGCACTTTCTAAGTGCGGCATATGATTTATTTCTTTTTAGGTGGATCTGCGTGGTCAAATGCCATTCGTGATGGCGGTTCAGCTGGAGGGCGAGGAGGTGGGGTGGGTTGATTACCCTTCTTAGATTCAGCCATTGAGTTGTCCTTTATCTTTATTAACAGGTTGATGCTGTTCTCTAACCGAACGGCTTCCTGGTGGAATTGGTGGTTGCGGTGGTGAGGGGAGCTTGTTTTTTGCTTTATCATTCATAGTTACTTTCCTATTACACTATTGCTATGTGAAATAAATGGATGAAGTATGTATCTGGGTATTTTTATGGCGTGGTGATGCCGCATCTAGATCCATCGAAAGGAAGATGAGTGCGGATATGATAAGTGGAACTAATGAAATAAACATATACCTCAATGCAGCATATACATGTTTTGATCTGTATTCATTTAGTTCTGTATTATGAGATGTACAATCTATAAATTGCTTGTTTATATAAATATTAACTTTTTCAACAGGACAGCATTCCTTGTTGTAAGGAATTTCAAGTTTTTTATAGTGCGCAATAATATCTTGCTCATATTGAATTAAGGATACGTTATGGTTATGAATATCTTTGGGGTTAGGGATGTATTTGAATGTATTTCCCCAGAATGCATACTTTAAATTTATTGCTGAAACGATGAGGAAATACCCAGATATAATTGAAGATGTTAAGCAAACTACTGCTGCTTGGAAATTTGAAGTTAGATCTGTATTTTTTATCAGATAAGTTACCATTGTAAATAAAATGACTTCTAGTCCAAAAACAATCTGAATTCGGTTATCGATTTTTCCTTTATTCTCTATTTCGAAAAAATAAAGTTTCTCATATAGTTCATCTAGTTTGGTTTTCTTGTCCATGATGCAAGGCTTTGATTCCTAAGATACCCTCTTTTACCAGATTTTTTCTAAGAATTGAAGTGGTGAAATAAAAAACCGCCATAAGTTAGGCGGTTATGCAAGTCGTTTCAATTCCATTATTTTGCGTCAAGTCACAATTTATAAGATTCGAAACTAATGATTTTTGCATCTAGCCAATCATTTATCTCTTCTAACCGTTTTTGCAACGGGAGCAACTCATTGCGGACAAACACATTCGCCGCCTTCTCCACATCCCCAAACCCGCCGACATTGTTAGGCATAATCCCCATCATCTGAGGTGGCACGCGGTGCGCCGCCATCATGTCATCCCGGCTCACGTTCTTGATGTTCAGAAACTCATCCTTTGCGGCTACTTCTGACAGCGGGATGATCTGAATACCGTCCTTTTTGCCGTTGGGCGAGTACATAAACAGATTGCGGAAGTTGCCTGGACCTTTGGCGCTTTTCATGGCCTGGCGGATATTGTTTACGTCCTCCTGGTTCTGCGCGGCGTCGGTCATGTACATGATGAATCCTGCATGGCTGCCGTTGATGTAGTACTTGCGGCGAAACAGCGTAGCGGATTCGTTCAGCAAGGCAGAAGGGATGGCTGACAGGTATTCCGGCAGGCCGTAAATCTCCTGGTTTAAGTCCGGCTCCATCAGGTGGAAGATGCTGCCTTTAGTGAACTCATAAGGTTGCGTGGTCATGCTGTATTGCACAAACCAGTAGGTGTCGAGGTCGATCCCGCGGCGAGTGTATTTCGCCAGTGATGGCTCCAGTGACAGAATGCCACCTAGCCGGTTCGTCCGTTTCTCTAGATAAGCATTTCCGAATACCAGATAGTCCTGCACAAAGCGGCTGAACGCCTGCTGGCTCAGCAGCGGGTGCGGGATAAAGGTGCTGGTCAGAATGTTACGCTTCACCGCAATCGGGGAGCTGTGGTGCACCGCCGCGCGATAGGTGCGCGCCAGCCCGTCAAAACTCACAGGTGGCTCATACCAGCGGTCCATCTGCACACACTCCACATAATCCAGCAGCTCGCGGCGGTCCAGTACCGGAATCGGATCGCCAAAGCTGAATGCTTCTGCCTCTGCGCCGCCGCTGGTTGTCGTGCTGTGATTAGCCGCAGCGCGGCGGTTCTTACGTTTGCCCATCAGAAAATCTCCACAATATTGCTGGTATTGGCGGCCTCGCCCTGCAGCGGTTCGTTAAACAGCGCGTGCATCGTTGCCCAGGCCAAATCTGCGTGGCTGGCTTCTTCACTGCGGCTGGCTTCATATGTCGGGCGGTTGCCGCTGGCGGTGGTAGCCCGGCGGATTGCCATAAAGGACTGCGCGATGTCGGTATGCCCGGCGTCGAACTCCAGGCGGCGGTGGCTGATAATGTCGTATGCCTTGAGGACCAGGGCGTTTTTGACGTTCGGGTTATAGACGAACTCGCGGACGGCGGGGAAAAAGGCTTTGACGTTCTCATAGACGCCGTGGCCCACGCCGGTCGAGTCGATGCCGATATAGGTCACGTTGTATTGCTGCGTGAGGGCTTTGATAGCGTCAGCCTGGGCGCGGAAGTCCATTCCGCGCCACTGGTGGCGCTCCAGAATACGGAACTTGCCGCCCGATACTGATGGCGGGGCAATGACAACGCACCCGGCGCTATCACCGTTCTGCGTACCTTTCGCCGGGTCATAACCGATCCAGACCTCACGCCAGCTAAACGGACGCAGCGCCAGCGCCTGAAAGTCAGTCCAGACTTCCCAGCTGTCCACCATGCAGGCCTGCAGCTCGCTGAGCGGGAACACTGACGCCAGATCGTCAATAAATTCACACATCAGCAGGTTCTGGTATTCGTCCGGGCTGTATTCCATGCGCAGCTGGTCGAGGTCGAACAGGTTACAACCACCGCGCACGGCATCCTCAACCGTGACGATCTGGCGGTATTGCCCATCAGGGCAAAGCACGCCGCGCGCCAGATTGGCGTGGGTCAGGTCAATGTCTACCTTGTCAGCCTTGGCGCGGCCCCGATTGAACAGGGCACCGGACCAGAACGGATAGGCACTGTGGGTCAGGCTGGACGGCGTGGAGAAATAGGTTTGCCGCCATTTTTTGTGAATCGCCATCCCTGATGCTACTTTGCGCAGCTCCTGGAATTTCGGTATCCAGAAATATTCATCAAGGTAAAGGTTGCCGTGGTAGCTCTGCGCGGTACGGGCGTTTGTGCCGAGGAAATACAGCGTAGCGCCGTTGCTGAGCGTCATCGGGTCGCCTTTCAGCTCCACATCAACCTCTTTGGCAAAGTCGATAATGTATTGCTTAAAGACGTGCGCCTGCGCCTTGCTGGCGGAGAGAAAGATTTGATTGCGCCCGGTGGTGATGGCGTCGATCAGTGCCTCGCGGGCAAAGAAATATGTTGCGCCTATCTGACGTGATTTAAGCAGGTTACGGATGCGGTGCTTAACGCCTGCCTGCCACCAGTGGCGCTGATATTCGAACATGCCGCCACGGAATATTTCCTCCAGCTTTTCGATCTGCTCGTCGGTAAAAACGTTCTTTTCCGGCTGGCGGCGTGGGCCTTTGTTGCGGTTGGCTACTTTCGGATTTAAATCTGCCTCATTCCCGCCATCGTTGAATTTTCCGATCCGAGCATGACGCTCTGACTGGCGTGCCAGCAGGTCAATTTCCTTAAAGTCTTTCCCTTCTTTCTGCTCCTTCATGATGAGCTGGCAATAGCGGGCTGCAGTGGTGAGCTGCATCTGATCGAGTGGGCCATACTCGCCCCACTTATCACGCTTTTTCCAGCTGTGAACGGTTGCAACTTTTTCGCCCAGCATTTCAGCAATGCGGGCTACGCGGTATCCCTGAAAATACAGCAGCATTGCCTGCCTGCGGGGATCGAGGTCTGCGGGGGTCATGGTTTCCATGGCTCAAACATACGGCCTTGATTGCAGCCTTTCCCTGACTGCGTTTTGTGTGGTTTATCGCACAAGGTGCGCGCGTTGTTTCACCCCCTCCATCACAGCAAACATAAGGCTCCAGTAAGTTTTCTAACGGAGCACAGCTCATGACAGTGAAAGCAAAGCGTTTCCGTATTGGGGTGGAAGGTGCCACCACTGACGGACGCGAAATCCAGCGTGACTGGCTGATTCAGATGGCTGCCAGCTATAACCCGTCGGTCTATACCGCGCTGATCAACCTAGAACACATTAAGTCTTACATGCCGGACAGCACTTTTAACCGTTACGGCAAGGTAGCGGCGCTGGTTGCAGAGGAAATCAGTGATGGCCCACTGGCGGGCAAGATGGCGCTTTATGCCGATGTGGAGCCAACGGATTCACTGGTGGAGCTGGTAAAAAAAGGCCAGAAGCTGTTCACCTCCATGGAGGTTAGCCCGAAATTTGCTGATACCGGTAAAGCCTATCTGGTAGGGCTGGCGGCCACTGACGATCCAGCAAGTCTGGGTACCGAAATGCTGGCTTTCAGTGCCAGCGCTGCGCACAACCCGCTGGCGAACCGTAAGCAGAACCCTGAAAACCTGTTTACCGCCGCTGCAGAAACGGTGATCGAACTGGAAGAAACCCAGGACGAAAAACCGAGCCTTTTTTCCCGCGTGGCTGCGATGTTCAGCAAAAAAGAACAAAGCGACGATGCGCGATTCTCTGATGTGTATAAAGCCGTGGAGCTGCTGGCAACTGAGCAGCAGAGCCAGGGCGACAGCACAGAAAAATCCTTATCTGAGCAGGGCATCCGCCTGTCTGAGCTGGAAACCTCGCTGCAGGCGCAGGTCGATGCCTTTTCCGAACTGCAGCAGAAGCTGAACCAGGAAGATAGCCGCAAGGATTATCGCCAGCGCACGCCGGGCGGCTCTGCGCCTGCTGGCCCTCTGACCAATTGCTGATGGAGCATAAAACCCGATGAAACAGAAAACTAAATTTGCATTCAATGCCTACATGCAGCAGCTGGCCCGCCTGAACGGTGTGGAGGTGGAGGAGCTTTCCAGCAAGTTCACCGTTGAGCCGTCCGTACAGCAGACGCTGGAGGATGAGATCCAGCAGTCCGCTGCATTCCTGACGCTGGTTAACGTTTCGCCGGTAGATGAACAGTCCGGGCAGTTGCTGGGGCTGGGCGTAGGCAGCACCGTTGCCGGAACCACCGATACCACCAAACAGGACCGTGAGCCTACCGATCCGATGGTAATGGTGGATGTGGAATACAAATGCGAGCAGACCAACTATGACACGGTGCTGACCTACGCGAAGCTGGACCTGTGGGCGAAATTCCAGGACTTCCAGGTGCGTGTGCGTAACGCCATCATCAAGCGTCAGGCGCTGGACCGCATCATGATTGGCTTTAATGGCGTGAACCGCGCCAAAACCTCTGACCGTTCCGCTAACCCTCTGCTGCAGGATGTGAACAAAGGCTGGCTGCAGAAAATCCGTGAAGATGCACCGGATCACGTTATGGGCAGCACCACCAAAGACGGCGTAACCACTAAGGGTGCGGTGAAAGTCGGCAAGGGTGCATCGAAGCTGGACGAAAAAGGCTACGAAAATCTGGACGCCGTGGTGATGGATGCCGTCAACGAGCTGATCGATGTGGTGTACCAGGACGATGACGAACTGGTGGTGATCTGTGGTCGTGAGCTGCTGTCCGACAAGTATTTCCCTCTCGTTAACAAAGACCAGGAGAACAGCGAAAAGCTGGCTGCCGATCTCATTATCAGCCAGAAACGCATGGGAGGCCTGCAGGCGGTCCGCGCGCCGTTCTTCCCGGCAAATGCCCTGCTGATCACTCGCCTGGATAACCTGTCCATTTACTGGCAGGCAGATACCCGCCGCCGTTCTGTCATTGATAACCCGAAACGCGATCGCATTGAAAACTTTGAATCGGTCAATGAGGCGTTTGTGGTGGAGGACTACCGCTGCGCGGCTCTGGTGGAAAACATCGAATACGGTGATTTCACCGTGGCTGCAGCGTCGGCGCCAGTGGATGAACCGGCTGTAACGGAAGCAGGGGAGTAACGCATGAGCCTGAGTCCCGCACGGCAGCACCGCCTGCGCGTTCAGGCTGAACAGGCCGCCCGACAGGGCGGCAGTGTTCGCCATGCGTCAGGTTATGACCTGATGCTGCTGCAGCTGGCGGAGGACCGCAGCCGCCTTAAAGGCATTCAGTCC
>PPYF01102876.1_pt1 | contig 24490 bp, 16 predicted proteins | sample 1559871 | NCBI WGS metagenome assembly PPYF01 (sample SAMN08240021, study PRJNA423297) | Human gut metagenome, whole genome shotgun sequencing project. | reverse complement strand
TCGTGACCGTGCTCGTGACGCTCGTTGCCGTCGGCCCCATATTTGTCTGGGCCGAGAACGCCATCCTCGGTCTGATCCAGGCCCTGCTCACCCTTCCCTTCGGCATCGGTTCCTTTATCGTCGGCCTGTTCTACGCCCCCACGGTCGTTACCGGTATCCACCAGATGTACACCGCCATCGACCTGGGCCAGCTCGCCCAGTACGGCGTGACCTACTGGCTGCCCATCGCCAGCGCCGCCAACATCGCCCAGGGTGGTGCCGCGCTCGCCGTTGCCTTTAAGACCCGCGATGCCAAGATCAAGGGCCTGGCGCTTCCTTCGGCTCTGTCCGCCTTCATGGGCATTACCGAGCCGGCCATCTTTGGTGTGAACCTGCGCTTCTTTAAGCCTTTCATCGCCGGTTGCATCGGCGGTGGCTGCGGCGCCCTGGTCTGCGCGCTCACTTCGCTTGCCGCTTCCGGCACGGGCGTTACGGGTATCTTCGGTATCCTGCTGTGCCTGGCCCAGCCCGTGCAGTACGCGATCATGTTTGCGGTCGCCGCGCTGGTTTCCTTTGGCGTCTCGTTTGTCCTGTACAAGGACGAGCCCAAGGCTTCCGAGCAGGCCTAAGAGCTTTTGATTGAGGGAATGCCCGCGGGCTGTATGCTCGCGGGTGTTTCCCGCATCTGGCGCCGATCTCTGGCGCCTTGTTACTTTCGATCCGTTAGGACTTTGATATGTCTAATGCACTTGGTCGCGACCTTGCAAAGCTGGTTGCTTCTGTTGACGCTGCCGCCTCTGAGCGCGGTCATGGCGCGTATGGCCAGCATTTCCACATTATGCCGCCGGCGGGTTGGCTCAATGACCCCAACGGTCTCTGTCAGGCGGGTGGCGTGTTCCACGCTTATTTTCAATATGCGCCGTTTGCTGTTGAGGGTGGCGTTAAGGTCTGGGGTCATGCGACGAGTCGCGATCTTATGACGTGGGACTACGTTGGCGCCCCGCTGCTGCCCGACGAGCCGTTCGATTGCCATGGCGTGTATTCGGGCTCCGCGCTTGCCGAGGACGGCCGCATTTGCGTACTGTACACAGGCAACGTTAAGCTTTCCGATGCAGACGGCACGTACGACTACGTCAATACCGGCCGCCGCGCCGATACTGTTTATGTCGAGAGCGTTGATGGCCTTGCCGGTCGGGAGTTCAGCCAAAAGCGCGTGGTGCTAGCGTCTGAGGATTATCCCGAGGATTTGACCTGCCACGTGCGCGACCCCAAGGTGTGGCGCGATGCGGACGGTCGCTACCACATGGTGCTGGGCGCGCGTCGTCGCGTGGATGGTCCGCATGTCGAGAGCCGTTTTTGCGCCATGCATGGCGAGGGTGCCGGGCGCGATGTGGGCGAGATCTTGGTGTATGGCTCGGCCGATATGCTGAGCTGGGAGCTCGAGAGCCGTGTGTCTACGCCCGAGCGCTTTGGCTTTATGTGGGAGTGCCCGGGATACCTTGAGCTTGAGTCGGATGGCGGTGTACCGGCGAAGTGGCTGTCCTTCTCGCCTCAGGGTCTTGAGGGCGGTCGTTGGGATCGCGGCAATGTGTATGCCGCTGGCTACATGCCTGTATCGGGCGACATTACGGGTGGCAAGGACGCTTATGAGCTGGGCGAGTTCCGCCTGTGGGACGCCGGTTTTGACTTCTATGCGCCGCAGGAGTTCACGGCCGAGGACGGTCGCCATATTCTAATCGGCTGGATGGGTATGCCCGATGAGCCGACCTATGGCAACGCGCCGACCGTGGTGTGCGGCTGGCAGCACTGCATGACGGTGCCGCGCGAGCTTACGGCCGGTGACGGCGGCGTGGTACTGCAGCAGCCGGCGCGCGAGATTGAGCACCATTATGCCTCGGTGCGTGTGGGGGAGGGCTCGTTGGAGGTTGCCGGCGATACCTGCTTTGACGTTGTTGTCGACGGTGTTGACGGTGCGTTCACCGCGACCGTTGATGGCGAGCTGAAGCTGGCGTTTGTGCCCGCCGAGGGCGAACTGCCCGCGCGCTTTAAGATGCGATTTACCGATGGGGGTCGCACTTCTGCCGGTTGCGGTCGTACCGTGCGCTGGGAGCCCGTCGACGAGGTGCACAACGTGCGCATTGTTGGCGATGTCTCGTCGGTCGAGGTGTTTGTGAATGATGGCGCGCTCGTGTTTTCGACGCGCATCTATCCCGAGGCTTATGGTGTGACCGTTGACGCTCCGTGTGCGAGCGTGAACTATCACATGCTCAACATCTAGGCGATTCGTCGCATATCGGCGCTATACTGCAGCCGTTGCCCACGACGCGGGGAGCATCCGCATCGTGGGTTTTGTTTTGAAGGGACGGTACCGTATGGGCGTACAGCAGCTAGAAGAAGCCTGGGCTTTGAGGACCGGCGCGCGTGAGGCGTGTCTTGTTGCGGCCCCGCATGTGCCGGCGGCTCTTTCGCTGCTGGGTATTGTGCGTCCCGGCGACCGCCTGGTGGCCTTTGCGGACGACTTTGCCGATGCGTTTGCGCGCGGCTTTGATACCTGTGACGTTGTGCTCGTGGGGGAGCCGTCGATTGCGGCGTTTACCGCCGCGTCCGAGGGCTTTGATGCTTCGTTTGATGCCGAGGGGCCGCACCTGTGGTGGTTTGTGAACTCCATCGGCGGGTTTGGTCTGCGCGTGCCCGACCTTCGCGCTCTGGGCCGCGCGGCTCGTGAGTCCCGCGCGCTGCTTGTTGTGGACAACACCGTGGCGTCGGCTTTTGGCTGCGATTCGCTGCGGCTGGGTGTCGCGCTGTCGCTTGAGGCGCTCGATCGCGTGTGCGCCGGTGAGGCTCCGCGCAAACTCGTTGCCGCTTCGGTGGCGCGCTCACAGCTCAAGCGCCATCGTGTGGATGCTGCTGCCGAGTGCGCACATGCCCTGCTTGAGGGCTGCGGTTTGGCCAAGCTTAATTTGCCTGCTGACGAGGCCGGTGTGCTGGAGCGCGGGCTGGACTCGCTCGATGTCCGCATACAGGCACATTTCGACCGCGCGCGTGCGCTGGCCGAGTATCTGGCCGCCAACGAGATGGTGCGCAACGTACGCTATCCCGGACTGAGCTCGCATCCCGACCATGCTGTTGCAACGGGAATCCTCGAGCACGGCTTTGGCCCGGCAGTTGAATTTGACCTTATCGAGCGTAGCGCGGGCAAGCTGTTCGATGCTTTGCCCGGGGAGTTTCGCACATCGCCCGCCGGCGGCGCAACGACGCGCCTTTCGGCTCCACGTGGCAAGGAGGGGAGCACCGTCCGCCTCTTCGCCGGCACCGACAACCCTCTGGTTGTAGCGTCCACCCTAGACAACGCTCTCCGCCAATTAGCTACTCTTTGATGCTGGCGATGAGGTCGTTTGCTTTGGTGGCAATGACGTTGTTGATGTCGGCCTGCAGCTCCTCGTAGACCGCTATGGCTCGCTTGCCGGCGGGAGTGAGCGTGGATCCGCGGGCTCCGTCGCGCTCGATGAGTTTGCAGCCCAGCTGGCCTTCGGCTTCGTTCACAATGCGCCAGGCCTTGGAATATGCCATGCCCATGCTCTTTGCGGCACGGTTGAGCGAGCGCTCGCGGGCAATACCCTGCAGCAGCAAGACGCAGCCATGTCCAAACACGCCCGGCAGATCTTTGTCGCACGCTTGAATGACCAACTTTGCCGTCGTCTTGTACTCCATACGCTCCACGTCTCCCCGCTAAAGTGTTTGCTGGGCAAACGCAAAGCCTGCGTCAAACCCTCGTGTGCTCTTCTTAAATCATGCATTGTAGCAGTCAAAGTGCGTTAAGATACTTCCCCAGTATTGGGCGCCCAAGGTTGGGCTGGGTCCTACGAGGCCTGCAGCCGACCGGTCGCATGGAAAAAGGAGAAACATGGCTACGTTCTTTCCCGGTGAGTCCCACACGTTTTCGGAGTATCTGCTGGTTCCTGGTTACTCGTCCTCGCAGTGCATCCCCAACAACGTCTCTCTTAAGACGCCGCTGACCCGCTTTAAGCGCGGTGAGAAGCCGGCAATCACCCTGAACATCCCCATGGTTTCCGCAATCATGCAGTCCGTCTCGGGCGTCGACATGGGTGTCGCGCTCGCTACCGAGGGTGGCCTGTCCTTCATTTACGGTTCCCAGAGTGCCGAGTCTGAGGCCGCCATGGTCAAGGCCGTTAAGGATCACAAGGCTGGTTTCGTTCAGTCCGATTCCACGCTGACCCCCGACATGACCATGGAGCAGGTCATCGAGCTCAAGGAGAAGACCGGTCACTCCACCATGCCGGTTACCGACGACGGCACTCCCAAGGGTAAGCTCCTGGGCATCGTCACCAGCCGTGACTATCGCCCCAGCCGCGATGACCACCAGAAGAAGGTCTCCGAGTTCATGACCCCGCGTGAGCAGCTCATCGTTGGCGACAAGAACATCAGCCTCAAGGTTGCCAACGACGTCATCTGGGACAACAAGCTCAACGCCCTGCCCATCGTCGATGACAACGATCACCTCATGGGCATTGTCTTCCGCAAGGACTATGACAGCCACAAGACCAACCCCAACGAGCTGCTCGATGGCGACAAGCGCTACATGGTCGGCGCCGGTATCAACACTCGCGACTATGCCGAGCGCGTGCCGCTGCTCATCGAGGCCGGCGCCGATGTTCTGTGCATCGACTCCTCCGAGGGCTTCAGCGAGTGGCAGAAGCGCACCATCGAGTGGATCCGCGCCAACTACGGCGAGGACGTCAAGGTCGGTGCCGGTAACGTCGTCGACGCCGAGGGCTTCCGCTTCTTGGCAGACTGCGGTGCCGACTTCATCAAGGTCGGTATCGGCGGCGGTTCCATCTGCATCACCCGCGAGACCAAGGGCATCGGTCGTGGTCAGGCTACCGCGCTGATCGACGTCTGCCGCGCCCGTGACGAGTACTATGAGGAGACCGGTGTTTACGTGCCCGTGTGCTCCGACGGCGGTATCGTCTACGACTACCACATGACGCTCGCCCTTGCCATGGGTGCCGACTTTATGATGCTGGGCCGCTACTTCGCCCGCTTCGACGAGAGCCCGACCGAGCGCGTCAACGTGAACGGTCAGTACATGAAGGAGTACTGGGGCGAGGGTTCCGCGCGTGCCCGCAACTGGCAGCGCTACGACCTGGGCGGCGCCGCGAAGCTCAGCTTCGTCGAGGGCGTCGACTCCTATGTTCCCTACGCTGGCTCCCTCAAGGACGGCGTGGGCGGCACGCTCTACAAGGTCAAGTCCACGATGTGCAACTGCGGCGCCCTCTCGATCCCCGAGCTCCAGGAAAAGGCACGCCTAACGCTGGTTAGCTCCACCTCCATCGTCGAAGGCGGCGCCCACGACGTCGTCGTGAAAGATTCCCAGCAGAGCGTTTCCTATCGATAAGGTAAGAGCTGCATATCAAAGGTTGATTCTCAGCCACGTTATTTAGATAAAGCGAGATGCCCGCAAGTCGCAGGCATCTCGCTTGTTGTATTTGCTAGAATCATCCAAGTTAACCCTAGGGTCGGGCGGCTAGGCTTTGCTCGCTGCAAGTTCCGCACGAGCCGAAGGCCACTTAATGTGGCCTTCGTGCGAGCAGGACTGTCCGCAGCAGCGAGTTAAGCCTAGCCGACCGGCCCCAATCAAGTTAAAAGGAGCTGATATGTGCGATTGCACAGATCATAAGGACGAGATCCCTGCTTACAACGCGCAGGCCATTGAGTCCAAGTGGATGAAGGCCTGGGAGGGCTCCAACCTCTTTGCCGTCGACACCGACGCCAGCAAGCCCAAGAAGTACGTGCTCGAGATGTTCCCGTATCCGTCGGGCGACCTGCACATGGGCCACGCGCGCAACTACACCATCGGCGATGCCATGGCCCGTCAGGCCCGCATGCGTGGCTACGATGTGCTGCATCCCATCGGCTTCGATGCTTTTGGCCTGCCCGCCGAGAACGCCGCCATCAAGCACAACACGCAGGCTGCCGCCTGGACGTATAAGAACATGGACCAGGCGCTCGCCACGATGAAGCGCATGGGCTTCTCCTACGATCTGGATCGCATGGTCAAGACCTGCAGCCCCGACTACTACCGCTGGGGTCAGTGGATCTTTGAGAAGTTGTGGGAAAAGGGCCTGGTCTACCGCAAGAAGAACCCGGTCAACTGGTGTCCCACTTGTAAGACCGTTCTGGCCAACGAACAGGTCACCGAGGGTAAGTGCTGGCGCTGCGGCACCGAGCCTGAGAAGCGCGACCTTGAGCAGTGGTACTTCAAGATCACTGAGTACTCCCAAGAGCTGCTCGACGATCTGGAGAAGCTCCCCGGCTGGCCCGAGCGCGTCAAGCAGATGCAGGCCAACTGGATCGGCCGCTCCGAGGGCGCCGAGGTCGACTTTACCCTGTGCGACAAGGATGGCGAGCCCATCGAGGGCGACGAGGGCAAGATCACCGTCTTCACCACGCGAGCCGACACGCTCTTCGGTGTCTCCTTCTTTGTCTTGGCTCCCGAGTACGCGCGTCTGCACGAGCTCGTCGAGGGCACGGAGTACGAGGAGGCCGTGACCAAGATTGTCGAGGACTCCAAGCATATCTCTGCCGTCGAGCGTGCCCAGGGCACCCTCGAGAAGCACGGTGCCTTTACCGGCCGCTACGTGGTGAACCCCGTCAACGGCGAGAAGGTCCCCGTGTGGGTTGCCGATTATGTCGTGGCCGACTACGGCACCGGCGCCGTCATGGCCGTTCCCTGTGGCGACCAGCGCGACTTTGAGTTTGCCCGCAAGTACGACCTGCCGATCGTGCCGATCATCCTGGACGATGACGATCGCGCTGCCGTCGAGGCCAGCGGTGAGACCATCGATACCTTCCATGCCGAGACCGTCGACTGGGATTGCGCTCACGCTGCCGAGGGCACGCTCGTCCAGTCCGGCAAGTACACCGGCATGCGCGGCGGCAAGCACTCCGAGGGCGAGGCTGCGATCGTGGCCGACCTCGAGGCCATGGGCTGCGGTCGTCGCAAGGTCGAGTTCCGTCTGCGCGACTGGCTCATTTCCCGCCAGCGCTATTGGGGCAACCCCATCCCGGCCATCCACTGCGAGCACTGCGGCATCGTGCCCGTGCCCGAGGATCAGCTGCCGGTGACGCTGCCCGAGAACCTGGACCTGGGCGCCGGCGAAACCCTCGCCGAGTGTAAGGAGTTCTACGAGACCACCTGCCCGGTCTGCGGCCGCCCGGCCAAACGCGAGACCGATACCATGGACACCTTCACCTGCTCCAGCTGGTATTACCTGCGCTATACCGACCCGCACAACACGGAGCTGCCTTTCTCCCGAGAGGCCGCCGACCGATGGATGCCCGTCGATAACTACATCGGCGGCATCGAGCATGCCATTCTGCACCTGCTCTACAGTCGCTTCTTTACCAAGGCCCTGCGCGACCTGGGCCTGCTGAGCGTGGACGAGCCCTTCACCAACCTGCTGTGCCAGGGCATGGTCAAGGACGAGAACGGTGACACCATGTCCAAGTCTAAGGGCAACGTCGTGCCTCCGAGCTCGGTCATCGAGCCCTACGGCGCCGACACCATGCGTCTGGCGATCCTGTTTATCGCTCCGCCCGAGAAGGACTTCGACTGGGATCCCAAGGCCGTCGAGGGCGCTAACCGCTTCATCAAGCGCGCCTGGCGTATCGTTTGGCAGCTCGTCCAGTCCGGCGACGCCAACGTGGCCTTCGACAAGTCCTCGCTCGACGAGGTTGCGATGAAGCTCTATCGCGAGCGTCACCGCACCATTGCCAAGTGCACCGAGGACTTCGATCGCGGCCAGTTCAACACCGCGATCTCGGCCGTCATGGAGCTCGTCAACGCCGCGAGCGCCTACCTCAACGCCACCGAGGGTGCCGCCCGCGACAAGGCGCTGTGCTACGGCGTGGCTAAGGATATCGTGAGCGTCCTTGCCCCCATCTGCCCGTTCTGGGCCGACGAGCTGTGGCACGAGGCCCTCGGCTGCGAGGGCAACGCCTACACCGCCGCCTGGCCCGAGTTCGACCTGGCCGAGTCCGTTGAGGACACGGTGCAGATCGTGGTCCAGGTGCTCGGCAAGGTCCGCGGCCGCGTCGACGTTGCCCGCGATGCCTCCAATGAGGATATGCAGGCTGCCGCCGAGTCCGCCGTCGCCAAGTGGCTCGAGGGCAAGACGGTCGTCAAGGCCATCTGCGTGCCCGGCAAGCTGGTCAACCTGGTGGTCAAGTAAGCACTGCGCGCATAGCTGACATGAAAAGCGAGGGGCGTTTCCGCAGGGAGTCGCCCCTCGCTTTGGTTATGGATACTTGCGACAACGCCCATTTATCCATTTCTTGTGGAGAAGCTGTGCGCACGCTGACCTGCAGATTCGTACTGTGCTTGCACGTTTCCGCAGCTATTGGTATAGTTTGCTTGCAAATGAAGTTGTAATTGAAAGAAGTGGGGTTACGGCCCCGCTTCTTTTTTGTATTGATGGAGGTGCCGCAATGGTCAAGACCAAGACCGAGCAGGCGATCATCGACGCGCTCGAGGCCGTCGCTCCCCAGCACGATGTCGACATCGTCGACGTCGAGCTCGTGGGTGCCACCAAGGCCCCCTGCGTGCGCGTACGTATCGAGGGTGCCGAGGGTCAGAGCCTTTCGCTCAACGACGTCACGGCCAACACCAAGTGGGTCGGCGGTGTGATTGAGGAGCTCGACCCCATCTCTTCGAGTTATACGCTCGAGGTGTCGAGCCCGGGTATGGCGCGCCCGCTGCGCCGCCCGAGTGACTTTGCCCGCTTTGTGGGCGAGAACTGCGAGCTCACCTCCACCGCCACTGAGGGCCGTCGCAAGTACGCCGGCAAGATTGCCGCCGCCACCGAGACGAACGTGACCCTCGAGCTCGAGGACGGCGAGTCCGTTACCCTCGATTTCTCTGATGTTAAAAAGTGCAAGTTGAAGCCCACCTACGACTTTAAGCCCGCGAAGGAAGGAAAGTAAGATGGCAGCATCCGACATGATGTCCGCCCTGATGGAGCTTTGCCAGGAGAAGCACATCGACCAGCTCTACCTGATCGACCGCCTGGAGCAGTCGCTCGCCAAGAGCTATGCCGAGATCCTGCATCTTGAGTGGGGCGCCAAAGTGACCATCGACCGCACCACCGGCAAGATCTACGTCTACCGCCTGGAGCCGATCGACGATTCCATGGACGAGGAGGGCAACTTCACCGAGTTCGAGGAGATCGACGTCACCCCCAAGAACACGAGCCGCATCGCTGCCCAGCACGCGAAGGCCGAGATCAACGCCATCGTGCGTAACTCCGCCCGCGAGCAGATCTACGAGGAGTTCTCCGGCCGTATCGGTGACCTCATCAGCGGCACCGTGTTGCAGTCCACGCCCGACTTCACGATCGTCAAGATCCGCGAGGGCGTCGAGGCCGAGCTGCCGCACTTCGACCAGCGCCGTTACGAGAACGAGCGCAACGAGCGCCCGATGGGCGAGCGCTACCTGCACAACCAGCACATCAAGGCCGTGATCATCGACGTTCGCGACCCCAACTCCAACCTGCAGCCAGTTCGTGGCGAGCACAGCCGTCCGCCGATTGTTATCTCCCGTACCCACCCCGAGCTCATGCGTCGTTTGTTTGAGCAGGAGGTGCCCGAGATCTATGAGGGCACTGTCCAGATCAAGTCGATCGCCCGCGAGCCCGGCCAGCGCTCCAAGGTCGCCGTCCACTCGCTCGACGACCGTCTGGATCCCGTGGGCGCCTGCGTCGGCCCCAAGGGCAGCCGTGTTCGCGCTGTCGTGGGCGAGCTTCGCGGCGAGCGCGTCGACGTCATCCTGTGGGATGCCGATCCTGCCGTCTACGTCGCTAACGCCCTGTCGCCCGCTAAGGTCACCCGCGTCCTCATTGACGAGGAGAAGGCCTACGCCGGCGTCATCGTGCCTGACGACCAGCTTTCGCTCGCCATCGGCAAGGAGGGCCAGAACGCCCGACTCGCCGCGCGCCTGACCGGCTGGCACATCGACATCAAGTCCGAGACGCTTGCCGCCGACATCCTTAAGAACGTTCCCGTTCACGAGGAGCCCGCCGCCGACCTGATTGGTGACGAGGAGGACGAGGACGTCCGTCGCTGCGAGTACGTGTCCGAGGACGGCATCCAGTGCCGCAACCAGGCTCGTCCCGGCTCCCGTTTCTGCGGTGTCCACGACACCGACGCCTTCGATGATGCGGAGGACCTGATCTAGCGCGCGGTCGCGCCGGGCGGGTCCCGGCGCGTCTCCCACGCTCGTTCAGTCTCTAGGCACCCAAGGTGCCAGAAAGGGTAGGTGAAGTCATATGGCAAAAGTCCGTGTGTCCACCCTGGCCAAAGAGTTCGGCATGACCTCCAAGGAACTGATGGGTCATCTCGCCGATATGAAGATTCCCGCTAAGTCCGCTTCCTCCACCTTGGAGGATGCCTACGTTGCCATGGTCCGCAAGCAGCTCGCCTCGGTGATCGAGGCCCGCGCTCAGGAAGTCGAGGCCGCCAAGCAGGCCGAGGAGCAGGCAGCTGCCGCCGAGGAGGCCGCTCGCGCCGCCGAGGCCGAGCGCGAGCGCATCGCCGCCGAGAAGGCACGCGAGGAGGAGCGCCGCCAGTTTGCCGCAGCCCAGGCTGCCGAGGAAGCCGCCCGCGCCGAGGCCGAGGCCAAGAAGAAGGCCGAGCAGGAGCGCCTTGCCCGCGAGAAGGAGGAGGCTGCCCGCGAGGCTCAGCGCCGCGCCGTTCCCGCTTCCGACTCCGGTTCGCGCTTCCGTTCGCTGCTCGACCAGATCGCCGCACAGGAGACCGTGCTCAAGGAGAAGAAGGACGCCGAGGACAAGGCCAAGGCTGAGCGCGCCTCCGAGCGCGGTAACCGTCGTGGCGGCAACAGCGACCGCCGCGGTGGCCGTCGTAACGATCGCAACGCTTCCGACAACAACTCCGAGCGCAACGCCTCCGAGAGCCGTCCGCACCGCCATCGCACCAACGCTAGCAACAACGTCGCTGCCGGCATGGACTTTCCCAACCCCGATAAGCAGGGCAAGGGCAAGAAGCGCAAGGGCGGTCACAACAACGAAGAGGACCACTACAGCCGCATGGCTCGCGAGGCCGAGGAGTACAGCCGCGAGAAGGTGCTCGAGGAGGCTCGTGCCGCCGTCGAGGAGGCCTCTCGCGAGTCTACCGGTCGCCGCAAGAAGCGCAAGGAGAAGCGCGAGCGCGAGGCTGCCAAGGCTCAGGAGGAGCGCAAGATAGAGGAGGCGCTGGCCCAGGGCGTGAACCCCGAGGACCTCGACGCCATCAAGGTCTCCCAGGGCGTTACCGTCCAGGAGCTTGCCGAGGCGCTCGACGTTCCGGCCAACGACATCATCAAGCGCCTGTTCCTGCTGGGTACGCCGCTCACGATGACGCAGTCCATGTCCGACGACCTCGTCGAGCTCGTTGCCGACGACCTGGGCCGTCAGATCAAGATCATCACCCCCGAGGAGGAGAACACCTTCTCGTTCTACGACGATCCCGCCGACCTTAAGCCGCGCGCCCCGGTCGTCACCGTCATGGGCCACGTTGACCACGGCAAGACGTCGCTGCTCGACGCCATCCGTCACACCGGCGTTGCTGCCGGCGAGGCGGGCGGCATTACGCAGGCCATCGGCGCTTCGCAGGTCATGATCAACGACCGCAAGATCACCTTTATCGATACCCCGGGTCACGCCACCTTTACGGCCATGCGTGCCCGTGGCGCCAAGGTGACCGACATCGTCATTCTGATCGTGGCCGCCGACGACGGCGTCATGCCCCAGACCGTCGAGTCGATCAACCACGCCAAGGCTGCCGGCGTACCCATCGTCGTTGCTGTCAACAAGATCGATAAGCCCGGCGCCAACCCCGACCGTGTGCGTCAGGAGCTCACCGAGTACGGCGTCATCCCCGAGGAGTGGGGCGGACAGAACATGTTCGTCAACATCTCGGCCAAGCAGAAGATCGGTATCGACGACCTTCTGGAGACCGTGCTGCTTCAGGCCGACGTGCTCGAGCTCAAGGCCAACCCGGACACCTTTGCCTCCGGCAACGTCCTCGAGGCCAAGCTCGACAAGGGCCGCGGCTCGGTCGCTACCGTGCTCGTGACCCGCGGTACCCTGCACGTGGGCGATACGCTGGTCGCCGGCCTTACCTACGGCCGCGTCCGCGCCATGCTCGACCCCAAGGGCCGCGCCGTCACCGAGGCCGGTCCTTCCGACGCTGTCGAGATCCTGGGCCTGCAGTCCGTGCCCAACGCCGGTGACGAGTTCCGCGTGTTCGAGGACGAGCGCGAGGCTCGCGCCCTTGCCGACGAGCGTTCGCTCAAGGCCCGTATCGAGGAGCAGAGCCGCGTCAAGCACGTCACGCTCGAGAACCTCTTCGAGACCATCGCCGACGCCGAGGTCAAGGAGCTCAACCTGATCATCAAGGCCGACGTCCAGGGTTCCATCGAGGCCCTTCAGGACTCGCTCGACAAGATGGATCAGTCCGAGGTCCGCATCAACACGATCCACTCCGCCGTTGGCGCCATCAACGAGACCGACGTCGTCCTGGCCGACGCCTCCAACGCCATCATCATCGGCTTTGGCGTCCGTCCCGACGGTAAGGCCCGCTCCGCCGCCGAGCGCGAGGGCGTCGAGATCCGTTGCTACGACGTCATCTACAAGTGCCTCGAGGAGCTCGACGCCGCCCGTATCGGCATGCTCAAGCCCACCGAGGTCGAGGTCGCCACGGGTACCGCGACCGTCCTGGACACCTTCAAGGTGCCCAAAGTCGGTATCGCCGCCGGTGTCCGCGTCGAAGAGGGCGAGATCGCCGCGACCGATTCCGTGCGCCTGGTGCGCGACGGTATCGTGGTCTTCAACGGCAAGATCGCCTCGATGCGCCACTACAAGGACGAGGCCAAGAGCCTCAAGAGCGGTTCCGAGGGCGGCATTGGCCTGGAGAACTTCCAGGACATCAAGCCCGGCGACCAGATCGAGGGTTACCGTATCGACCAGGTTGCCCGTACCGAGTAGGGGGTAGCGCTATGAAGCAAACGCAGGCAACCCGCCGTCTGGGCGAGCAGCTTCGCGAGAAGCTCGGTTATATCCTGCTCTTTGAGGTTTCCGATCCGCGTCTCGACCTGGTTACTTTGACCGCGGTCGAGGTCGCGGTGGACCGTTCGCTCGCGCGTGTGTACGTGTCGTGCGATGCGAGCCGCTACGACGAGGTCATGGAGGCGCTCGCCAGCGCTAAGGGCCGTATTCGCAGCCTGTTGGCTCGCTCGCTCGATTGGCGTGTTACGCCCGAGCTCGATTTTCGCATCGATCGCTCGACCGATGAGGCCGAGCGCATCACGCGTGCGCTGGAAAACGTTCCCGCCACGCTTGCGATCGAAAAGGACGAGGACGGCTATCCGATAGCGGATGCCGCCCAGGAGGCAGCTTTAGATGACTAATTCCGCCGACCTCGCCTCGTGCGAGTCTGCAGATATTCAGCGACGCATCCTCGAGCTCATCGAGGGTGCGTCCTCCATTGCGATTTCGGGACATACTTCTCCTGATGGCGATGCCTTGGGCTCCGTGTTGGGTCTGGGTCTCTCGCTTATGAAGTTTTTCCCCAACAAGGACATTGCGCTGCTGCTGGCAGACGATGACCCGGTTCCGCGTATCTACCGCTTTATGGAAGGCTCCGATCGCCTGGTTCCGGCATCTGCGTACACCGGCAATCCGGACCTGTTCATCTCAGTGGACGTACCGGTCGTCGAGCGTCTCAATAATTCCGCCGAGGTGCTTCGTCGCTCCAAGCATGTGGTGTGCTTCGATCACCATCCGGCGCGCGAGGAGTTTGCCGAGCTGAGCCTGAGGCGCGTCGAAGCCGCAGCCTGCGCGATGATCATCGACCGCTTCTTGGACAATTGTGGCATTGTCGCACGTGATGACGTTGCGACCTGCCTGCTGTGCGGCTTGGTTACCGATACCGGCCGTTTTCAGTACCAAAACGCCGATGCCGCTGCGTTCCATGCGGCCTCGCGTCTGGTTGCCCACGGTGCCGATCCGGCGCGTGTGGCACTCGAGGTATATCAGAGCATGCGCGTTGAGTTTTTGCACCTCAAGTCCATCGTTATGGGCCGCATCAAGACGGTGGCCCACGGGCGCGTCGCGTATAGCTACGCGTACCAGAGCGACCTTGAGGCTTGCGGTGTCACCTCGGATGAGTGCGACGGCCTGGTTGACGTGGTGCGCTCGGTGATGGGCGTCGAGGTCTGCCTGTTCCTGAAGGGCATTGAGGGCGATACCAAGGTGCGCGGCAACCTGCGCTCCAAGGGCGACCTCAACGTGTCCGAGATCGCTGCTTCCTTTGGCGGAGGCGGACATCCCGCTGCCGCCGGTTTCTCCAACAACGGAACGATTCTCGAGACGCTCACCGTGGCACTTCCCATGCTCGCCGAGCTGGTAGGGGAGGATCCCGCTTCGGTGACCGTCGAGCTTTAACTTTTTGGATGGTACATGGCTCGTCGTACGTCTTCTCAATTGAATATGCTGCTCGCCGTCGATAAGCCGGTGGGCTGCACGTCCCACGATGTGGTCTCGCAATGCCGGCGCGCCCTCCATGAGCGGCGCGTCGGCCATGCCGGCACGCTCGACCCCATGGCTTCGGGTGTCATGGTGGTGGGCGTGGGCCAGGCCACCCGTCTGCTGGGCATGCTCACGCTCGATACCAAAAGCTACGTCGCCGACATCTCGTTTGGTGCCGAGACCAATACCGATGATGCGGAGGGCGAGGCGGTCCGCACGGTGGCTGTTGCCAACGAGCTCCGCGATCCTGCCTATGCCCGTGAGCACTTGGCCGCCATGTTGGGTCCGCAGATACAGGTGCCGCCGGCGTTTTCGGCTATCTCGGTCAATGGCGTTCGCGCCTACAAGTCTGCTCGCGAGGGCAATGCGGTGGACCTACCTCCGCGCCCCGTCGAGGTCTATGCCGCCGATCTGATTGCCGTGGGCGGCGAGGGTGATTCGTGTGTGTGGACCGTGGCGTTCTCGGTGAGCAAGGGCACCTATATCCGAGCGCTCGCTCGCGACCTGGGCCGCGCCTGTCAGAGCGCCGCGCACATTTCCGCGCTGCGCCGCACGGCCTCCGGTGTTGTTTCCATTGGCGCCTGTCATGCGGTCGAGGAGCTTTCTCCCGAGTCCGCGGCTGGCTTTGCCCTGGATCCCATTGCGGCCCTGGGCGCTACACGTGTTGACTTGCCGGGCAATCTTGCCGACGACCTGCTCTGCGGCCGACGCATTCCCGTTGAGCGTGCGCTTTCCGATTTCGATGCCTCGAAGGCGCCGTTTGCGTTGGTGCTCGATGGGGGACTCAAGGCGCTCGCCCGCATTGAGGGTGGCCGCTTTGTCATGGAGCACGTTTTTCCGCAGGCAATCGGCGGTGTTCGATGATGTTGTCCGCTCGCGAGCTCGCGCGTATCTTTTTCGCGGGCGAGTCGGACGAGGCTCGCATCGTTACTGCCGATGCATTTGATGAGTGCGAGCACTTGGGTGCTGCCTCCATCGCCATCGGCGTGTTCGATGGCGTGCACCGTGGACACCAGGAACTCATTGCAGCGCTTGTCCGTGATGCCCGCGCCCATGGTTGCAAGGCGGTCGTGGTCACCTTCGATCCCGACCCGGACGTCGTGGTGAGCCCTTCGCCCGCTCAAAAATTGATGACGACGGCCGACCGTCTGCATGCCTTGGCTCAGACCGGGGTCGATGCGGTGGTGGCCGTTCCCTTTACGCCAGAGGTTGCGGCACTCGACCATGTTGGTTTTCTTGCGCTGCTGTCGCGCGTGGTTGACATTCGTTCGATTCGCGTTGGAAGTGACTTTAGACTGGGTCGTGGCGGTGCTTCTGGTGTTGCCGAGATGCGCGCCTGGGGTTCCGAGCACGGCGTTGACGTGTATGGTCACGACCTGCTTTGCGAGGGCGGTGAGGCCATTTGCGCCACCCGCATTCGTCATGAGCTGGGACAGGGCCATGTGGAGCTGGCTGCTGAGTTGCTCGGCCGCCCGTATATGGTGCGCGGCGGTGTTATTCGCGGCCGCCACGAGGGTTCTGGCATGGGCTTTCCCACGGCAAACCTGCAAGTTCCCGACGGCATTCAGGTGCCTGCCGATGGCGTGTATGAGGGTCTGGTGCTCGTCGATGACACCGTGTGGCCCGCTGCCGTGAACGTCGGACTGCCGCCGACGTATGCCGATGATGCGGCATCTGCGCATCTTGAGGCTAATTTAATTGGTTATACGGGCAACCTCTATGGCGCTTCCGTTTCGCTGGCGTTTACGCGCTGGCTACGTCCCTCGCGTGTGTTCGATTCGCTGGATGAGTTGATTGCGACCGTCGAGGGTAATATCGAGGACATTCGTCACAACTTGGGTGAGCAGGGGGTGAGCATCCGTGATTAGCGATGAGGAAAAAGACCAGGTACGCGCTGCGTCCGACTTAGTCGCCATCGTGCAGGAAACGGTTGAGCTCAAGCCCCGCGGCCACGAGTTTTGGGGTTGCTGCCCCTTCCATGGCGAAAAGACGCCGTCATTCCACATTATCCCTGCCACGCAGGTGTGGCATTGCTTTGGTTGCGGTGAGGGTGGCGACGTCTTCACCTATATCATGAAGCGCGAGAACCTGAGCTTTCCCGAGTCAATCCGTTATTTGGCCGACCGCGCGGGTATTGAGCTGCACGACACCGGAGACCGCCGCGAGCGCGGTACCAAGCGTGCCCGCATCTACGATCTGTGCGCCGAGACCGCCCAGTTCTATCACACCATGCTTATGCGCGGTAAGGACGGCCGTCCGCGCGAGTACTTTGCCAGCCGCGGCATGGGTGGCGACGTCTGCCGCCGCTACTGCCTGGGCTTTGCGCCGGGCTGCAACGCGCTGGTGTCGCACCTGTCCCAGGCGGGTTTTACCCCGCAGGAGATGATCGATGCCAACGTTGCCGTGAGCCGCGGGCGCGGACAGCTCGCCGACCGCTTTTACGACCGCGTGATGTTTCCCATCTTTGACGAACAAGGGCATAACATCGCCTTTGGCGGTCGCATTATGGGCGACGGCCAGCCTAAGTATCTCAACACTGCCGAGACGAGTGTGTTCCATAAAAAGCGAAACCTCTACGGTTTTAATTGGGCCAAGGAGTTTATCGTCGCGCAGGATACGGCCATCGTGGTGGAGGGTTATACCGATTGCATTGCCTGCTGGGAGGCGGGGATCAAAAACGTCGTCGCCACGCTGGGCACTGCGCTCACGGAGCATCACGTTAAGACGCTCACCCGCTTTGCCAAGCGCATCGTGTATATGTTTGATGGAGACGCCGCGGGTCAGAAGGCCGCCCGCCGCGCGATTCAGTTTATCGAGCAGGATTCGATGGATCTGCGCTGCGTGGTGCTCCCCGACGGCAACGATCCTATGGAGTTTATTACGGCACATGGTGGACAGGAGCTGCAGACGCGCATCGACGCTGCCGAGCCGCTTATGGACTTTGTCTACCGTTCGCTGCAGGAGTCGAGTGACATCACCACGCCGGGCGGTCGCGCCAAGGCGCTGGAGGACGCTCTCACGCTCATCTATCCGCTGCGCGACAGCTATATGATCGACACGTACTTTATCCAGATTGCCGATCTGTTGGGTTTGGATCTGGAGACCGTGCGCGCGAGCTCGGGCCGCGTGTTTCGCGACGTCGCCAAGCGCGAGGATGCGGAGCGCCGCCGCGAACAGAACTATGAACGCCAGCGGGCGCAGGCTGAGCGATCTGGTAGCGCGGGCGGTCGGTCGTCTGGTTCGCAGGGGACATCTCGTGGTGCTTGGGCATCGGGCGCGACTCCGGCCGTAGCGGCGCCGGTCGAGGAAGAACCGTACGACTACGTCCCGCTCGATGCCTATGGCGCTGCACCAGTGGAGGTCGTCGACGACCTGCCGCCGATCGATGTGCCTGATGGTATGGGCGCTGTGCCCGCCGATGGCCCGGCAGACGCCTCGGCCCCTATGGTCCTGACCGATTTGGAACGCAAGTCCTTGGCAGGGGAGCGCGAGCTGTTGACGATGCTTACTAGCTACCCCGACCTGTTCCGCACGTATGCCGACCGCATCTGCTCCATCGAGTGGATTGACCCGCGTCACGAGTCCATCGCATGGGCCGTTCTGGCAACGCCGCCGGGAACCGATCCTGCAGCCTGCATGGATGCGGCACGCTCAGTGTGTCCCGATGCGGCAACGCTTGTGAGTGCCGGGCGCATCTCGGCGACGAGCAAGCACCCCACCGAGACGAACATCGTGTTTATGCTCGATACGCTCGAGCTCTATACCATCAAGCGCCGCATGCGTGCCGCACAGGCCAAGCTGCGCCGGGACCGTTCGCTCGATGATGAGGCCCGTCGTGCGCTGACCGTGCAGGCCGCGCAGGATTCGCAGCGTCAGCGCGAACTGCAAAAGTCGATCGGCGGCGTGGCGGACCCGTTCCGTTTGATCGGCCTGGAGGCCGCAGGCACCGAACAAGCCTAGATGTTGTGGTCAACCAGCGTATTCTCGCCTATATCCAGTCCTCTTTTTGGGTATAGACGTCAATGTGTGTGCTAAAGTATTGAGTCCTGTGGACTATGAAGGGAGAATCTGTGCCAAAAAAGACTGAGAGCACGGGTACTGGGCTGGAATCCTACGTTGCAAAGCTCATGGGCAACGGCTCAAACAGGACTTCGGTAACCGAGGACGAGATTCAGGTCGCCCTGAAGGATATCGATGTTTCTGACGAGCAGCTCACCGCGGTGTATTCCGCGCTGCGCAACAGCGGCATCCAGATTATCTCCGCGAGCGGTAACGACGACGCCCCCATGGACGTCGACGATGACGATGACGATACCGATACCGACGATTTCGATGACGACGAGCACGATTCCGGCTCGCTCGACGATCATGAGCTCAAGATGGCCCGTCAGGCCGACGCCGAGATGGGTTCTTCCAAGAGCAAGAAGAAGCGCACCGTGCGCACGTCCCGTTCGCGTTCGCGCGTGCGCGGCATCGATGCCTCCACGGTGATGCTGACCGGCGACCCGGTCCGTATGTACCTCAAGGAGATCGGCAAGGTCGACCTGCTGACCGCCTCCGAAGAGGTCGATCTGGCCATGAAGATCGAGGCCGGTCTCGAGGCCACCGAGAAGCTCGAGGCTGCCGAGGCAGGCGAGTTCGAGCTCACGCGTTCCGAGATGCGTCGTCTTACGCGCATTGAGAACGTTGGCCTCGAAGCCAAGCAGGCACTCATCAGTGCAAACCTGCGTCTGGTCGTCTCCATCGCCAAGCGCTATGTCGGCCGCGGCATGCTGTTCCTTGACCTGATCCAGGAGGGCAACCTCGGTCTGATTCGCGCCGTCGAGAAGTTCGACTACCAGAAGGGTTTTAAGTTCTCCACGTACGCCACGTGGTGGATCCGTCAGGCCATCACGCGCGCTATCGCCGACCAGGCCCGAACCATCCGTATTCCCGTGCACATGGTCGAGACCATCAATAAGCTTGTTCGCGTGCAGCGCCAGCTTCTCCAGGACCTGGGTCGCGACCCGACCCCCGAGGAGATCGGTGCCGAGATGGACATGAGCGCCGACCGCGTCCGCGAGATCCAGAAGATTTCGCAGGAGCCCGTGTCGCTCGAGACTCCCATCGGCGAGGAAGAGGATTCCCAGCTGGGCGACTTCATTGAGGACTCCCAGGCCATCGTTCCGCCCGATGCCGCCAGCTTCTCCATGCTGCAGGAGCAGCTCACCCAGGTGCTCGATTCGCTTGCCGATCGTGAGCGCAAGGTTATCGAGCTGCGCTTTGGCCTTGTTGACGGTCATCCTCGCACGCTCGAGGAAGTCGGCCGCGAGTTTGGCGTCACGCGCGAGCGCATCCGCCAGATTGAGTCCAAGACTCTGGCTAAGCTCCGCCACCCGAGCCGTTCGAGCAAGCTCAAGGACTACATCGAGTCATAACCTCGCAAGCAAGAAGCGCCCTCAAGCACATCCGCTTGGGGGCGCTTTCATGTAGTCATTGGGGACGTTCTTGAATGACTAGTCGTTTAAGAACGTCCCCAATGACTAGGTCGGAAAAATTCTCAAAAAAGTTCTTGCCCTGAGCTGATTCGTCCGTATAATTAACTTCGTTGCTTGAGAGCACGCACCTATTCCTCGGTAGCTCAATGGTAGAGCACGCGGCTGTTAACCGCGCTGTTGTAGGTTCGAGTCCTACCCGGGGAGCCAGAATTTTCAGCCCATTCCGCTGGGCTTTTAAATTCCTCGGTAGCTCAATGGTAGAGCACGCGGCTGTTAACCGCGCTGTTGTAGGTTCGAGTCCTACCCGGGGAGCCAGGTTGTAAAACCCGTCGCTTATGCGGCGGGTTTTTTCATGCCGCGACCACTTGACTCGAACGTTGCCATATCAACATTTCGTGTCGAGGATGTAATCCCGCGACCCACCACCTCAACATGGCGCGGTCGTTGTAGAATATTGCAATGATTGCTCCCACGACATGGTGCCGCGAGCACCAGATAAGGAGATTCTTGTGTCTGAGACCATTAACGGCAGCCTGAGCGTCTCTAACGACGTTATTGCCGATATTGCCGGTTATGCCGCGATGACGTGCTATGGCGTCGTCGGTATGGCTGAGCAGCTCCAAGGCGCCGAGAGCGTGCGCCTGCTTGCCGGTCAGCGCCTCCGCAAGGGCGTGCTTGTCTCCGCCGACGAGAACGGCCTCACGGTCGATCTTCACGTCGTGCTCGAGAACGGCGTCAACATGAAGTCCGTCTGCCACAATCTTTCGAGCTCCGTTGCCTTCACCCTGCAGGAAATCGCTCAGATCGATCCCGCCAGCCTTAAGATCGGCATCCATATCGACGCGCTCAAGAGCCGTCTGAACTAGCATCCGAAAACGGAGATTCAAATACCCATGATTGCAAAGACCATTCGCACCTGTTTTCCGATCGCTGCGGCTGCCGTTTCCGACAAGGCCGAGGAGATCAACAAGCTCAACGTCTTCCCCGTGCCCGACGGTGACACCGGCACTAACATGTCGCTCACGCTCGCCTCGGTGACCAAGGAGCTCTCCGCTCTTCCCGCCGATGCCGACATGGAGGCCATCGCCGGCGCCATCACCCACGGTTCCCTGATGGGCGCCCGCGGCAACTCCGGTGTCATCACCTCGCAGATCCTGCGCGGTGTGGCCGAGGGTCTCGTTTCTGCCGATGAGCCCATCACATCCGCCAACATCGCCTATGCGTTCCGCCGCGCCGTTAAGGTCGCCTTCCAAGCCGTCCGTAAGCCCATCGAGGGCACGATCCTCACGGTGCTGCGTGATGTCTCGACCAAGGCCGACGAGTGCGAAAAGAAGAAGTTCTCGGCCGAGGACGCGCTCGATGCCATCGTCGTCGAGGCCTACCAGTCCGTCGCCCGCACGCCCGACCTGCTGCCCGTTCTGAAGGAGAACGGCGTGGTCGACTCCGGCGCCTTTGGCTTTGCCATCTTCCTGGAGAACTTTGTCGCCGCCGCTCTTGGCCGCAGCACCGTTGTCGAGGATTTCTCCGCCACGTTTGATTCTGCCGGCTCTGCCCGCGACGCGGCCCTCGGTCGCGTTGAGATCGAGGCTAACGACGACTGGGAGGGCTCGGAGTTCCGCTATTGCAACGAGTTCCTCTTTAAGGCCGACGCCCCGTTTGACGAGGACGAGTGCCTTAAGTTCCTGGGCTCCATGGGCGACTGCGAACTGCTCGTGGGCGCCTACCCCGACTACAAGATTCACGTGCACTCCAATACCCCCAATCTGGTGCTCGAGCACATGCTACAGCTTGGTCAGATCTATGAGGTCTTTATCCACAACATGGAAATGGAGGCCCACGACCGTACCGCCAAGATTCACGAGGACCAGGAAAAGGCGGCCGAGCCCGCCAAGGCGCTGGGTTTTGTCGCCGTTGCCGCCGGCTCCGGCGAGGCCGACATCCTCAAGTCCCTCGGTGTTGACGTGATCGTCTCGGGTGGCCAGACCATGAACCCCTCGACCGCCGACCTGCTGGGTGCGGTGGACCAGGTCAACGCGACCTCGGTCATCATCCTGCCCAATAACGGAAACATCCGCATGGCTGCCGAGGCTGCCGCTTCCGCCTGCACCGACAAGAAGGTTTCCGTTGTTCCCACCAAGACCGTCCCGCAGGCGTTCTCCGCGCTGTTCGCGGTCCTGCCCGATTCCGAGCTCGAGGACGCCGTCGCCGCTATGGTCGACGCCATCAGCGAGGTCCGCGATGGCGAGGTCACCCGTGCCGTGCGCGATTCCAGCGCCTCCGACGGCTCTCCGATTCACTCCGGTGACGTTATGGGTATCATCGCCGGCTCCATCGACGTGGTCGGCTCCGACGTGAAGCAGGTCACGCTCGACTGCATCAACCGCATGCAGGAAGAAGAGGAGGGCGACGCGCTTACGATTCTGGCCGGTGAGGAGCTGTCCGACGAGGCCTTCCGGGAGATCGTCGACGCCATCGAGGAGGCTCAGCCCGACCTGGAGATTGATGCCCATCGTGGTGAGCAGCCGCTCTATCCCGTGATCTTCTCAATCGAGTAGGCATCTGCCCATGTCCGAGCTGTGCTCCGTGCCGCGCGTCTCGGAGCGCTTTGCCCAGAGCAATGCGCTCGACGAGGATATCGCGCGACTCAAATATGTTTCGGGTAAACGTGAGGAGGCCCTTCGCCGTCTGGGAATTCGGACGGTGGGGGACCTCCTTCTCCATATCCCTCATCGATATCTCGACTTTACGCGCTCCTGGTCCATCGAGATGGCTCCCATCGGTACCGTGTGCACGATTGTCGCCACAGTCGATCGCATCGTCCAAAAGCAGCCCCGCCCGCGTATGCAGGTGACCGAGGTCTCGCTGGTGGACGAGACGGGCGTGCTGCAAGTCGCCTTTTTCCGTCAGCCTTGGATTGCCCAGCAGTTTAAGCAGGGCGACCGCCTGGCCGTGATGGGTAAGGTCGAATTTGCCTACGGCTTTAAGCAGATGGCCTCGCCGCATTTCGAAAAGCTCGAGGAAGGGCGTGCAGCGGGCACTATCCTGCCGGTCCATTACGTGAGCGATGGCGTGAGCCAGGCATGGATGCGTCGCATCGTAAGCGGCGCGCTCGAGGTTGTCGGTAATCCCTTCGACCCGATTCCCGCACGCCTGCGCGTCAAGCGTCGCCTGATGAGCAATGCCCGCGCGCTGCGCTCGATTCACTTTCCCTCGAGTATGGCCGAGCGCGATATCGCGCGCGCACGGCTTGCCTATGAGGAGTGTCTCTACCTGCAGCTGGCGCTGCGCTTGCGCAACGACGGCGGCTTGGTCGAAGTCGCTCCCTATGCCCACGCCGCGGGCGAGCACCTGGCGGCGCTCAAGGAAGCCCTGCCGTTTTCGCTGAGCGACGAGCAGGAGGCCGCGTTCCAAGATATCCTGCGCGACATGTGCGATGGCGATCGCGTGATGAACCGCCTGCTGCTGGGCGACGTCGGTACCGGCAAGACGGCCGTCGCCGCGTGCGCGCTGGCCGTCGCGGCCGATTCGGGTACTCAGTCCTGCGTTATGGCGCCTACGGGCGTGCTGGCGCGCCAATATGCCGATAAGACCGGCCCCTTGCTCTCGCAGGCTGGCATGTCCTGGGCGCTCCTGACGGGTGCCACGCCGGCGGCCGAGCGCGAGCGGATCCATGCGCAGCTGGAATCGGGCGAGCTCGACGTGCTCTTTGGTACCCACGCGGTCCTTTCGGATGACGTGGCGTTTAAGCATCTGTCGCTTGTCGTCATCGACGAGCAGCACCGCTTTGGTGTGGGCCAGCGCAATGCCCTGCGTGCCAAGGGCCCGGGCGCCGACCTGCTCGTTATGACGGCCACGCCTATCCCGCGCACGTTGGCGCTCTCGGTCTATGGCGACCTGGACACGAGCATCATTCGCCATCGACCTGTTCCGGGTGCGGGTGTTACGACGCGCGTGCTCACCGAGTCGAGCCGCGACCTGGCCTACGGCGCCATCCGCGAGGCGCACGAAAAGGACCAGCAGGCCTATGTGATCTGCCCACTTGTGGAGCCGAGTGACTCGGCCGATGAGCTGGAAGACGTGCCCGGTATCGCTCGTGACGACGAGGGCCGCGTGACTGTCCCTGTGCCGCTGCACGATACGGCAACCGAGCTCGACCGACTGCGCCTGGCGTTGCCGGGGCTTACCATTGAGCGCCTTCACGGCCGCATGCCGGCGGGGGAGAAGGACCGGGTCATCGATGCCTTTAAGCGCGGTGAGATTGATGTGCTCGTCTCGACCACGGTGGTTGAGGTGGGCGTCGACGTGCCCAACGCCACCGTCATGGTCATCGAGAATGGCGAGCGCTTTGGATTGGCGGCCTTGCACCAGCTGCGCGGTCGCGTGGGCCGCGGCAGCGTGTCGGGCACCTGCCTGGTCATGACGCACTCCAAGGGC
>PPYF01385694.1_pt1 | contig 24518 bp, 15 predicted proteins | sample 1559871 | NCBI WGS metagenome assembly PPYF01 (sample SAMN08240021, study PRJNA423297) | Human gut metagenome, whole genome shotgun sequencing project. | reverse complement strand
AATCTGGTAGATTTGCTCTTGTATCTGGCTTCCAAATGGAAGTGGTTTTTACTCTCCGTGCTGATATGCGGAGGATTTGCCTGGTTTAAGTATGCCAGTGCACCGTTTGTGTATTTCAGTTCGACTACAGTCATTATCAAGGACCCGTCCAATAAGACAGTTTCTGCCGGACTGGACCGTTACGATAACTTCATCAATAAGGTGAATGTGGCGAATGAAATCCTGCAGTTCCGTTCCAAGAGACTGATGAGGGAGGTGGTACAGCGTACGCATGCAGACGTGAGCTATCAGATAGAAGATGGCTTGCGCGACATTGAACTGTATACACAATCGCCGGTGCTGGTCAGTTTCCCGGATGCACTGCCTGAACAGCAGGTAGGGTTTACAGTGACCGTGAAGGACGAACAGACGGTAGTGCTTTCTGATTTTTCAGGCAAGGAAGCACAGGATAAATATGAGGTAAAGCTGAATGATACGCTGGCACTGAACAGTGGTAAGGTGGTAGTGACACCGACTCATTATTTCCGTCCTTCGTGGAAGGGTGAGCCTATACAGGTGCGGAAACTGGCACTGGATGCGGTCGTAGCACGTTATCAGGCAAGTCTGGGGATAAAACAGGAGGAGGAAGAGTCGTCTATTCTGACTCTGGCTTTGAAAGACAGTTCTCCGGAACGGGCAGAAGACATGCTGAATATGCTGGTGACAGTGTACAACGAGGAGGCTATTAAAGACAAGAACCAGGTGGCTGTAAATACGGCTAACTTTATCAACGACCGTCTGATTATCATCAGTCAGGAGTTGGGAGCTGTGGAGTCGGATCTGGAAAACTTCAGACGTGAAAATCAGGTAATGGATATTACATCGTCTGCTAACATGTATATGAATGAAAGCCAGAAATACAATGCCGATGCCCTGGAAATGGAAACACAGCTGCGTCTGGCCAAGTATATAAAAGAATATCTTACCGACCCGAAAAAGGAAATCGATCTGATTCCTTCGAATACGGGTATCAGCGATATGAACATTGAAAACCAGATTACACTGTACAATGCTACAAAGCTGAAACGTGACAAACTGATTGCGGACAGCAGTGATAAAAACCCAGTGGTAGAAGAACTGAATAATTCGCTCCGTGCCATGAAGCAGAGTATTATCCGTGCGGTGGATAATATGATAGTCAGCATTAATGTGAAACGGGATGATGCACAGAGCCGGGAAAAACGGGCCAGAATCCGTGTGGAAGCGATTCCGACAAAACAGCGTGAAATGTTGTCTATCGAACGTCAGCAGAAGATTAAGGAGGCTTTGTATCTGTTCTTGCTGAACAAGCGGGAGGAGAATGCGCTGACGCAGGCTATGGCGGATAACAATGCCCGTGTCATCGACAGTGCAGAAGGTACAAAAGCACCGATTTCTCCGAACCGTAACCGTATCTTGCTGCTGGGTATTCTGGTGGGACTGGCCATACCGGGAGTTGTCTTCCTGCTTATCATGTTCCTGGATACAAGGGTCCATAGCCGTAAGGATATTGAAGGAGCGGTCAGCCTTCCGTATTTGGGAGAAATTCCTTACGATAAGGAAAGAATGGAAAATCGGAAAGGGAAAAAGAACGAGTTGGTGGTAAGCGAGCAAGGCAACGATATCGTATCGGAAGCTTTCCGCATTCTCCGTACCAATATGGCTTTCTTAGGAAAGAAGGGACAGCCTATGCAGGTCATTACGTTTACTTCGTTTAATGTGGGAGCTGGTAAGACATTTATCTCGCACAACCTGACGATGAGTCTGGTATATACCAAGAAGCGGGTGATTATCGTAGACTTGGATATACGTAAGGGAACTTTGAGCCGTCATTTCGGCAGACATAAACTGGGAGTAACCAATTATCTGGCTGATCTGTCGGTGAAAGTGGAGGACATTATCCAGCACAAAGAAGGCTTTGATGTAATTTCTTCGGGTGCGGTAGCTCCCAATCCGGCAGAGTTGCTGATGGACGAGCGTTTGGATGAACTGTTCAACGAATTGCGTACCCGTTACGATTATATCATTGTAGATAATGTGCCGGTAGGTATTATTGCCGATGCGACCATTGCCAACCGTGTAGCCGACCTGACCATCTTTGTGGTCCGTGCCGGACGTCTGGATCGTCGTCAGCTTCCGGATATCGAACAGCTGTATCAGGAAAAGAAACTCAAAAACATGGCTTTGGTACTGAACGGTGCCGATTTGCATCGTCATGGCTATGGTTACGGGTATGGTTACGGGTATGGCTACGGCTATGGCTATGGCAAGAAGAAAGAGTAATTGAATTTAAATAAGGTAATAACAAAACATAATCTAATAACTTAAAAAAAAAGAAAGTGAGGTTTTTATGAAGAGAAAAGAGTATGAATCTCCACAGACACTGATAGCGGAGGTGGAGTTGGAGAACGGCTTTATGGCTGCCTCTGTATTTGAAGATGGAAAGGAGAATGCAGACGGCGTAACTATTGAGGAACATGGATTTGCTAAGCCTGGTCAATCATGGGAAGGTGATTATTCAAATAGTACATGGGATTAATAAAATTAACGGGTTATGAAAAAATATATATTTACGTTAGGTATGGCTTTAACAGCCTGTCTGTTTAGTTGTACAGACGATGATTTTGGTAATGGGACTGTAAAAAATCCTGTGCAGACAGGAGATGAAATCTTATTCGGATCTACTTTGTCGGGAGATGCAGAAGTTATTGAAAAGTCAGTTGGCACAAGAACGGTATACGGTGATCGTACGAGTACAGGAGTACCGGTGTATTGGGAAGCAGACGGTAGTGACGAGATTGCCATTTTTTGTCTACAGGCTTCACAGCCGGCAAATCATTTGGTGAATTATAAGGTAACGCCTGTACTTGATGGAAATGGTGATCCAACACAGACTGCAGCATCTGTTGCAAAAGTAAATACTACTGAAGCCGGTCTGCAGTGGGGAGACCGCGATGCAGAGCATAGATTCTATGCTTTCTATCCTGCCAGTGCGGTGAAAGGTTCTGCTGAAGAAAATTCTACCGGACAGATTACCGCCAATATTCCTGTAACACAACAGGTGCAGGAATGGAGAACTGTAAAAGCGGGTGACCCAGGATGCATTAATAATAAGAAAACTTATTTCGGACTTCCAAATATGGACTATGCCTATATGTATGCCTACAATGCAGTGACACCTTCACAAGTAGCGCAGAATCAATTGATTGACTTGCAGTTCCATAATCTGGTAACTGTGCTTGATATCACAATACAGGGACCATCATCGGGTACAGCAACTATTACCAACGTTAACGTGGATGCAATTGAAGGCGAACAGCCGATTCTTACAGGTGATTTTACTTGTAATATACGAAACACTGAGACTGGAGTAATTGGTACTTGTGATCCGGTTGGTGACTTCAATGAAGAGCGTGGTCGTATCTCTATTCCTTGCTATGACAAGAAAACCGGTCAGTTTATTCAGTTAGGTCCTGATGAGTTACTGAATGTAAAGGCCTATATCATTCCGCAAGATAAAAATACTGTGACAAAACGCACACTTCGTGTTACCGTATCTTTGCTGAACGGTGCTCCATGTAGAAAAACATTGGAAACAGCAGATGTGACTCCGCACAAGATTAATCGTGTGATTCTTCCTCCATTGACTATTGGTGGTACAAACTATTGGATGAGTTCACTTGATCCGAAAATATATTTGACGGAGTTGTCTATTCCGGGAAGTAAGATGTCTGTTTTGACTGGTAATGGTGGAATTCAGTATCAGACTCAATCTATCGAACAGCAATTTAAAGATGGTGTACGTGCATTTATAATGCAGACTCAACGTAATAGACATGGTGGTCTGTTTAATCCTACTTATTCTTTGGATGTATATAATGGTTCAGGTACAACAGGAACATTAGTAGAAAATCTAAAAAAAATTGCTGATTATTTGACTCTAGCAGAGACGGACGGAAAGGAAAATGAATTTGCTTTTGTTTTATTGACTTGGCAAGATGGTAGCGGCTCTGGAAGTGAGTGGTTTAATATGTTGCAGAGTGAAATCAATAGTATAAAAGATAAATCTGAATATAGGATATATACAGGGGAAATTACCCCAGAAACAACAATGGAGGATGTAAAAGGAAAAATAGTATTAAAGGCTAATTATAATAATAGTGATATGATTAGTGGTAATACTACAAGTGCTCCAATGTTGTACACTTTATGGGAAACAGCCTTTGTAGAAAATGGGGTACCTATGACATGGGGAAATCCGCACAATCAATCAAATTTGACTTGGTTATATCAGGAGGCTACAGCGGTTAAGATTGGTGGAAATTCAGCTAAGAATGCTGATGCTACAAAAGCGGAGAAGATTAGTTCTATAACTAAACTTTTCGAACAAAGTTTGTATAACTATCAACATTCTGAAGCTCATGATACATGGTACTTTAATGATTTGGGAGGATATTATTGTAACGTAAATGATCATTTGATAGGAGGTACAACTTATGATGATCCAGATCCGATTAGCTTGGCTAAAGAATTGAATGAAATGGGTGTTCAAGAACTCCAAAATCGTACAGAAAATGCTGGACTTGGTCTGATTTTCATGAATTTTGCTGATAAACAAGAGGGATCTGGTGCTGAATATAAGAGTGACTGGCTGATTCAGACTCTTATCGACAATAACTTTAAGTTTGCTTTGCGTAAGAAAGGTAGTACAACTACCTCTTATGATGCCAATTATGCCAATGGCGGTAATGCTATAGGATGGGATAATTAATGTAGGATAGCTTATGCTGTACGAATCAGCTGATTCGCACAGCATAGCTTGTAATAAAAAACTATGAAAAAGGACAACAAAATAAAACAGTATGGCAGCATTCTATTTTGTAGTGCGTTAGTCTTAAGTTCCTGTCAGGATAAGCTCCTTGTGGAAAATGGAGAGAAGACAGGAATTACAATTCTGGCTACTATGAATGGAGATGGACTAAAAAGCCGTACTTGCGTTGATAGCTCCACTTCGGATGAAGTGACAGGTATTTTATGGTCGCCGAAAGATTCAATTGGTGTGTATGGGGATAACGGCACAAAAAATGCCTTGTTTCAAGCAACCAATACCGGTAATGTAGCGGAAGCTGAATTTAACGGTTTATTGATGAGTGGAGATTATCCTACTTATGCGTACTATCCTTATAATGAAGAGAATGCAACAGCTGATGTATCTGCTCTTCGTGGTAATCTGAAATTGACTCAAAGTTTCGATTTGACCACAGGTAAATTGGAAGGAGATTATAAGGTGGGTGTTCTTACTTCTAAAACTTCTGATGGAAATTATAAGTTTGGATTCGACCATCTGTTCTCTTTGCTGAAATTTGACATCAATGCTACAGGAACTGCTTTGGAGGGGGATAAGCTGGAAAAAATCATTCTTACCTTACCGGAAAATCGCCGGCTGGGAGGTGAATTTACCTTTGATGCCACTTCGAAAGCGGTTACATGGACTGGTGATGCTACCGGTACCAATGAACTGAGTATGGTGTGGAGTGATATGCCGGCTCTTGTAAACGGAAAGTCTTATACAGGCTATATTACCTGTGCACCGGATATTCGTCAGGGAGATGGAATCAAAATTACTATTCTGACAGAGAAGTTCAAGGCTGAGTTTACTCGCACTGCATTGGTAGACTTTGCTGCAAACACTTGTTATACATTTCCATTGAAACTTGAAAATTATAACGGGGATATGGAAGTAACCAACCGACCGGTTATTACTTCTTTCTCTTTTGAAGCTGAGCAAAATAAGGGTAAAATTCTGGATACGAAGTTGGTTGCCGCTTCTAGCACAACAACTGCAACTGAAAATAAAGCAGAAGTACTGTCTGTGAACGGTGACGACATTTCGGGATGTATTCCTTATTTGTATGACTTTAAACTGAAGCCTACATTTACTGTGACAGAAGGTGTACAGGTTACAGTGAATGGAGTGGAGCAAATCAGTGGAGTGAGCGAGCAGGACTTTAGCAAGCCCGTTGTGTATGCTGTTTCTAATGGAACGGAAAACCGTGAATATACAGTGACTGTAACCAATTCTGGTTTGCCTGTAGTTGTATTGACACAAAGTGGTACGGGGACAGTAATGTGGGATGAAGCCGGAATTAAAGTTTGTGCGAAAGATGCAGAATGGCCTACTACAGATCGTTTTTCTGTGTATAATGCAGACGGAACTCCAAATGTGCAGGATGTTCTTTGCGGAATTCGTTTGCGTGGAAATTCGACGCAGAAGTTCCCGAAGAAACCTTTTGCTATCAAACTTGAGAGTAAGAAATCTGTATTAGGTATGCCGGCACATAAACGTTGGGTATTGCTGGCCAACTGGATGGATCGTACCATGCTTCGTAATGCCGTTGCCTTGGACATTGCACACCGTGTGGATTCTGCGTATGTGAATACGAAGGGTGACTATACCGGAGGTATTGCCTGGAGCCCTCGTGGCACCAGTGTAGAAGTCGTGATGGACGGACGTCATGTAGGAAACTACTATTTGTGCGAACAGATTAAGATTGACGGTGACCGTGTAAATATAAATGATTGCATAGAAGATGTAATTGATGATGGCAAAAATCCTACTATGGCTGATTGTGGTTATCTGTTGGAGTTTGACGACAATTACGACGAAGTGGATAAGTTCCGCACCGGACGTGGTTTGCCGTGTATGTTCAAGGATGAGGTTACTAAATTTAGTGCAGAAATCTTCAATCAGGTGAAGAGCAGAGTAGAGGCTGTAGAAACCAATCTTGAGGCTGGAAACTTTGAAGTTGCTTATAGTGACTTGGATATTAACTCGGTAATTGATTATTTCTTTATTCAGGAACTGACATTCAATGATGAATATAAACACCCGAAGAGCGTTTACATGCTGATGGATGGTGATGGTAAATTGACCGCCGGCCCTGTATGGGATTTCGACTGGCAGACATTCGTCGATTATGATAAGGTGCAGGCCATGAACAATAAATATGGAGGTACTTATTCTTGTCGTCAGAGTGGAAGTTGGCTGTATGGAGAATCGAAACTGGCAGAAAAAAATTGGCCGTGGGGCGATTATGATTATGTAAACGACCAACCCTATATGTGGTATCCGCTCCTGTTTAAGGACGAGACATTCCGCAACAAGGTGCAGGAACGTTGGGCGGTTATCTATCCACAGTTGCTTGGCGTAGTTGCCGAGGTAGACCGTTTGTCTGAAAGAAACCGTTTGTCCGAGCAATTCAACTCCGTTATGTGGCCTCTCAACTCTAATATTAAAGTAGATTTCGGATGCGCTTATAACGGTGATGAAAATATGACCTTTGATCAGGCTGTAGCTTCTTTGAAGCAGGCTTATTTAGATCGATTGTCTTGGATGGATAATGCAATTCGGAGTGGTAATTTTGTAAAAGATGCCGAATGAGTAGAAGAATAATTAAAGTATATAATGCTATGATGAAGAAATCAATTTTTGCAGCTTTTGCCCTGGCGGCAGTTGCAGCACCTGTCTGCGCACAGACTGAACAGGCAGGTACTATGGAAGAAACCATAGAATATAGTGACGATAAATATAAAGTAGAAACCAATCATTTCTGGGACAACTGGTTTGTAACCGTAGGAGCCGGAGGAGGCCTCTTCTTGGGCGACCATGACAGACAGATTGGTCTGGGTAAACGTATTTCTCCTGCACTGGATATTGAGGTAGGAAAATGGTTTACACCGGGATTGGGATTGCGTTTGGGCTATAACGGACTCTCTGCAAAAGGAGCTACACGTTGGTCTACTGCACATTCTACAGGAGAACAGGTGCCCGGATGGAACGGAGGTATGGATTACTCAAAGTTCAAATACTTCAATCTGCATGCTGATGTACTGTTCAACTTCTCTAATCTGTTCTGCGGATACAATGAAAACCGTATCTGGAACAGTAGTCCGTATGTAAGTGTAGGATGGATGCGTACATGGGAAGCGCCTACTGTAGGAAACATTACAATGAGTGTAGGTTGGTTGAATACCTTCAGACTGAACAAGGCGCTGGATTTGAATCTGGACTTGCGTGGTGCGTTGGTAGACGATGCAATGGATGGAGAAATGGGTGGATCGAAGTTCGATGGTATGATTACAGCAACAGTAGGTCTGACCTATAAATTCAAACAGCGCGGATGGAGCCGCAGCAAGACTGTTATCCGCAGTAATGAAGCAGCTATCAGAGATATGCAGGAAAGACTGGATCGTGCTACTGTTGAAAATGAACGTCTGAAAAAAGAATTGGAAGAAGGTAAGAATACAGATACACGTTCTGTAGTGAAGAAAATCGTAGCTTCAAGCTTGATTACATTCCGTATCGGTCAGACTAAGCTTTCTAATGAAGCGAAAGCAAATCTGCAGTTGATGGCTGAAGTAATTAAGAAAGAAGATCCGAATACAGTGTATACTATTACCGGATATGCAGATCAAGGTACAGGTAGCAAGAAACGCAATGAGTACTTAAGCAAGAAGCGTGCAGAGGTAGTACGCGACTATCTGATTGAAGAACTTGGCGTTCCGGCTGCTCAGTTGCGTATCGACCATAAGGGTGGAGTATCGAACATGTTCTATGACGATCCTCGTCTGAGCCGTGCGGTAATCACTCGCGGAGAATAAAGAATCTCTGTTTTTATACATTTAATATTTTTGACTCCCGTTCTTTCCATCGTTGGGATGGAAGAACGGGAGTTTTTTTGTGGGTATGAAAAAGAACGTGTATCTTTGGAAGAGTTAATGCAAGCTAAACAGAAAAGATGCGTATTGTAGACTGTATAAAATGGTTATGGATGACTTCACGGGGATTTCGTGGGGCGATTGCCGTAAATGGAATCATTGGGGTGATGCATGTGGGAGTGTCGCTGCTGTTTGTGTATGTATGTAAGCATCTGATTGATATCGTAACCCGGCATTCGGCTGATAATCTGAAGTGGTATGTAGGGGCGATGATAGTCTGCATGGGGATGCAGCTGCTGTTGTCTGTCGTGTCGGCAAGAATGGGGAGCAGTCTGGATATCCGTTTCCGTAATGAGTTGCGATACAGACTGTTTTGCCGTGTAATGGAGAGCAAATGGGCCGGAAAGGAGGTGATGCACACGGGAGATATGCTCAACCGGATGGGGGAGGATGTGCTTACGGTGACTGGAGCTGTATGCAGGAGTATTCCGGCGTTGTTGACTACGGTGGTGCAGCTTGGTGGGGCCTGGTTTTTTCTGTATCAGCTGGACAAAAGACTGGCTTGGATTCTGTTGCTGGTGATGCCTGTGGCATTGCTGCTGAGTAAGAGCTATGTAAGAAAGATGCGCAGATTGACCAAAGAAATCCGGGCTACGGATAGCAGGGTGCAGAGTCATTTGCAGGAGAATCTGCAGCATCGGGTATTGATAAGAACGCTGGAGTATACTTCGTGTGCGAATCAGACGCTTTCTGTATTGCAGGAGGGATTGCAGAATAAGGTGATGGAGCGTACCAATTTCTCGGTTTTCTCGAGGCTGATGGTGCAGACAGGTTTTGCGGTAGGTTATGCGACGGCTTTTCTATGGGGACTGTATGGAATGTATGGGGGCACGGTGACATTTGGAATGATGACGGCTTTTTTACAGCTGGTGTCGCAGGTGCAACGGCCGATGGTGGATTTGAGCCGTCAGATTCCGGCTTTTGTGCAGGTCTTTACTTCGGTGGAACGGCTGCAGGAACTGGCTGCCCTGGATGTGGAAAAGAAGGGTAAGTCGCATAAGATGGAGGGAAAATTAGGTGTAAGACTGGAGAAGGTTTGTTTTGCTTATTCGGATGGGGAAAGAAAGGTGATGGATAATTTTTCCTGTAATTTTGCTCCGGGAAGTCTGACGGCGATTGTGGGAGAAACCGGAGTAGGAAAAAGTACGCTGATAAGACTGATGCTGGCATTGCTGCAACCGGATAGTGGACGTGTGGTGTTGTATAATGAGAAGGAGGAAGTGGAGGCTTCTCCGCAGACCCGTTGCAATATTTCGTATGTGCCTCAGGGAAATACGCTGGTCAGCGGTACGATACGTGACAATCTGTTGCTGGGAAATCCGAAGGCTACGGAAGAGGAGTTGCGTGCTGCACTCCATACGGCAGTGGCCGATTTTGTATTGGATTTGCCTGAAGGACTGGATACACTTTGTGGGGAACTGGGGGCTGGTCTGAGTGAAGGACAGGCACAGCGTATCGCCATTGCACGCGGATTGCTTCGTCCCGGACGTATTCTGATTCTGGACGAACCTTCGTCGGCACTGGACAGTGAAACGGAGCAGTTGCTCCTGGAAAGACTGACGCTGGAGGTAAAGGATAAGACACTGATGCTGATTACACATCGTGAAACCATCGGACAGCTCTGCACGTCAGTCATCCGGATGCAGAAAAAGATGTAAAGAGGGGGTTTACTCGAGTAAGGCTTTCATTTGCTGGAATGAAAAATTGGTGAAATCGGGAATTACCAGGCGGCATTTGTCGCGGATTGCTTCTTCCGGATTGGTGGTGCAGAGTCCTACTACGGTCATACCTGCTGCATTGCCTGCTTCGAGTCCGTGGAAAGAGTCTTCGAATACCACACAGTTTTCTTTTACGGTATCAAAGACTTCTGCACCGAGAAGGAAACAGTCGGGGGCGGGTTTGGAACGGGTAAACATTTCTGCCGTGAGGATACGGTCGGTGATTTCTTTCAGTTCCGGATGGGCTGCATAGACATGAGCCATCTTTTGTTCGTTGGAACTGGTAACGATAGCTATCTTGGCTCCGTGGGCACGAAGGTCTTGCATGAAGCGGACAACTCCCGGTACATATTCGAAAGCCATTTCACGCTCGAAACGGTTGAGGGCTTCGGTAATTTCTTGCTGTAGCTTTTCCATGCCGGCAAAGTGTTTGGCATAGATTTGTGTCAGTGTCTGTCCTTTGATGCGGAGTCCGAAGTCTTTTTCATCGGGGAAATACTGGGCACTGATCCGGTCCCAGAACAGAGTGTATTGTGTTTCGGTGTCCATCACTACTCCGTCGAAATCGAATAGTGCTGCGATGCATTTTGTCTGATTCATTTTGTTTTTGAGATTTACTTGATTTAACGGTACAAAGTTCTGAAATATTGCAACATATTCCTAACTTTAAAGTCGAAAAATAAAAGAGGAAGGTTTTTATGGCAGAAAAAAATCCACATGTATTGGGGAATGCTCCGATTGGAAAGTTGCTTGTAGAGTATTCTATTCCGGCTATTGTAGGAATGACACTGACTTCTTTGTATAATATTATTGATAGTATTTTTATCGGGCATGGTGTAGGAGCACTGGCGATATCGGGACTGGCGATTACGTTTCCGCTGATGAACCTGCTGATTGCCTTCTGTACACTGGTAGGAGTAGGTGGGGCAACCATTTCTTCCATCAAACTGGGACAGAGAGATATAAAGGGTGCAGAGGATATTTTGGGGAATGTGGCTATACTTTGTGTGGTCAATGCTTTGTTTTATGGGGGCATTACGCTGATTTTTCTGGATGAAATCCTGTACTTCTTTGGGGCAAGTGAGAGTACCATTCCTTATGCCCGCGACTTTATGCAGGTGATTTTGTTGGGTAGCCCTGTTTCGTATGTCATGGTGGGACTGAATAATATCATGCGGGCTACCGGATATCCTAAAAAGGCGATGCTTTCGTCTATGCTGACTGTGGGATGCAATGTGATACTTGCTCCGATTTGTATTTTTGTACTGGAATGGGGGATAAGGGGAGCTGCACTTTCTACAATTGCTTCCCAGTTTGTGGGCATGATATGGGTATTGTATCATTTCCGGAGCAAGAGCAGCTATATTCGTTTCAAACGTTCCAGCTTTAAATTGAGAAAACCGATTATTCTGAATATTCTGGGAGTGGGAATGTCGCCGTTTATCATGAATGTGTGTGCATGTTGTATTGTCATTTTCATCAACAACAGATTGCTGGAGTATGGAGGTGACCTTTCGATTGGGGCCTTTGGTATATTGAACCGTATACAGATGTTGTTTGTAATGATTGTAATGGGGATTACAATGGGGATGCAGCCTATTACGGGATATAATTACGGAGCACGGCATTATGACAGGGTAAAGCAGACGCTGAGATTGGGTATTATAGCCGGATGTAGCATTACGACAGCTGGATTTCTGATCAGCGAATTGTTTCCGTCGGTATTTGTGGGAATGTTTACTACCAATCATGAGCTGACCGAACAGGCTACACTGGCACTGCGTATTGGGGTGGTGGCTTTTCCTGTAATTGGGGCACAGATTGTCATTACTCAGTTTTTCCAGTCTATCGGAAAAGTGAAAATATCAATTCTTTTGTCGTTGTCTCGTCAGTTGGTGTTTTTATTGCCGGGGCTGGCCTTGCTTCCTCTTTATTTTGGTGTGGAAGGAGTTTGGTATAGTATGCCGGTATCGGATATGCTGGCTTTTATAATGGCGGTAATAATGCTGTTATGGCATTTCCGGACGTTGAAAAGGACTTCAATAATATAGGATTGTAAAACTTAATATTGACTGTAATGGAAATTATGCACGATGAAAGCCGGAATCAGTTCCGGATGGAGGCTGAGGGCCTGGTGGCTCATGTAGCTTATGAGATAACAGACGGAGGGTTGGACATCCGTCATACGATTGTGCCGAAACCGCTGGAAGGAAGAGGGATTGCTTCTGCACTGGTGAAAGCTGCTTACGATTATGCGAAAGAGCATGGATTGAAACCGGTTGCTACTTGTGCGTATGCCGTAGCATGGCTGCAAAGACATCCTGAGTATAATGGGGAGATAGGAAAGGACTATTGCGAAGGAGGTTCGTGCGCGCTGTAGTTGATTTGTGATTTTTGTATAGAATAGAAAAAGCGTTTTAGCCTTACAGAAGTGGACTAAAACGCTTTTATTATTATAAGGATTCGGAAGAAGATTCGTAAGCATCCGATAAAGTACACTATACCAAACATAACTAAGGCTGCAATTCCTATAGTTGGATATGCAGCCTTTGCCATATATAGTCATTCCTTTTTCCACTTATGTGGTAGCATTTGCAGCAGTTCATCATTTGTCGCTTTCTGCATATATGGCATTCTTGCTATCACATCATTCAGGTAATCTCTCGGATTTACCTCATGTGCCTTGCAAGTAGCCAGCAGCGAACATACGACACTCATACTGACTGCAGCTTCATGATCGCCACAGAACAGATAGTTCTTTCTTCCTAATGTAATGGGGCGGATGGCATTTTCCGCCAAATTATTGTCAATACGTACTCTACCATCATCCAGATAACGCATCATATTGTTCCAGCGGGTATAGGCATAGGTGATGGCTTTCCCTATAAGGGAGTTTGGACTGTACTTGATGCCTTCCGTTTCCATCCAAAGTTTCAGAGCCTCCATAATGGGTCGGGCTTTCTTGGTTCGTTCGTCCCTTCTTTGTTCCGCCGTCAGCCCTCTTTCATCGCAATCATGTTCTATGCGATAGAGCAACTGGATCTCTTTCAGTGCATATTCCGCAGGTTCCCTGTTTTCTTTCTGTGCCTGCTCAAAATGACGACGTATATGAGCCATACAGTTAACAAGAAGCACATCGGGACGGGTCTTGAAGGCCGATTCGTATCCTTCAAAACCATCACATTGAAAGTAACCTTTATATCCTTTGGTCAATTCCTCTATCACCGTACCGCTTCTTGAACCATTGTTGTAATGGAAGAGTACCAGCCGTTGTACTACAGCCCTGACCATCCACAAATATTCCTTATGGGTCTTATGGGAAGCCTTGTCCAAAACAGGAACGGTTGTCTCGTCCCCTTGCAGATAATCGGACTTCATGATTTCCGACTTGAGCACTTCATAAAGGGGCTTGAGCAGTTCTACGGCAGGTTTGAACCAACCGTCTATCGTACTTTCGCTTGCCTTGAATCCCAAGTGTCGGAGCTGTTGGACCTGACGATAGAACGGAAGGTGGTATTCATATTTCTGAAGGAGGATTTCGGCCAGTAACGTGGGGCCGGCAATTCCTTTATAAATCGGGAGCAAAGGCATAGCGGCTATCTCAACGGATTTCTGCCCGTCTGGAGGAAGTGCGGTATTGTCCTTCAACCCATACTTGGGACGTACGATTTCCTTGATATACAATTGCCCCGGCTTGTGTTCCACGACACGGGTCACTTCTTCACCAATCTTCTTGTATAAATTCAGGTCGATGCCTTCCGGCTCGATGACTACACGTTCCAATACGGGAAGGTCTTCCATCATCCTGCGGTTTTTCCGCTCACGCTTCCTGTCCTCTGCCGTTTCCTTGACAGACTCCACGGCAATATCATGCGCTTGCTTGATTTCAAGGGCATTTTCAGGAACCTGTCCGCTGAACAGGTCAAGTTGGTTCGGGTCAAACGGAGCGAGCTTCTCAGACTTGCGGCCAAAGAGCTGACGGTTCAGCCAGGTGACCTGTGCCGTCAGCTCCTTAACACGTTCCTGAAGGGAACGGAGTTGCTCAGCTTGTCGTTGATTGGTAGAGGACAAGGAGGATATAGTGGCATTCAATGCCTCTATTGTCTTCAATAATATCTTCTTTTCTTCCATTGTCCGTACCTTTTAAATGACATATAAAGATACGGAATTTTATTCACCTGGACAACTCTTTTACTGATTAATATCAGACAATATACTCTTTTCTTTCAGCCCGGAGTCGTCTTAGACGATTTTCCGGAGACTCCTGAATTCCTTCAACCATCACCACAAGGTCACGCCATTCCATCGGATAGGATTTTGTCTCCCTGTCATAAACCGGAATCTTGAAACGGCCGGCTTCCAACCTCTTTACGTACATTACCAATCCACCGTCTTCTGCATGAAGGAGCTTCATCAGTTTACGGCTGCTGCCGATGAAGATGAAAACGTCACCATTCTTCACGCTACAGCCCATACGTTCATGCACCACACCGCAGAGCGAACTGATACCCTTGCGCATGTCCGTCCTGCCGGGACAAAGGAAGTAGCGCATCGTATCATTCAGGCAGAACATGGCAGTAAGGGAAAGAGGTTATCAAGCGGGAAGCGGTTGCTTCCATGCCGCTTTCAAGACAGACACGAACTCCATTGGGAAATTGCAAGGTGATGTTACCCGTATGAACAGGTAATGTTACATCTGAAGATGTACGTAAACTGACTTGGGCAAAATGTGCGATACCTTATGTTCTGCACAATACTCCTCTATGGAAAGGATTTCTTCACGTGTCATCATAAAATTACTTTTTTAGGCAAAGGTAGCAAGCTTTGTTACACGCTACAATATGCATTTCTTCGGAGGCTTACTATGCATTTCTTCGGAGGCTTACTACAAAAAGGCGCGAGAGGTTTGAGAATAAAGAAAAAATCCCGAAGCACTAATGCCTCGGGATTTTTTCTTGTTACATGTTTTAGTAAAACTAATAACTAAACATTATTTGTTACCGAAGAATGCCATACCGTCGATTTAGGCTTTGGTATTTCGGATCACTAATTTTTTTTGTTTATTAGGATTATTCACCATATACACGTATTTCAGTAGCCATAGTACCATAGCTTGAACTATAGCCAGGACGACCGATTGTCAACTCAATATATTGTGCATTTACCGGGTAAGAGAAATTGATGTTGGTTGTACCACTTCCGTAGTAGTTAGGAGTGTTTTTCCATTTAGTCCACTTGACACCATCTTCACTTGTACGAACAGAAACATATTCCTGTACACCATAATACCATTGATAATATTGTACAGCCACACAAGTCACTGTCTTAATTTCACCCAAATTGATTTCAACTACATCATTTGGATTCCAGTCATCAGCGTATGAATAAGTACCTCCGTCAAACAAATTCGTTTTCCAGTATTTAGAACCATACATGTTTGAACCATTAACCTTCAGATCCCAATTTGCTTTATCTTTCAATTCAGTGCCCTTTGCACTGCCACCAGAGATGGTCGGAGCTAACTTACAGATTACGAAGTAAGCTACTTTAGCATCTTCATCTGCGATAGCACCGTCACCTTCTACATTAGAAATACGAACAGGTACAACATAACCAGTTTCCAACTGGCTATAATCACTTACATTGAAATGAATCTTAGCTACATCCTTGCCAGCTTCAATAACAGCATCTTCAATTTCGAGACCTTCCCATGCCAAATATTCAGTATCGTTTTCTTTGTTATATTTATCAATCAAAGAATTATCGATTTCGAATTTAATGGTTGTGTTGGCATCAGCAGTGAAGATGGAAGAGATTGCTTCAAATTCAAGATTTGCCATTTTTTCAGCCCAAAGAGATTCGTCAGCACCTGCTTGATAAAGAGCACCTTCAACGCTAACCACATTTGCAGAGTAGTGGAATGCAAGGAATACACGGCTTGTTTTACTTATTGTAATACCATTGCTTGCTGCTTTAATTACAACAGGAAGAAGCAAGTCATTACCATTTTCTACAAAACCGCTGTTTCCGTTAAGGTCGATTTGAATAGAATCTGTTGAAAGGAACTGGCCTTGTGCAATCTTAATCATAGGGTTAACAACAGAAACATCTGTCAATGCTTCATAATTTGTTCCCTTAGCTGCGTTGTATTCATCAACCAATGTCGGGTCGATAGAAATTTCAATATCAACATTAGTAGCAGCCGGTTTTGTTAAACGCACTGGTACCAATTTGAGTATTTCTTCATCAGTCTCGATGATGTTGCCGCTATAGCGGTAACTCATTGTTGAGTAGCTGTTGTCGCTTTCCAAACAATATGCAAAATTGGCTTCGTAGTTGGCTTTATCCTTCGGACCCAATTCAGAATCATCATCGCAAGCGGTAAACGGCACCATTACAGCTGTTACTGCAGCAATGGCAATATATTTCCAGATTTTTTTCACGATTTCTTGATTTTTAGTTTTTTACATTTGAAAAAAGAATCCCGCAAGCTCGTGTCTTTGCATTTCGCCCACGAGACTCTTTTATTCTGTTTCAATTATTCCCAAGTGTATTCAGTCCAGCTGTAAGCTTGAGTTCTTGGAGTACCGTCTGTGTAACCAGAACCAAATGACAAGCCGAATCCGTTACCTGTTACGTCGATAAGCTCTGTAGCACCTTCGCCTTCGTTCATCGGGAAGTAGAACAAAAGGTCTGGGTCGTTGTACTTAACTTCCTTCTTCATGTTCTTGGCAATCTGAGCAGGAGTACGGGTGGTCTTCCACATACGAACCTGACACATTTCGATGATGTCTCTGTGCCAACTACTACCTGCTCCGAACATTGAACAACCTGTGAAATTGAATACAGTGCCAGCACCACCATTGTTGCGGTTCACTTCCTTACCGTTCATGTAGAGAATTACATCACCAGTTGCAGCATCGTAAGTGTGTGCAAAGTGAATCCATTCTCCCCACTTCAAAGGATTCTTGTTAGGGTCACCTGAGTCGTAGTTAGCATCGATACCCATAGTCTTGATCTGAAGGAAGTTATACATGTTACGACCAGTGTTTTGGTCAACATATACGATATCACCGAAGCGGATATAAAGTTCCTTGTTAGCATTAAATGAGAACATAGCTTGGTTGTTTACAGAGAAACCACCTGTGCCGTAAGTGTTGGTACAACGAGCCCACCATTCAAGGGTGAAGTTAGTCAAGTCAACTTGTTCTGGCCATACCATATTCATCTTGCTGTCATAGTAGAAACCTGGAGCTTTCTGGATGAGAGGCTTACCGAAGGTATAGATATAAGCACCTGAACCCTCTGATACTGGAATACCATTGGCAGCTACTACTTTAATAGGAGCTGCGTATTCCACACCTTTTTCACCGTCAAATGAAGTTACAGTAAAAGGAACTTCCACTTGTGATGAACCTGCGGGAATTTCTACAGAAGAAGGAAGTGTAATATATTCAGAAGGAATTATTGTGAATTCTACATCGTTACGGCTGTTGTAATTCTTGAGAACAGCGTCATCCAATGCAATCTGAACCTTGATATTGCTTTCAGCCACTCGTCCAGATCTTACTGTTACTACACCCGTAGAAACTTCTCCTGTCTTGCCAAGAATGATTTCTCCGGCTGATGCTGATGCAGCTTCGGAAATGTAAATCATATTGTCGATTACATCGTTCTTAGCATCTTCACATGCAGTGAATGAGGTTGCGAAGATTCCGAGTGCAAAAATATTGAATACTAATTTTTTCATTTCGTTAAATCATTAAATGTGATTATTCGTAGATCGGAGGATTCTGTGTACTAATACCTTCACGGACAAATGGATAGTCTGGGTTGCCTGGGTAGTCATACTCAATGTGGTATGCACCTTGTCCTGCATGTGGCAAACCATCGCGATGTCTCCATGTCGATTGGATAGGGAAGAGGTATTTGTCCGCAGCACGTTCGAATGTAGCGGTGATGACAGATTTTGAAAGTACTTCTTCAAATATTTCCGGTTTGTATCGTTTTACAGCATCGAAGAAGTTGTCAAGACCCGCATGTTCCAATTCATAAGTCTGCCAGCAGATATACTTAACTTTTTCCAATACGTCTGCAGATACAATGTCATAGAAACTCAACCATCCTGTACCACCAGGGATGTCAAGTACCAACCAACGGTTTTCCGGTTCGAAGCGTTGAATCAATCTGCGGAAGAATGAATTGAGCACAATGCTATCTTCGCCAGATCGAATGAGTGTACCCCATGATTCAAGGTCGGCATCGAAACCGTCGATGTTGTACTTTGCACAAGTGTCGGCAATCGCATCAGCATATTTTTCTGCTGCTGCAATGTGGCTTTCAATGGAATATGGGTATTCTACCCAGATGGTATCGCCATTTGCATCCAATTTGGCATTCAATTTATCATCGTATTCAGGTGCTGTAATACCATTGGTAGGAATATAGCCCCAATATTTGAATGCATCCTGTGAGTTTGGAACACCATTCACACCTGGAGTAATGTTTTCACCGATGTTGGTGTTAAGCCAACAAAGTACACCTCTTGAACCGCGTTCCTGGAACGCCTTCAAGTCAGCTTGTTGTGCTTCATTCAGGTTACCATAGCAAAGCCAGAGTGAAACAAAGTCTGTTGAGTCAGGAAGACCGATCAGTTTATTACTGATGTTACCTGCTGACCATGAACCAAACCATCCGAACATCACCTTGTGAGGTGAGTTGAAATAGTTCTTCAATTGGGCCTTGTAGGCTTCTGTATTTGCTGTAGCCGAGAAGTAGTCTTTTGCCTCTGGTTCTGTCCAGTCCTCGCATGAAGAAATCAATGTCGGGACTGCAATCATAGCAGCTGCAGCAAAAAGTATTGATTTTAATCCTTTCATTTTCGTAAATTTAATTTGCTAATTAAAACTTGAGTTAAATTAGTTTTTCTTTGCCCACCAAAGATCTGTAGCACCTGTATCAGGACCACCGAGCAACTGCTGTGCAGCTTTGACATTCGCTTCGTTGGTGTTGAATTCAGAAACAGGGAAAGGCAAACGACGCATACCACGCTGTGAACTTACACCTGCAGTTGAACGGTTTTCAACAGTCGGGAAGAACTTCGGATAGCCTGTACGGCGAACGTCAGCCCATGTTTCCCAACCATTCGGGAAGTTACCGATCCACTTCTGAACCATAATCTGTTCGAGATTAGTTTCGAAGTTACCTTCAATCCACTTCGGAGTAACGGTAGAAACGGCTGTAATGTTATTAGAAGCATCATTTGGATCTTCGTAGTCAGCAGGAACAGCTTCGCTTGTGAGGTATGAACCGATAGCAGCACCACGTTCAGACATAGATACTTCAATACCCTTTTCGTAGAAATACTGTGCTGTACCACCCATGTTCCAACCACGGAGAGCACCTTCTGCACGTGAGAACCATGATTCACTAGCTGAAATACAGAGAAGCTTGTCTTGTTCTGTTACAACTGGCTTTGAGAACTTATCAAAACCATTGCCAGCATCTCTATGCCAAATACCTGAACGCATACCGAGGTAATTACCATCTGCATTTGCTGTGGCATATTTAGCCATACGTGGGTCTTCATAACCATTCATATAAGAAAGGATATCAGCACTTACTGCACCTTCATTCCATGAAATATTGATTTTGTGAAGTGAGTTACCACCTGGGATGAATGATGACCATGCAGCATCTGCTGGTTCAGAAATCAAGCCAACTGCGTCGTTAGCTGCTTCTTCTGCCTTTTGTTGTGCAAGAGTCGGGTTCACATTGACAAGACGCAAAGCTAAACGGAGCTTCAATGTGTTGGCAAATTTCACCCATTTGGTCATGTCGCCACCATAAATGTAGTCAACGTCAGCAAATACAGATGCAAAACCACTTTCCTTCAAAACAGGAATTGCAGCATCCAATTCTTCCAACATTGAATTGAACAATGTTTCCATATCATCGTAAGCAACCTGATAGTTTGAACCTAAACCAATCTTTGAGAAAGGAACAGGGCCATAGCAGTCGCTCACACGGAGTGTACCGAAGATACGGATAAGGTTTGCCCAGTGATAAACCAAGCCTTCACCGCCAGAAATATCACGAATCTGGAAGAATGGAGTGTAAATCTGCGGCATGCTGGTAGTGAAAGGAATTTCTCCCCAACCTTCAGAAGGATTGTAAGTTGCGAAATATGCATCAGAACCCCAGTGGTTACGTGCACAGGTCATACGACCATATTCACAACCAATCATCTGGTCAATCATCTGATAGTTGTTTTCTTGACCTTGCACCATTACTGGAATCATGGTAGAAATCAGTGTGGCTGTTGATGCAAAGTCGCCCTCCATTTGTTCTGGAGTCGGTGCTTTGGGGTTGGTGTTGAAGTCCTCGAAGCTTTCTGTACAGCCAATGCTGCCAAGCATGAGAGTACCTCCCAACATCAAAGTAGCTATTTGTTTGAATTTATTATTGTTCATAACTTATGTTCTAATAATTAGAATGATACTTTTACATTGAAACCGTAAGAGCGGATGCTTGGCTGCTGGAAGTAATCTACACCTTGATAGAAGTTATTAGTTGTAGATGATGTTGATTCTGGATCAAATGGAGCCTTGCAATAAATCATCAAAAGGTTCTTACCGGTTACACCGAATGTGAGGTCACATACGTTGCGAAGCTTAGTACGTGGCAATGTGTATGACATAGTCAAGTCTGCCAAACGAACGTTTGTTGCATCATAAATATAGTATGCACCTGGCATTTGTGAGATAACTTCGTAGTAGTTCTTTGCGTCAACGATACCATTACCGAAGATTTCTACACCACCATTGTCACGTGCAATGGCTGAAGCTTCAGATACACCATAGCGGTCCAAGAGAGCTTGAGTGTCTGATACTACCTGACCACCGAAGCGACCTGTTACAGCCCAAGACAACTGAAGGTTCTTATAACCCAATGAACCTGTCCAACCCATATTGAACTTAGGAAGTACTGAACCTACCTTGTAGTAATCTACTGTTTCGTCCATTACTTTACCAGTTTGTGGATCCTTCCAGATATAACCGTTTGCTGACTGGCGGAGACGCTTGTTGTAGTAGAGGTCACCCATTGAACCACCTTCATAAAGACGGATAGAAGGACCGCCACCCATACCAAGACAGCCTGATGCTGTATAGTATTCCATTTCAATAGGCTTACCTGTTTCAGGATCGGTTGCACCATTAGCAAGAGCGATGATTTCGTTCTTGTTCCAAGACCAAGTTACACCTGTATTGAATTTCCAATTGCCCCAAGTGTTATTGTAATTAAGAGATGCTTCGATACCAGTGTTCTGTATGTTACCAGTTTGTACAAGGTTGCTCTTGTAACCAGATGATGCAGATGCAGGAATCTGGAAGGTCTGATTGAAAGTGTTTGCCTTATAATAGGTAACTTCCAAACCAACTGTATTGTTGAAGAACTTAGCACTCAAACCTGCTTCCCATGATTTAGTGTTTTCAGGACGAAGATTGGTGTTGTAGTGGATAGATGGCCATTCGTACTGGTTGGTCTGGTCGTTATAGCTATATTGCATGCGAGTCAAATAGCGAGATGGTGAACTTGCCACTTCTGCCCATGAACCACGTACCTTCAAATATGAAATGAAGTTAGGAAGTTGTTCGTTGAATGTTTCACTGATTATCCAAGAACCACCTACTGAAGGATAGAAATAGCTTGTCTTGTCAGTAAATGCAAGCATAGATGTCCAGTCATTACGGCCTGTTACAGTCAAATAAAGCTGGCGGTTCCAACCCAATTCAAGGTTACCGAATACAGACTGTGTTTGGTCATGCCATTCTGCATCACCTCTCTTATTCTTTAATGAGCTGATGTTACCCAAAGAGAAGAAGTTTGGCAATGATGCGAGGTCACCTTCAAAGTGATCAGATTCTTCAAGCATATCATTGATAGAAGCACCGATTTGAGCATTCACATTCAAAAGGTCATTGAAGAACGCTTTGTTCATCGATGCGATAACATCTGCATAAGTAGTGCGGTTCATGGTACGAGTCTTACCATATGAACCCTTTTCACCAGCAAGAACGCGAATAGTTGAAGCGTAGTATTTTTCTTCGTATGTAGTGTAAGCATTATCCACACGTACACGACCAGCGACATACAACCAAGGACAAATATCATACTTCAAAGAAGCATTGAACATATAACGTTGCTTACGAGCTTCGCGATCCATACGCTTCTGAGTCCAGTAAGGGTTCTGCATAGTAAATGCGTTTGGATACTTTTCTTCCCAATACTGAGTATAGATGTTACGTGATGGGTCGAAACGTTCGAACATACGAACATCATCGAAGTTTTCACCGCGTGGGAACAACCAAAGTGCAGGAATCGGGTTGTAGTATTCACCAGAACCTACCATGTTCTTATTGTTCTGAACGATGTAAGAAGCACCAAGATCCATAGAAAGCTTGTCATTGAGGAACTTGGTTGTATTACGGATAGAGAAGTTGTAACGGTTGTAATCAGATTCCGGCATGACACCTGGAGCATTAGTAACAGCTGCAGAAGCGAATGTCTGGTTCTTTTCGTTACCCACTGTGAATGTCAATGAGTTGATTTCAGTTACACCAGTGTTGAAGAAGTCAAGTGGATCATAATTAGTCGGTGTGGCGAGTAATTTGCCCCATGACTCAAACTGTCCTTCTACATTTCCATAACGGTTTTGGAACTTAGGAGTCATCCATACGTTTTGGAATGTAGTTGAGTTGCTGTAAGTCAATTTAGCCTTACCTTCAGCACCCTTCTTTGTTGTGATAAGGATGACACCACTTGCTGCTGCAGAACCATAAAGAGCTGCTGCAGAAGGACCTGAAAGTACTGACATTGATTCAATATCTTCAGGGTTGATATCGGCAACACCACTTGAACCTGGCTGCTTTGACATAGTACCACCTGATTCAGAACCAGTGTTAATGTCAAACATAGGAATACCGTCAATTACATAAAGAGCGTTATCGTTACCGCTCAATGATTTTGTACCACGCATGATTACACGAGCAGCACTACCGGCACCGGCAGCACTTGAACTAATGTTCACACCAGCTACCTTACCAGCCAAAGAGTTGATAAAGTTGGCGTCCTTGTTTGCAGTGAGCACATCACCCTTTACGGTTTGTACGTTGTAACTCAATGCTTTTTGTTCGCGTCTGATACCGAGAGCTGTAACAACAACTTCATCCAAAGCTGTAGTTTCTTCCGATAAAACGACGTTCATTTGTCCGCTAGCAGGAGCAGGCAATGTCAATGTGCGATAACCGATGTAACTGAATTGCAGCTTGTCGCCGTTTTTGACTTCAAGACTGAATGCACCATCGATGTTTGTGGTTACACCGTTAAAGGTACCTTCAACGAGTACAGAAACACCGATCAACGGTTCGCCATTTGTGTCTTTTACAATCCCTTTGACTGTTCTGGTCTGTGCCAGCACACTCATCACAGGGAAGAGCAAAAGCACCAATAACAGGCATGTTACCTTTGACTTCATAATGTTTAAATGAGATTGGTTAGTAATTAAAGTTATTTATTATTTTGGTTATTTTCATAGTTAACTCTTGCTGTTTTGGTTACAACATATTTTTGTATTGGTCTTTCATAATAATATTTATTGAAAAAAAATATTCCATTGGGAATAAGTTCCGCAAGAACTATTGCTTAATTTTTTTTAGTTTTATACAGCAAATATACTACAAATACAATTATTATAAAATGTATTTAAAGATTTTATTCTAAGAATATTTTATAAACCTCCACCCAGCATAACTTTATAGTTTTTAAAATAGCGGTTTTATATATCCAAATGCTATATATCTGTGGTATATTGCTTAAAGTTGCTCTTTCATAATTTAAAAATTTGACAAGTATCTTTTTAAGTCTTACAATACTTCGGTAAATTTTTACCGATAAATTAAAATTAAACATAGAATCGGCATAATCCGGTTCAAAATTATATTC
>PPYF01612230.1_pt1 | contig 24526 bp, 26 predicted proteins | sample 1559871 | NCBI WGS metagenome assembly PPYF01 (sample SAMN08240021, study PRJNA423297) | Human gut metagenome, whole genome shotgun sequencing project. | reverse complement strand
CCTTTTTGCCGATCTATGACTTTTCCTATGAGATGACTACCCTGCTGTCGCCCGATGAGCGTACGGCAATGCGTCAGGGTGTCATCAGCCAGCGAACAGCGTGGATTCGTGAACAAGCGAAATACTACATTGAAGCAGGGATCCCTATTGAGATCAAAGTGGTCTGGCACAACCGCCCCTTTGAAGCCATCATCCAGGAAGTCATCAGCGCCAGGCATGACCTGGTGCTAAAAATGGCGCACCAACACGACCGTCTGGAAGCCGTAATTTTCACCCCGACCGACTGGCATTTGTTGCGTAAATGCCCAAGTCCGGTGTGGATGGTTAAAGACCAGCCGTGGCCTGAAGGCGGTAAAGCGCTGGTTGCGGTGAACCTCGCCAGTGAAGAGGCCTATCACAACGCGCTTAATGAAAAGCTGGTCAAAGAAACGCTGCAACTGGCGGAACAGGTTAACCATACCGAAGTGCATCTGGTTGGCGCCTACCCTGTTACACCTATCAACATTGCGATTGAACTCCCTGAATTTGATCCCAGCGTATATAACGATGCGATTCGTGGACAGCATCTGCTGGCAATGAAGGCATTACGCCAGAAATTCAGTATCGATGAGAAAGTAACGCACGTTGAAAAAGGATTGCCTGAAGAGGTTATTCCTGATTTAGCCGAACACTTACAGGCGGGCATCGTGGTGCTGGGCACCGTCGGACGTACCGGTATCTCTGCCGCGTTCCTCGGTAATACTGCTGAGCAGGTTATCGATCATCTACGCTGTGACCTGCTGGTTATCAAGCCGGATCAGTATCAGACGCCAGTGGAACTGGATGACGACGAAGACGACTAACCGCACCATACAATGCCGGATGGATGCTCATCCGGCATGATAAATATTTAGTGTTTCTCGTCGCCACCAAGAAAATAGATGCCCAGCGGAATGGCAAGCAGAATGGTAAACACCATGCTGTAGACACAAATCATTGCAGATTGAATGGCATACATTGAGGCGGTCCAGTCGGATAGCGGAATGTCATACTGTTCAATAACGCCGCCGATCGTCGCTCGCGTGACTACCGACGCTGCGATAATAAACACTCCAAGCAGGCACAACAAAAACTTTCGTCCCTTCGCTGTCTTCAGCTTAGCCATGATCATAGTACTGTCCTTTTGCAGATGAAAATCTTGTTACTTTGCGCTAACAATACCACGACATCAGCTTACTGTCTGCTACATAACGCCCCTTCATCAGTGACGCCTGCGTGATTGCGCTGAAAATAGCGCTGATTGCATTATTTCTCTCGCCCTTTGATTAATGATCTGAGCGCCAAAACTGCGTAAAATATCCGATGAGCGGGATGTCAGATGATATTTAGCAACCACGGAGCTGCCAGGAAGGATCATGATCGCTGAACTGTTTATGAATAATGCGTTTAATTTGACGGTAATTCTCAGTTGCTTTACCGCACTGGTGCTGATGAGCGTTTGGTTTCATCGTGGTGAAAGACGTTGCAAAGGGTTCATATTTCATGCGGCACAATTTTTCGTCTATGCCATTATCATTGGAACCTTCGGCAGTATTGCCAATAACGTGATCGAGAGTTACAACCTGAAATTTATCTCTCCCAGCGTAGTCGATTTCATCTGCACCTCGTTAATTGCGCTGATTCTGACAATCAAACTTTTTCTGGTGATTAATCAGTTTGAAAAGACGCAGATTAATAAAGGCAGAGATATTACCAGCGCGAGGATCCTGTCGCGGATCATTAAGATTACCATCGTGGTCGCCATCATTTTGCTGTATGGCGAACATTTCGGCATGAGCTTATCGGGTCTGCTAACCTTTGGCGGCATCGGTGGTATCGCTGTAGGTATGGCAGGTAAAGACATTCTGAGCAATTTTTTCTCCGGCATTATGCTCTATTTCGACAGACCGTTTAGCATCGGTGACTGGATCCGTTCCCCGGACCGTAATATTGAAGGCACAGTGACAGAAATTGGCTGGCGAATGACCAAAATAGACACCTTCGATCATCGCCCATTGTACGTCCCAAACTCGATTTTCTCCTCAATCAGCGTAGAAAATCCAGGGCGTATGACCAACAGAAGAATCAAAACGGTGATCGGATTGCGATATGAAGATGCCGATAAAATTGGGGCAGTTGTCGAGGCGGTCAGACAAATGCTGCAAAATCATCCGGGGATAGACCAGAAACAAACTCTACTGGTCTATTTCAATGAATTTGCTGATTCATCGTTAAATATCATGGTGTACTGCTTCACGAAAACTACCGTATGGCAGGAATGGCTTGCGGTACAACAGGACGTTTATTTGAAAATTATTTCGATAGTCCAGACAAACGGCGCCGACTTCGCCTTCCCCAGCCAGACGCTGTATATGGATAATCCTGAAGTATCGCCATCGAGACACTAACAAACGTAAAGACGCGGAAATCCGCGTCTTTTTTAGCGTTATTTCAGCGAGGCAATATCAATCACAAAGCGGTATTTTACATCGCTTTTCAACATCCGCTGCCAGGCGCTATTAATATCCTGAATATTGATCTCTTCGACATCGGCTGTAATACCGTGCTGGCCGCAAAAATCTAACATTTCCTGCGTTTCTGCAATCCCGCCGATAACCGAACCCGCGACGGATTTCCGCCCGAGAATCAGTGGAACCGTATTCAGGAAAGGATCCAATGCGCCCAGATAGCCAACCAGCACCAGCGTACCGCTTAGCGCCAACGTTGGGATATAGGGATTCAGGTCGTGGACATACGGAACAGTGTCAATAATCAGATCAAACTGATTACCGGCAGCCTTCATCTGCTCAGGGTCAGTGGAAAGCACAACGTGACTGGCACCCAGACGTCTGGCATCTGCTTCTTTATCTGGCGAACGCGTGAACAGCGTAACTTCAGCCCCCAATGCGTTAGCGAGTTTGATGGCCATATGCCCGAGGCCGCCCAACCCAACAACCGCGACTTTACTGCCCTCTCCAACCTGCCAGTGACGCAGCGGCGACCATGTGGTGATCCCGGCACAAAGCAGCGGCGCCGCGCCGCGTAAATCTATCCCTTCCGGAACCTTCACAACAAACTTTTCGGTAACGACAATCTTGTCGGAATAGCCCCCGAAGGTAGGCAGGCCATCATGACGATCGATATCGTTATACGTGAGCGTGTTACCCTCTTCGCAATATTGCTCTAGCCCCTGTTCGCAGGCGCTACAGTGCTGGCATGAGTCAACCATGCAGCCAACCCCGACGAGATCGCCTACGGCAAATTTGGTCACCGACTTCCCGACATGCACCACACGGCCAATGATTTCGTGTCCCGGCACCATCGGATACTTAGCCCCGCCCCAGTCATTATAGGCATTGTGGATATCTGAGTGACAAACACCGCTGTATAAGGGGTCCGCTTGAAAAACAGAAAATATCCTACGCTAAGGATGTTTTTTAGACAGAATGAAGCGCTATGCCTGTGAAGCACTCCGCTAAAGGCCAACAGGTATCACGAGGTTCCAAAATTTTGGCCCAATGGGAGCGAAGCTGCAAAATGCGACGTTTTACAAAACGAGCGGGATATGGAAGTTAAAGGCGTAAAAAAAAGGATCTCAAGTAGATCCTTTTAAATTTTATTTCCATACCTTATATGTTGCCAGAAAGCTCAGCCAACTCTTTTCCTCTGGTTTCTGACATTTTTGCAACACACTCATTGAAGGTCGTTTGATATGCCGAGCTTTTGTTATCTATCTGGAATGAGTATAACTTACAATTAGAATCCCTAAATTTAATCCAATCCCTCTGGGAAGTTTTAATGTTGTTTACGAACTCCTGCTTTAAAGATTCATCATTCACATATGCAGAATTAACTTTAGATAGCAACATCAAATATTGCTCATTCAAATATTTATCGGCTGAATTCTTTTTACTTTCCGAGCACAAAGCAACCTGATCAGATGTTGTTATATTGCGACAAACATCTGCACTATGTGAAAATGACGAATACAGTAAAATAATAGCTAAGGCTCGTTTCATTATCTACCCTCCAAATAATCAACTCTATGTCTACCTGGTTCGTATTGTGAAATTGCAGGTGTGTTTTGTATGTAATCAATTAACTCTTGTTTACTATCATTTGAACCGGCAAGCATAGGCTTAGGTCCTTTGGTAAACCCCTGATAAACGAAGTCAACCAACACTTCTTGGATAGATGTATCCAAGCTTTCCCATTGCTTCGCACTGGAAACGCCATTAGTCCACTTTTTATAATTAGCAATAGCCCGCTCAACATATTTAGCATAAATAATAGAAAAGAGCGACTCTTGCTGCTGCAATGTTATCTCTCCTATATCTTTCTTATGAGCACTTACATAATCACGAGCAGCAACTCCTTTAAGTCCTGCGCATCTTGATATTTTAACAGCCTGCCTGTCAGGTATTCCTGATGCAATCATATCATTATATACATCTCTCTCAGTGCGATCCCCCATATCATAACCACGGCCAAGAGTTACGCCTGAAAGATCATTTCCAGGCCAGTGAATAAGCCGGCTATAATATATAGATGATGAAATATCATTTCCTTCAGCGTTGTAAGTCAACTTACCTTCTAAAGTTTTAACTTGAGATTTAATAGCATCGAGAAAAACCAGCGGATGCATATGCCATGGATTTTCCACCATCCCTGCCACACGGTACATCCAGCGGATGTCCGTCAGGAACTTCATGCTGTAGGCATACCACTCCGGCGCATCTCTTTTCAGCTGTGGCGTAAAGAACGCTTTCCACACCGGAGTTTCCGACGAGTAGTACCAGTCGCTGGGGTGCTTTACGCACAGCCGGTACAGGTGGTCACGCATTGACGGGTTCTGCACCGCACGCCGGTATTGTTCCGGGTTATAGCGGGGGGATTTCGCGTCGTCAATCCTGTCCAGCAACTGCTGATAGTTAAATGCTACCGCCATGCTGTAGGGTTTCCCGTCATTATCAGCCACGCTGAAAAACCGTTCAAAAATCGTCTTCACCAGCCCTTTCGGCTGCGTCTTCCCGTCGAGATGGTCAAAGCTCACCGGGCTGTCTTCTGTCGTCTCAAAACCCCGCCCAGCCAGGTCATACCGGGACAGCAGCTGCACATCCGACTCTGCCAGCAGCCCGCGCGACGAACCACCTGGCCAGTAGCGTTTACCTTCTTTGTCCGTCACCGCCTGACCGGACAGCGCCATTACCGTTTCGGTCTGCGTTGTTATCAGTCCCTTTTCTATTTCCCCGCCGCTGAATTGCAGGTACACCGGAATGTCCTTCGGGCAGCGGGCAAAGGCGGGCGTGTCACGCCCCATGCCTTCCGGGTTGCTCAGAAAGTGCGGCAGGTCGTCCATCGTCAGACATTCGATATGCACCTGATAGCGTTTTTCGTGCCCGTCTTCACTGGGTACCTGAAAATACCCCAGATGCCCCACCGGGTCCCCGGCCTTAATCGGGTAAGGGGTCGGGCACACCACCGTATCAAACTGCACAGTTTCGCGCGACGGCGGCAGGAACGGAGACCACCACGCCGGACGGATGGCGCTGTCACGGGCCGGAACCAGATTCCCCCTGTCACACACCGTCCACACCCTGTCACCAGCTTTCAGGTTCATGCTGCCCGTGACCGGCTCTTCCAGTGTGACGTACGCATACTGCCGCCCGTTGTTCCCGGTCATCGTGTCGGTGCTGACCGTCCTGTCCCATGTCACCCGCGTGCCGGGCGGCAAATCTGCCGCCACCCACTGCCGGGACGCGTCCACATACGCATTCAGGTGCTGACCATCTGCCACTTTGAACGCCGTGCTGTCCTGCTCCGGGTAGGCCAGCCAGGGCGCAAGGTGCATATACAGAGTGTAAAAGGTCAGCCCGCTCTCTGCCATTTTCCCCGGCTGAACACGGTGCCGGACCAGCACAAAAGACCCGGAGTAGCGTAAATCCCCCCAGTACCATGGCACGCTGAGGTAATCCCGGTTAATCCGGTACGCCACCACCTCACCGTCTGCCATGCAGCGCACGGCCTGCTCCCCCTTAAACGGCACTGGAAAATCCACCGCCTCATTCATCGCCTGACCGCTGAGTGCACACCACGGCGTGGTGGTGTCGGTGATGTGAATACCACCGTGCCACATACCATTACGGCCAATCAGCCAGTGCCCGGTAGCTTCACCTTCCAGATGCGCCAGCATCTCTTCCAGGTTACTGAACTCCCCGCCCCGGTTATTTTTCGGCACCGGCCAGCCGATGGCCGGGAGCTGCGGGCCGTTTTCCGGCTTCGGCATACTAAATCCTTTTTGTTTATCGGGTTAAATGCGGGGCTATCATACACCTGCGGACATTTTATCGCCGTTTCCGAAAGGGAACACAAAAGTAAAATTTTGTAAGATGCAGCGCTCTAATTCTCTGAACCGGCTGCTTTTACCCTGAGAATAGTCTGTCGGGTGGTGCTGAATTCACGGGCCACAGCACTCACAGTCATCCCCATGTTGAGACGTTCCAGGACTAATTGCTTCTGTTCATCATTCAGTGCGGAGGGGCGTCCAAAGCGTTTCCCTGATGCTTTTGCCCGCGCAATACCAGAGTATTGTGCGCTCAATGAGTAGATCACGCTCAAATTCTGCCACTGCCGAGATCACCTGCATGGTCATTTTCCCGGCAGGGCTGGTGAGGTCCACACCACCCAGTGCGCGACAGTGAACCCGAATTTCAGAGCCCGCCAGCAGTTCAACTGTCTTTCTGATGTACATTGCATTACGTCCGAGACGATCAAGTTTGGTGACAATCAACACATCGCCCTTTCCATGCAGTCAAGCATATTACGAATTTTGCGTACTGAATGAGCTGAAGGGAACTTTACGTTCAGCTGACATCTGTGTGAAAGGATCACGTCGCTACAGGAATTTCGATGATTATCTGATCCCGTCTTGCGATTTTGAAAAATCACTCCGGGATAACCAGTTACCCCTCGCTATTCCAACCGATTGCTATGATTACATCGGGAGCCGTATGACGCTTCTGGCATCGCGCCTGGAGGAAGTGAATGCGATGGCGCTGGCCGGAGATTTGCCCGATGTTGATATATCGGATAAAGGCGTCAAAATTACCCCGCTGGATAACAGTGTTCCTTCCGCAGCATCCCCTTTTGGCGATCTGGTTTATGGCATGCTGCCTCACCCTTAACTTACTGAAATGCTGTATGAAGTGGATGGCTGGATGGGTTTTACCCGACATTTCACGCACCTCAAAAATAATCACGTCAGACCTAAAGACAGAAAGCTGTTACTGATCACCATGCTGGCTGATGGCATCAACCTTGGGCGATGGAACAACGTCATCGTCTGATGGGCAGAGATTCTCTGAAGCGAAAAGGGATCCCACAAAATGAGCAACTGATTTCTCATCTGTCCTCGCTGGGATGGAAGATATCGATAACCACGTCATCTTCGCGCGGATCGCGACGAACAAAGCTGTGTGGAACCAGATCTTCTTTCACCGCCAGAGCGGCATAACCCTTCACGTTCATGACCATTAAGATTTCCTCAGGGATTAGGTATTACCTTAACCGCAACATTCATCAACAACCGCGCGGGCATTAGTTGCTATCTCACTACCACAATGCTGTTCGAGTATTGCAATAAATTCAATGAGTTGGTCAGTGGTAATGCCGATATTCAGACAGATAGCAAAATGGCTCTTCAGTTGACTGTCCACACCGCCTAATACCGCTAACGCAGAAATCGTCGCCAGCTCCCGCATCTTCCAGTTGAGGACATCACGCTGAAAAATATCGCCAAATAAATGTGCCTTTAGCCAGACATCAATGGCAGGCGCAAAATCGAACAGCGGCCCACTGACCGGATGTCCGACGAGCTGGGTCTGGGTGCAACTCCCCGCCTGGAAACTGTCCCAGCCCTCCGTCGGCGGCGTGGCCGGATTTCCCTCTGGGTCGGTAATTCCTCTTTCTCTACGGTTTTTAACCACGGACATTAAACAAGCAAGTCCGTTCAGGCTGCGGGGGAAACCGCAGTAAGCATAGAGCTGTTGCAGAATTTCCTTCGCTTCATTGAGGGTGAGTCCCGCATCCAGCCCGGCATTTAATGCTGCATCCAGTTTTTCACTCTGACCTGTAGCGGTGAACGCGGCAATAGGTATGATTGCCTGCTGTCTGGCATCCAGTTGATGTTGCATGTTTGATTCTCCAAAATAACGCCAGCGTACTGCCGGTGGGTACTGAAACAGTAAAATTATAGAGACCCAATGCACCGATGATTAGAGGGTTAAATAAGAACGAACCTATGAACAATATTCATCAATAATCAGCCACCGATGCCATTTATCAGCTGGGAAATTTGTACAGCTTTAGGCGACAATCTCAATGAAATTACCATCAGGATCTCGTATTACCGCTTCGTAATAGCCATCACCGGTAGTTCGTGGAGCAGAAGTTAAAATCCCCTGTTCCTGAGCGCGTTTCGCGATGGCATCAACTTTTGCCGCGCAGCCGACAGAGAGTGCAAGGTGCCCCCATCCGCAGGTGTTATTGTCTGGCTGCCATCTTGTCAGGCCCGGTTTGGTCATTATTTCAATCGCAATCTCATCACCAATACGAACAAAATAAGATTCAAATCCAGGGTTGGTTTTACTGCAGTATTTTTCGTTAATCTTGCCGTCAAAGAACGTGACCCAGAAACGCGCTTGCTGCTCGAGATCCTGTGTCCATAAAGCCATATGCGCAATCTTCATCGCGAACCTCTTCTCGTTATATTCCGAACAGTATGTTCTCAAGAATGTTGACATCGTTAATCATAATGCACGATCATGCGTGATTCTGCTCGATATTTTTATTTAACTGGAGTATTTATGCTCGATTATGCTGCTTTCCCGGAACAGCGCCAGGCGCTTATCTATCAGATCTTGCAGGAAAACGGCAGAGTCATTTGTTCCGAGCTCGCCAGTCGGTTAGGCGTTTCTGAACATACGATCCGCCGCGACCTGCATGAGCTGAGTAAAGATGGCGTGTGTAAAAAGGTTTATGGCGGCGCGGTCATTACCCTTCCTGAATCCGAAGACATCGCCGTACGCAAGAGCATTAATGTGGCGAAAAAAAGCAGTATCGCGCAGAGGTGCGCCCGGTTGGTCAAATCCGGAAGCTGCATTTTTATCGACACGGGCAGCACAAATTTAGCGATGGCTGAAGCTCTGCCCGCCGAACTGGCATTAACCGTAGTGACCAACTCACCAGAGATTGCCGCCGTTTTGCTGGAAAAACCGCTGTTTGAGGTCATCATGTTGGGCGGCGCGGTGCAGAGATCCTCGGGAGGATGTGTGGGGGCCACAGCCACCGCACAAGTGCAGAACATCTTATTCGATCAGGGTTTTATTGGCGGCTGCGCGATGTCGCCAGAATCCGGCTTAACCGGATTTGATTATGCGGATTGCGAGTTCAAAAAGGCGGTAATCAAACAGTGCGATGAAACTATCGTCGCACTGACGGCGGAAAAGATCCCGGCCGTCGCCCGTTATGTCGTCACCGAAAGCAGCAATATTGATGTGATTGTCGTGGAGGAAAATATCAGCAAAGAGTATGCCACGGCTTTCCAGGCGCATGACATTCGTATTTATACCGTATAGCAGCAGCGAATTTGTTGCGTCGTTACTCAACGAAAGCTCACGACGCTAAACGTCGCCCCGGCCGTCAGCGTAGCGATCGCAGACAAACGATCCAGACGAATTTTTTGTTGGTTGTCATGGCATTCCACCAGCAGAAATTCTTCTTTATCTCTGGTAGTGCAGGTGGTCAACGCTCTGGCATCCATACACGTGCCATCGGTTAGCTCAATACGCAACCAATATTGGTACAGGCAGGCGACCTCCAGATAATCATGAAGATCGCAATCTATCGGATGGTATTTTCCCGTCGCATTCATAACGTCCCTTCCTTACAGCTCCGTATGTTCGGGAAATTGCTTATGCCACTTCCCGAACGCACCGGGTTATTTCAGCGCTTCAATGGGGGCGCCAAAATTGATATGCAGCACATTGCCGTCGATCACCAGCGCCGGAACGGACTTCACGCCAGCCAGTTCGGCTTCCGCAACCCGGCCAGGTTGTTCTCCCAGATGAATAACATCGACTTCAACATCAGAGGACAGATGCTGAAGCAGCGCTTGTTCTGCGGAAACGCAAACCGGGCAACCGGCATGATAAAAACGGGCTTTCGTCATGATGGATCTCCTTTTAAATTATAGTATCGATTCGATACTATAAATTATGCTACGCCACTTTTATGCTTTGTCAATATAGTTTTTAATCGATACTATATGTCGAGGAGGAAGTTGTTATGCACGACATGTCACTTTTCGATGTCCTGGACAGGCTTTCCAGCCTGACACGGATGTGGTTTCGCCAACATCCATTACTGGCGGATCTGCAGCCGGTACAACTCAGCGCGTTAATGTATCTGGCCCGTTGCAACCGTTATTCCAATACGCCGCTTGGCGTAACGGACTACCTCGGTCTCACCAAAGGCACCGTATCGCAATCGCTGAAGCTCCTGGAAAGCAAAGGACTGATTGTTCGCAAGCAGGATGCCCGCGATAAACGCAGCGTACATTTACAGTTAACTGAATCAGCCGGTACGTTACTGGATGCCCTGCTCCCGCCGACGTTTTTAGTGGCGGGTGAAACGGCGATGGGTGAACGCGCGACGGTACTTAAAGAGCTACTATTTGAACTGTTACGTGGGATCCAGCGGACCAACAATGTGCCTGGCTTTGGTCTTTGCCATAGCTGTCGATTCCACCAAAAAACGGGTGGACAGGGATTTTGTAATCTGACGAAAGAGGTGTTAAGTGAAGAGGATTCGTTGCTGATTTGCCGTGAACACCAGCCCCCGGAAACCTAAAATGGCTGGCGGAAAATCACACCAGCCATTTTAACGCAGGCAAAAAAGTTGTCCGTTTTACGAGCTCGCGACGTTTTCAACACGGTCAGTCGTGGATTTTAACGCCAAGGCAGCCGCGAACGAATTCAGGATTAAAATGCTTCACCGCCTCACCCACATAGCCTAGATCCAGCGCGCTGATTTGCGCCATTTCACTATCCGTGAGTGAGAAATCCCAGATGGCAAAATTCTCTGCAATACGCTCCTGCCGGGTGGATTTAGGAATCACCGTCACGCCGCGCTGCACGTTCCAGCGCAGAACAACCTGAGCAACGGTTTTTTTGTGGGTATCCGCAATTCCCTGAAGCATTTCATCTTCATATGGTTTATGCCTCCCACCGCCTAACGGCGCCCAGGCTTCAGGCTGAACGTTGTAGCGCTTCATCGTTTCAATGGCTACAGGTTGCGCAAAGTAAGGATGCAATTCGACCTGGTTCACCATCGGCTGAATTCTGACGGTTTCACAGAAGTTAGCTAACACATGCGCATAGAAGTTGGAGACGCCAATGGCCTTCAGTTTACCGGCTTCATAAGCCTCTTCCAGAGCGCGCCAGGCGCTGAAATAATCGCCCATGGCCTGATGCAATAAATAAAGATCAAAATATTCCAGGCCCGATTTTTTCAGCGACGCCTCAATACCGGCTTTAGCCATATCGTAGTTGGCCATATCCTGGACCCACAGCTTAGAAGTGATAAATAACTCCTCGCGGGTACACAGACCTTCGGCAATGGCTGCACGAACCGCCTCACCCACGGCATCTTCATTGCTGTATACGGCTGCGGTATCGATGAGGCGGTAACCGGTGCGAATAGCGCTTAGAACTGACTGCTTACACTCTTCCTTATCGGTGACCTTAAAAACGCCAAAACCAACCATCGGCATTCTGCAGTTGTTACTTAGTACTGAGTATTCCACGGCCAAGCCCCTGTCATGTTAAAACACTATTTTAGGCCAGAAACCCCGCCGTGATTACCCAGTCATCTCTGATTTGACCTATGCATGGCATTCATTAATACAGATGAGGTTGTTCTGTTAAAGAAGAGGGTAAGAAAGGATAAAGGCTGCGATATCAGCCTTTATGAACGCATCAGGACAGTCCTGCTCTACGGAACCAACATGGCATATGAACCTAATTCATGGTTCCGGACATAGCCCCTTCTGGTCGACACTATAAACTCTGAGTAATGTTGTAGTCTGCATAACAGACTACAACATTCAGATGAGATCAAACTAATGATGCCACCTTAATGGTGGCACCTGATCTGTAATACGTAACCAACAGCCATCGTCTGTATCCGTTTAAAGGATCCAGATGATGGTTTACTGATTAAATCTTTCTTTAATGTGATTATCGCTTTTAACAAAAAAGTAGCACATCCCCATTACAACAAATATGAAACCGGAGCCGACGACCCAGTAACCGGGACCAAAGGCCTGGGGGTTCAGTATCATGTATATCAGGGATCCAATAGAGCAAAGCAAGACACCGGTGCGTAAAACCCATTGGATAAGTTTTGTCTGTTCATCCTTCAGTAGATGCTGGGCAAACAACATAACAACCATAATAGCCGGAAATAATATCAAACTGACATCAAGATGCAGCATGCGGAATGCAAAACCATACTCCCCTAGTGGCACAGGGTTAGCTGAGTTATAAAGATCGGCTCGATACTCTTCCAGGAACCCCATACCTGCTACGGTAATCACTATGCTACACCATGTAAGGAAGATCCCCATAAGAGTGTACTTGCTGGATTTGTTTAGTTTGACGCCATTTTTCCCTTTTCCGAAAAGTATTGCGCCAATCAGAAGTAAACCGCCACATAAAATAAAGGTACCGATTGTGAAATCACCTAAATCAATACCAGCCACACTATGGCCTCTGGGTTCAAAGAATCCTTTTTCTGTAAATATATGAGGGATCTGTAAATGAGAACCACCGAAACCTGATACCACTAAAATAATAACAACAGCAACCAGCCCAAAAATAACCAGCCATTCACCAGTTGCTTTTATCTTTGCAGCATATCCGGATAAATATCTCCCGTATCTCCAGGTCACTGCCGATAGTATAAGACCAATGACAGCCACTACCATCATGTCAGAGTGAGAGCGTAGTAAATTGTCCTGCCATTCCGGTAGGGTATAACCAATCTTACCAGCATACCAACCTAATATTCCCAGCCAATCGCCAAAATCAAGAATAAACCCGGCTAAATCGCCAATCAGTGCTGCAATGACAGCTGTGCAGGATGCGGCTATAACCAGATAATATGTTCGTGATGACTTTAATTCTTTATTTTTTGACAGAATAAGTCCTGATAACATTGTTATCAGTATCACATCAAGCGATAAAAAAGAAAGAATTTGGTACCACAATGCATGCTTGCTGGATTCCATAGAACGATTGATCGCACCACCACTTACACCAATTAAAATTGTGGCGATTGTGCAATAGAAAATAATTTTTTTGAATTTTCCGTCAAGACCATAAATCTGACTAACCAGTAGAGCAGTCAGACCAGCAAGACCTACAGACAAGCCATGAAAATACATTATTCTTGAGTAATCTACGGGAGTTACTCTGTCCACAAAAATAGAAAAAGGATTTGAAATAAAAACACTGCATACTGCATAAATGACCAGAATGATGAGTAGCCATTTGATTACCTGTGGCCAGCTATGTTTCCCCAGACCTGGTTCAGGTTCATAGTCCGTTGGTTTTATCATGTATGTTATCTCTGTTATGGCTTTTGCTGAGATTTTTGAACACGTGCCAGTGAGTCAAACTGACAGAGCAGTAAGACCAGTGGCCGCGTTTTCTTCTTCTTCAAATTGCCTCATTAGTCCAAATATCTTTGTATAAAGTACCTTGATCCTCGGGATCAGCCAGTGTGATCGCCAGGATCTGTCGGTCATATTATTGGTATAAAAAGGTCAGTATATTGACCAAGATCTATAAATCTTTTGAAAGGTGACCCCAAAAAACGCAGATTATGTATGTATGACTCAGTAAGTCAGAGACGCTAATGACAGAATAGGTATAACGATGAAAATATATAAAATCATATGGTTATATTCATCATCACAGCTTTAAGGGAGGTACTGTTGTCTGGGGATAGTCAAAACAAAGCAGGTCAGTGATTAAACAGCATCGCTATGCGATGAAAATGCCCGAGAGGCTGGTATCCTTCACCAGCCTTCTGTTTCCGGAGATGACAAAGCACGGGATCTGGCAGACAGGTATATCGGGAACAAAGCCAGCCGTAGTTATCTCTGAGAAATAGATCTTGAGCGTATGTCCGGACGATTTTTATCCCTACACATCTCATTCTTACGAGTTACTCAGGATGCTTTCTCATTCACTGTCATGATAAATATCAGTGGGCTCTCACCCCGGTTTTCATAGAAATGAGGGACATCCGTTCTGGCAGTTGCAGAACAACCGGAATTAACCAGATACAGATGCTCTTGTACGCCAAGCGTGAGCGTCCCCGTTTGTACATAAAACAATTCAAGTGTTCCCGTAGAGTGACCGGGAGAAGCAAACTTTTCTCCTGGCTGCATTTCCCACATCCAGAGCTCTGTCATATCCGGCCCTCCGGAACCAGCAAGAAGCCTTGCTCTTCCTCCTTTGTCGCCTTTCCAGAGTTCAGGGATCTCACCTTCAGCAATAAGATGGACGGTTGGTTTTGTTCCTACATCGACAAAATCAGCCACCGATACCCCCATTGCGGCTGCCAGACGGCATAACAGCGCAATACTGGGATTGGCCTTACATCCTTCAATCTCGACCAGCGCTCCCTTACTGACATTTGCCTGCCTGGACAGCTCATCAAGCGACATTTTTTTTTGTTTACGGTACTGCTTAATTCGCTGCGAAACAGCTTCATTGACGGTGCTGACATCTGCACCCGCATCGGTCATTATGTTGACTTTTTTGGTCATTGGTCGATATCATAAAATAAATTGGTCATTACAGGATTATCCCGTGTTAACACTTTCTCCGTCAATTGCCCCGGAAGTTTATCGTATTGCTCCCGGTTTTCGAGCGCTTAGTATCTACGTAAAAGCCGCGCCGGTACTGAATCCTGACGTTGGCAGGGCCGCCTTGCTGGAAGCTTGTGAGGCGGTTCTGGCAGGCAGACCGGAATGGGCGGAGTCTCATCTGGCCGCATGGGCTGGCGTTTTTCAATCATTTGGCGCCAAACCAAAGCGCACGCCTTGTTCAGCTGATGCGCTACGTAAGCGCGTGCTTCGTGATGGCATGATGCCAGCACTGGATCCTGTTGTTGATCTTTATAACGCCGTCAGCCTCCGCTATGCCGTTCCGGTTGGTGGCGAAAATATTTCCGCTTACCAGGGTATTCCGCGTCTGACCATTGCGGAAGGTACCGAGCCCTTTGACACGATGAAAGAAGGCGCACCTGTTATCGAGTATCCCTCCCCCGGAGAGGTTATCTGGCGTGACAATGCTGGCGTCACCTGCCGTCGCTGGAACTGGAGGCAAGGGATAAGGACACGTTTAAGTGTTGAAGCGCAGCAAATGTGGTTTATTCTGGAAAGTCTGCCACAGATGCCGCTGGAAAAGCTTCATGAAGCAGGAAGAATGCTGACTGACGGTCTGGAAAAAATGATGCCAGGTCTGTGGTTTGAAATTACTCTCATCGAAGATCAGCACCAGTAATTTTATTCAGGACAAACACCTATGTTTACTGGCTTGTCTGCGTTTCCCTTAACTCCAGTCACCACCAGCGGCGTGGATGAAAAGGGCTTCAGTCATATTCTTTCTCGCCTAACAGAAGCCCGGGTTGATTCTATGGGTATCCTGGGGTCAACCGGAAGCTACGCTTATCTGACCCGGGAGCAACGCAAGCGCATCGCGATTCTGGCAACACAGCACGCCGGAGAGATCCCTGTCATGGTGTGTGTGGGAGCTGTCAGCACGGAAGCCATCCTGCATCTGTCAGACGATGCGCAAGCCGCGGGCGCAAATGCCCTGCTGCTCCCGGCTGTCTGCTACCAGCCGCTCCGTGACGAAGAAGTCTTCGCACTATTTGAGACCGTTACCCGACACGCGTCTGTGCCGGTGTGCATCTATGATAACCCGGGCACCACACATTTTACCTTTACGGATGAACTGCACGGGCGTCTATCCTCACTGGAGGGGGTTCGCTCGGTCAAGCTCCCTGGTGTCCCGGATAGCCCGACTGCAGCGAGAGAGCGGGTAGAGGGATTGCGTCAATACCTGCGCCCTGACGTAACCATCGGTATCAGTGGGGATGCTTATGCAGGGCTGGGATTAAACGCCGGCTGTGAAGTGTGGTACTCCGTTAGCGGTGGTTTGTTTCCGGTGATGGCGAAACAAATTACTGACGCAGCGGCGGCGAACGATCATGAACGCGTTACTGCCCTGACAACGCGCCTTGAGCCATTGTGGGCGCTGTTCCGTAAGCATGGCGGAAGCATCCGCGTTATTGCTGCTGCCGCAGGCGTGCTTGGACTTACCGATACGGACTGCCTCCCTCGCCCCCTGCAGCCTTTGTCAGCAGGTGATATCGCGGATATTGCCCGTGTGATAACCACACTGGAGCTGAAATAACCGCCCTTGAGGACCGGCTGTCTGCCGGTCCTTCTGAAAACTGACCGGGCATTACTGCGACAGGCGGATTCTGACGATCTCGGCAAAATATTCCGCGCCGGTTAGTAAAATTTCATCGTTAAAGTCATAACAGGCATTGTGCAGCGGCGTATTGCCCTGCGGGTCTGACGCATCGCCGTTACCTAAAAAGACAAAGCAGCCTGGAATTTTCTGCAGGAAAGCGCCGAAGTCTTCCGAGATCATCATCTGCGCGACATTGCCATCGACGTTCTTCTCCCCCACAACGTTCTCTGCCGCGTTCACCGCCACGTCCACGCAATGTTGCCAATTCACCGTTGGCGCGAACTCGTGCGTATAAATAAACTCGCACTGCGCCCCATGCATCGCGCAAATTGCTTCGCTGATGGTTCGCATCCGTTCTTCCAGCAAGGTCTGCACCTCAGGGGAGTAGCTGCGGGTATCGCCCTTAATTTCAACATGGGTGGGAATGGCATTGCGGATGCCATCGGTGTGCAGTTCCGTACATGAAATAACCGCCGGCACGTTAGGATCGACGTTGCGCGAAACGATGGTTTGCAGCGCCAGAATAATCTCCGCCGCAATCACCAACGGATCTTTACTCATATGCGGACGTGCGGCATGTGCCCCCTGACCGGTAATGCGAATAATAAAGTTATCTTCACTGGCCATAATCCCCCCCACCCGTGTAGCGATGGTTCCAGCCTTCATGCCTGGCATATTGTGCAGACCATAAATCTCTTCAATGGCAAAACGCTCGATAACGCCGTCCGCCATCATCGCATTCGCACCGTAACCCGGCTCTTCAGCGGGCTGAAAAACAAAACAGACGGTGCCATTGAAGTTCCGGCGCTGCAACAGCAACTGCGCAGCACCCAGCGCAATGCAGGTATGGCCGTCATGTCCACAACCGTGCATACGTTCAGCGGCGCCCGAGCGATAAGACCGCTCGCCCTGTTCTGTCAACTGGATAGCGTCAATATCGGCGCGAATAGCGATAACGCCCTTTCCGTCACCGCATTTCAGCACACCCACCAGCCCGGTTTTACCAATGTTACGATGCACTTCGATCCCCATCGCCTCGAGTTTTTCGGCGATGAATTGCGCAGTTTTTACCTCTTCAAAGGCACTTTCCGGGTTGGCATGCAGATGACGACGCCATGCAATAAGCTGCTGCTTTAACTGTTCCTGATTCATATTATTCTCCTGTAAAACGCTATTCCGCGCGCTGGGCGCGTTGTAATACCACCTGCAGCAGCACGTTGGCACCGGCAATCAGGTCTTTGGCTTCGCTATGCTCTTTGACGTTGTGACTAATGCCATCAACGCAGGGGACGAAGATCATCCCGGCCGGGCAAACCGAGGCCATAAACTGCGCATCATGACCTGCACCGCTCGGCAGACGCCTACAACTCAGCGCCTGACGCTTTGCCTCGTCTTCTACGGCATTGACAATTTCATCGGCAAAAATAACCGGGTTAAAACGCACCAGCGAACGACTGGTTATTTCGACGCCCTCTTCTTGCGACGTTCTGGCGACAAACTCGGCAAGCCGTTGTTCCGCCAGTTTTAAGGTCTCATTATCGGTATTGCGCAAATCCACCGTCATCACGACATGGTTGGGAATCACGTTAATCAGGTTCGGTTTAAAGACCATATGTCCGGCAGTAGACACCTGATCGCCACCAAGAGTAAGCGACAGTTCGCGGGCGTATACGGCAATTTTCGCCGCCGCCAGTCCGGCATCGTGGCGCATATTCATCGGCGTGGTGCCCGCATGGTTGGAGACACCGGTCAACGTAAATTCCTGCCACGAAATCCCCTGCACGCCGGTTACCACTCCGATATCAATTCTCTCTTTGTCGAGGATCGGTCCCTGTTCAATATGCAGCTCAACGTAGCTATCCACCGACAGGTCGCCCGGTCGACAAGCGCCTTTGTAACCAATCTCGCATAACGCCTCATCAAGAGTTACCCCATCAAGATCCTTCGCTGCCAACGCTGCATCAAGAGGATATTCACCAGCAAACACCACGCTGCCCATCATATCGGGCTGAAAACGTACACCTTCTTCGTTGGTAAAGAAGGTGACCGCCAGCGGACGACGGGGACGAATGCCCGCCTCTAAAAGAGTGGCAATCACCTCCAGACCCGCCATCACGCCGTAATTGCCGTCGTACAAACCGCCAGTGCCGACGGTGTCAATATGCGAGCCCATCATGACCATCGGTAACGCCTCTTCACCGGCATAGACGCCAGTAACATTGCCAATAGCATCGATATAGATTGCCAGACCCAGCGCTTTCATTCTGGCAACGACAAAGTCCCTGCCCGCTTTATCCTCCGCGGTCGCCGCGAGGCGACAGACGCCCCCGCCCTCCAGCGCGCCACATTCGCCGAGTGCGAACAAAGAATCGATAAGCCGCTGGCCGTTAATCTGCAGATAATGACTCATAAAAACATCTCGCTATTCATCGTGGTTACTGGAACATGCCGTAAAAAATGGCAGATACGGTAATCAACCCAATCAGGGTGACAAAAAAGTTGCTGGCTTTGCCGCGATACGGTGCCAGCACCGGTAATTTATGGATGGCATACATCGGTAACAGCAGTAGGATTGCCGCCCCAGTAGGGCCGCTGATGCACTCAATAATGCCGAGAATACTGGGGTTTTTATAGGCAGCGAACCAGCAGGTCAGAACCATAAAAACCAGGATAACAGCGTCAACTGCGCGAATACCTGGCTTTTTCCCCCGAGAGGCGGCAGCCTCAAGAATCAGGTCTCGCAGTGATTCATACGCGCCGATATAGTGGCCCAGAAATGATTTGGTAATGGCGACAAAAGCGATAATCGGCGACAGCCAGGCAATAATTGGCGTGTCAAACTGGTTCGCAAGATACGAAAGTATTGAGAGGTTTTGCGCCTTCGCTTCCGCCAGTTGCTGTGGCGACAGACTTAACACGCAACTGAGGACGAAAAACAGCACGACCACTATCATCAACAGGATGCCATAGCGCTGAATCTGTGCGCATTTGCGCTCGGCAAGCTCCAGGCCGTAGCGCTGTTTCTGGCGCACGACCATCGGCGAAATAATCGGATAGTGGTTAAACGACATCACCAATACCGGAAACGTCATCCACAGCGTCAAGAAAATGCTGCGCCCATCCCCCATCGCGCTAATGCTTACGGTGTGAAAAATCGCGCCGTTCCAGTGCGGAATCAGAAACAGCGACATAAATATCAGCGAGATAATAAAGGGATAAACCAGGGTGCTCATCACTCGCATGATCAGCCGCTGCCCCAGGCGGACAATAAGCATCAGCCCGAGAATCAACACGATAGCCACCAGCGCCCGTGGCGGCTCCGCCAAGCCGAGCTGGTGGCGGATAAAACTCTGCGCAGTATTGGTGATCGCCACTGCATACATAATCAAAATGGTATAGACGGCGAAAAAATAGATAACGGTAAACACCTTCCCCGCCAGCGCGCCGAAATGTTCGCCGATAACATCGGTAATGGTGCTTTCCGGCGTATTCGAAGAGTAAATAAAGCGCGCCAGTCCGCGATGCGCCAGATAGGTAATCGGAAAAGCAAGAGCGAAAACAATCAGTAGCGGCCAAAAGCCGCCGATCCCGGCATTTATTGGTAGAAACAGCACCCCGGCGCCAATCGCCGTTCCGAACAGGCCAAGCACCCAAACGGTATCTTCGCCATGCCATTTTGTGGAATTACAATATCCTCTTTCTTCTGTAACAGCAGTTTCAGTATTCATCGGTCATGTTCTCTCAGCATTACGCGAAATCGCATATGTTTTATTTATTGTCAGAACGCATGTCATACCGAGGGCATGTAGGGTAGGTAAGATGGCCCTCTTATTATTGCCGTTGGCGGTTAGCCATTGCGGCCAAACCAGACGATGTCTTCATAGACATCCGGGGAAGTGTCCCCTTCGGTACTGATTAACAGGACATGCGCATCGGCATTGAGGCGCAGCGATTCGGCGAGATGGCGAAACTCCGGCTGGGTCATCAGCGCATACAGCACCCCCGCGCCGATAGCGCCGGATTCGCCGGATATAAAGGGTTCATCAGTGCCGGGGCGCGGCGCAGCCAGCAAACGCATACCGTTGGCGGCAAGATGATCGTCAGCGGAGATAAAGCAGCGGGCATGGTCGCGCAGCATCGGCCAACTGGTGATGTTCGGCTCGCCGCAGGCAAGTCCGGCCATCAGGGTCGCCATATCGCCGCCGACGCTGTGCGGCTGACCATCATTAATGGTCGCCGAGCGGTATAGACAATTTGCTTTATGCGGTTCGACAATGACGATTGTCGGCGCTTGCTGCTGCATTTTTTCGACGAAATAGCCCATGATGCTGCCCGCGAAAGAGCCAACCCCAGCCTGCAAAAAGAGATGTGTCGGCAACGGCGCCCCACTTTGCATCAGTTGATCCCAGGCTTCAACGGCGAGCGTCATATAACCTTGCATGATCCAGGTTGGAATCTGTTCGTAACCTTGCCAGGCAGTATCCTGCAACAGTACCCACCCGCGCTCTTTAGCGGTTTTATCAGCCAGCCTCACGGTATCGTCGTAGTTAAGATCGGTAATGGTGCATTCGGCGCCATGTCGACGAATATTTTGCGCCCGCACCAGCGATGAACCTTTCGGCATGTAGACCACCGCCCGTAACCCAAGCTGCTCCGCCGCCCACGCCACGCCACGCCCGTGATTGCCGTCGGTGGCCGTCACAAACACAATATCTTTAATACAGGCTTTAATTTCCGGCGAATTAAGATCGGCGAAGCTTAAGGTATTAATGTCACGCCCAAGTCGTTCGGCGAGATATTTCCCCATAGCATAAGATCCACCCAGCCCTTTAAACGCATTAAGACCGAATCGCTGTGCCTCATCTTTAATATGCAGCGACCCCAGCCCCAGACGCTGGCTTAAATAGCCTAGCTTGCGTAGTGGCGTTACCCGGTAGTCAGGAAATTTCTGGTGAAAAGCCTGTACGTCTGCGCCGACGCGGTCATTGAGCAGGCTGAGATCGACACCCTGACCATAAACTTTTTGGCGAGAATTGAATTGGTATTTCATTATGTCCGTCATAAATACACCTTTTTTATTCATACCGTCATGCCGCGATGAATTAATTCCCCCACTAAACAACAGGCATAGAGCTCCACGCGGCCAAATTAAGCGCAGGCCGAATAACGGAATGAACGGGTTGTGAAATAATGTGGGTTGATTCGTTATCGGCTAAAAAACACGATTTATCGTCTTCCCACTGATTGAGATGGTACACTGCCCCCAACGGTAAAATGGCGCAAAATTGCCCTAAGAGGCGCAATTTTCAATCTGATTTACCTATCTGGCGCAACAAAGTTGCATTAGTGAGGCGTATCACACTTTTATAAGGCCGTTGAAACGATGAAACTGGACACCTGGGATAAAAAAATCCTCACACTGTTGCAGCGCAATAATCGCCTGTCGCAACGAGAGATCGCCGATCTCGTCAGCCTTTCCCCCTCGGCAGTCAATCGGCGGATCGCTGCACTGGAAGAAGCCGGTATTATTAGAGGCAGCGTCAGCCTGATCGACGCCACAAAAGTTGGTCGCCCTATCACTATCATGGCGCAGGTCACCATTGAAAATGAGCGTCTCGATCTGCTGGAAGAAGATAAGCAGCGATTCGTTAGTTGTCCGCAGGTGCAACAGGTTTATTACGCTACCGGCGATTTTGATTTCCTGCTGGTAATGAACGTCCGCGATATGGCGGAATACGAGGCCCTGACCCGCGCTCTCTTTTTCGCCTCAGGGAATATCAAATCCTTCCGCACCCTCGTTTCGATGCAAAATGCCAAGCAGGAAATGACAGTGGTTATCGAGTAAAACGCCCGGATGATGATGGCGACAGGTCAGAAATTGGCCCATGTCTAATTTATTTCCGAAATCCGCCTTCCATATGCGAATTCTACTTGTCTGCCAGAAGATGACAGGTAACATGGCTATCCCCCCGAGTAACGGGGAAAACGATTTTTTATTGGGCTACAAACAGAGAGACTACAGAAAGAACACCGAATCCGCTGGTGTAACCAAAACATACAGGCCATCACGGTCTGCAATCTTGTAGTTTTTTCTCTGGCTTTCAGATGCTAAGGAGAAACTGGCGCTGTAAGCCGCGCCAGCTCTGGGTTTATCCGTGGTTACCTTGCGTTAACATAAGGCCAGTACCGATTAGTGCTTCACAATATACATTGTGCGGCTGTATGCGACATCTTCAGGGTTAGTAATCGGGTACCCTTTCAGCCACGGTTTAATTAACCGCCCGTTGGTATACTGATAAATTGGCGCAATAGGTGCCTGTTCCATCAGAATTTTCTCTGCCGTATTATAATCCGCATTCCGCGCCTTCTCGGTATTTTCCAACGTAGCCTGAGTTAATACTTTATCGTATGCCGGATTATTAAAGCGGGAGATATTGCCCGTATGGGTCGATGTTAATAACGACAGGAACGTAGAAGGCTCATTGTAGTCCCCCACCCAGGAAGCGCGGATCACATCAAAATTGCCGGTATTACGGCTGTCGATATAGGTTTTCCACTCCTGATTCTGCAGTTTTACGTCGACACCGAGGTTTTTCTTCCACATAGAAGCCACTGCGATAGCAATCTTTTGGTGGTTTTCAGAGGTGTTGTACAGCAGCGTCAGTTTAAGCGGTTTCTGCGGACCATAGCCTGCTGCACGCAGCAGGGTTTTCGCCTGAGCATTCAACTCTTCCTGACTCATTTGCTCAAACGGCGAAGGTTCAGGTACAAATCCTGCCGTAACATCCGGCGTGAAATGCCAGGCGGGCTTCTCGCCGGTACCTAATACTTTCTCCGCCATCAAACGACGATCGATCGTCATACTCAGCGCCAGGCGCACGCGGGAATCGGCAGTCGGTCCCTTCTGGGTATTGAAGGCATAATAGTAAGTGCCAAGCTGAGGCGGGGTATAAACCTGGCCCGGAATATCCTTCAACAGTTTCTGATACATGTTTTTCGGGAAGGATTCCGTGATATCAATATCACCCGCAAGGTAGCGCTTGGTGGCTGCCGATTCCTGATTAATGGGCAGGAAGGTGACTTTTTGCAGAACCGTTTTGCCGTTGTCCCAGTAATGCGTATTCGGTACAACGACCAGTTTTTCATTTACGACGCGATCTTTGAGCACATAGGCGCCGTTACCAATCAGATTACCCGGCTTGGTCCACTCTTTGCCGCTCTCAACGTTGGCTTTTTGTACCGGATAAAATGCAAAACTTGCCGTCAGATTGGCAAACCAGGGGAGCGGTTTATCTAGTTGAACTTTTAATGTACGCGCATCAACCGAGCTAACGCCAAGCTTATCAGGCGCTGCTTTGCCATCGATGATCGCCTGAGCATTGCTAATACCCGCCAGCGCAGCAAACCACGCAAACGGTGATAGTGTTTTGGGATCAACCAGACGCTGCCAGCTGTAGACAAAATCCTGGGCCGTGACCGGTGTACCATCGGACCATTGCGCATTGTCGCGTAGCGTGAACGTCCAGATGCGGTTATCGTTACTTTTCCACTGGGTGGCGACGCCAGGAACAATTTCTCCCTTCTCATTCTGATTGACCAGCCCTTCAAATAAATCACGAATAACCTGAATTTCAGGAAGTCCGACGGCCTTTGCCGGATCAAGCGACGCCGGTTCATCTTTTATATGCCGCACCAGTTCTTGTTTCTCTGCCAGTACCGTTCCGCTGGGAACATCAGCAGCCCATGATAAGGAAATGCTGCTAACCAACAGCGCACAACAGGTTACTGAAACAGAATGCTGCATAAAATATCCTCAATTCCGGCTACTAAGTGAATGTGTAATTATTTGTATCGCCAGCAGGAAATGCAATTAACTTCCGACAAGAAAGTGATAT
>PPYF01593406.1_pt1 | contig 24526 bp, 20 predicted proteins | sample 1559871 | NCBI WGS metagenome assembly PPYF01 (sample SAMN08240021, study PRJNA423297) | Human gut metagenome, whole genome shotgun sequencing project. | reverse complement strand
TCGCAGTTAGCAGTTAGTTCGCTGGAGCGTTGCGCCGGCGAGTGAGCAATCACCATTGTCCGAATGCGTCCGCCTTGAATAACTTTCAACACACTAAATAGCAATTATGTTGTCTGGCTCGGCGCGGTGCCAAATTGTTTTTTATAGGCCCGGGAGAAGGTGGTATAGTCGGAGAAGCCGCTTAACTGGGCGGCCTTCAGGATGGGGGTGCCTTCGGAAATTTTTGTGCGGGCGAGAAGAAGGCGCTTGCTAATGATGTAGTTGTGGATGGTGTAACCGGTTTCCTCCTTGAATTTCCGCATCATGTGATACTTGCTCAGGTAGTATTTCCGTGCAAGGGTCTCAATGGAAAGATCTTCAGTAAGGTTGTGGTTAATATAACGGAGAAGCTCTTCTATCTGGGAATCACTGCTGTAGGAGCGAGTGTCGTAAATGTACTGCTTTTCCAGAAAAATGCGGTTTACATAAACCATGAACTGGGTAAAAAGAGCTGAGCCAAGCAGATCGCTGCCAAATTTTTCGTCTTTTAGGGCAGCTTCCAGTTCGTAGAGAAGCTGCTTTAATTTTTCCTGAGTGTCAGAGTCCAGACGGATCAGATTGTAACTCCGGTCAATCGCCTTCTGAAAACAGCGGAGTAGTTCTGTGGATTTGATGTCGTCGCGGATCCATAGTACAAAACGTTCGTATGGAACCGAAAAATCAATTTCCGGTTTGTGGATGGCGTGACGGTTCACGAGGAGAATGTCCCAGGGCTTCAGGTAGTAGGACTTTCCCTCAATGTGGTAGGCAGCCTTTCCGGAAAGAAAGATGATCACCTTGTGAAAATCATGATAATGGTAGGAAAATTCCCGCTTGGTCTGGTCCTTGATGTGAAAAAGCCGGAAATCCTGCTCCAGATAGCCGGTTTTTTCAGTTGGCTCATTGAAAGAATTCATATGTTATGGCTCCTGTTTTAACTATAGTGTGTATGGAACCGCAAACTTTGTTTGCAGCTACGTTTGCGTAGCGTCATAATTCAATTCTGCGCTTGAAATATGACTTTATTATAAATGAAATACCGCATTTTTTGCAATATATTTCGCAAGTTATTCTATGTACATGGGAAAAATAAACGCTATACTGGATATAAGATGTGATTTGAGAAAAAAGATCACGGGCGTTTCGTCAGAAAGGAATTGAAAACAATGAGAGACAGCATTATCATGACAAAATATCAGGGCTTTGGAAATGATTATCTGGTACTGGATGCGAAGAAAAACCAGCTTCAGCTGCAGGGCAAAAAAGTTGCGCTTCTTTGCCAGCGGGGATTCGGACTTGGAGCGGATGGTGTGCTTTACGGACCAGTTGACATTAATGGAAAAATGGGAATGCATATTTTTAATTCCGATGGAAGTGAAGCTGCAATCAGTGGAAACGGTGTCTGTATTTTTGCAAAATATCTTATGGATAATGAGTATGTTACAGAGAAAAAATTTGCCATTGAGACTTTATCAGGAACAATCGAAGTAGAGTGTCTGAATGCCAGAGCGACAGAGTTCCGCGTAAACATGGGCAAAGCCTCTTTCCTTTCCAGAGAGATTCCGGTAACTGGCGAGGTGCGTGAGGTGATCGATGAGCCATTTACATTTAACAAGAAAGAATACAAGGCAACTTGTCTCACAGTAGGAAATCCACACTGCATTATTTTCATGGATCAGGTATCCCCGGAAAAAGTAAGGGAGCTGGGGCCATATGTGGAAAATGCAGATGAGTTCCCGGAAAGAATGAACCTGCAGATCTGCCGCCAGATTGATAAAGGAAATCTGGATATCGAGATCTGGGAGCGTGGCTCCGGTTACACAAAAGCTTCCGGTACAGGAAGCTGTGCAGCAGCCATTGCAGCCTACCGAAAAGGTCTGATGGAAAACAGAATCAATGTAAACCAGCCAGGTGGTATGATCCAGATCGACATTAAAGAAGATGGAACTATTTTTATGACAGGAACTGTTGGATATATTGCAGAGATGAGCGTGGCTGAAAGCTTTTTCTCATAGAAAGAAAATATGGTGCATATGGCGCATCCCAACGGCCGGGGCTGTGTAGCGGTAGCTACGGTGACTGACGTAGGAGCAGCAGATGAAAAATCAGACAAGTCAATATGGCAGTTACTTAATTTTCGATGTACGAGAATCCAGGTATAGAAGTAAGAAGACTTCCGTGCCTGGATTTTTTTGCTGCAAATGAGTGTGCTGTCTGTAAGCGATGTCATTATATCTGAAGAGAGGAAAGTAATTAAAATATGGAGACAGAATCAGCTTGTCGGTATACGGAAGCCCACTCTTGTTGATAAAAAAAGTGCAATGTCTAAACTAAAAAAAGATAGACATTTCTAACACGATTCTGTAAAATAAACAAAGGTTAGAAAATACTAATAATAGTTAAATGAGGAGGAAGAGGATGGCTGACAAAAAGTTATTAAGAAAAATTGCTCCGATCATTATGAGTGCAGCTGTAGCGATGACCAGTTCACCAGTTGGAGTAATGGCAGAAGATTTTACTTCTGGTGAAGTGTCTGTTGAGGTTTCTGATGAGACTATATATGATTCTGATGAGATTTCAGACGACTATGACGGATCATCAGAGGCTGACGGTTCAGCAGATTTTGCTACAGACACAGAGGATGGTTTTGAATCTGGAGAAGCCGCAGAAGAGGCGTCTGGATTCGAGGATGGCGAAACCGGAGACACAGAAGATGCTTTTTTAGCAGACACTGAGGGCGAAACCAACAATGAAGCGGGAGCTGTGAAAACTGTGGAGGATGGTCAGATCGTACTGATGAATATTCCCTATGAAGCTTTTTACAGATCCGAGTTGAAAAACAATGATGTAAAAGTAGATGCATTTACATCTGCTACATTAAATAAATCCAGAACAAAAGGTATGATGAATGGTAATGCCGCTTATCATACAGATGCAGCAGGAACAAATCTTGCAGGTATTACTTTCCCGGTAAAAGTAACAGATGCGTCCGTGCTTAACAACAATGCTGACAAATACAAGCAGGTTACAGACAGCACTTCTGTAACAATCTCTGTTACCAACAAAGGTCAGATAAGCAAGAATACTTATACAGGAAAAGATGCACTGATCGAAGCTGCTGATTATTCCTATTATGTACTGGCAACAGATGCGGCACCAGCCTATTATAAAGAACTTACAGTTGATGCAGATGGAAATATTTCCTTTGGCGCAGTTCAGGGAATGAGTGCACAGACCGTTTCAATCGGTTCAACATTTACAACAGATACCAAATATGGAGATTATGAACTGGATCTGAATAAAGAGACACTGGCTGGTGTTATTGACACAGCTGCTGACAGCACTGACAGCATTTACGGAGCTGTGATCAATACAACAGACGGAACCACATATGCTCTCCGTCATCTGGAGAACATCTATAAAGGCAGTCATCTGGCATGGAGCACGGGCTTTACAACAACTGTACATGACTGTCCGGTAAGTTCTGCACATTATGTATCCATGATGGGCAAAACAATTTCCAGCGTAACCTACTATACTAACAAAGGAATTGTAAATTTTGACATTGAAGACACCTATGTTCCGGTAACAACAGGCGTAGCTGCAACAGCAGTAAATGTAAAGACAACAGATACAGCTGTTAAAGTTGAATTTGCTGGTGATCTTCCGGTAGATTTTTCCAAAGAGTATGCTGTTGATGGCGTAAAAGCTGAAGCAACAGAGGATGGCGTAAAGGTTGCAGATCTTACACCAGGAACACATACTTTAACAGTTTCTGATGCAAATGGAAAATATGCTTCCATCAGCACTACTTTCACAGCAACAACAGATGTTATGCCAGCTGCATACGATGAGTATGAGGGAAAACTGGTTGCTGCAGCAGACATTACAGCAGAGCAGTTTGCTGCATATACAAAGGCTGTTTCAAAAGTAAAAATTGGTGAAAAAGAGTATGCTGCAAGCGGAAAAGGTTCTGTGAAAGTAGTTCAGGGAGACGGATCTCTTGATTACTCTAAAACAGAAGTAAAAGATGGAGATACCGTTACCGTAAGTGCATCTGGATATGCAGATTTCTCATTTGTTTACAACGAAAACGTATATGTATACGCAGGTCTTACCTGGGCTGAATACTGGTCTTCCGAGGATGTATACAATGCAGGCTCCACAGCTTCTTCAGAAGAAAAAGACAGAAGAGGTGAGTCAGACCTTGGAGCATTTGATGCTGTAACAAGAGCAACTGCAAACCATGGCCTTCACAGAGGAAGCTTCCAGGCAATCGCGGTTCTTAATGGAAAAACAGTTTCTCACTGGAGCGCAGACGGAAAAACAGTTTATTATGCCGATGGAACATCAGAAGTATTTAACCGGAACAATGTAACCGGATATACCGTAACTGGCCTGAAATATGTACCGGTTGAGATTAAGAGAGCTGACCTTGCTGCTTTTGCAGAAAGTCATGCAATTGTAAAAAATGGCGGACAGCTGATCGGCGGTTATGGCGAGAAAGAACTGAAATCCTATGAAGCTGTTGCAAATGTAACTGCAAATACAAATGGTTTGAAAAAAGTTACAAAAGCTGAAGATGGAAGCTTTGTAATCGGAGCAAGACAGAACGGAACTGAGTCTGGTATCAAAGATGCAGAGCTGAAAGTGGCAGACGGAATTACAGCAACTGTAAAACCTGGAAATGGTTCTTATGGTGAGTTCCTGAGAGTTGACCTGACTGGAAACTATGGCGATCTTGGTGCACATATGCAGTCTGTTGAGTGGGCATATTATGGAAATGATTCCACTTATACAAACAGACTTGCAAACTATGGAACAAAATTTGCAGCTGATAACTGGATGCATAAAATGATGGGTATCCAGCTTGGCCTTACAGAATCAGGAAGATGCAAGCTTCCGGAAGGAACTGACGGAACTGGTTACTGGATCCTTACTGTTCATGCCCTTGGATACCAGGATTACGTTGTAAAATTCCAGGCAAAAGCTGAGAATATTGCAAAACCTGCAGGTGATGCAGATTCCACACCACTGAAAAACATTATCGCAGAAGCAAAAGCCCTGAACGAGGCTGATTATACTCCGGAGAGCTGGGCTGCTGCAAAAGACAGCATTGCAAATGAGCTTGAAGAGTGTGAGGAAATGCTTGCAAATATTAAGAATCAGACAACTTATGGCGTAGAAGAGCAGATCGGACATTTAAGAGAAGCTCTTAACATGCTTGTAAAAGCTCCGTCTCCAACTGCAACGCCGGCACAGCCGACTGCAACACCAGCCCCGGCACAGCCAACCGCAACACCGACCCCTGCACAGCCAACTGCAACACCGACCCCTACGCAGCCAACTGCAACTCCTTCACCGACTGCAGCACCGGCCAAAGGAATTACAGCAACTGCAAAAGCTTCCACAATTTATACCAAAGGAAAAACCTCTACAACCATTACGGTTGTAAAAAATGATGTAACTGGAAAAGTTAAATTTAAATCCAGCAACAAGAAAGTAGCTACTGTTTCTTCCAAAGGTGTTGTAAAAGCGAAAAAAGCGGGAAAGACAACCATTACTGTAAAGGTTGGAAATTACACTAAGAAAGTAGTAATCCAGGTTAAGAACCCTTCTCTGAAGCTTGCAAAATCTTCTGCAACAATCAAGAAAGGCAAAACAGTAAAAATCAAAGCAACCGCAACACCATCCGGAAAAGTAACATACAAGTCCAGCAACAAGAAAGTAGCGACTGTTACTGCAAAAGGTGTTGTAAAAGGTAAGAAGAAAGGTACTGCAACCATCACTGTTACAAGTAATGGGGTATCTAAGAAATTCAAAGTAAAAGTAAAATAATTGGTAACCATTCAGAAGGTACTGAACAGTTACAATAATTGTTACAAAGTTTTTACTGGTAACAAATAAGACTTGTGTGAAACAAGGCAAAGGAACGGGGGCCGTTTTTAACAGCCCCTGCTTTTGCTTGTAAAGAGAAATTTAATTTGCTACATATTTTAACAGGAGACAGCATGAAAAAACGAGACAGTGATAAGAATCCTTTTGAAAAAAAGAATCTGGTGAAACTTGCTCCAGCAGCAGTGGTTATTGCGGCTGTGGCTGCAACAGGTGCTCAGGCTGGCAGCAGTGGAAAAGAAGTGACTGCTGAAACCAGAGAGGTTGTAAAATCCCAGGATCTGGAATCGCTTCTGAAAACAGCCTATTCCTATGAGGCAGCAGATGACGAGGCAAAAGAGGAGAGTCTGCTGAAAGCAGGCAAAAATACATCATCATCTTCAAAGAAAAAAACCTCCAAAATTTCAAAGAAAAAAAGTGGTATAAAAAAAGGAAGCTCAAAGACCCTTCCAGTAAAAACGGCTGCATCTTCAGGGGTAGGTCAGGGCTCCACCACTACACCAACTACAGAAGTTCCGGAAGGCGGCTATAAAGATGGAACTTATCAGGGCAGCGGTACTGGCTTTGGAGGAACGATTACCGTACAGGTAACTGTATCAGGTGGGAAAATCACAGCTGTTGATATATTGAGTGCCTCTGGAGAAACAGGCTCTTATTTTGCCTCTGCACAGGGCGTTGTAAGTAAGGTTTTATCAAGCCAGTCCCCGAATGTGGATGCAGTCAGCGGTGCAACTTATTCCTCAAACGGGATTATCCAGGCAGTACAGAATGCCCTTTCACAGGCAGGAAACAGTGATTCTGCCACACCGGCTGCCACACCAACTCCAACGCCAACGCCAAAACCTGCAAAGAAACCGAAGAAAGATACTTCTGTCAGCTATAAAGATGGCGTATATGAGGGACAGGCAGAAGGCTTTGATGGAATCGTAACGGTAAAGGTTACAATAAAAAATGGAAAAATCAAAAAAATAAGCAACACAAATACAGATACACCTGAATTTTTTAATAAAGCATGGAAAACAATCAAGTCCAATGTGATTTCCAGACAGAGTACTTCTGAAATTGATACTGTAAGTGGTGCAACATTTTCTTCCAATGGAATTCTCGGAGCTTTATCCCAGGCTCTTTCAAAGGCTGATCAATCAGGAACTACAGACTCAAAGGAAGAAGATATAACTCCAACACCGACTGCTGTACCTGATGAAACTGTAACACCAATTCCAACGGAGCTTCCACAGCCTACCAAGACTCCGGATAATCCGTCAGATGAGCAGCCGGTTGTAAATCTTTTGAAAGATGGCACCTATACAGGGTCTGCAATGGGATATTCCGGACAGGTCAACATAACACTGACAATTAAAGATGGAAAAATTACGGAAGTAACCAATACAAACTCAGATACCCGAAGCTTTTTCAATAAGGCATGGAGATCCATACAGCCTAAAATACTGGAAAAGCAGAGTATAGAAGGAATTGACACTGTAAGTGGTGCAACATTTTCTTCTATGGGAATTCTGGATGCGTCCAAAATAGCATTGGAGCAGGCAAAAAATACAGAGGTACAGCCTTCAGTAACGCCAGAGCCCACTGAGGCGCCGGATTCCACCGAGAAGCCAGAACCCACAAATACGCCAAAGCCGACTTCTGTTCCGGAACCAACGACTGCACCGGAGCCTACAGCTGTACCAGAGCCTACTGAAACGCCAGCGCCAACTTCTGCACCGGAACCGACGGATACACCGGAGAATTCTGTGACGCCGGAACCGACAGCTACGCCAGAACCCACGCCTGTGCCTGCTGGTGCATATACAGATGGAACCTACACTGGCATTGGAGAAGGCAATGACGGACCAGACAGTGTACAGGTTACCGTAACAATATCCGGAGGACAGATTGTGGGAGCAACTTATTTTTCCTATGATGATGAAGAATATGCAGATACAGCCTGGGAGGGAATTCTTGGACAGGTTATGGGAAAGCAGTCCGCAGACAGTGTAGATACAGTATCTGGATGCACATATTCCTCCCAGGGATTTATTCAGGCATTTAGAAATGCATTAAATCAGGCAAAAGGAGCATAACCCATGAAATACCAGAGTTTTATTATGAGAGTTTTATGTCTGCTTCTGATCGTTGGTGTCGTTCTTGGCTACAACTCCATGCAGAAAAAAGATAGTGATACCGAAAAAGACCAGCAGATCGCCAGTCTGACAACCAGAGTGGAGGCCTTGGAAAAACAGCAGGATGAGATATTAAGTGCCCTTGAAGAGGCTGCAAAAGCGCAGGAAGAGGCGAAGAAAAAGGCAGAAGAGGAAGCGAAGAATCAGAAAGCCCAGACGGAAGAAGCGGCTTCCGGGGATGCTTCCGAGGACGCGAAAAAAGATGACAAAAATACAGATGAGACAGAGGCTGAGGACGCTTCTTCTGAGGAAGAAAGTGAAGATCTTGTCTACAAAAACGGAACCTACACAGGAGACGGCCAGGGCTTTGGCGGCAACATCCAGGTTCAGGTAACACTTGAAAATGACACGATTACAGACATTCAGGTGGTAAGTGCACCAGGCGAAGACTCTGCATACCTTTCCCAGGGACAGGGCGTGATTAGCACCATTCTGGCTTCCCAGAGCACAGACGTTGACACCATTTCCGGCGCAACCTTCAGTTCCACTGGAATTATCAACGCTGTAAATGATGCACTTGGAAAGGCGGAAAATTAATGAAAAAGAGACAAAGAAAAATTCGGCTGATCCGCGCTGGCATTCAGCTTCTGTTTTTCATTTTTGCTCCGGCACTTTTTTCCACGGCATTCGCGGGCGTGAAGTCCGTTTTTCAGGCAATCGCAGCACATCAGACAATCAGCTGGAATTCCTTTCTGGATGTGACTGCCGTGCTGCTGGTGGTAACCTGCCTGTTCGGACGGCATTTCTGCGGATATGCCTGCGCATTTGGTTCCCTTGGGGATGCATTGTACGAGCTGACTGTGTTTATCCGCCAGAAGGTTTTTCATAAAAAAGGCCGTCACGGATACTCAGAAAAAGCCATCCGCATTTTGCAGAAGGTGAAATATATCTGGCTTCTGGTGCTTCTTGTATCTATCCTTACCGGCTGGTACAGCAAGCTTCAGGGCATGAGCCCCTGGGATGTGTTTTCCATGCTCACCGCTGGCAGACTTCCCGGTGCTGCCTACAAGGTGGGGATTGTGCTGCTGATTCTGCTCATGATCGGAATGTGCACTCAGGAAAGATTTTTCTGCCAGTTCCTCTGCCCAATGGGCGCGATTTTTGCTATAATGCCTATAGCGCCTTCTGCACTGTTCAATCGTGACAGAAGCACCTGTCCGGCGAAATGCGGAGCCTGCAAAAAACGCTGCCCTGCTCATCTGGACATTGACGGTGATACCTCTCTCTCCGGAGAATGTATCTGCTGCCACGCCTGCCAGGGAATCTGCCCGAAGAGGAACATCCGGATCGGGATTCCGAAGGCGAAAGATGAGAGCCTTTTTTATGCTATAGGAAATTCCGTTGGAATTCCCTATAGCATAAAAAGCCCTGCCGGGCAGGATCGCACTGCGGCGGAAAGGTAGATGTCGCTTATAGCGACCCGCCGCAGGCGGAGAATCCTGCAAAGCAGGATTCTTTCTTGAACACGCGCTGGGAAAAGATGGGCGAACGCTATTGGAAAATAAGAGAAAATAAAATCAGAAAGAACAGGATATGAGTAAAAAAAGAAGTAAAGTAAGATTTCAGAATGAAGTCGATTTAATTAAGGTACATTATAAAAAGCAGTCCAGAGGTCAATCACTTACCTGCTTGGATATGTTTAATGGGAGAAGGCATTTGAGAAAGAGAAGTGCGGCAGGAATCCTCTGCGGCAGCCTGCTTCTCACTGTCATTTCCGCTACAGTACTGGGAAAAACAACTACAGTTGTTTATGCATCTGACATAGAAAAATACACAAACGCAGATTTCGCAATGGACACGGTAGTTTCCGAAACCCTTTATACCTCAGGCGAGGACATCAACACTCAGATTGGCGAAAAGCTCCGCGAAATGGAAACCACCCTCCTTTCCTGGACAGAGGAAAACTCCCAGATTTCCCAGCTGAACAATGCTGATGGCAAGACCATGGAAGTTTCTGATGATCTTGCCGCCGACCTTGAGAAAATCCGCCAGCTTTCCCAGGATTCCAACGGTGCTTTTGACCCCACCCTTGGAAAAATTATCCGCCTGTGGGACATTGCCGGCGAGAACCCTCATGTCCCAGATCAGTCCGAAATCGACACCCTTCTTCCCGAAGTGGGCTACGAGAAAATTCAGGTGGACGGAAACAATGTAACCCTTCTTGATGGCTGTACCCTGGATCTTGGTGCCGTTGGAAAAGGCATGGGCTGTGATTTGATCATGGATTACCTGCAAACCCAGCCAGATGTCTTCGGTATGATCCTGAACCTTGGCGGCAGCAGTGTCATGACCTACGGCGAAAAGCCCGACGGCTCCTCCTGGAAAGTAGCCCTCACCGATCCCCGTGACACGGAAGGCGGCTATCTTGGAGCCATCACCCTGGACGCCAACCAGTTCCTTTCCACCTCCGGCGACTACGAAAAATACTTCATAGAAGATGGAATCCGCTACCACCACATTCTGGATCCAAAGACCGGTTACCCTGTCTGGAATGGTCTCACCTCTGTTACCATCGTCTGCGATCAGGGTTATCTGGCCGACGGCCTTTCCACCGCCTGCTTCGTCCTGGGTATGGACGCGGCCAAACCTCTTTTAGAGAAATATGATGCAGAAGCCGTATTCGTAGATGAAGACAAAAATGTGTATGTGACAAGTGGATTGATGGATAAATTCGAATTAATGAAAGACGGATACACAGTAAACGAAGCGTAAGTTGTCCATGATAGATTCATAGAAAATGATAGCTTACGGAATAACGAAAAGAGCTCCAGAGGATAGTCAAAAACTATCGCCTGGAGCTCTTTTTCAATCAACAGCATTTGGGCTGGATATATTCCTAAGCGGGGCATTCAAGGCGCGCCCTTAATGGAGCGGAGATCCACTGCTTACGAAGACTTAACATCGAAGGCTCTCCTGAGATGTTTAGTCGCAGTTAGCAGTTAGCTCCGCGGAATGTTGTGCCTCCCCGCGTGGAATATATCCAGCCCAGATGCGTACGGTGGTAACATATTACGGAATCCTCTTAAGCACTTCCTTCGTCAGCACTCCAATCAGCAGTCCTGTAATCACTCCCGACACCATCAGCGCCGGAGCATAATAATACAACAGTCCCACCGTATGCGTTGCCGGAATCGCCACCAGCAGCTGACCGATGTTATGGGAAACGCCACCAGCCACACTTACACCCAGCTGCCCGAATCCAATCTTATTTTTCACAAAAACCATCACAATCAAACTAAGGGTCGCCCCCGCCAGGCTATACATAATACTGGAGCCGCTTCCAAACATAAAACCGATAATAAAAATTCTCACAATGGAAACCAGCGCCGCTTCTTTCCACGTATACCTCTCCAGCACAAAAAGCACCGCCAGATTTGCAAGCCCTAGTTTCATTCCCGGAATTCCCGCAAAAAATGGAATCAACGACTCCACATACCCGAAAATAATGGCAATGGCTGCAAACAGCCCAAGATACGCTGTCTTTTTCTGATCCATCACTTACACCACTGCGTCAAATCCACTCTCGGAATCCTGTGAATCTGAATCGCCCTCTCCCTGAATGACTACTCTGTTTGGCAGGCACACAATATATCCGCCTGCACTGCCCACTGCCGGCTGCTTCATGCAAAGATGATCCGGACAGTCCGCCTCTGTCATCTTTACCTCGCCGTCCTTAATTTCACATACATTGGTATCCCCAATCTGGATCACCTGATCCTCCGCCAGTGAATAAGTCCCATAAAGCTCCCCATCCACCATAATCTGGATCGATCCATGAGTTCCATGTGGAACCGCATAAACAAAAATACAAAGCACCACTGAAATAACCAATAGTGCACCAATAAATACCGCTTCTTTTTTCTTCAAAAATGATACCTCTTCATTAATCGCTTTAACCAAAATCATTATATCATAGAACCATGACCCACAAACGGACCATTAGTTTATGATATAAGAAATACAGAAATTTTTCAACCTATTCTAAAATCCATTTTTGAGAAAAAATCGCAACAGAGAGAATGCCCGTTATTCATAAAGGAAACCGTATGGCTGTTCCTTTCCACACCGCTTTTTATTGTAATTTTCTACGGAATATGCTATTGTATAGTTTGAAAGTCTGTGTGCCGTGCGGATCGCGGGAATGATTTTTCAAACACGTTCCAGGCCGACGGCATTGTTGGAGAAATGTAACGATTCAGAAAACACTGGACGGTTACACAGAAATATTAGAAAGAAGGTGAAGCTATGGTTGAATTAGACCAGTTCAAGAGCATTCTTGCAACATACACAGAACCATTAGTGGAAGTGAGGGATTCACTTTGACCTGGCTAACAAAGAAAAGCGGGTTGAAGAATTAGAGCGCGAAATGGAAGCGCCTGATTTCTGGGACAATGCAGAAGTATCCCAGAAGAAAATGAAAGAATTAAAGAGCATGAAGGACGACATGGAAACCTATCAGAATCTGGTAACCCAGAAAGAAGATATGGAGACCTTGATCGAGATGAGCTATGAGGAAAATGATCCGTCCATGATCGAAGAAATCCAGGAAATGCTGGATGAGTTCCAGGCACAGTTTGACAGTATCCGCGTGAAGACACTTCTTTCAGGAGAGTATGACGGTGAGAATGCCATTATCAAACTGAATGCAGGAGCTGGTGGAACAGAAGCCTGCGACTGGTGCAGTATGCTGTATCGTATGTACACACGCTGGGCTGAGCGCAAGGGCTTTTCAATTGAAGTTCTGGACTATCTGGATGGCGATGAAGCTGGTATCAAATCTGTTACGTTCCAGGTAAATGGAGAGAACGCATACGGACTTCTGAAGTCTGAGAAAGGTGTTCACCGTCTGGTACGTATTTCCCCGTTCAATGCGGCTGGAAAGCGCCAGACCTCTTTCGTATCCTGCGATGTAATGCCGGATATTGAGAAAGATCTGGACGTAGAGGTCAATGATGAGGACATCCGTATTGATACCTACCGAAGCAGTGGTGCCGGCGGACAGCATATCAACAAGACCTCATCCGCTATCCGTATCACTCATTTCCCAACAGGAATCGTGGTACAGTGTCAGAATGAGCGTTCTCAGCATATGAACAAAGATAAGGCTATGCAGATGCTGAAAGCGAAGTTGTATCTTCTGAAACAGCAGGAAGCAGAAGCCAAACTTTCCGGAATCCGAGGCGAAGTAACGGATATCGGCTGGGGCAACCAGATCCGTTCCTACGTTATGCAGCCATATACCATGGTCAAAGATCACCGTACCAATGAAGAAACCGGAAATGTAGATGCAGTTATGGATGGTGCCATTGATATCTTTATTAATGCATATCTGAAATGGATCGCACTTGCGAAGAGACCTGCAGAGCAGCAGTAAAAGCATGCTGCTGTTCACGAAGTAACGGTAACAGGGTAAGGCCAGTTTCCGGATTATGTCTGGATACAGTGGCTGTAATGGCAGAGATTTGCAGGGCGCAGTGAAAGTGGAAGGAAATGCAGGATGCCAAAGACAACAGATAAGAATAAATATTTTGTAGTAAAAGAGCGGGCTGTGCCGGAAGTGCTTCTGAATGTAGTTGCAGCGAAGAAGCTTCTGGAATCAAAGCGGGCAGTTACAGTTCAGGAAGCTGCAGACGCTGTGGGAATCAGCCGAAGCTCTTTCTATAAATATAAAGATGATATTTTTCCCTTCCACGAGGAAGCCAAGGGAAAGACCATCACATTTATTATACAGATGGATGATGAGCCGGGAATTTTATCCAATGTTCTTCGGGCTATTGCGGAAAATCATGGCAATATTCTGACTATACATCAGAGTATTCCCATCAGTGGTATTGCCACTCTTACCTTAAGTGTGCAGATCCTTCAGGGAGAAGGGGATGCTGAGGCAATGGTGGATGACATTGAACAGATGGAAGGAATCCATTATTTAAAAATTTTAGGCAGGGAGTAACGGACAGATGATAAATATTGCAGTGTTAGGATATGGCACAGTTGGAAGCGGTGTAGTAGAAGTCATCCGCACCAATCATGAATTGATTAACAAAAGAGCCGGGGAAGAGATTAAGATCAAATATGTACTGGATCTTCGTGAGTTCCCTAGAGATCCGGTAGAAGAGATTCTTGTTCATGACTTTGAGCAGATCGTAAACGATCCGGAAGTTAAAATTGTAGTAGAAGTAATGGGAGGAACCGGTGCTGCCTATACTTTTACAAAAAGAGCACTTGAAGCCGGCAAGAGTGTGTGTACCTCAAATAAAGCTCTGGTTGCCAAATACGGTCCTGAGCTTATGGAAATTGCAAAAGAGAAAAAGATCAACTTTCTTTTCGAGGCAAGCTGCGGCGGTGGAATCCCGATCATTCGTGCCATCAACGGTTCTCTTACTGCAGATGAGATCGATGAGGTCAGCGGGATTCTGAACGGAACTACCAACTATATGCTGGATAAGATGATCACAGAAGGCGCTGATTTCAATACTGTTCTGAAAGAGGCTCAGGAAAAAGGCTACGCAGAGGCTGATCCTACCGCTGATGTGGAAGGACAGGACGCATGCCGTAAGATTGCCATTCTTTCCTCTCTGGCATATGGAAAATTCCTGAATTTTGAAAATATTTATACAGAAGGAATTACAAAGATCACACCAGAGGATATGGAATATGCAAGAGAAATGGGCAGAAGCATCAAGCTTCTTGGCACAAGCAAGAAATTGGGAGACGATTCCTTCTACGCACTTGTAGCACCTTTCCTTGTAGGACAGGATAATCCTCTTTATGGCGTAAAAGGTGTGTTCAACAGTATTTTTGTACATGGAAATATGCTTGGCGATGCCATGTTCTATGGAAGCGGAGCCGGCAAGCTTCCTACTGCAAGTGCAGTTGTAGCAGACGTTGTGGAGGCTGCAAAGCATCTTCATGATACGATTCCGAATAACTGGAGCAATGAAGAGATGACCCTGATGGAGCCGGATTCTGTAGAAGGCCGTTTCTTTGTCCGTGTGAAGGATACTTCCCTGGATGAAGTGGATAAGGCTTTTGGTAAGGTTGAGGCTGTGATCGAGCCGGATTCCCTTCCGGAAGAATTTGGTTTTATTACCAGACTTATGACACAGGGCGAGTACAAAGAGCGTGTGAAAGCGCTTGGAGAGAATGTTCTGGGCATGATCCGCGTGAAAGACTGATAACATGAATCCGCAGTTATTCAGGTAATGGGCAGCTGCGCGAAACTGTCTGTATGCGCAGATAAAAATAAAACTGACAGCGTGAAAGGAAAAACTATGCTGATAGTTAAGAAATTCGGCGGTACTTCCGTTGGGGACAAACAGAGAATGTATAATGTTGCCAACCGTTGTATCGAAGAATATAAAAAAGAAAATGACGTGGTGGTGGTTTTGTCCGCCATGGGAAAATATACAGATGAGCTGATCCGTATGGCTCATGATATGGACGACAAGCCTCCGAAGCGTGAGATGGATATGCTCCTTACCATCGGTGAGCAGATGTCCGTATCCCTGATGGCAATGGTAATGCACAAGCTGGGCGTTCCGGCGGTTTCCCTGAATGCCTTTCAGGTGACCATGCATACCACAAGCAGCCATCAGAATGCAAGATTAAAAAGAATCGATACAGAGCGTATCCGCCGGGAACTGGATGCCCGCAGGATCGTAATTGTTACCGGATTCCAGGGCGTAGATAAATACGATGACTACACAACTCTGGGACGAGGCGGCTCTGATACCACTGCAGTGGCACTGGCAGCAGCACTTCATGCAGATGCCTGTGAGATCTATACAGATGTGGACGGCGTTTACACAGCCGACCCGCGTAAGGTTCCAAATGCCAGAAAGCTGAAAGAAATCACATACGATGAGATGCTGGATCTGGCAACGTCAGGAGCGGGTGTACTTCACAACCGTTCTGTGGAAATGGCGAAGAAATACGGAGTGCCCCTTGTGGTCCGCTCCAGCCTGAATAACAGTGAAGGAACGGTAGTGAAGGAGGTAGTTAGCGTGGAAAGAATGCTGATCAGCGGTGTTGCGCTGGATACAGATGCTGTAAGAATTGCGGTGTTGGGACTTCGTGATGTGCCAGGTGTTGCATTTAAGGTGTTTGATACCCTTGCAAAGAAAAATATTAACGTAGATGTTATTCTGCAGTCTATCGGACGTGCAGGAACAAAGGACATCTCTTTTACAGTAAATAAGGATGATCTGGATGAAGCAGTTGCTACTCTGGAGGAGCACCAGGAACGGCTTGGATTCAAGGAGCTTCACTCCGAACGCAATATTGCCAAGCTTTCCATCGTTGGTTCCGGTATGCTCAGCAATCCTGGCGTGGCTGCCAAGATGTTTGAGAGCCTTTACAATGAAGGCGTAAACATTAATATGATCTCCACATCTGAAATCCGTATTACCGTCCTTATCAACGAAAAAGACGGAATCCGGGCTATGAATGCAGTACACGATGCTTTCGGCCTTGCCGACTGATCAAATATACATTCTAAGGAGGAATTTCTGTATGAAAAGAAAAGTATTGGGAGTGCTTTTTACAGCAATGTGCCTGTGTGCGGTTCCGTCCGCGGCTTATGCAGAGGCACAGGAAGCCGAAACTACAGAGGCAGCAGGAGAGGCTGCTGATGAGCCTGAGGCTGGTGCAGAAACGGTTACAGAGCTGTCCGACAGCCTGTACGATTTTCAGGTGAAGATCGGGGATAAGGTTTACCAGTTCCCTATGTATTACCAGGATTTTGCAGCAGACTGGACACTTGGCAAGAACGAGGACCCGGAGATGGGCGTTGGAACCAATTCCTATGGTTCCATCAGTTTTTACAAAGGGGACGACCGCGTTTCCGTAGATGTGATCAATCTTGGAATCAACCAGCTGCCATTAAACCAGTGTCTGGTAGCAGGAATTGATATTGATGCAAGCTATGATTTTGATGTGGCGGCTACTCCTGTAGAACTGCCTGGCGGAATCGTAATGGGAAAATCCAATTTTGATGATATCAAAGCTGCTTATGGTGATCCAAGCGATACTTACGAGGGAGACCTGTATACCAAGTATTCCTACTCGAAAGATTATTACGAGGAAGTTCATTTCTATGTATATAAGGATGACAATACTCTGAAGCAGGTAGATATGCGTAACTTCGTAGAGCCAGAAGGATATGACAAAGGAAGTGTAAGCGAGGAAGTTCCAGAAATCGTATCTTCCTATACCGCTCCTACTGAGCTGGGAGATGATCTGCTGGCTCCACAGTTGGAATTCTGCGGAGATCTTTATTCCCTTCCGGCTCCGGTGTCTGCATTCCTTGAGAATGGCTGGGAGCTTCAAGATGTGGAAGATGGCGCTTATGTGGCTGGCCGGGATCTGGAATTTGTAGACATGATGAAGAATAACCAGAGTGTGCATTTCAGTGTTTACAATTTTACCCAGGATGCAACTGCCATCGAGAACTGTTTTGTACGGGAGCTTGAGGTAGGCAATTACGACAGTGATGCTCTTACCCTTACTCTTTCCGGTGGATTTACCCTGGGTGCGAAGAAGGCGGACCTGATCGCAGCTGCAGAGGAAAAAGGCTATGCGTGTGATGAGGACGGAGATTACCTGAATATTTATAAGACTGCAGATACCAAGATTGACAACCGGGCACAGTTCTGGTTTAACAAGGATGAGGATCCGGATACAGTGGCAAGTGTTGCGTACAGAAATGAAATTCTTCCAGAATAAGGGAGAACCCGATCTGGAGGTTTTGCAAAATTAGTAACAGGAGGGAAATATGAGCGACTATGTGATCAGCTGCTGTTCCACAGCAGACCTTACGAAAGAACATTTTGAGAAAAGAAATATTTCCTATATCTGCTTTCATTATGAACTAAATGGAAAAGAATATGCAGATGATCTGGGACAGTCTATGCCATTTGACCAATTTTATAAGGCCATGCAGGATGGTGCATCCACCAAGACTTCCCAGGTAAATGCAGATGAATTCGAAGAATATTTCGAAGGATTTCTGAAAGAGGGAAAAGATGTGCTCCATGTCTGCCTGTCTTCAGGAATTTCTGGCGTTATCAATTCAGCTAACGTTGCAAAAGCGGATCTGGAGGAAAAATATCCGGGGCGTAAGATCCTGGTGGTGGATTCTCTGGGAGCATCCTCCGGATATGGGCTTTTTATGGATAAACTTGCAGACCTTCGGGATGAGGGCAGACCCATTGAGGAGGTTCATGCCTGGGCGGAGGAACACAAGCTGAACCTGCATCACTGGTTTTTTTCCACAGATCTTACGTTTTATATCAGAGGAGGCCGTATTTCCAAGGCCAGCGGCTTTTTCGGCACGATGCTGAATATCTGCCCGCTGCTGAATATGGATGATCAGGGAAAACTGATCCCAAGATTTAAGATCCGTACCAAGAAAAAGGTGATCCGGGCTGTTGTAGACAAAATGGAAGAGTACGCCGAGGGCGGACTTGACTATAGTGGGAAATGTTATATTTCCCAGTCCGCATGTATAGAGGATGCCAGGGAAGTGGCAAGGCTGGTGGAAGAGCGTTTCCCGAAATTAAATGGGAAGGTTGAGATCAATAACATCGGAACTACCATCGGAAGCCATACAGGTCCTGGTACGGTAGCGCTGTTTTTCTGGGGAAACAAGAGAACGGCGTAATTAAAAAATTACAGATGTCAGATGGAAGAATGCTATATTGGGAACAACTGGCATGGCTTAATGGAGCAAAAAGTGAAAACAGCGAAATGGTGCTGCAATATATCTGGCCGGGATGCATCAGAATCCCGGCCTGCTGTTTCACTGCAAAGGAGAATGATGATTATGAAAAAAAGAAGTACGAAGGAAATCAAACTGCAGGCAAAAAAGGCATTGCAGGGACATGTTGGAACTGTGATCCTTGGGCTTCTGGCAGTGTATGGTCTGAATACTTTAGGAACAATCCTTTCTACCAATTTATTTTCTGGCACATCCGCGCTGGATCTGGTTCTCAGTGAAGTATTTATGCTGGTGGTGTCACTGATCGTGGGGATCATTTCCGCTGGTCTGGGGTATATGCTTTTGAATATTTCCAGGGGAAAGGAGTTTTCTCTGGGAGATCTGGGCTACTTTTTCAAAAACCAGCCAGACAGGGTGATCGTTGCAGGCTTTGTGCTGGCGCTGATCCAGCTGGTCACAGCAATCCCTTACTATTATGTGAGCTTTACCACAGATCCGGGACTGACTGTGGATTCCCAGATCCAGTGGCTTTCCATGACTCTGGGACTGCTGGCTGTAAGCACTTTGCTGAATTTTCTTATTTCCCTTCCATTTGCCATGACCTACTTTCTCATGGCGGATGACACAGAGCTTGGAGGAATCCAGGCACTGAAAGAGAGCGCAAGGCTGATGAAGGGAAATATCTGGAGATATGTGAAGCTGAATCTCAGCTTTATCCCGCTTTTGTTATTATCTGTGTTCACGTTCTATATTGCACTTTTCTGGATCATGCCTTATATGGAAATGTCCATGGTGGCATTTTATCGGGATCTGGATGGGGAACTGGACTACAGACTGCCAGGAGATGGAACTGCTGACGGCGGCTTTCATAACTGGACCAATGATTCTGGAAACGGATATGATACAGAAAATAATGACGGTTACAGAAATTAGAAATACAAGCAACAAGAGGAGATTGAAAAAATGGATATTTTACAGGCAATCACCCAGGAACTTGGGGTGCAGAAATGGCAGGTAGAAGCTGCTGTTAAATTGATCGATGAGGGAAACACCATTCCTTTTATTTCACGATATAGAAAAGAAGCTACCGGAACCTTAAATGACGAGCAGCTTCGTAACCTGAACGAGAGACTGACTTATCTCCGAAATCTGGAAGACAAGAAGAATCAGGTTCTTTCCAGCATTGAGGACCAGGGCAAGCTGACAGAAGAACTGAAGGCACAGATCCTGGCAGCACAGACGCTGGTAGTCGTAGAGGACCTTTACCGCCCGTACCGTCCGAAGAGACGTACCAGGGCAACCATTGCCAAGGAAAAAGGCCTGGAGCCGCTGGCAAATATCATTATGCTCCAGATGACAAACAAGTCTATTGAGGAAGAGGCAGAAGCCTTTGTGTCAGAGGAAAAAGAGGTGGCTTCTGTGGCAGATGCCATCGCTGGTGCGAAGGATATTATTGCAGAGCATATTTCCGACGAGGCAGATTACCGAATCCACATCCGTGACCTTACTGCAAAGAAAGGAACCATCAGTTCTGTGGCAAAGGATCCGGAGACACAGTCTGTTTACGAAATGTATTACGAATTTGAAGAGCCGGTGAAGAAGCTGGCTGGACATCGTGTGCTGGCGCTGAACCGTGGTGAGAAAGAGAAATTCCTCACTATCAAGGTAGCTGCACCAGAAGAAGATATTCTTCGTTACCTTGAGAAGCAGGTGATCACCCGAGACAATCCATTTACTACACCGATTCTGAAAGAAGTGACAGAGGACAGTTACAAGCGTCTGATCGCTCCTGCAATCGAGCGCGAGATCAGAAGTGACCTGACTGAGAAGGCAGAGGACGGAGCCATCAAAGTATTTGGCAAAAATCTGGAGCAGCTTCTCATGCAGCCTCCAATCGCCGGACAGACTGTCCTTGGATGGGATCCGGCCTTCCGTACAGGCTGTAAGCTGGCCGTTGTAGATCCTACTGGAAAAGTTCTGGATACCACAGTTGTTTATCCAACTGCTCCTACTAACGAGAAGAAGATTCGCGCTGCGAAGGATACAGTAGAAGCTATGATCAAGAAGTATGGCATTTCCCTGATTTCTGTTGGAAATGGTACTGCTTCCAGAGAGTCTGAGCAGGTTATTGTTGATATGCTGAAGGAGATTCCGGAAGCGAAGGTTCAGTATGTGATTACAAATGAGGCAGGTGCTTCTGTTTACTCTGCAAGCAAGCTTGCTACAGACGAATTCCCAAATTTTGATGTAGGACAGAGAAGTGCTACCTCCATTGCAAGACGTGTGCAGGATCCTCTGGCTGAGCTGGTTAAGATCGATCCGAAATCCATTGGTGTAGGGCAGTATCAGCATGATATGAACCAGAAGAAGCTTGGCGAGGCTCTGACAGGTGTGGTTGAGGATTCTGTAAATAAAGTAGGTGTGGATTTAAATACTGCTTCGGCTTCCCTTCTTGAGTATATTTCCGGTGTTTCCAAGGCTATTGCGAAGAACATTGTAATTTACCGTGAGGAGAATGGCCGTTTCACAAGCCGAAAAGATCTTCTGAAGGTTGCGAAGCTTGGTCCGAAAGCATTCGAGCAGTGTGCTGGTTTCATGCGTATTACAGGCGGCTCCAATCCTCTTGACGCGACAAGCGTTCACCCGGAGAGCTATGAGGCGGCTTCCAGGCTTCTTGAGAAACTGGGATATTCCGCTGAAGATATTGCAGGAGGCAAGCTTGCCGGACTTTCCAGACAGATCAGGGATTACAAGAAGACTGCAGATGAACTGGAAATTGGAGAGATTACTCTTAGGGATATTGTAAAAGAGCTGGAGAAACCGGCACGAGATCCGCGTGATGAGATGCCGAAGCCGATTCTCCGCACAGACGTACTGGATATTAAGGATCTGAAAGAGGGTATGATCCTGAAAGGAACTGTCCGCAACGTAATCGATTTCGGAGCTTTCGTTGATATCGGAGTTCATCAGGACGGACTTGTTCATATTTCCCAGATGAGTGAAAAATTTATCAAACATCCGTTGGAAGCTGTAAGCGTCGGAGATGTTGTGGAGGTTCGTGTTCTCGGTGTGGATGAGAAGAAGAACCGGATCAGCCTTTCTATGAAGGGATTAAATAAATAAAGAGAAGAGGGAAAACATTATTTCTCTTCTCTTGCCATTGCCTTGTAGAAAGCTTTTTTCAAACACGCTTTATAGCGTGTTTGGCAGGGAAATTAGAGAGTTGGATTAAAATGTTAGAAAATATTCTTGTTGTATATCTGGTTTTCGTTAATATTGCAGCATTCGGGATGTATGGCATCGATAAACAGAAAGCCATCCGGAAACAGTGGCGCATCCCGGAGGCTCAGCTTCTTGCGGTGGCTGTCATTGGCGGTTCCGCTGGGGCTCTTCTTGGAATGCAGTTTTTTCATCATAAAACCAGAAAGTGGAAATTCCGTCTGGGTGTGCCGTTAATTCTGGCAGCGCAGTTGATACTGTGGAGAGTCTTGCAGTAGACGGTGGATAATTTGCTTCCAAAATGAATTTCCGGTGGAAAACAGGCCAGATTGCCCTGTTTTAAATGGGTATTAGTTCCTGCCGCTTTTGCGATTTTGAGCGGAGTGGACGAAATTGTTTTTGGATAACAAGGGACAAAGTTGTTTGTGGGAAAGGACTGAAAAAAGGAGATGGGAATTTGGAAGGACAGGTTATAGAGAATGCAGTTCAGGAGACTGTCCAGGAAACAGTGGATAAAGTAAACTCCAACTGGGATCAGATCAAGGCTTACTTTAACGGTCATATTCCGGATTTGATCAGCTTCGGAATGAAAGTGGTTCTTTCTATTGTAGCGTTTTATGTGGGAACAAAGCTGATCAAGTGGCTGCTGAAGGTTGCGAAGCGTTCCATGGAAAAGGCCGGCATAGACATGGGGGTTGCCCAGTTCATCTGTTCTTTTGGGAAATTTTTGCTGTATCTGATTCTGATTTTTAATATAGCTACTAATTTCGGTGTGAAGGAATCTTCCGTAGCAGCTCTTCTGGGAACTGCCGGCGTTACCATCGGTCTTGCTTTGCAGGGCGGTCTGGAGAATCTGTCTGGCGGCGTTATGCTGCTTTTGTTTAAGCCTTTTCAGGTAGGAGATTATATTATACAGGATCAGGCTGATGGAACGGAGGGAACCGTATATAAGGTTGAGATGTTCTATACGACCCTGATCACCATTGACAATAAGCACGTAATCATTCCAAATGGAAAATTATCCAACAGCACCATTATCAATGTAACTGCGCAGAATTTGCGTAACCTGGAAATCAAAGTGGGAATTTCCTATGATTCCGATATTAAGAAAGCAAAAAAGCTTTTGCAGCACATTTTACAGGAAGATCCCGGAACCAAATCGGACAAAGACATGCTGGTCTTTGTAGACGAACTTGCTGACAGCGCCGTAGTCATGGGCCTTCGCGTCTGGGTGCCTACCGATAAATACTGGAAGATCAAATGGCGCCTCAATGAGAAAATCAAAGAATCTTTTGATGCCAACGGAATTTCCATTCCGTATCCACAGATGGATGTACATGTTGTGGAGACAAATAAAGACAAATGATAATAGATATATAATAGAAAATATGAAATAGATGTACAAATAGATTTCCTATTGAAATTATCTTATTTCTATTGTATAATCCACCATGAAAAGAAAATTTCTTCGGGGCAGGGTGATCGAAATCTTTGGAAATCGAAATTCCCTACCGGCGGTATAGTCCGCGACCCGCTTTGGCGGCTGATTTGGTGAAATTCCAAAACCGACAGTAAAGTCTGGATGAGAGAAGAACGCGCAGAATATTTAGATCGGTTGATTTTTTTGTACGTGCTCATTGCCCCGGAAGAGATTCCGGGGCTTTTTATGTGGTGATTTTAACGTTACTGTTTACTGGTAACATTTTAATCCCATACTTGCAGAAATTTTCTTTAAATATTATAATTTAAGGAGCAATGAGTATGAGCGAACAAGTAATCAAAAATGGAAACGTAATGGAGCGAAGCCGCACCAGAACCATTGCCCAGGTAGCAATGTTAGGTGCTGTGGCAGGTGTGTTGATGAATTTTGAGGTACCGCTGCCATTTCTGGCACCGTCCTTTTATCAGTTGGATTTCTCTGAGATTCCAGCACTGATCGGTTCTTTTGCAATGGGACCTGTAGCAGGTATACTGATTGAACTGGTGAAAATTCTGGTACATCTGGTAACCAAGGGAACTATGACAGCAGGCGTTGGTGATGTGGCAAACTTCCTCTTTGGCTGTTCTTATGTAGTTCCAGCCGGACTGATTTATCGTTATCAGCATAAGAAGACAAGAACACACGCAGTGGCAGGTATGGCAGCAGGTGTAATTCTTACCACAGTGCTTGCATGCTTTGTAAACGCATTTGTACTTCTTCCGGCATACGGCAAGGCATTTGGAATGCCGGTACAGGCATTTATTGAAATGGGTGCAGCAGTACACAGCGGTGTAACCAACCTTCTTACTTTTGCAATTATGATCCTTGTACCATTCAATTTATTCAAATACACATTAACCTCAGTGATCGTGTTCTTTATTTATAAAAGAATCCGTGTGATTCTTCGCGGTGACTGATTCTCTGTTCCTTGGTGAGATCTAGAGCCTGTTTGAAAAATCATTCCCGCAATCTGCACGCCCCACTTTGCGGTATATTTTGCCCGAATTCGGTTGCCGT
>PPYF01638677.1_pt1 | contig 24529 bp, 20 predicted proteins | sample 1559871 | NCBI WGS metagenome assembly PPYF01 (sample SAMN08240021, study PRJNA423297) | Human gut metagenome, whole genome shotgun sequencing project. | reverse complement strand
CATGACGGCTGAAAGCCAAGTCATTTCGGGCAGCGTCGTTCTCTGCGGCGCATCGAAAGACGAATAAACCAACCCGCCGTTCGGCCAAAACGTCAGCACAAGATCAAATGGGACAAAGCGTTCTGCTGGAGGACATTTGGCAGCATATTCGCTCATGCGCAGGCCCTCCCTAAGATGAACCCCCTATTCCTTACTTGTTTAGTCATGTATTACTTCCTCATCCGTTGACGTTGATCGCTCACAAGGGCAAAGTATGCAGTGTGCATTGAGCGCATAAACCAATGTCTGACCATCAAAGGAGAACCGAAATGAAGGAGCTGTGCAGTATGTGCTGTTGTAGTGACTCCTACCATCCGGTTCAAAGAATTTGATTCGGCTTCAGACAGACTGAACATACGCATCAACTTACAAAAGGACCGGCTGGCTCGCGGTCCTTTTTTGTTGCCTCTCAACTGAGACGCTTAAAAGTTCGCCCAAGCCGCCGTGCTGAGTTAATTGCTTGATTTGGCTTTTATGGGGAAAGTTCTTCCCCTCTATTACGAAGGAGCGCTGCTGACACTCCGTGTAGGTGCGATTGGAATACTCCTCGCACTTGCCGTCGGAATGGTCACAGCTGTCGCTCGTTATTGGCGGATTCCAATCCTCAATACGGCTGCGGTCATTTATACGGAATTCTCGAGAAACACCCCGCTTCTCGTACAGCTTTTCTTTCTGTATTTCGGCCTCCCCAAAGTCGGCATTCGGATTTCCGGTGAATGGTGCGCCATCATTGGGCTCGCATTCCTTGGCGGCAGCTATATGGCAGAGGCGCTGCGCGCGGGCCTTGAGTCCGTCTCAACGGTGCAGACAGAATCGGCACGCGTACTCGGCCTCACGCCGTTCCAGACGATGATGCTTGTCGTGCTGCCGCAGGCGTTTGCGGTATCGGTCCCGCCGTTGGTCGCCAATATCATCTTTCTCATTAAGGAAATTTCAGTTGTCAGCGCCATTGCGCTTCCGGATCTGATGTACGTCACGAAGGATCTTATCGGCAATTCCTACAAAACCGACGAATCACTCATTCTTCTCGTTTCGGCTTATGTAGTACTGCTGCTCCCGATTTCACTCTTAGGCTATTGGCTTGAAAAGAAGGTGCGTTATGCAGGATTCGGGAATTAATGTCTTCTTTCAGGGCATCAACTCACTCCTTCTGTTGAAAGGGCTGTGGACAACACTGCATATCAGTCTCTTATCTGCAGGTCTTTCCATTCCGCTTGGTATTCTTCTCGGCATCTTCATGACGCTAAAGAATCCCATTGCGCGAGTCGTCTCTCGGATTTACCTCGAAATCGTGCGAATCATGCCTCAGCTGGTTCTGCTCTTCGTGGTTTATTTCGGCTTCACTCGAGCCTTTGGATGGAATCTCTCTGCGTATTGGAGCGCGATTATTGTTTTTACCTTTTGGGGCACTGGCGAAATGGGAGATCTGGTTCGCGGTGCACTCATCAGCATCCCGAAGACGCAGTATGAAAGTGCCCAGGTACTCGGCCTCTCCAAACTCCAGACGATGCGCCTGGTGGTGCTCCCGCAGGCTGTTCGTCAATTGATTCCGCCCTCGATCAACCTCATTACCCGCATGATCAAGACGACGAGTCTTGTCGTGCTCATCGGCATTGTTGAAGTTTTGAAGACCGGTCAGCAGATCATTGATGCCAACCGCTTTGAGTATCCGACTGCAGCGCTTTGGGTGTACGGCGCCGTGTTTCTTCTTTACTTCCTTGCATGCTGGCCGGTATCCCTCGCCGCCAAGGCCCTCGAAAAGAAATGGAAAGCATAAAAATGGCCAATGACATTGTTTTGGAAACGCGCGGTCTCGTAAAGAAGTTCGGCGACGCTGTGATTCTCAACGGCATCGACTTCACGCTTCACGACAAAGAAGTCGCGGTGATTCTCGGGCCGTCGGGCTGCGGCAAATCCACGTTTCTGCGCTGCCTGATCGGTCTCGAGCCCATCCAAGGCGGCAGCATCTTGCTCAAAGGAAAACCGCTCGAATTCGGCAGCACGCTGCGCAGCGGCATCGGCATGGTTTTTCAAAGCTATGACCTTTTCCCGCACCTGACGGTGCTCGAAAACATCTTGCTCGCTCCCCTGCATGTCGCCAAGCGTTCCCGTGAAGACGCGCTCGCTCAGGCTGAAACCCTTTTGAAGCGCGTGAAGCTCTGGGACAAACGCGATTTTTATCCGCGGCAGCTTTCTGGCGGACAAAAACAACGTGCGGCCATTGTCCGCGCGCTCTCCATGAACCCGAGCGTGATGCTTTTTGACGAAGTAACCGCCTCTCTTGATCCGGAAATGGTCCGCGAGGTGCTCGACGTCATTGTGGAGCTGGCCGACAGCGGCCTCTCAATGGTGATCGTCACGCACGAAATGGAATTTGCGCGGGCCGTCGCCGACCGCATTGTCTTTCTCGAAAACGGCCATGTCGTTGAAGAGAATTCGCCGGAAGCGTTTTTTACGACGCCAAAGACGAAGCGCGCAGCGGAATTTCTCAAAACCTTTACCTACACACGTCATAAGCGATCGGACGAAACCCCGTCGCCCAAATGAATCCAACAACCTGACGATGCAGCTGAGACGAAGCTGCTGCATCAAAACATCCGAGGAAGGCATGGACCGCCGGCGCCCTGCACTTCTCTTGACCTCATAAAGTGCCGGCGTATTTCTGGAGGAAATTCCATGTCCATCATCCAAAACTTCACGAAGAAGATTGCCGCCGTCGCGGTTGCTGCAGCGGCGCTCTCAGCCGTCACAGCTGCCGTCGAAGCCCGTCCGCTTGACGTGATCAAGCAGAGCGGAGAAGTCGTCATCGGCGTCTTTTCCGACAAGGCTCCGTTCGGCTACGTTGACTCCCAGGGAAAATACGCGGGCTATGACGTCTACTTCGGCGACCGCCTCGCCAAGGACCTCGGCGTCAAAGTGAAGTACATCTCTGTCGATCCGGCAAGCCGTGTTGAATTCCTGGTCACTGACAAAGTGGACATTATTCTTGCCAACTTCACGGTAACGAAAGACCGCGCGGAAAAAGTTGACTTTGCACTGCCTTACATGAAGGTTGCGCTTGGCGTCGTTTCGCCTGAGTCCGCCGTTATTACCGACGTGAAGCAGCTCGACGGCAAGACGCTCATCATTGCTAAAGGCACGACCGCAGAACCCTACTTTGAAAAGAATCATCCGAAGGTAAAGCTGCAGAAGTACGACCAGTACACCGACGCCTACAATGCACTGCTTGACGGCCGCGGCGACGCTTTCTCCACCGACAACACTGAAGTCCTCGCCTGGGCCTTGGTACATAAGGGCTTCAAGGTCGGCATTCCTTCCTTGGGTGATCTTGACACCATCGCTCCGGCCGTCCAGAAAGGCAATAAGGATCTTCTCAATTGGATCAATCAGGAAATCGTCAATCTTGGGAAGGAAAACTTCTTCCACCAGGACTATGCAGCCACGCTCGCCCCGGTCTACGGCAAAACGTCCAATCCTGATGATCTCGTGGTTGAAGGCGGCAAGCTCTAATTTAGCCAGTGCTTAATGAAAACACTTCAGCTGTTCTCTTAATGAAATCGGCAGATTAACCGTGAAGTTAACCTGCCGATTTTCATGAGAGGCCTGAGCGTGCGCTCACAAAATGCCGTTCATTAAATTTCGAACGTCCCTTTAACGACAACCTCCCCGTCACGCATCATCACGCGTCCGCGGGCGACCACATGAGTGAGGTTGAAATCTTCGGTGAAAAGACAGGCATTGGCACAGGCGCCAACCTCGACGCGTCCCTGATCCTTGAGACCGAGCGCGTCGCCCACATTCTTCGTTGTGAAGAGCAGCGCCTGTTCGATCGGCATTTTGCAGTCGCTGATCAAGCGAATCGTCTCTGTGAGGTTGCCGTCAACGCCGCCCACGCCGAGTCCGACCATTTCGCCTTTTTCATTGAAACGCGGAACAGAGCCGTGGCCGTCGGTCGAAAGCGTTATGTGCGTCGGATCAACACCCATGCCGACCGCTTCGATAACGGCCTGAGCGGGATGATCAAAGCAGCAGGATGCGCCGGTTGTAATGTCGATCCAGCCGCCCTTTTTGCCGAACTCAACAGCAGAATCAAAAACGTGACGGATACGACCGCAATGGGTTGGGCGAATATGTTTGATCGGGAACCCTTTGGCCAGGATCTCGTCATACATCTCGAAGGCACCCGGAATATTGCCCGTGTGAATATGCAGGAATCCGGTCTTGCCGGCAATCATTGCGCCGACACGAACTTCAGCGAGCACAGCAAGAACCTGCTGCATCGTCGGGAATGATGAGCGGTGGTCGCCGAGCGCAATTTTCACGCCGATGACTTCGGGCACAAAGAACAGGTCATTGGCAATAGAGTCCGTGAGCGTCGTTGCCGGGTACTTGTAGTTGGAGGTATACATCCAAGCCGATACGCCTTCGGTCTGCAGCGCCCGAACCTTCGCCAGAAGATTCGGAATGGAGCGCGTCGTATAGTCCGTACCCGAAACGCCCACGACGGACGTTGTGCCGCAGCGGATCAATTCCGAAAGCACGAGTTCCGGCGTACGTGTTGACGGTCCGCCCTCGCCGCCGCCGCCCGTGACGTGAATGTGCTGATCAAAAAAGCCCGGCGTGAGAATCTTGCCGCCGGCATCCAGGATCTCCAGATCCGGCAGCTGAGGGGCGAGATTTTGTCCGACGGCAGCGATGCGGTCATTGACCATCAGAACATCGTTTTTGCCGAGATCCTGCGGCGCGAAGACGCGTGCATTTTTAATAAGGAGTGCTGTCATTATTTCTTCTCCAAAGCGGGGTCAGGAAATTAGAGGAAGATTGCCGAAGCTGCGACATTCATGATGAGCGCGAGGATCATCACCGGCGCTGTGCGGCGGACAAGTTCAAAGGGAGAAAGACCGGCAATGCCGGAAACCGCGATGATGACGCCGGCAATCGGGCACATCGTACGGGCGATGCCGGCGGAGAGCTGCACCGGGACGGCGAGAATCGCGGCGTTGATGCCTACGCTCGCAGCAGCCTCAGGCAGAAGCGGCGAGAACGCGAAAAAGGCCGCATTGCCCGAGCCGGTCACCACGGTAGCAACGACCATGATCGTCAGCATGATGAGCAGCATCACCCACACGCCGGCGGACTCCATGGAGGCCGCCATGGAAATCAGCGTGCTGATGCCGCCGAGTTTATTCATGCCGAGCGCAAAGAGTTCCGCGCAGCAAATGAGACCGACGGTCGAAGTGAAAACTTTGCCCATGCCTTCAAAGACGGCCTGGGTGTTTTTCGTGGACTCACGGAAAGAGCGGCGAGTAATGAAGTCAACCACAAAAGCGATGATGATCGAGACGATCAGACCCGTCTGCAGCGAGAGCTTGATGCCGTCATAAACCATCGGCGAAAAGACGATCAGCAAAACGAGCGGCAGCACCGGCAAAAGTGCATAGTGCACGGGACCAGCACCCTCAAAAGCCTTTTTAAGACGTTCATCGGTCGATTCGGCCGGCGCTTCAGCAGCCTCGGCTTCTCCGGCATGCTGAGCCTTGCGGTCAAACCAGCGCTGGATGAAAAAGTGACCGACGGCAACCGTGGCAATCACGCAAAGCGCTACCGGAATCTGGCTCTGTACGAAATAGGTGACCACGTCCGTCCCGAGCAGGTCGGCAGCTCGCATTGCATTCGAGGATGAAGGTCCGAGATCCAGACAGCAGGTTGAGCCGATCACTGCCGCAGCAGAGGCTCGCGAAACGCCGAGCGCGATGAGGAGCGGATAAATGGAAGCCATCAGCAGCAGGCCCAGACCCACTGCGGAATTGATAAAGAGCGCCATGAACTGACCGACCACATAGGTGACGGCCAGGAGCACATAAGGCGAGCGGATGGCGCTCAGCGGCTTCACACAAAGCTTAACGAGCGCTTTGGAAGCGCCAATGCGGTCCATATAAACCGAGAAGCCTGCAATCAGCATGATGTTAAGGCCAAGGCCCGGCAGGCGTCCCTTCATCAGGTTTGTGAAGGCTTCAGCCAGATCAAACCCAAAGAAGTGCGTCGACTTAGCGTCGGCCACCGGCATGGTTCCGTTCAGGGCTGCGCAGATCAGCATCACGAAACCAGCAAGCAGCAGGATAATCGGCGGGTAATAATTCTTGAGGACGCAGTACGCAACCCCTGCGATCACAAGAAGGGTTATGAGGATTCCGAGCATAGCGGTAGGTCTCCAGTGGTGGTGGCGGTTTGCTTTTTTTGTTATCTGCAGATCAGCTGCACGGTCGATCTGCAGATATTGGCTTTCGGGCCCGGCTTCATTAGTGGTCTGATTTAATCCCTGCGCCGCAGAGCGTAATCAGCACGTCAGTGCTCGGTCCGTAAAGTTCGCAGTAATGATCCCAAGCGGCAAAGTTGGCGGCGGTCGTGTGCTCGATATAGAGCCCGGCCCGTGCAATCTTGGCGCGGGCGGCAAGAATCTTGTCCTCGGGAGCTGCCACAACGGTAATGTCGTGCTTTTTCATCATTTCAAGCAGCTCGCTGCCGCGAAGCGGCTTGCCGATCGCGATGCCTTCGGCAATCGTCGGCTTCACGTCTATGGAGACCGGTGCGTCCAGTCCCAATTCGCGTGCTTTAAGGAGCGGATCGCAGTATTCGCTCTGAAGCGCCACAATCTTCGGGAAATGGTCAATCGCACCGGATTCCAGAAGATGTTCGAGCGCTTTCACCGCACCGATAAAGAGCGTGCCGTTGCCGACGGGCAGAACAACATGTTCCGGGATACGGCCGAGCTCTTCATACACCTCATAGATATAGGCTTTCATGCCTTCATAAAAGAAGGGATTCACCACGTGGTTGGCGTAGTAGATGCCCTCTTCACGCACTCGAGCGCGGCAAACATCGGCACAATGATCACGCGACCCCGGAATGACATGCACTTTGGCGCCGTGCGCCTCAATCATGGTGATCTTCTTGGGGCTCGTTCCTTCCGGAACATAGATTTCGCACTGAATGCCAGCCCTCGCGCAGTAGGCTGCTACGGCGTTGCCGGCATTGCCGCTCGAGTCTTGCACACAAGACTTCACCCCGATCGCCTTCATATGAGCAACCAGCGTAGCCGCGCCGCGATCCTTAAAGGAGAGCGTCGGCATGGCGTAGTCGACCTTGACGAAAAGACCCGGTTCGAGTTCCACCAAGGGCGTCATGCCTTCACCCAGTGAGACGCTCTGCCAAGCATCACCGTCAACGGCCATAAAGTCGCGGTAGCGGAAAATACTCCAGCACTTCTGATCAATCTTGGCGTCATCCCACTTCGGGCTCTTGAAATCGAGTTCGAAGAGCCCGCCGCAACCGCAGACGGGCGCAAGCGTATCGGCAGGTGTTTTTTTGCCGCAGGCGGTGCAGACATAGCTGAACATAGTTGTTCTTCCCCTTTGAATCAGTTGGAATCAGTCATGGGCTTCGAGTTCGGCAATGCATTCGATTTCAACGAGGCAGCCGAAGTGAAGCGGAGTAGTCGAAACGACAACCCGGCCGGGTTTGTGTTCGCCAAAAAACTTGGCGTATACAGCATTGATGGGCCCCCAGTATTCGTTGGACGGGGTATAGATGCGGCAGAAAACCACTTGACTGCGCTCGACACCCGCGGCTTTAAGCACTCGGTCGAGATTTTGGAGGGCCTGCGCAGCATGCGCCTGAATGTCGCCCGTGCAGACCTCGCGCGTATCCGGGTCCATAGAGAGCAGCCCGGAAACGTAAAGCATGCCGTTTGAGACCACTGCTGTGCTGTAATGGCCGGGGTTCTTCCCCTTAAATCCGGGATCGATGAATTTCATATTGTTTGCTCCCAGCCGTTTCCGGCGGTGAAGGATGTTTTATGGTTTTGGCGTGTTCTTCACTTTTTCTGTCGTCCTGAGCCGGAAGAGCCGGCTGATTCCGATTCGCGCCTGAGAAGATCCAAATCGCTGTAGAGCGTCACCTTTGAGACCCCCAAACGCTCTGCGGCATAGTCGAGCGCGCCCTTCACAAGAAACACGCCGCGCGTATCCATGAAGCGAACGAGCGGAAGCCGTTCTTCGCGGGTCAGAACGGCCGACGACGACCTTCCGGCCCGAACACGTTCCGTCATGCGGTCGATCATGGCGTAAACTGTTTTGAGTACGCTGCCTTCCGGTTCGATATCTGCATCTTTTTGAAGATCTTTGGCCTCTGTGTCTCTCGAGACTGCAGACGCCAATTGCGCCGCAGCGTGTTCGGACGCGAGAGCGTCTGCAGATGCCGATGCCTCCGGAAGGATGGAAGCCTCTGCGGGCGGCAGAAGCGCTAAAAGCGCCTGAAGCTGCCCCGCGGCAGCAGACACATTGGTGACATCCTGATTGATGCAGAGAACGCCGACCACCTCGCCCGCATCGTCCCGAATCAGGAGCGACAGTGCACGAATCAGACGTCCGCGGCTTCTGAGCCAATAAACCGGCAGGAGATTCGGGCTCTCGGAACTGAGCGCGCCGTCATCGGTTCTGGACATTCGCAAGAGGCTGGGCACTAAGTGACGCAGTCCCTGACCGACGGCACGCCCCGTCACTTCACCGTTTTCCACGCGCACGACGGAGTGCACGGGATCCGAAAGATCATGAAGCACGACTTCACAGTTCGGCCCGCTGAAAGCCGCAAGGAGTTTCATCACATCTTCATAGGGACGAAGGGCCGCAGGAAGCGGCGGCTGAAGGGCTCGATTCGTGCTCATAAATTGAGAAATGGCTGTCCAGCGTCTTAGGCATACAGCAGGAAAACTCGGATACAGGCATCTTAACATAGATTTTTTATATGCAATATGCTTTGAAAGTTATAGAAATACCCCCATAATGATTAGAAAAATCGCCTGTCAGACCGTTTGCCTCGCCAATGGTATAGAATTTTTTATATACCCTTTTCTCCGCAAGCCCCAAAGGAAAACGCAATGTCTGTTGATTCCCGTTTTGCCGCTCCGGCACTCGCCAGTCTCAAGGATTGTGCGCTCGATGATCCGCGCCTTCCGACGCCGCTCTTTGTGATCGACAGCCAGAAGCTCGAGAAGAACCTTCGACGCGCGAAGGACCGAGCGGCAAAGCTCGGCGTGGCCTTCCGCCCTCATCTGAAGACGCATAAATCGATCGGCATTGCGCTGCGCCAAATGACGACGCCGCAAGGTCCGGCCACGGTATCCACGCTCGCCGAAGCCCGTTATTTCGGCGCGAGAGGCGTGACCGACCTCATCTATGCTGTTGGCATTGCGCCGCAAAAGCTCGCCGAGGTCAGCCGTCTGCGCAGTCTCGGCGCCGACATTAAGATCATTCTCGACAGCGCAGAAGCCGCGCGCGCCGTTTCGGCATTCTGCCGCAGGGAAAAAACGACGATTCCCGTGCTCTTGGAAATTGATGTCGACGGTCACCGCTCCGGTATTCGTCCTGACGGTGCAGAGCTTTTGCCGGCTGCGGCGGCGCTCGCTGACGGAGCAGAACTCGTGGGCGTCCTCACCCATGCCGGAGACAGCTACGAATGCAAGTCGACTGCGGAAATTGAAGCTGCCGCGGAAGCCGAACGCGCCGGGATCGTTCTCGCTGCAGAAAGACTGCGCGCCGCCGGCCATACCGTCAAAATTGTCTCCGCGGGTTCCACTCCGACCCTGATGTTTGCCAAAGACGAAACGGGCGTCACGGAAATGCGTGCCGGCGTATGTGCACTATTTGACCTCTTCATGTCCAATGTCGGCGCATGCACCGTTGAGGAAATCGCCGGATCCGTCCTGGCTACCGTCATCGGCCGTCAGGTCGATAAGCGCCGCGTCATTTTGGACTGCGGCTTCCTCGCGCTTTCCCGCGACCGCGGCACGGCTCGTCAGGCACACGATTACGGCTACGGCTTAGTGTGCGGCATTGACGGGAAGCCCCTCGCCGACGGCACGATCGTCCTGACGGGCACCAATCAGGAACACGGCATTCTCACCCTTCCGGAGAATTCCCCCCTCACGCAGGAGGACTTCCCGATCGGCAGACGTCTTCGCATTCTGCCCAACCACGCCTGCCCCACAGCCGCCCCCTATGCTTCGCTCGTACTGATCGAGAACGGCCGTGTCGCGGAAGTTTTGGACCATGTCCGGGGATGGGACTAACGAGTGCTGCCTTCCCATTGAAGCAATTTCTGCGCGCATTGACAAATCTGGCCTTGCACATGGTCTGCTCTTCAATATGCGCTGCGAATCGGACGAGACGCCTAAGCCCGACAGAATCTTCAACTGGCCGGGCTTTGAACATATTCGACAATGGCATGAAGCAAAGTTTCCATGGATGGCTCAACCGCCGGGCAAAAGGAAAATGCTGCGCGACAACACCTCCACTCATCGATAGGCCAAACGCTTGATCGGCGAAGCAGTCGCTTTGCGCTTCACGCGAAAGCCCGGTTCCTCTCCGAAAAGAAGAAACCGGGCTTCTAAAGCTCTGCGGAACTTCAGGTGCCTGCGCACCCGAAATCCCGATTTTTAAGGTTTAGGCCTTGGCAGCCGTCTGACCTGCTACGCGGCCATAGACCAAGCAGTCCAGAATAGCAACCGAGCCCAGACGCACTGCGCCGTGCACGCCGCCCGTCGCTTCACCGGCGGCATAAAGCCCCGGAATCGGCTTATACGTGCGGACATCGAGCACGCGGCATTCCTTGTCGGTGACAAGGCCGCCCATGCAGTGGTGAACCTTCGGCTGCAGTTCGCAGACGTACCAGGGGCCGTCAACCAACGGTACCTGATCGTTATTGATGTAGCGGTTCCAGACCGGATCCGCCTTGGCCTTCACGACCTCATTGAACTTCTCGACCTGAGCCTTCAGCGCATCGGGCTTGATGCCGGCAGCCTTGGCGAGAGCTTCGAGCGTGTCGTACTTCTCAACGATCTTACGTTCAAGCATGCGGTCGAGCAGACCCGGACGCTGTTTCTTCAGCGGCCCGACATTGGGTTCATTGCAGATAGCGAAGCACTTGCGGCCGTTGGCTTGTTCAACCATGATCGCATCGGCGCGAACCTTGCGGTTGGCGAGCTCATTGACGAAGCGTGCGCCGTCTGAATTCACCCAAAGACCGTATTCCGCGGCAGCCGTTTGATTGAACATCCAGCCAATGCCCATGCCCTTTTCACGCGGGCAGCCCCACGGGCCGCACTGAATCCAGTCGTTTTGAACCTGAAGAGCGCCGATGGCTGAGGTTTCACGCCAGAGCTCAGACGTTGAGCCCGGCTGGTTCGTCGTATCAAGCGTTTCGTTAAGCTTCGGATCCTGATACATACGGTACGTAACGTCGGCCGAGAAGCCGCCGTAGCAAAGCACAACGCCCTTCTTGGCACGAATGAACTTGGTCTTGCCGGAGTCTTCACGCGGGAAGCGATAGCCTTCACGCACCTCAAGACCCTCAACACGGCCGTCTTCACCGCGGATGATGCGTTCAACAAACACGCGGTTGCGAAGCGGAATGCCGAGTTCCTTGCACTTGTCGATTTCCTTGGAGACGATGCCCGAACCCGAACCGTTCTTCGTGGTGACATAACGCGGAACGCTGTGGCCGCCTTCCTGACCGATGGCATCGGGCAGATATTCCACGCCGAGATAATTGACCGTCCATTCATAGTTCGACAAGGCGCGCTCCGCCATGAAGCGAACCTTATCGACATAGTTCATGTAGTTGCCGGCCGCCAGAATATCTTTTTCGAGCAGGTCGACGGAGTCCTTGATGCCGTGAAGCTTTTGCTGCGGACAGCCCGTAGCCGTCAAAATGCCGCCGTTAATGGCGGAGTTGCCGCCGAAGACGGCCATTTTTTCGAGAACGATAACGTTAGCGCCAGCGTTCTTGGCTTCAATCGCAGCGGCCAGGCCCGCAAAGCCTGAACCGACGACGATGATGTCTACCGTTTCATCCCATTTCGCCACGGGTTTGGACGCAAAAGCGGACGCTGCGCCGGCGAACGCAGCCGTACCGACGATTGAGCTCTCAATCAGGCGGCGACGAGAAATATTGGCAGTCATAACTCTCTCCTTTTTTATTGATGTCCTCCGGCATTCCGTTTGAAAACGGTTGGTCTTCATGCCGAAAACATCAAACGCTTTGTCCGAAGCACGAGCGCACTTCGAATCCCGCAGACAGGTTTTTAATTCCCGCCTGCTGATGCCAAAGGTTATATCCCTGGCTGTTTAAGATTTACATAAGAATTAACCCGATAGATACGTCACGAATACGGCGCACCCAGCCAATATCATTGATGAATCCGCTCCTGTTATAGGTTCTCAGTGTTGCAAATTGCTACTTTTTCACATCGGCAAGATTTCGTCATACAACCGTTCGGCGATAGATGCGGCTTCCTGCACTGACTGCCGCGAGCTTTTCGAGCTGCAGCCAACCCGAATCTATTTTTTGACCAATGGACTGTCTTTGAGCGGTATGGCTGGGCAGCTGCCAAATCAAATCACAAGCCGCCTGATCGGCTGCCACGGGATCCAACGATCCAACAATCCCTAGGTTTCCGGTTTTCGGCGCTGCGCCGCCAAAGGGTTCGGCATGAATGTTGGAGAGAATCAAGATGGCTATCATCTTGCGGCCCATACGCGCCTTTATCCCTTTAGCGGCATCCGCAAGGTTCGTGAAGAATGCTTCCGTTCGCTGGTAGCCCGGCTCATGCACGGCCGCCTTGCTGTCGGGCGAGGCCAAACCGATGCCGATGTTTTTCACTGCACCGGTATAGCCCGCAAAGCTGGGAATCTTGAAATTGGTGAGAACAACGATGCCGCCATAGTCTTCGAGCATCGCACGGCACACTTCAATCTCCTTCAAATTTGCGCCGCCAGGAATGGGAAGCTTCACATAATCCTCGGGACGCTCCGCTCTGTCGAGCACGTCCACCGGCGCAAAGTCGACGCCCTGGCTGCGTATTTCGGCAATATGCGTGGCCGTATGCCGGCGGCTGCCGCCAAAATCGCTCGCCCAATTGGTCTCTATAAAACGGCTTCCTGGAATATGGGCCTGAAGCGCTCGAAAGAGCGGGAGATTCACGGCCGCTTCGCCGCCGTGAATCTTGATGCCGACGCGGCCGGACAAATCACCCGAAAGCTTCTCATAAATACGAATCAGCGCATCGGCCGAAACTTCGGGCGAGAAAAATACTTCTGGGGGTTCCGCCGCGGCCCGTACGGAGCCGGTCGCAGAGAAAGCCATCCCGACCGCCAGCCCAAGTTCAATCGTGCGCCGGCGTGAAAGCGAAAGTCTCAAGCCGTTCATCACATCACAGGCCGCTGTGATCTTCTCTTTATGCCCTGCACCCATTTCAGCTTCTCCCGCAGCAAAAAAAACATTCCATCCGTTTTTTCGTCAAAGGCCGCTGCGCTTAAGCCAAGCGGCCAAATCATCTCGGCTCGAGGCTGCACGGCTTTCCGTCGTGTGGAAGCCTTCGGCAATCTGAGCATTCGGACAAAAAGTGCGCACATCGGCCCATGCACCGGAGGGCGACGAACTTGCCGAAACACAGAACGGCAGCACACGTTTGCCCGCAAGCGGATGGTCCATGAGGAACGTACGCATCGGAATGGACAAGCCTCCCCACCAATAGGGGCTGCCAATCACAACGGCGTCATAGCCCGAAAGATCGGGAATCGCGGCGGCAATTTCTCGTCTGGCATTGTTTGCGCGTTCGCTGCGGGCGATGCCCGTCATGGCCGAATAATCATCCGCATAAGGGTCCTTGAGCGTGAGCTCGAGGAGATCTGCACCGGTTGCTGCGGCAGCAGCCTCGGCGAGCCCTTTGGTTGTGCCGGTCCTTGAAAAATAAATAATGATCGCTTTCGCACGGGTATTGGAACCTGAGGCAGCCAGGCTTCCCCGAACCAACCCGGCACTGGCCAATGCACCGGCAGCGAGCTGCATCACGTGACGGCGTGATAATTGCTGAGCATTCATGATGATGTCTCCCAAAAGAGGTTTGTTATCCAAGCGATTCAATGCGGTATCGCCTCACGCCCATGGCAAGCCTTTCCATGGCATCGAGCTGCGTAAGGCCGCTTCGTGAAGCGATGCGCTCCTCGAGCGGGCGGCGTTCTGCCGGCGGAAGCGTTCCAACCCAATCAATGGAGGCCTGATCGACGGCCAGAATGTCAGTCGAAGCCAGAATGCCGAGATCGCGGGCTTCGGGCTCGGCAGCCGATGTGCCTGTACAGTCGCAGTCCACCGACATGCGGCGCAACACGTTGATATAGGCAATGCGGCCCTGAAAGTGATCCGTCACCGCCTTCCCGGCATCAGCCATGCGTTCGAGAAATGCCGGGCCGAGTTCCCAGCCCTGATGAATCTCAGCCTTTCCCTCGCGTCCGGAAGCACAGCCGATGGCAACGTTTTTGAGCGATCCGCCGAAGCCCGCCATGCCATGCCCTTTGAAATGGGTGAGCACCAGCATCGAGTCATAGCGATCCAAATGAGATCCCACCGTCACGGACTTGAGCCGACTGCCGCCTGCAATCGGCCATGGCGTTGCGCCGTCTTCATCCAAGATGTCAACGGGCGCGAAGGTCCAGCCGTTCGTAACGAGCGTTTCACGATGTCGGGACGCTGCAGCCCGCGGCCCGCCGTAAAGCGTATTCGTTTCAACGATCACGGCGTCCGGCAGTTCATTTATGAGAGCTTTCACCCATTCGCGCGGCAAAATGTTGGGACCGTGCGGTTCGCCCGTATGAAGCTTCACCGCGATGCGGCCTTTAAGCGTGCTCTGCACGGATCGCAGAGCAGCAACTAACCCTTCAGCCGTCAATGATGTCGTTTGATATACAACTGCTTCTCGGCCGGCCGAAGCGATCGATAAAGATTCCGCGCTCACCTGCGAGAGCGCTGCAGCCGCAGCTGTTCCGGCGATTAAACGCCGACGCGAAATTCCGCAAAGGCTCATCGCGGCCTCCTTGCAAATCAGAGTTTTTTCTTGTCAGCGAATAATTGAATAAACATTGCTTAATTAAAATGCCAACTTATTTCAATAATTCGCTGCGCACCATCGGCCGCCTGCAGTGCTGCTGCGCTTTAGGAGAGAGGTCCGTTAAAAGAACAGACCGCAGATTGGTTCGTGCGAATACATTCTCTGTTTCAAGAGCAGTGATGTCCAATGCTTAATAGCAATGCCTTTTTATGCGTTTTTTGGATGGAGAAAGCCCCCTCGCACTTTGATGCCGGCCGGCCACTTATCCGCGGCGAATAGGGCTCAGCCGACACATCGATTCAAACGTGCAGGACGTATGCCAGATTGGGTGCCTCACCCGAGCTCATCGGAGCGGTGCGCGGGCTCCGCAGCATCTGCCGGACTCACCAACGTTACAGTGAAGGCGTTGCCATCGGGACCCGAAGCAAGATTCACCTGCCAACCCATGCGCATACAGATGCGCCAAACGATGGACAGTCCCAGACCAAAGCCCGTCTGTTCGGTATCCGCACTCGTCTTTCCCCGGACAAAAGGTTCGAAAAACCGCTTCTGCTCCTCTGGAGGAATTGGGTCGCCATGATCGGCAACGACGATGCCCGTACTCGTCTCAGTCACTTCGATCTCTCCTTCATGCGAGTAGGCGAGCGCATTCTTGACGAGGTTCGACACCACAGTGCTCAGGAGAAGCGGCGAAAAGCTCCCCGGACAGCCTTTGCGGCCTCCGGGATCCATAAGCGGCCGACAGCCTGAAGCACGTCGCTCACTCGGTCGCTGCCCGCGTTTTCAGAAAGCCGAGCAAAAGCGAGAAACCCTTCTACCAGCTCATGCATCATTTTGGACGACCTTTCGATCTTATCCACCTGACGCTGCTGGGCGGCAGTGAGTTCAGTGAGCTTGAGGAGCTCCACGCTCGTCTCGATCACGGTCAAGGGCGTGCGCAGTTCGTGACTCACGTCGCCCGTGAAAGCTTTTTCTCGCTTCAATGCTTTAAACAGACGATGCATTGAGGCCGAAAGCTCTGCAGCAAGATTCCCCACTTCGTCGCGGGTGATGAGCTCTTTGGGAAGCGGCTTCCAAGTATTTTGCGACGATGCCGCACGAACGGCAGCAGCGAGTTTTTCCACCGGCCGCATCACCTGCACCGCCAGACGTCTGCCGGCCGCAGCCCCGACTAAGAACACCACGAGGAGCACAGCAAGCATCAGGATAAAGAGCTCCTGCTCCTTTTCTTCGAACCCTTCCTGATCACGCACGATCATCAGGCTCCCGCCCTGCCATGCGCGCCGCCAGACAAATACAGCCGGCGCTTCCGTAATTTCAGTAAACCCGAACGGGCAGTCCTGAAACTGAGCCGGCACCGGTTTCAATCCCGGCGCGTCGCCATACACATCAGCGTGCGGAAGCCCTATTGCGGTATCGCCTCGTTCGATCTGCGAAACCACATAATCCATGTCATCCTCAAGAAAGCTCGAAATCAGCTCTTCTTCGGTGTAGCCGATGACGCCGACCATCGCTGCGGAGTAAAGCGCAGCCAAACCGGTGAGGAGCACCGTAAGCGCGAGCATGATGCGCTGTGAAAGACCTCTCGGCGGCTTCCGATGGAGGTCACGCCGCGGCTGCTCACGCGCCTGAGGCGACGCTTGGGATAAGCCCCCCTGCGCTTCATAGGAACTCCCTGACTGAGCGGCTGATGAGGGCGAAATCCTCTCCTCCTGCGCAGCGCTCAGCTGCAGGTTTTCACGGCTCCTGCCGCTCAAATTCGTCATTTTGGGTCTCGCCGTGCTTTGCGGCCGAACATAATTAGTTGATATGAAATGCTCTGGCGCTCACTCAATTCCAGCGAGCGGCATGAGGGTTGTCACTTCACCCTCTCGGGCGGACAGACAGACCAGCCGGCACCGGGGTGCGTTTTCAGCATCGGAACGCTGAAAGGTTTGTCGAGCGCCTGCCGAAGAAGGTAGAGATTGCTTCTGAGACTATCAGACATCGGCGCACCGTCAGACCAAACTTTGCTTTCCAATTCCTCTCGGCTCACCACGCGGGGACTCGCCCGCATCAGCACCGTGAGAATGCGGAAACACGTTGGGTTGAGGCGAAGCGATTTGCCCTCGCGCTCAACGGAGAGCGCATCCGGGTCGAGCACCAGGGGCCCCACCTGCAGTTCCTTTGAACCGCCCTCAGTTTCGCCGCTTCGTCCCGCACGCCGCAAAAGAGCTTCCACGCGGGCATTAAGCTCAAGCAGCGAAAAAGGTTTGATGACGTAATCGTCCGCTCCGGACTCGAGCCCCGCGACGCGGTCGTCAACGGCATCGCGCGCCGTGAGCATCAGGATCAGTATCGAAGACCCCGAGAGGCGAAGCCGGCGGCAAAAGCTCATTCCGTCTTCCCCGGGCAGCCCCACATCCAAAACAATGAGCGCAATGTCTTCTTCGGCAATCAATTGAGCGGCCGATGCAGCATCCGAAGCGCCGATCGTTTGATAGCCGCGTAAGTTCAGGTATTCGCAGATGTTTTCTCGAATATCAGAATTATCGTCCACGACCAGGATGCGGTTAGCCATTCGTTCCTCGCGCTATTGAAGTCTCCTAAAGATGCGCAAAACGAACTCTCCATGTCGTTCGCGCATCACAGCACAACATTTTATGGGACGCCTTCTTCGTTGGCATTCGCGGCCCTGAATTTTGTTTACTGATCTTTTTGTTTTCACTCAGGAATTCTCTTTTTTGACGGGCTTTTGACGGACGCTTTACACGACCTTGACGGCCATTAGGAAAAATCACTACCGTCAGAGTCCGGAGAGGGTCAGGACTCGCAAATCTCTGAGCGTCACCGCTCAGTTTGTGATTCATCATGTCGTCCATTTTCAACCTGTTCCGCAGCAGCTCCGCATCCGACTTCAGTTTGCCCTATGCACGCAAAACGGCTGACTGGAACATCGTCCTTTGGCTGCTCGTACCCGCCTGGCTGCTTTTTTGGCTGTGGACCAATCCGCCTCACGGGTTCGATCTCGCCTTTGAACATCAGTTCTATGTGAACAAGGCCTGGCCGCTTCATGCAGACGGCCGCATTGAGTTCTGGCTCCACTTCATGCCGAAGGTCATTTCCGGAGTGCTTTTCGCGTGTGTGCTGGGTGCTCTCACCTATCTGCATCAGTGCCGCCGCGCGGCAGTCATTCTCGGCGACCACGAAGATGCGGCGCACTGCAATCTCATCCTCTCGCGTCTTTACTATGCCGTGGGCGCTGCGCTCCTCTGCGTGGGACTCCTCTGGTGGTTGAAGCAGTCCACCGGCGTCTCCTGCCCCTGGAGCGTCACTGAATTCGGCGGCAGCGCCGCCGTGGTGGATCCCGGTCTGCCCCTCCTGCCGAAACCGGGACGCTGCTGGCCTAGCGGCGCTGCCGGCAGCGGCTTTTGCCTGCTTCCGCTCTACTTCGCTTTCCGCGACTTCAGGCCCAGACTTGCCCGTCTGTTGCTCGCGCTGGCACTCCTTTCGGGTTTCGGCGCAGGGTTCGCCCGCGTGGTGGTGGGAGCTCACTTCCCGTCGCATGTTTTTGCCGCGTTGGCTCTGGACTGGCTGATTTCTGCGGGCATCTATATTGCCGCTTTTGACCGCGCCGGACTGGTGCGCAAGCTTCGCGCGCTGCTGCCTTTCGGCCGCCGTTCAACTGACGATCAGCCCGGCCGCGTGACGCTTTATCTTTTCACGAGTCTCTGGTGGGCCATCGTCTTCAATGGTCCGATGACCGCCAAGCTCGCGATTGACAACAACCTCGTCACGACCGACTCGCTCATCCTAAGCCTGGGCACGACGGCCGCCTTTGCATTCGTCTCCGCCGCAATCATTGAACTCTGCGGACTGCTGCCGAAGATGGTCTTCCGCATTCTGCTGCTGATTTTGAATACGCTCGGAGCCGCCGCTTTTGCTGCCGCCTATCTTTACGGCACGGCGATGACGCCGGACATGGTCCGCAACTTCCTTGCCACCGATCCGGCAGAAGCACAAGCCTACCTGAGCACCCGTTCCGTTCTCCTCTTCCTGGCCGCCTGGCTGCCGCCGATGCTCGTCACGCTGGCCGCAAATCTAAAGAGATCGGCTTGCGATGCTCGTCCGACGCTGCTGCGCCGTCTGGTTATATTCCTTCGCCGGCTCTTTACCTCCATTGGTTTTGCTGCTGTAGGCGTTGCGCTCATCGGCCTCAACTTTCAGGCTTTCGCCGGCGCGATGAGAAACGACAAGTCACTGCGCTACATGATCGCTCCGGTTAATGTCGTCTATTCGGGCATGCGCACCATCGTAGGCGACTCGAGCCCGGAAACCAACGCCGTGCGTGTGGCCGTCGACCCTTCGCCGTCGCTGGCCGTCAAGCCGTCTCGTCCGGCGGTGCTTGTTGTGATGGTAGGAGAAACCACGCGCTCAGCCTCCTGGCAGCTTGCGGGTTACAGCCGCGAAACCAATCCGCAGCTCTCTGAGCTTCAGATCATCAGCATCCCTCGCGTTGAAGCCTGCGGGACGTCCACGGACGTCTCTCTCCCTTGCATGATGAGCCGCATTGGCCGCAGTGACTACAACCGCGATCGAATCCTCTCCGAGGAACAGCTCCCGAGTCTCTTAAACCGCGCCGGCGCCAACGTGCTCTGGATTGACAATCAATCGGGCTGCAAAGGTGCCTGTGCGGGCGTCAGCACCCGTGCAGCGACGCCTAATCCGCAGGACTGCCCCAACGGCGAATGCGGTGACCGGGTATTCCTCTCGGAATTGAAAGGCGAACTTGGGAAACTCCCCGACGACCGTCCGACAGTACTCTTCCTTCACATGATGGGATCTCACGGTCCGGCCTATTCGCTTCGCTCCGACAAGGCGAGAAAGCTCTTCGAACCGGAATGCACCGATGCAGACCTTAAGAGCTGCAGCCGCGAATCGGTTATGAATGCTTACGACAACAGCGTGCGCGAAACGGATTACGTTCTGGCGTCTCTGATCCGCATGCTCAAAGATACGTCCGGCAGCATCGATTCCGCACTCGTTTATGTCTCCGACCATGGCGAATCCCTCGGTGAAGGCGGTCTCTACCTCCACGGCGCCCCCTACTGGATGGCGCCCAAGGAACAGACTGAAGTGCCGATGGTGCTCTAGATGAATTCGGGATTTGAAAAGACCTTCGGCATCAGCCGCAGCAAGCTCGAAAAGAATGCCGCCGGCCGAGTGACCCATGAGAGCCTTTATCACACCGTCCTAGGACTCCTCAACGTCAAGACAACGACCTATGTGCCGACCTACGACCTGACGCACTAAGCAAGTCGCCCATCAGGCGAAAACGAAGACGGACTCGATAGCCGCGCAATAGGCTCTCTGTCGAGTCCTTCTCTTTTTTTGAAAGTATTTTCTCTGAATAACAGCAGGCACTGCGGTCCGTTATTGACCGTGATCAACGCGTCCGAACAGTCTTCGGCACTCTGCTGCCTGAGGATGAAGCCCATTGAAGAGACTTCGATAGTGCTTATCCGCCGATTCCAGAAGCTTTCGGCGCTCTTCGGGTTCAGGTTTATTCACCAGACCAGCTGTGCGGTGAAGATTGAGCGCGAGCTCGCCTGCGGCAAAGAGCAGCTCATCAGGATGGGACACAGCCAGTTCGTCACCCGGAACCGTCAGCAGCACGCGCGTCCAGAAGCGAAGATCCGGATTTTCAAGCTGTGAAAGCGTATCGGCAGCCAATTCAACAGCAGCGGGCAGCATGTCGCCGTCGAGTGATGACGGCAAAAGCTCAGACCAGTCTTCCACAAGAGACGCGCGCAATTCACGGTTAGCGTCGCCCAGCCGCTTGATGGCCACATCGAACTGTCCTGTACGCATGGCCAGCGTGCCTTCAATCAGCGCAAACGGTGCGCCGACACTCCCGCCGGCCGTCGCAGCAGCCCGCAGCGTCGGCAAGAGATTCAGTGCAACCTGAGCCGGCGCAAGCGTTGTCTGAACATCTGCATCCGCCTGAGAGAAACCTTCTACCATGGCGCGCAGAAGCCGCCTGGCATAAGCCGCATCCAAAAGTGTTTCCTGAGAAATTGCAGAAAGCGCAGCGGCGATGACGCGTGCGCGGCCTGGCCCAGAATATGGAAAGGCTTCGAGCAGGGCCACCGCTTCTTCATGCGCCGGCGATGCCTCTTCCTGACGGCGAGCATGCTCCTCACGCCGAATGTGATCCGTCTGGGCAAATTTAGCCATATACCGATCAAGCCATTCGAGCATGCGGACTCCTCCTTTCCTAAACCGTTTCTGCGGTCTCAATCCTAGCCAATAAACATGCGGCTTGTCCTACGCATTTGCCTCTACCAAAATGAAGAAAAGTAGAGGATTGATCGCGAAATACGGGAGAAAACAAATATTGAGCATCTCCAGCATCGATCGACATGAAATCTCACGCATAAACACTGCATAGCCATTCATGTCGAGAACAAACTCACGAAGACCGTGTAATCAATGCGCAGTTGGACGTCTACAACTGAGGGTATTTACTACACATTAATTTTACCTACTGTTAGAACGACAAAAAAATGCAAACATTTGCCGAGTGAGGACAGCGCAACCGTCGGATCTGATGCAGGCCGAGACTGCAAACGGACAAAAAGACAATTGTTTTTTAAGGTTTTTTAGACTGCACTCTAAAAAAACAACGGTTCATTTAAAGGTGCATCAATGATGTTTATTGATATGACAAATTAATTCTATCAAGCGTTGCACAGAAAATTCTTGCGCATAACGCTTTCGAGCAGGATAGCTCTCTCAAACAACATCTCGTAGGATAGAAACGGATATGTGAAAACTATCGCAATGGCGAATATAAATTACATAGCCACAAGATAGGTTCACAAACTTATCAATCAGTAAATATTCCGTTCGCAATTATGAGCTTTAAGTACACAAATTTACCCCCCCCCCATAAATGCCTTAGCTCTTTAGCATTGGCACTGCTATGCATTATCGCCATTTATAACGACAAAGCCTTAGCTGAAGATTTAATCTATTATGGCAAAACTGGAGGTTCTGGAGATCCTGGAATTACTTCGTCACTGAAGAATGAATATAGCAAAATAGATGTTCGAATTACGGGCGTCCCGGATGATCTTTGGAGCTCAACAAAAACAACAGAAGCCTTGCCGATCAATTCGAATAAAAAATTAACCGTCAAAGGGAAAAACACAAGCGTCACTATAATCAATACCGTCCAATCTCCAAAAATTGACAATAATGGTGGGATTTATGCTAAAGGCAATTCTTCTTTCACCTTTACAGAAGAAGCTTCAGTGTATATAGCGTCCATTGCAGGATCTGAAAAGGGAAACAGCAGCACAGCCATCACCGCAAAACAACCGATCACATGGCCGCCGTCTGAATGGCAGAAAAAATACACTAATAAAGTATATATTAATGGTGAAAATGTTAAAATAATCGGATCATTAGATGTTGGCGTAGCTGACCTTACCAAATCCGAGAACAGCATAGAGCTCATTCTGTCAAGTTCAAACTCATTCTGGTATGGAAGTGCATTAGGAGAAAATGGCAGTAATAAAATTATTAAAATTTCTCTTACAGATGGAGCCACATGGATCTTCAATGGAGAAACATACCCTCGAAGCAGCAATAAATTAAGTCATCTAACCCTCAACAAAGGAATTGTTATCTTAGCTGATGATTTAGTTTGGGATAAGTACCAAAACACATTAATTCATCAATATTTCAATACTGAGAGTGAAATTTTTGATGAAACATATGTACTTGCAGATTATCGCAAGGAAAATGGAAAATACTCTGAAGTAGACATCGGCAATCTGGCTGGTCCAGGCGGCATTTTTAAAGTCGATCTAGATTGGCAGTCCAATAAAGGTGCGAAAAAATATACCGATACAAGCGACTTCATCAAGATTGGCAATGCTGAAGACAATTCGAGCCAAACGGTATGGTTCGACATCAGCAAAGCCCATTTGGATGAAATGAAGGATGGCGACAAACTTTATTTTGCGAGTGTTGGATCCGGAGATACGACCTTCTCTACCAACGCTGATGGTGAAGTCAGCAGTGCTGACGAAATCTACAGCTTCAAATACAGCACTCAAAGCGAAGAATCTGACGATCTCACGTACTGGTTCCTGACGAAATCTCTGGGAGGCACCAACGAAAATGTCGCCCTCTTGAGAAACGCTGCCCTGGCATCCTATTCACTGGCTTCGGATCTGGATCGCTTCCACGAGCGCCGGGACGAAGCTCGGTATGAAACGGCTGGCGCCGGCGGTCTGTGGGCTCGCTATCGCTACTCCGACATTGGCCGCGACAACACTTTCGACATGGACAAAAACATGATCCAAGTGGGCTATGACAAGGAAGTATCCACTGCCGACAGCCGCAAAATCGTGGGCATTGCTTTTGACTACACCCATGCCGATACCGATCTCACCGGTATTTCCGGCAGCGGCAGCAATGATCGCTACGCCTTGAACCTCTACTATTCTGTGCTGGCCGACTGCGGCGGCTACGCTGACTTCACCGCGAAAATCGGTCGTCTCGGCAGCGATTATGACCTCCGCAATCAGGCGGGGCAAAAAATCGGCAGTTCGTTCTGGCAGACGTTCTACGGTGTGAGCGCTGAATTTGGCTGGCGGTACGACTTGAATGACACCTTCTTCATCGAACCGCAGACTCAGCTCCAAATCATCCGCATTGAAGGCGACCAGTTCGAAACGGACGGCGGCATCAAAGCTCAAATTGCAGACACCAACAGCGTCATTGGCCGAATCGGTCTTCGTGCCGGCAGCACCTTCACGCTCGGCTCTGCAGAACAAAAAAGCTCGGCGTATGTCTTCGCTGACGCACTCCGCGAGTTCAAGGGCGATTATGCCTTCGCTGCCGCAGGCCATTCGACAGCGGGCGACTTCACCTATTCCGGCAAAGAGACTTGGTATGACGCAGGTATTGGCACCAATGTGGCCTTGAGTTCCAATATCAACTTCCGCCTCAACGCCAAATACATTTTCGGGGGCGTGTTCGAGAGCAGCCGACAAATGGATGCCGCGATTCATTTCGCCTTCTAACCCATAGCGGTGCGGCCTGCGGCCGCAGCACGGGCTGCGGGACGATCAATCTCACCGATCAGTCGGGCTGCCTAGCCGGATCACCTCATTTTTTTCCAGGTGGTCCGGCTAAATGCATTCTGCGTGTATCCATATCTGTATGGAGCTGCTGAATACTGCGTACAAGACAAATCATTGCCTCTCTTTAAATTTCCGCTTTCATTAGATAAACCCAGAAATCGAATGCGCAATTAGAGAATAACAATCACACTAATAGATTGAAGAATAATATCTTATATATAGACGCCATATCGGTATTTAGAATAAACGAAACCAAATCTCAGGGATAAACGGCAAAAAATACCGCTGCCGTCACACCATTTAGTTGGAGCCCCACAACTTAGGGAAAACTCTGTAAGCGTCCCATCGCTTCCGGCAGGCGGTAAAACAAGGGGCGGTTTTCATAAAACCGCCCCCTATGAGCTTCACGGAT
>PPYF01298472.1_pt1 | contig 24532 bp, 32 predicted proteins | sample 1559871 | NCBI WGS metagenome assembly PPYF01 (sample SAMN08240021, study PRJNA423297) | Human gut metagenome, whole genome shotgun sequencing project. | reverse complement strand
AACCCGGAACCGCCCGCGCGCTTGATGCGTTTATTGAGGGGATGACGCTGCATTTTGTCACCGACCGTAAGCCGCTATCACGCGAGGAGATTTTGAGGATGGTTGAGAGGATTGCTGGGTAGTAGATAAATTTCAGGCAACAAAAAACCCATTTATGTAAACGGGTTAATGAAAACAATAAGTTAGATTAAAAACAATAAGTTAGGTTGGTGGTCAGTGGTGGTTATTACGGGGTAATGCCAACCGCTGCCGCCACTTTGTCGCCACTTGGCAGCGTTGCCAGAGGATTGAAACGGAGCGCCGTTTCCAGATGATCCGGTGCCAGATGAGCGTAACGCATAGTCATTTTTATATCGTGATGTCCGAGGATTTTTTGCAAAGCAAGGATATTTCCACCCGACATCATGAAATGTGCCGCAAACGTATGGCGCAGAACGTGTGTCAGTTGACCGCGAGGGAGCACGATTGACGTTTTTTCCATCACGGATAAAAATTGAAAATAGCAGTCTGTGAAGAAATTGAACCCATCAAGCGCCATGATCTCTTCATAAAGCTCTTTACTGATAGGGATGCTTCTGTTTTTCTTCCCCTTCGTTCTTACAAAGGTAATTCGGTATTTAGTCACCTGTGATCGGGTAAGGTTTATTGCTTCTCGCCAGCGTGCGCCTGTGCTTAAGCATATCTTGACTACCAGTGCCAGAATTGGGTCCTGACGTTTGCAATCAGCCAGCAGTTCAACAATCTGCTCATGGGTAAGCCATGCCATCTCTTTTTCTGCGATGGTGAATTTTCGCATGTTCTCCAGTGGGTTTGGATACGACCATTCGCCCAGGCGGGATAGTTCGCTAAAAACACTACTTAGATAGCTTTGCTCCAGGTTAATGGTGACCGGGCTGGCTCCTTTCTTCCATTTCTCGCTGAAGTAGATCTCACCTGTCAGGCGTTTATCTCGATAGTGGGCAAACATTTTAGAGGTGAGATCGGTTGCAAGAGGATTGCCCAGAGCGTCAACCATCAGCAGCAATTTGTCATAGACATGCTGCCCAGCAGTCAGAGATTTACCATGTAATTTGAACCATAGCTCAACCACGTCTTTCAGTGTTCGACGATCCACTGATTCACCTAGCCAAGGCTTTGCTTCGGTTTCTTCCATCGTGTGACGCTCAAAAGCCAGAGCTTCGCCTTTGGTGGCGAATTGTTTACGCACACGACGTCCACTACGTCCGGCGGGATAACATTCGCACAGCCATTTTCCTGTGGTGAGTTTTCGTACTGCCATAAAAAAGTCCTCATGTCTGAGGACTAAATTTAACTGTATGTTTGAACAGTGGTCAATGTTTAAAGATCTTCAATCAAACATTTCATTGGAGCAAGAAAACTTTTAAGGTGTTTTTGAATATTCTAACAGGGTCTTCTACACCTGCATTTCCTTTTAAAATATGATAATCACTTATTTCAGCCCATCTGTTTTTTTCATCGTTTTCAGAAGGAAGTAAAGGAGAACCTTCTGGCATATATTTATAAGTTATACCAAATAATGCATAATAGTAGATGTTGATGTTATATTGATCTGTCTGATATGGGAGTCTATTAACACCGAAGAAATTAATTATTAATTGTGCATCTATTTTATCTTCTACGTAGTTAAGGGCCAGTTCACGACCAAACGAATAAAGAATTACTGCAAGGGTTCGATAACAGCAATAGCCTGGTATAAATTTATTGCTGATTTCATTTTGAGATAAAATTTGATAAATTTCTAGATATCTTGATAAGGTTTCAACTTCCCGTAGCGACAAGCCTTTTAGTTCGATAAATTTTTGAACTATATGAATACTACTTTCTCCAATTTCTTTTAGTCTTTCAGACTCGTTACATAGCATTCTAAAATGAGAGTTCGAAGCCAAAATTTTATCGTAATTGTTTTCAGTGAAAGTCACTGGCAGGCTGTAAGTGAATTTTATAAATTTATCAAGATATCTTTCTGAGTCAACACCTGCACCGTAAATATGATTTATTGATGCTTTCAATTGTGAGATGTTAGCAACTAACAAGAAGTTAAGATTTTCAGTGTCAAAAACATGTTTTATATTTTCGATGATAGAGATGGCAAAGCTTGGTTTACAACGGTCAAGTTCGTCAATGATAATTGTTATTTTATTTTCGCTAGTTAGTTCAGCAAGTACTTCCTTGAGAGCAAGCAAATGTTTCTTTGCTTCAATATGATCATCAAGCAGTGCTTCTACAGTACCATCTATAGCTGAGTTAGCCGCATCTTTAATAGCATCTTCGAATTCATCCGCAATATCATCTGCATTTTGTTTTAAAATCCACCCAGCGCCAGCTTTGAGTACAGTTTTAAGTCCAAATCTCAATGCTGGTAATGCCTTTGATATTAATTCCTTCTTTTCACTCTCTGGATATAATGCAACTATTGCAGCCATTATAGTAAGTATGGGAGCATCATTATGATCTTCAGTAAATGCATCAATATATACTACTTTATGCCCAGATTCATTTTTTTCAATCAATGCCGCTAATTTTTTTGAAAATTCGGTTTTACCGGTACCCCAGTCCCCATCGATAACAATAGGGGATATTTTTAAGGGGGACTCGAGTAAGCTTATTATTTTTTCAGCAATGATTTTTCTATTATACTCATCTCTGTTTTCAAAAGTCATATCATTATTCATATGAAGCAACCTTAGTTTTTAGAACATATTTTCTTTGACTTGCTTTGCGTTCCATCATTGCAAACGAACTTCCCATCAGATGTACAATGTGAAACTCCCCCTTTCTTACCAGAACATGGATAATTTTTTGCAAAACTTGTAATAGGTAAAGTAATAAATAAACAAATAAGTAGGATATGTATAGATTTATAAAACATATTTATTTCCTTATACATTAATTTTAATAATTGACGATCGCGCTTCTAATTTTTCCTATGATATCAATTTCATCTATTTTGCATTCAAAGGAACTGCTGCCACCATCGACATTTAGACGACGTCCCGGCAGTCTTGTCAGATTCCTGATAGCAACCTCGCCATCAATATCAACGATCCACTTACCATCACGTACATCCTCATAATCCGAATCACAGATAAACTCTGATGCGCCATCGATCACAACAAAAGGTTTTTTTAGTTTTTCAGGCAAAAAGTTGTTGTCGAAAATGTAGTAACCATCAGGAAGTAGTTTTCCGCTTGATAAAATCTTCCTTTCGATCTCTTTTGTGTTTTCTTTTTGTGAACTTTCTTTTGAACCTTGCCCAGTAGTTAGCCACTCTAGCGACGTGCCGGTTTCAAGTGCACATTGGATTACCCATTCTGCCGGGAATGAATCACGCATATAGCGCGTGGCTAAGGTGCTTTTAGAAATGCCCAAATGATCACACAAAGCTTGTCTTGTTTTGAAACCATAGGCTTCAACCATGCGCTCTATGGCCCCACGACCGCCTTTTTCCAAATTCATGGTCACTCCAAGTGAACTTTTACCTTGACGATTTCATGATGTGATCGTATGTTTGCAGTGTTCACATAATACAAACGATCAGTATTCATCCTGATTAATCATTGCTAAAAGAGGAATGTTGCATCATGAGACCTAACATTTCAATCACTCTCATCACCCCCCACGTTACTATAGAAAGATATAGTGAACTCACTGGCTTATCTATCGACACAATTAACGACATGCTTGCAGATGGGCGTTTGCCTCGTCATCGCCTACGTAAGGATAAAAAGCGTGAAAAAGTGATGATTAACATTGCTGCGATGACGATCGATGCCCTCTCTGATTGCAACGTGACTATCAACTAGTTCCATTTTGAGACTTCACGGAGCAACTGACTATGTTTGACTATCGCATTTCAAAACATCCCCATTTCAATGAAGCCTGCCGGGCCTTCGCCCTACGACACAACATGGCGAAGCTGGCAGAGCGCGCAGGTATGAACGTTCAAACCTTGCGTAACAAGCTCAACCCGGAACAACCACACCAACTTACTGCGTCAGATATCTGGCAGTTAACCGATCTCACTGAAGACCCAACACTGGTTGATGGATTTCTGGCTCAGATTCACTGCCTGCCATGTATACCGGTAAATGAGGTGGCAAAAGAGAGACTGCCACATTACGTCATGAGTGCAACCGCAGAGATCGGGCGTGTTGCTGCAGGTGCGGTTTCTGGCGATGTAAAAACCAGTGCAGGCCGTCGCGATGCGATCAGCAGAATTAATTCTGTAACACGACTGATGGCGCTGGCGGCTGTTTCATTGCAGGCCCGTTTACAGGCTAATCCTGCGATGGCGAGTGCAGTTGATACCGTGACTGGCCTCGGTGCTTCATTCGGTTTGCTGTGAGGTGCTTATGCTGACGAAAGAACCATCATTTGCATCGCTGCTGGTAAAACAAAGCCCGGCAATGCACTACGGTCACGGCTGGATCATGGGTGAGGATGGTAAACGCTGGCATCCATGTCATTCACAAGATGAATTGCTGTCTGAATTGACCACGAGGAAACGGAGAAAGTCAAAATGTATGCAGCGGAAAGTGAAGTGGTTTATCAGTTTCGTTACAGAGGGGAGAGTTATTCAGTACCTGAAGATGATTTGCTCTGTTGTTATCCGTCGTTGTCGGGCGATGGCAGTTACTTTTTCACGCTAAAGGATGGGACGTTTTTACGGGGAGAGCAGGTTAAAGAGACGGTACGAAAAAATGTATCTCCCCTTGAGCGTTACCGTAAGAACAAAGAACGATAGTTGCGTTTTGGGGATATGAATTATGGCAATTAATGGCGCTGCGGCGACTGTTCCATTAAGCCCCGGTGAACGCCTGAATGGACTTAATCACATTGCGGAGTTAAGGGCGAAAGTATTTGGCCTGAATATTGAGTCAGAGCTTGAGCGGTTTATTAAAGATATGCGTGATCCACGGGATATCAATAATGAACAAAATAAACGAGCACTGGCTGCCATATTCTTTATGGCAAAAATTCCAGCTGAACGTCATAGCATCAGCATTAATGAGCTGACCACTGACGAAAAGCGGGAGTTGATTAAAGCAATGAATCATTTTCGTGCAGTGGTGAGCTTATTTCCCAGACGGCTAACCATGCCGAATTAACCAACTAATGAAATTAATGGCGTAAACCCGCCGGGCATCCCTTTATCTAAATTCAGGAGAATTGATTATGCGTAATATTGAAACCCTCACGACTAAAACCGGACCGGATGATGCAGGGCTTAATATTTTACTGACAGAGGCTCGTCTGGAAGAACGCCGGGCAAGGGCTGAAGCAATGGCAGCTCGCCTTGATAGCCTGGCGTGTCATATCACATCCCGCCAGCTAAACCACGTCGAAGCAGCAGAACTACTGCGTGTAACTGCTGAAGCAATCCAGAACGAAGCGCAGGAGATCCACTAATGGCTGATGCAATGGATCTCGTACAGCAGCGCGTTGAAGAAGAACGCCAGCGCCATATCCGTGCTGCCCGTGCCAAAATGCCGGGCGTGTCCCGCGTGCTTTGCATTGAGTGTGAAGCGCCAATTCCGCCAGCACGCCGCCGCGCCATTCCAGGTGTGCAGCTTTGCATTACCTGTCAGGAAATCGCAGAGCTGAAAGGCAAACATTACAACGGAGGTGCTGTATGAGCACCATCCTGAAATGGGCGGGAAATAAAACCGCAATTATGTCCGAACTGAAAAAACACCTTCCTGCTGGCCCGCGACTGGTTGAACCTTTCGCGGGTTCCTGTGCTGTGATGATGGCGACGGATTATCCAAGCTATCTGGTTGCGGATATTAATCCTGATTTAATCAACCTCTATAAAAAGGTTGCCGCTGATTGTGAATCGTTTATATCTCGCGCCAGAGTTTTATTTAAGGAAGCAAACAGGGAGGTGGCTTATTACAACATAAGGCAGGAGTTTAATTACTCAACTGAAATTACTGATTTCATGAAAGCGGTATATTTCCTGTATCTCAATCGTCACGGTTACCGTGGTTTATGTCGCTATAACAAGAGCGGGCATTTCAACATTCCGTACGGTAATTATAAAAATCCGTATTTCCCTGAAAAAGAAATTCGCGCATTTGCAGAGAAAGCCCAGCGGGCAACGTTTATCTGTGCAAGCTTTGATGAAACGCTGGCGATGCTGCAGGTGGGGGATGTGGTGTATTGCGATCCGCCGTATGACGGTACGTTTTCCGGCTATCACACTGATGGTTTCACTGAAGATGACCAGTATCACCTGGCATCCGTTCTTGAACATCGGTCATCAGAAGGACATCCGGTCATTGTTTCTAACAGTGACACATCCCTGATCCGTTCGCTGTATCGCAATTTTACTCACCACTACATCAAGGCAAAACGCAGCATCGGTGTGGCAGCTGGTGAGAGTAAATCTGCAACAGAAATCATCGCTGTTTCCGGGCCGCGCTGCTGGGTGGGATTTGATCCTTCGCGTGGCGTGGATAGTTCTGCCGTGTACGGAGTGCGTGCATGAGCCATGCTGATATGAACAACTGCAGCGGCTTTAACGAGGTCGCCGCAGCATTCTCATGGAACAGCCCGAAAAAGGCCATTAACCCTTATCTGGACCCGGCGGAAGTTGCGCCGGTTTCTGCGCTTTCAAACCTGATCACTCTGTACGCTGCCGATAACGAGCAGGAACAGCTGCGCCGTGAGGCGCTGAGTGATCAGGTCTGGGAGCGTTATTTCTTTAATGAATCCCGTGATCCTGTCCAGCGCGAAATGGAACAGGATAAGCTCATTAGTTGGGCAAAGCTGGCGCATGAGCAGCAGCGTTTTAATCCGGATATGGTCATTCTGGCGGACGTCAACGCCCAGCCTTCCCATATCAGCAAGCCGCTGATGCAACGTATTGAATACTTCAGCAGCCTGGGCAGGCCAAAGGCTTATTCCCGCTATTTGCGTGAGACGATTAAGCCATGTCTGGAACGACTGGAGCATGTACGCGACAGTCAGCTATCCACTTCTTTTCGCTTTATGGCAAGCCATGAAGGGCTGGACGGTCTGCTGATCCTGCCTGAAATGAGTCAGGATCAGGTGAAACGCCTGTCCACCCTGGTAGCTGCGCATATGAGCATGTGCCTTGATGCCGCTTGTGGCGATTTGTATGCCACCGATGACGTTAAGCCAGAAGAAATCCGCAAGACATGGGAAAAGGTGGCGGCGGAAACCCTGCGACTGGATGTCATACCGCCTGCGTTTGAGCAACTCCGCCGGAAAAGAAACCGCCGTAAACCCGTGCCCTATGAACTCATTCCGGGGTCGCTGGCGCGTATGCTGTGCGCCGACTGGTGGTATCGGAAATTGTGGAAGATGCGTTGCGAATGGCGGGAAGAGCAGTTGCGTGCTGTTTGCCTGGTCAGCAAAAAAGCATCTCCCTATGTCAGCTATGAAGCCGTGATGCATAAACGTGAGCAGCGCCGTAAGTCGCTGGAGTTTTTCCGTTCTCATGAACTGGTGAACGAAGACGGCGACACGCTGGACATGGAGGATGTGGTAAACGCCAGCAGCAGCAACCCTGCGCATCGCCGCAATGAGATGATGGCCTGTGTTAAAGGTCTGGAGCTTATCGCGGAAATGCGCGGTGACTGCGCCGTTTTCTACACCATCACCTGTCCGTCACGTTTCCATTCCACGCTAAATAACGGCAGGCCCAACCCGACCTGGACAAATGCGACGGTAAGACAAAGCAGTGATTATCTGGTCGGCATGTTTGCTGCATTTCGTAAGGCGATGCACAAAGCCGGGTTGCGCTGGTATGGCGTGCGGGTGGCTGAGCCGCATCATGACGGCACAGTTCACTGGCACCTGTTGTGTTTCATGCGCAAAAAAGACCGCCGCGCCATTACTGCATTGTTGCGTAAGTTTGCTATCCGTGAAGACCGCGAGGAGCTGGGTAATAACACGGGGCCACGCTTTAAGTCTGAGCTGATAAACCCGCGCAAAGGAACGCCGACTAGCTACATCGCGAAATACATCAGTAAGAACATTGACGGGCGTGGTCTGGCTGGCGAGATCAGCAAGGAAACGGGTAAATCTCTGCGTGATAACGCTGAATACGTTAATGCCTGGGCGTCTCTGCATCGTGTTCAGCAATTCCGCTTCTTTGGCATTCCGGGGCGTCAGGCTTACCGTGAACTGCGATTGCTGGCTGGTCAGGCGGCAAGGCAACAGGGTGACAAAAAAGCAGGTGCGCCGGTACTGGATAACCCGCGCCTTGATGCCATCCTGGCTGCCGCTGATGCTGGCTGTTTTGCCACCTACATCATGAAGCAGGGCGGCGTACTGGTTCCCCGCAAATATCACCTTATCAGAACAGCTTATGAAATTAACGAAGAGCCGACCGCTTATGGCGATCACGGTATTCGTATTTATGGCATCTGGTCACCCATTGTACAGGGCAAGATCTGCACTCATGCAATGAAATGGAAAATGGTTCGTAAGGCCGTTGACGTTCAGGAGGCGGCAGCCGACCAGGGCGCTTGCGCCCCTTGGACTCGTGGCAATAACTGTCCCCTTGCTGAAAATTTGAACCAACAGGAGAAAGATAAATCAGCTGATGGGGACCCCAGAACGGACATTACCAGCATGGATGACAAGGAGTTGCACGATTACCTGCACAGTATGAGCAAAAAAGAGCGCCGGGAACTGGCAGCAAGGTTACGCCTGGTGAAACCGAAACGGCGTAAAGACTACAAACAGCGAATTACAGACCATCAGCGACTGCAGCTCGTGTATGAGCTGAAGTCCAGAGGATTTGATGGCAGCGAGAAAGAGGTCGATTTACTCCTTCGCGGAGGCAGTATTCCGTCAGGAGCAGGCCTGCGTATCTTCTATCGGAACCAGCGTTTGCAGGAAGATGATCAGTGGCGGAACCTGTATTAATCACGCGGATTAACAATTCGTGCTCTTAATAATACCAGGCATATCAGGCTGATGAACGTAAAAAAACGTTTTACATCAGTAAGATTATTATATACTGTAAATATAAACAGTGGTTATGCATACAGTATTGCTTGTGGTGTCATAGGAGGAAAGATGCAGGACTATTTTTTGGAGTCTTTGAAGCTCCAGCGCATTGATTTTTTTCTTAAGCTTGTAGCGGCTAGTGAGTGTAGTGATGAAGAGAAGGGGCTGGCTCTGCAGTGGGTTTCTGAATTGACTGATGAACTCATGGCAAAAATCAGAACCCACGAATACAACCGCTCAATGGATGTCATCAGCTGAGGTGACTTTTATGCGCATTGAAATAATGATCGATAAAGAGCAGAAGATTAGCCAGTCTACCCTGGACGCCCTTGAATCCGAGCTTTACCGCAATCTGCGCCCCCTGTATCCCAAAACGGTAATTCGCATTCGCAAAGGTAGCTCTAACGGTGTGGAACTAACCGGACTGCAACTGGACGAAGAAAGAAAACAAGTGATGAAAATTATGCAGAAGGTGTGGGAAGACGACAGCTGGCTGCATTAAGAAACGTTGCTGGCGTCTGAACTTGCTTCTGGCGTCAACAAGGTTGAACAACGAGCCCTTGCGAGGCGTTAGCTCTGTAGTGCATGTCTATGCCGCATGAGATCGCATGATCGTTTGAGGATCGTTTTTGCTAAGGCCCGCCAGAACTGGCGGGCTTTTGCGTAGATCATGCAGGTGCATGAAAACCACTACATAAAGCGGGCAGGCGTGGCGGGGATACGAGCGCGCGCCCGGTAGTTTAAATATAAAGTTATCAAAAGATGTTTTGATGGAACTTTGTTATGGTTAATGTGTCAACCAAGATGTAAACTATATTGAAAAGAACGTTATTGATGGATTTTAAAATTAGGAGGGCGACATGAGTGACAGCAATCGCATGTCCAATGCACCCGTATACTATGTGCTGGCGCAAGTTAAGTTTACGCCTATCAAGGCGATGAAAAAGTATGTCGATGACATTCAGGAAGCATTGCGTTTAAGGGGCTATCCACTCTTTGAAAGAAGAGAGGCAATGCAAATGGTGTTTGATGTTAATACGCCCGGTGAATCGCCTCAGCCATCTTTTGAAATGGTCCAGCAGTGGTATATGTCTGACATCACTAAGACTTCAGGTTTTGTCTTGGGTAACGATTTTATTACTTTCCAGACGACTGATTACAAAGAACATGAACCGTTCTTTAAAGCATTGATGGAAGGATTGTCTGTCGTAATAGAACATGCTAACCCAGCCCTTTTGACAAGACTTGGTTTGAGGTATCTGGATGCCGTAATACCTAGTGAGGGTGAAAAGATTGAGCAGTACCTTTGCAATGGCTTACATGGTGTAGATTTGGATTTATCTCCGATACAATCGGTTAACGAGATGGTTTTCCAAACAAATGTTGGTCCTGTTATAAGTACTGGCTTTTTAGTAACTCGTTTGCATAAGATGTTTGGTCAGTTGAGTTTTCCTCCAGATATCTTGCCCTTTGGGGTTGAAATGCTTGAGCGGTTCAGGAGCGACAAGGCTCTTTGGCATGGAATTATTGATACAGACCATTATGTTGAAGGAAACATGCCGCCAGAAATAGATTCAATTGAGCAACAGTTCAATTCACTACATGATGTTGTAAAGGAAAGCTTTAATAAAATGGTATCCCAACATGCCATTAATAGGTGGGTATAACACCGGGGAGGTGTAATATGCGTCAATCCATGACTGGTAGTTGCTATGGGACTCCTGGTTTAGCTCCTATTGCTGGAGCGTTATTTGTTGCAACCTCTATGTTCCTGAGTGGAACAGGAGCGAGCTATTCTGTGAAGGATGTAAACCAGTGGCGTGGTTTTGTACAACCTAAAGTCCATTTTGGGTTATCTAAACTTGAAAATCATGGGGATACAGATAATGACCCTGTTGATATCAGGACAATTTCAGAACATTTAAGTAATGTTAGGGATACTCTTTCTCCATCAATGTCAGAACTGGCTAAAGATTTGGGTATTACTAGGCAAGCATTATACAAATGGTTATCCGGTGACAGTCAGCCTGATGATATTGGGAAAGCTGGTTACATCATTGAACTCAGTAGATTAGCCGATCGCTTTAACAAAGCAGGAGTAGAAAATGCTAAGTTGATGTCAAAAATGAAAGCGTTTGACGGCTTATCTATTATTGATTTGATTAAGCGAGGCGATGACTGGAAGTCGTCTGTGAATCTCTTAATCGATGAAGCTCGCCAGCTTAAAATTGCAGGTGTAAAAGCGAATTTAACTGGGAGCAAAAGCACGCCAACTGACGGGTGGATGTCGTCTGTTTCTATACCTGGTTCAGGAATGAAGGAGTAGATAGTCATTTATGGTTGATATTGCTACAGCATGGCGCCAAGGCCAGGTTCTTAGGCATGAGGATGCAGTTTCTTTGGGTATTCTTACCGAAGAGGAAATAGGCGTTAAAGTTGTCGTGATCAGTCATGATTGTGACTTGCAAAGCTCTTCTGAACCCAGCGTTGAGCTTATTGCTGGCCCTCTCATTAAGGGGGCCAGCAATTATGCACGTGCTAAACATCCCAGAGTTCTGCATTTGCATTTAGAGCAAGCGCGTGACGCGAATCAAAATGCAATTGAACTAAGACATGACAACAAATTTCGTATTGATAAAGAACGTTTCACGTGTGTGGGATGTGACCCTACTTGCCAAATATCCCCTGAGGAAAAGCAAGGTTTAAAACAATGGCTTGCTGCCCGCTATGGGCGACCTGCCTTTCCTGATGTTTTTGAGAGTAGGCTAAGAGCTTTCGACACAAAGAAATTTAGATTCGAAAAAGAACTCGCAAAGATAATTAGCAAACATTCAGTCTATTTGATAGGTGTATTCTTTGATTTAGGCGAAGATCGTTTCAATGATTTAGAGGAAGGTGTACCTTACGAACTGAATATTCATCTTGTCTATGATTCTATAGATGGTGGGCCGGATGCAAGAGCAGAGGCAGAGCAGGCGGCAACACAAATTGAAGAGTTCTTTGTAACGTACCATGGTGATGCGTCTGAAAGTGAACTCATTGCGCTTATGTCTTGTAACGCAGTTCCTGACGTTGAATTCAGTCTGTATGCGTTACGGCGAATGGACCAGTGGCGGGTTGAGTACATTAGTCTACAAGGTGATGACGTGGGTGATTATATCAACCCAGCCATCTAATATATTAAAAAGTACTGTGTGTTCAATTTGAACAAACAGTACATTTATTCCCCTGGTTCTAGACAATATAATTCAAAGCGAGCTACCTCTTCACCAACCCATTGGTTAAGTTCTTGCAGCCGCTTCTGTAGCGGAATTAGCTCGTTTCGGACAAAGACTTTGCTGGCCTTTTCCACATCACCAAATCCCCCGACATTATTAGGCATAATCCCCATCATTTGCGGCGGCACGCGGTGCGCAGCCATCATGTCATCACGGCTCACGTTCTTGATATTCAGAAACTCATCCTTCGCTGCGACTTCTGACAACGGGATAATCTGAAGTCCGTCCTTTTTGCCGTTAGGCGAGTACATAAACAGATTGCGGAAGTTGCCAGGGCCTTTGGCGCTTTTCATCGCGTTGCGGAGGTTGTTCACATCCTCCTGGTTCTGCGCGGCATCGGTCATATACATGATGAAGCCTGCATGGCTGCCGTTGATGTAATACTTACGGCGGAACAGCGTGGCGGACTCGTTGAGCAGGGCTGACGGAATGGCAGAAAGATAACCGGGCAGGCCGTAGATCTCCTGATTAATATCCGGTTCCATCAGATGAAAAATGCTGCCTTTCGTGAACTGATACGGCTGGGTTGTCATACCGTATTGCACAAACCAGTAGGTATCCAGGTCTAATCCGCGTCGGGTGTATTTTGCCAGCGCAGGTTCAAGGGCGATCACTTCACCGAAGCGGTTCGTGCGTTTCTCCAGATAGGCATTGCCAAATACCAGATAGTCCTGCACAAAACGCGAAAAAGCCTGCTGGCTGAGCAGAGGATGAGGGATATAGGTACTGGTCAGAATGTTACACTTTACTGCAATCGGGGAACTGTGATGCACGGCAGCGCGGAAGGTGCGCGCCAGTCCGTCAAAGCTGACGGGAGGCTCATACCAGCGGTCCATCTGTACGCATTCCACATAGTCCAGCAGTTCACGGCGGTCCAGAACAGGAACGGGATCGCCGAAGCTGAATGCTTCGGCTGTAGTTTGACTTTTAAGCTGGATCTGTTTCGTCGCCGCAGCTCGGTTCTTCTTACTCTTTCCCATCAAAAAATCTCCACAATATTGCTGGTATTGGCGGATTCGCCCTGCAGCGGTTCGTTAAACAGTGCGTGCATCGTTGCCCATGCCAGATCGGCGTGGCTGGCTTCTTCGCTGCGGCTGGCTTCATAGGTCGGGCGGTTGCCACTGGCGGTGGTGGCGCGACGGATTGCCATAAAGGACTGCGCTATGTCGGTGTGTCCGGCGTCAAACTCCAGACGGCGGTGGCTGATAATGTCGTAGGCCTTGAGTACCAGAGCGTTTTTAACGTTGGGGTTGTAGACAAACTCCCGGACGGCAGGAAAGAACGCTTTCACGTTCTCATAAACCCCGTGACCGACGCCTGTCGAGTCGATGCCGATATAGGTCACGTTGTACTGCTCGGTCAGTTTTTTGATTGCATCAGCCTGGGCGCGGAAGTCCATCCCGCGCCACTGGTGACGCTCAAGAATGCGAAACTTACCGCCTGGCACGGCTGGCGGTGCCACCACCACGCATCCGGCGCTGTCGCCGTTCTGCGTACCTTTTGCCGGGTCATAACCGATCCACACCTCGCGCCAGCCAAACGGGCGCAGGGCCAGTGCATGAAAATCGGTCCAGACTTCCCAACTGTCCACCATGCACGCCTGCAGTTCGCTGAGCGGGAACACGGACGCGAGATCGTCCACGAACTCGCACATCAGCAGGTTCTGATATTCGTCCGGGCTGTACTCCATGCGTAGCTGGTCGAGGTCGAACAGGTTACAGCCGCCGCGCACCGCATCTTCCACGGTGACTATCTGGCGGTATTGCCCGTCTGCGCACAGCAGGCCGGGGGCCAGATTGTTGTGGGACAGGTCGATGTCCACCTTATCGGCTTTGTTGCGCCCACGGTTAAACAGCGCACCGGACCAGAACGGATAAGCACTGTGTGTCAGGCTGGATGGTGTGGAAAAATAGGTTTGTCGCCATTTTTTGTGAATAGCCATACCGGAAGCCACTTTGCGCAGCTCCTGGAATTTCGGTATCCAGAAGTATTCATCCAGATACAGGTTGCCGTGGTAACTCTGGGCAGTGCGGGCATTGGTGCCGAGGAAGTAAAGCGTGGCCCCGTTGGGAAGCACCATCGGATCGCCTTTCAGCTCCGCCTCCACTTCTTTGGCGAAGTCGATGATGTACTGTTTAAAGACGTGGGCCTGTGCCTTACTGGCGGAAAGGAAAATCTGGTTACGTCCGGTAAGCAGGGCGTCAATCAGGGCTTCACGGGCAAAGTAAAAGGTCGCGCCGATCTGGCGTGACTTCAGCAGGTTGCGGATGCGGTTGGTTTTTCCGGCTTCCCACCAGTGGCGCTGGTAGTTGAACATGGAGGAATGGAAAATTTCTTCCAGCTTCTCAATCTGTTCATCGGTGAAAACGTTCTTTTCCGGCTGCCGGCGTGGGCCTTTGTTGCGGTTGGCGACGTTAGGGTTTAAGTCGGCTTCGTTGCCGCCATTGTTAAACTTGCCGATCCGCGCGTGGCGTTCCGACTGGCGCGCCAGCAGGTCAATCTCTTTGAAATCTTTCCCTTCTTTGTGCTCCTTCATAATGAGCTGGCAGTAGCGTGCGGCGGTGGTGAGCTGCATCTGATCCAGCGGCCCATAGTCACCCCACTTGTCGCGTTTTTTCCAGCTGTGAACGGTTGCAACTTTCTCGCCCAGCATTTCAGCAATGCGGGCTACGCGGTATCCCTGAAAGTACAGCAGCATGGCCTGCCGACGGGGATCGAGATCTGCGGGTGTCAGTGTGGTGTTCATGGCACAAACCTACAGCCTTGAATGAAGGCTTTCCCCGCCTGCGGTTTGTGTGGTTGTCGGTACAAATACCGCGCATTGTTTCACTGCCCCCATCACCGCAACCATAAGGCTCCAGTAAGTTTTTTCTAACGGAGCACGGCTCATGACAGTGAAAGCAAAGCGTTTTCGCATCGGGGTGGAAGGTGCCACCACCGACGGACGCGAAATCCAGCGTGAATGGCTGGAACAGATGGCAGCCAGCTACAACCCGGCGGTGTATACCGCGCTGATTAACCTTGAGCACATCAAGTCTTATCTGCCGGACAGCACCTTTAACCGTTACGGCAAGGTGACGGCGCTGTTTGCTGAAGAAATCACGGAGGGTCCGCTGGCAGGCAAGATGGCACTGTATGCCGACGTTGAGCCAACGGAATCACTGGTGGAACTGGTGAAAAAAGGCCAGAAATTATTCACCTCTATGGAAGTCAGCCCGAAGTTTGCTGATACGGGCAAAGCCTACCTGGTCGGCCTGGCTGCCACTGATGACCCTGCCAGTCTGGGCACTGAAATGCTGACATTCAGCGCCAGTGCAGCCCATAACCCGCTGGCAAACCGCAAGCAGAATCCCGCCAATCTTTTTACTGCTGCAGAGGAAACGGTGATCGAACTGGAAGAAATCCAGGATGACAAACCGTCCCTGTTTGCCCGTGTCACGGCGCTGTTCACCAAAAAAGAGCAGTCCGATGACGCCCGGTTCTCTGATGTGCATAAGGCCGTGGAACTGGTCGCCACTGAGCAGCAGAACCTGAGTGCGCGCACCGAAAAATCCCTGTCTGAGCAGGAAGAACGCCTGTCTGAGCTGGAGACTGCCCTGCAGGCACAGCAGACCGCCTTTAACGAACTGGTGGACAAGCTGAGCCAAGAAGACAGCCGCCAGGACTACCGCCAGCGTGCAACAGGCGGTAACGCCCCCGCTGACACTCTGACCAATTGCTGATGGAGCACAAAACCTGATGAAGAAGAATACCCGCTTTGCTTTTAACGCTTACCTGCAGCAACTGGCGCGTCTGAACGGTGTGGCAGTTGAAGAACTGTCCAGCAAGTTCACCGTAGAGCCGTCCGTGCAGCAGACATTGGAAGACCAGATCCAGCAGTCCGCCGCTTTCCTGACGCTGATTAACGTCACGCCAGTGACTGAGCAGTCCGGCCAGTTGCTGGGGTTGGGAGTTGGCAGCACCATTGCCGGAACCACTGATACCACCGCGAAAGAGCGTGAGCCTGTCGATCCGACGCTGATGGTCGATGTGGAATACAAATGCGAGCAGACCAACTTTGACACGGTACTGACCTACGCGAAGCTGGACCTGTGGGCGAAGTTTCAGGATTTCCAGGTGCGTATCCGTGACGCCATCGTGAAACGTCAGGCACTGGACCGCATCATGATCGGCTTTAACGGCGTGAAGCGTGCGAAAACCTCCAACCGTAGCGAAAACCCGCTGCTGCAGGATGTGAATAAAGGCTGGCTGCAGAAAATCCGTGAGGATGCACCGGATCACGTCATGGGCAGCACCACCACGGGCGGTGAAACCACACCGGGCGCGGTGAAAGTCGGTAAAGGTGGCGAATATGCCAACCTGGACGCCGTGGTGATGGATGCCGTTAATGAGCTTATCGACGTGGTCTACCAGGACGATGACGATCTGGTGGTGATTTGCGGTCGTGAACTGTTGTCTGACAAGTATTTCCCGCTGGTCAACAAAGAGCAGGAAAACAGTGAAAAACTGGCTGCCGATATGATCATCAGCCAGAAACGCATGGGTGGCCTGCAGGCCGTGCGTGCGCCGTTCTTCCCGCCGAATGCGCTGCTGATCACCCGTCTGGATAACCTGTCCATCTACTGGCAGGAAGACACCCGCCGCCGTTCAGTTATCGACAACCCGAAACGAGACCGGATTGAAAACTTTGAATCCGTTAACGAAGCCTATGTGGTTGAGGACTACCGCTGCGCCGCACTGGTGGAAAACATCCAGATTGGCGATTTCAGCGCCGCCGCAGAAGCCGGAGCGTAACCCATGAGCCTGAGTCCCGCACGGCAGCATCGCCTGCGCGTTCAGGCTGAACAGGCCGCCCGTGAGGGCGGCAGCGTTCGCCACGCGTCGGGCTATGACCTGATGCTGCTGCAACTGGCGGAAGACCGCCGCCGTCTCAAGGGCGTTCAGTCCACGGTCAAAAAAGCGGAAATCAAGGTGGAGCTGCTGCCGAAGTACGCCGCCTGGGCGGAGGGTGTCCTGGCTGCCGGAGGCGCACAGCAGGATGACGTGCTGATGTATGTGATGCTGTGGCGCATTGATGCCGGAGATTATGCCGGGGCGCTGGAGATCGGGCGTCACGCCCTGCGTCATGGCTGGGTGATGCCGCTGGGTAACCGCAACGTGCAGACCGTGCTGGCAGAGGAAATGGCAGACGCAGCGCAGAGCGCAATGCTTGCCGCCACCGGCTTTGATGCGGATCTGTTGCTGCAGACGCTGGAGCTGACAGACGGTCTGGATATGCCGGACCAGTCACGGGCGCGTCTGCATAAAGCGATTGGCGTGGTCCTGAGTGAAACTAATCCGGCTTCCGCCCTTAATCATCTCAACCATGCGTTACAGCTCGATCCCCGCTGTGGCGTGAAAAAAGACAAACAGCAGCTGGAGCGCAGACTGCGCAATGACAGCCGCTGACAGAACGTGCCCCCGCGCACGGGCGGCACGGGGTGGCGAAAGGCACAGCCACATCAAAACCCCGTCCACCGCCCTCTATTTCAGGAGAAAGCAGCATGAAGTTTGTTGCGCCAGAACAGGCACCGGAACAGGCGGAAATCATCAGAAATACGCCGTTCTGGCCTGATGTGGACCTGTCGGAGTTTCGCAGTGTCATGCGCACTGACGGCACGGTGACGCAGCCGCGTTTAAAACAGGTTGCCCTGTCGGCAATTTCGGAGGTCAACGCTGAGCTGTATGAGTTTCGCAGACGCCAGCAGATGCTGGGGTATGCCTCGCTGGCAGAGGTTCCGGCGGAACAACTGGACGGCAAAAGTGAGCGCATTCAGCACTATTTCAACGCGGTTTACTGCTGGGCACGCGCCATGCTCAACGAACGTTACCAGGACTATGACGCCACGGCATCCGGTGTGAAGCGGGGCGAGGAACTGGCGGAAGCAAGCGGTGATTTATGGCGTGACGCCCGCTGGGCCATCAGCCGGGTGCAGGATGCGCCGCACTGCACAGTGGAGCTTATCTGATGAAAGTGCGTGCGCATCAGTATGACACGGTGGACGCGCTTTGCTGGCGTCATTACGGGCGCACGCAGGGTGTCACGGAGCAGGTACTGAAGGCAAATCCGGGGCTTGCCGAATACGGCCCCTTTTTACCTCACGGGCTGCAGGTGGAGCTGCCGGACATTCCGACCACCACCACTGTGCAGACCGTCCAGTTATGGGACTGAATTATGACGCTTGAGCGAATCAGCGCCTTTATCACGTATTGCATCGCCGTCGTGCTGGCCTGGCTGGGCGATTTGTCCATCAAGGATGTCTCAACGCTGGGCGGCCTGATGATCGGTGTGCTGATGCTGGCTATCAACTGGTACTACAAACACAAAGCCTACCAGCTTCTGCGCGACGGGCAGATCTCGCGGGAGGACTATGAATCCATCAATCGTTAAACGCTGCCTTGTCGGGGCCGTGCTGGCTATTGCTGCCACGCTGCCGGGTTTTCAGCAGCTTCACACCTCCGTGGAGGGGCTGAAACTGATCGCCGATTACGAAGGCTGTCGTCTGCAGCCGTATCAGTGCAGCGCGGGTGTCTGGACCGACGGCATTGGTAATACGTCAGGCGTCATTCCCGGCAAAATTATTACGGAACGACAGGCAGCAGAAGGGCTGATCTCCAACGTGCTGCGTGTGGAGCGGGCTCTGGAAAGGTGTGTGAAGCAACAGCCGCCGCAGAAGGTGTATGACGCTACGGTGTCGTTTGCCTTCAACGTGGGGACGGGCAATGCCTGTAGTTCCACGCTGGTGAAATTGCTCAATCAGCGGCGCTGGGCGGATGCGTGCCGACAGTTGCCGCGCTGGGTTTATGTGAAAGGTGTTTTTAATCAGGGGCTGGATAACCGCCGTGCGCGGGAGATGGCCTGGTGCTTACAGGGAGCAAACTGAAATGAAAAAGAGATTAATCAGCGGGCTGTTTCTGATGTTATGGATGGCGCTGTTAATCGAAGCAATGGTGTATCCGCAGGGGATTTTTCCGGTACTGGCAGCGTCCGGCGTTTGGGTAGCCTGTTTGCTGACATGGGCGGTAATTCCGGTAGCACTGGCTGCGTTAATTAAGAATGGCCCGCTCTGGCAGGAGTTGAGGGCATCTTTGCTGAAGACCATTACCCGAAAAGAAAACGTATTTATCAGCTGGGTGATGCGATTGCTGATTGTCGTAAGTCTCGCCTGGACGGGGTGGGCTATTACCCTGGTCTTTTATCTGCTGACCGTTATTGCCTTCTGGATGACCCGTAATCAGATTGCGCAACAGGTATCAGCATGAACCGGTTGCTGCTGGTTGTGCTGGCGTTATTACTGGCGGCGCTGGGCTGGCAGACGTGGCGGCTGGCTGATGCCAGCCAGACCATCAGCACGCAGGCAGACGAGCTGCAGAGCAAAAGCCAGGCACTGGCAAAGAGCAACAGCCAGCTTATCAGCCTGTCCATTCTGACTGAAACCAATAACCGGGAGCAGGCGCGGCTCTATGCCGAAGCAGAACAGACCAGCGCGCTGCTGAGACAACGACAACACCGGATAGAGGAACTGAAACGTGAGAACGAGGATTTACGCCGCTGGGCTGATACTCCTTTGCCTGCTGACATTATCCGGCTGCGGAAACGTCCGGCATTCACCGGAGGTGCAGCTTACCGTCAGTGGTTGTCCGCGAGTGACGCCGTGTCGACTGGATCAGACAGCGCCGCGCACTAACGGTGATCTGAACACATTGCTGGACGAAACGGAGGCCGCCTGGGCGGTATGTGCAGACAAAGTGGACATGATTATTGCGTGTCAGGAGCGAAACAGTGAACAAACCACAATCCCTGCGCCACGCCCTCAATAAAGCAGTGCCTTATGTCCGTAATAACCCGGACAAACTGCATCTGTTTGTGGATAACGGTTCGCTGGTTGCCACGGGGGCCAGCTCCATGTCATGGGAGTACCGTTACACCCTGAACGTGGTGATTGAGGATTTCAGCGGCGACCAGAATCTGCTGATGGCCCCGGTTTTGCTGTGGCTGCGGGATAACCAGCCCGATGCCATCAATAACCCGGCGTTACGGGAAAAGCTATTCACCTTTGAGGTGGATATTCTGCGCAACGATGTCTGTGATATCAGCCTTAACCTGCAACTGACGGAACGTGTGCTGGTCAGCACTGACGGCACTGTGTCCAGCGTTGAAGCTGTAGCGGAACCCGATGAACCTGAAGAAATGTGGACGGTGAAACGTGGCTGAACTGCAGAAGGTGGACGACTGGCTGAGTGCCTTGCTGGCGAATCTGGAACCAGCCGCAAGAAACCGAATGATGCGCCAGCTGGCACAGGAACTGCGGCGGACACAGCAGCAAAATATCAGGATGCAACGCAATCCTGATGGCAGCAGCTATGAACCGAGGCGAGTAACAGCACGCGGTAAAAAAGGTCGTATCAAACGTCAGATGTTTACAAAGCTGCGCACCACAAAATACCTGAAAACTGCCGCCAGCGCTGATTCTGTCAGCGTACAGTTTGAAGGTAAGGTGCAGCGTATTGCCCGCGTTCATCACTACGGCTTACGTGATCGCGTCAGTCGCAAAGGACCTGAGGTCCGTTACGCAGAGCGTCGCCTTCTGGGTGTAAATGATGATGTTGAGGCAATGACCCGCGACATGATTCTGCAATGGCTGGCGGGGTGATCTTTGTATCAGCACTGATACAAGTTGCAGCACTGCCGGCTTTCTTCCCCTGATGGCAACCTTTCCCTATGAACGCACAATTAACCGAAATCATGCGCCTTATCACCAACCTGATCCGCACAGGTGTAGTCACCGAAGTGGACCGGGAAAACTGGCTTTGCCGGGTGAAAACGGGCGACCTTGAAACCAACTGGATCAGCTGGCTGACGCTGCGTGCCGGGAATGCCCGCACATGGTGGCGACCATCGGAAGGTGAACAGGTGGTGCTGCTGAGTCTGGGCGGCAATCTTGAAACCGCCTTTGCGTTGCCCGCTGTCTATTCGAATCAGTTCGCTCCACCGTCGACGTCGGCGGACGCCTGCGTGACAGAACATCCTGACGGTGGCTGGTTTGAATACGAACCCGCCACCGGGCGCTGGTATGTCAGGGGCATCAAATCAATGGTCATTGAGGCCGCTGACAACATCACCATGAAAACCACTGAGTTTGTACTGGAGGCTGACCGCACGCGCATTAACAGCGAAGTGGTGATCAATGGTGGCGTTACCCAGGGCGGCGGAGCGATAAGTTCTAACGGGATCGTGGTTGATGCGCATCAGCATACTGGCGTCCTGAAAGGCGGCGATACAACCGGAGGCCCGGTATGACGCTTTATATCGGGATGAACAATACCAGCGGTAAAGCCATTACTGATATTGACCATCTGCGTCAGTCGGTGCGGGACATTCTACTGACACCGCAGGGTAGCCGCATTGCCCGTCGTGAATATGGTTCCCTGCTGTCGACACTGATAGACCAGCCACAAAATCCGGCATTACGCCTGCAGGTCATGTCGGCAGTGTATGTGGCGCTGAGTCGCTGGGAGCCACGGCTGACGCTGGATTCCATCACCATCAACAGCAATTTTGACGGTTCAATGGTGGTGGAGCTGACCGGGCGGCGTAATAACGGTGTGCCTGTTTCCCTTTCCGTATCAACAGGAGCAGAGAATGGCAGTGATTGACCTTTCGCAGTTGCCTGCGCCGCAGATTGTGGATGTGCCGGACTTTGAGACGCTGCTTGCCGAACGCAAGGCAGAATTTGTGGCGCTTCATCCGAAAGATGAGCAGGAAGCAGTGATCCGCACTCTGGAACTGGAATCTGAACCCGTCACCAAATTGCTGCAGGAGAACGCTTACCGTGAGTTGCTTCTGCGCCAGCGCATTAACGAAGCCGCGCAGGCTGTGATGGTGGCTTACGCGATGGGCAGCGATCTTGACCAGCTCGCTGCCAACTACAACGTGAAACGCCTGACGGTGACGCCTGCTGATAATGATGCTGTGCCGCCCGTTGCAGCTGTGATGGAAAGCGATGAAGCGTTACGCCTGCGTGTGCCTGCAGCCTTTGAGGGGCTTTCAGTTGCGGGACCAACTGCCGCTTATGAATTTCATGCCCGAAGCGCCGACGGTCGGGTGGCGGATGCCAGTGCAACCAGTCCGGCACCTGCAGAGGTGGTGCTGACAGTCCTTAGCCGCGAAGGCGACGGAACAGCAGAAAAAGACCTGCTGGATGTGGTGGAGAAAGCACTGAACAGTGAGAATGTCCGCCCGGTGGCTGACCGTCTGACGGTTCGCAGCGCGGAAATCATCCCGTACCGCGTGGAAGCCACCATTTTTCTCTATCCGGGACCGGAAGCAGAGCCGGTAATGGCAGCGGCAAAAGCCAGCCTGCAGAGGTACATTGCCAGTCAGACGCGTCTTGGTCGGGATATTCGCCGTAGCGCCATCTTTGCCGCCCTGCATGTTGAGGGTGTGCAGCGTGTGGAGCTGGCTTCTCCTCTGGCGGATGTGGTCCTGAACAAAACACAGGCGGCATCATGTACGCAGTGGAGCGTGACCAACGGAGGAACGGATGAATAGTCTGCTGCCACCGGGTTCAACTTCACTGGAGCGACGACTGGCGCAAACCTGCAGCGGGATTTCTGATCTGCAGGTGCCGCTGCGTGACTTGTGGAATCCGGCAACCTGTCCGGTCAGTTTCCTGCCTTATCTCGCCTGGGCGTTCTCTGTGGATCGCTGGGACGAGGGCTGGACAGAAAGCGTCAAGCGCCAGGTGGTGAAGGATGCTTTTTATATTCATCAGCATAAAGGGACCACCAGTGCCGTGCGGCGGGTGGTGGAGCCGTTCGGCTTTCTGATCCGCATTATTGAGTGGTGGCAGACCGGAGAGGCACCGGGCACGTTTCGCCTGGATATCGGCGTGCAGGACCAGGGCATCACTGAAGATACCTATCTGGAACTTGAGCGACTGATAAGCGATGCCAAACCATGTAGCCGTCACATGATCGGCATGTCCATCAATCTGCAGACCAGCGGCCCGCATTGGGTGGGAGCCGCCAGCTATATTGGCGAAGAAATCACGATCTATCCGTATATCAACGAAACAATTATTTCCGGTGGCACCGCGCATGAAGGCGGGGCGGTCCATGTTATTGACACAATGAGAGTGAATCCATGAGCACAAAATTTTATACCCTGCTGACGGATATTGGTGCGGCGAAACTTGCCAGCGCCGCCGCGCTCGGTGTGCCTTTAAAAATTACCCATATGGCGGTAGGCGATGGCGGCGGAACATTGCCAACGCCGGACGCAAAGCAGACAGCATTAGTAAATGAGAAACGCCGGGCTGCGCTGAATATGCTGTACATCGACCCGCAGAACAGCAGCCAGATTATTGCTGAACAGGTGATCCCTGAAAACGAGGGCGGTTGGTGGATACGTGAAGTGGGCCTGTTTGATGAGTCCGGGGCATTGATTGCCGTGGGCAACTGCCCGGAAAGCTATAAGCCGCAACTGGCTGAAGGCAGCGGGCGTACCCAGACCGTGCGTATGGTGTTGATTACCAGCAGCACGGACAATATCACCCTGAAAATCGACCCTGCCGTAGTGCTGGCAACCCGCAAGTATGTGGATGACAAGGCACTGGAGCTGAAGGTGTACGTGGATGACCTGATGGCAAAACATCTTGCCGCACCGGACCCGCATTCACAGTATGCGCCCAAAGAAAGTCCGACGTTTACCGGAACCCCCAAAGCGCCAACGCCAGCGGCGGGGAATAACACCACGCAGGTTGCGACCACCGCGTTTGTTCAGGCGGCACTGACGGCTCTTATTAATGGTGCGCCAGCCACGCTGGACACGCTGAAAGAAATAGCCGTAGCCATTAACAATGATCCGAAATTCAGTACCACCATTAACAATGCGCTGGCACTGAAAGCGCCGCTGTCGAGTCCGGCACTCACCGGAACGCCAACAGCCCCTACGGCGGCGCAGTCGGTCAATAATACACAGATTGCCACTACGGCTTTTGTGAAATCGGCGATTGCAGGAATGGTGGGTTCTGCACCTGCGGCACTGGATACACTGAACGAACTGGCGGCGGCACTGGGGAATGATCCGAACTTTGCCACGACAATGCTTAATGCGCTGGCAGGTAAACAACCGCTGGACAATACGCTGACTAATTTGAGTGGAAAGGATGTAGCTGGTCTTCTCACATACCTTGGTTTGGGAGAAG
>PPYF01027363.1_pt1 | contig 24548 bp, 10 predicted proteins | sample 1559871 | NCBI WGS metagenome assembly PPYF01 (sample SAMN08240021, study PRJNA423297) | Human gut metagenome, whole genome shotgun sequencing project. | reverse complement strand
TTTTACCCGCCATGCGGCGGGTAATCACCGATGAATAGGGCTTGTATGGAGGTTAACGCCTAATATATTGTATCTTATGGTGTTTTACCGGACAACAATAATTTATAAGAGGGAAATTCAGCCACCTCCGGGGCTGAATCTGCGGGGCGACTCCTTGCCACGGGCACAAGTGCCCGCGGTTAACAAAATCCATAGCCTCCGGCCATACAATTATATTATACCCAGCACATTGCAACCCGATAAAATGAAAGCTGCCAGCCGATCGGAGGCTTGCACTGCACCCAATTGTCTTATCCATGGAACCGATATGGTGAGCCGGGACCAAGGTCCGCAAGCACGCGCTGTCGCTCCCTGCCGGAGCTCGGCGCGTGGAGGATGGTGGCACTCTGTCCCATGGCTCGTCGGCTGCGCCTCCTCACGCATGGGCTGAAAACTGCCCGCCGCGCTCCGCGGGCTCCCGTTTCTTCTACATTTATAAGTAGGGATTGCAACACGCCCAAACACCTTATTTGAGCCGTGCGTCCCTACAATATCATGACGGAGAAGGAGCTGCACGCGTGTGCGTACAGCCCCTTCTGGTAGCCCATAGCAGAATCGAACTGCTCTTTCAAGAATGAAAATCTTGCGTCCTAACCGATAGACGAATGGGCCGCATCAAAGATCCACAGCCTTAGGCAGCGAGCTTTGCGATGTGCTTGGCAAGCTTGCTCTTGAGGTTGGCGGCTTTGTTTTTGCTGATAGCCTTTTTGGAGGCGAGACGGTCGAGCATAGCGCTTACGGTGCGCAGCTTTGCCTCGGCCTCGGCCTTGTCGGTGAGGCGACGGAGAGCGCGAACGGCGTTACGAGCTGTCTTGGCGTAATAGCGGTTGCGCAGGCGACGGGCCTCTGTCTGGCGGATGCGTTTGAGTGATGACTTATGATTTGCCATTTGTCTGTGCTATAATCTGTTTGGTTTGATAATGGTAGCCCATAGCAGAATCGAACTGCTCTTTCAAGAATGAAAATCTTGCGTCCTAACCGATAGACGAATGGGCCATGCGCTAAAAAGCGATTGCAAAGTTACGGACTTTTTCTGATTTGCGCAAATTTTTTTTATAAAAGTTTATAGTTGAGAGTTTATAGGTAAGAGGGGGGCGGCCTGCGGCCGTGGTTTAAGGTTTAGGGTTTAAGGTTTAGAGAAGTGTGATAGTTTATAGGTAAGAGGGGAGGTATCTCGCCCTCCGATGTGACTTCCCTCTTACCTATAAACTATCAACTATACACTAATTCAGAAGGGGTACTTCCCTTCGGCTGCGCCTTCAAAGAGGCCGTCGAGCTGGTATGTGCGCGAGGGGCGGCCGTTGATGCGGCTGATGTCGTCGCCGATCTCCCAGAAGAAAGGTGCCATGCCGGCGTTCTTGGCTTCGCGGGTGACTACCCGGTTCCAGAGACGGGCTGACGCGCGCCAACGGTCGGCGTCGATATCCTTGTAGTTCTCGCGGATGGCGCAGACGGCATATTCGCCTATGATGCCGGGAATGCCTTTGTCGGTGAACGCGGCTTTCATTTTCTGCATGGATGCGCGCACGTCGGCTTCGGAATGGTTGCTGTTGCGGTCGCTGCCGGGGAGGAGGTTATCGGCGCCCCAGTAGTAGTGCATCTTGCCCCAGTTGGCGTCTTCCGTCATCATGTTGAACTGGTATGAGTCGTAGTAGTGTACCTCGACGCCGAGACGGTCGGCAACCACGTCGTCGGGCATGTGGTAGCTTCCGGCTACGGTCTGGTCGATGTTGGTATTGGGACCCTGCATCAGCAGGACACGGTCGGCATTGTTGCCGCCGGTGGCACGCACTACGTCGAGCATGGTCTGCTGGTAGCGCATGATGGCGTCGAGGCCTTTGGCGTCGGGAACGTTGTTGCTGTTGTTGCAGTTGGGCTCGTTCATGGCGGCGAAAATGAGGTGCTGGTCGTAGTGGTTGAGCTTCTCAGCTATCTGTTTCCAGTAGTCGTGCTGTTTTTTGTTGACAGCCTCGTCGTAGCCGTCCTTGGCGCTGTTTTCGAGCCAGCCGCCGTCCCAGTGGATGTTGAGCACGGCATACATGCCGTTGCTTACGATGTAGCCTACGACCTCGTCGACGCGGTCGAGCCATGCGGGGTCGATGGTGTTGGTGGCTGCGTCACTGACGTGGCTGTCCCAGGCGCAGGGTATGCGCACGGCATTGAAGCCCTGTTCGAGCAGACCGTTGATGTACTCCTGGCTGACTTTGGTCTTGACCCATGCGGTCTCGCTGCCGGGTGCCTCGAGCGTGTTGCCGATGTTGACGCCGGCGTACATGGAGGCGATGATTTCTTTGGCAGTCTTGCCTGCGAGGGCGTCGGCGGTGGCCTGAGTGACGGTGATGGTCTCGCGGACGTCGTCGTTGATGGCTATGACGATTTCGCCGGTGCGTTCGGCACCGGTGTTGCCGGTGTAACTGAGGGTGAGCGCGGTGTTGTCGTCATTGACGGTGTAGGTCATCCATTCGGGCACCGTTACGGTGACGGGCGATGTGGCGGTGTAGGTCACGGTGAGCTTGCCTCCGGCGGGGTTGAGGGTGGCGGAGGGTTCGACGGAGATGATGTTGAGCACTTCGCCGGCGTGCTGGGTTACGGTGACTGTGGCTTTGTGCTGACCGGCGGTGATGGAGAGGGTGGCAGTGCGGGGTTCGCCTGCGGGGTTGATGTCGGCCTGGAGGCTTACGGCGTAGATGCCTGCGGCCTTAGCCTCGGGCGCACCGATGTGGAGCCATGCGGCATCAGCAGTGACGGTGGGAACGGAGGGCGCCTTGATGTTGAGGGTCTGTGCGTTGGCGCCGTTGAGGGACACTTCGCTCTTGACGGTGATGCCGTCGCCCCAAACGGGTCCGGGTTCGTCTTTGTCGTCGCTGCATGCGGCGAATCCGAGCGCGAGCATGCCCGCGAGTATCAGATGTTTGAATTGCATGTTTTTTTCGGTTTTTAAAAGCCCGGTCTACGGAACGTGGACCGGGCTTTCGGTAAGTGGTTGGTCTAAAGTATTGAGTATTCTGACAGTGCGTTATTCAGCATGGACGGGAGTCATGATGCTGTTGACCTTGAAGCTGAGCTTGGAGTGGTCGGTGAGGTCCTTCCAGAGGCCGGGTATGTCGATAACCCAGACGACTGCACCTGTGCCGTTGCTGCTGAGGTAAGCGGGGAAGTTGTATGTGCCGTCGGAAGCGAAAGTGACGTCGCTTGCAGCGCCACCCCACCACTGGGGATTCCAGCCACCGCCTGCGTAGCTCATGGCGCCGGTGTAGGTGCCTGCTGCGCCTGCCTTGAGGTTGCCGTCGATACCGGTGATGGTGACGTTGGCTACGAGTGTTCCCTGACCGAAGGCTATGCCGGCGAATGGATCGCCGTTGCCATCGTTGCTGGGACCGTATTCATTGTAGAACTCGAAGCGCTCGTCGCTGCCGTTGTCCTCCTTGTTGCCCCACCAGAAGTGGCCTAAGGATGCGTCAACAGCCTTGTACATGGGCTGATTGGGGTCCTGCGTAATCACGAGGCTCTCGACCTTGACCTTGGACATGTCGACGATATCGGCGCCGAGGCCGTTGATGTCGATGCAGAACACTACGGCGCCCTCGGCGAGAGCATCCGTGCTCATGCTGACGCGGTAGCTGCCGTCGCCTGTCACGATGCAGTCGTGGTAGTTGCCGTCGAAGCTGCTCCAGTAGTTGGGAGACCAGTCGGCGTCGGCGTATTCGAGGCCTGCGCGCCAGCTGCCCGGATTGTGTTCCTTGAGGTTGCCGGTGACACCGGTGAGGGTGAAGTCAATCACCATTTCTTTCTCGAAGTTGATGACATTGGGGTCGATGGCGGGATCAGCCTTGCTGCTGCCGTACTCGTTGTAGAGCTCGATGCGCACGCGGCCGTTGCTTTCGAGGTCGCCGATGACGAGCTTGGAGCAGTCAGCTGCAATCTCGTTGACGTAGGGCTTGCGTACGGGGCGTACGAGTGCGCCGGTATAGGTGGGTGCGTTGCTGGTGCTGTAGGCGGCATTCTCCAGAGTCATGGCAACGGCGTATGCCTTGTTGGTGACGCAGATGTCGCCGGTCCAATACACTGCCTGATTGCCCTCTACGGTAGCGCCGGTGCGCATGCCTGCGCCGGGGAGGAAGATGCTGTTGCCGGTGGCGGTGGAGGTGACGCGTACGCCTGCTACACCGTCCACTTCGGCAGCCTCCAGGGTGGAGACGGCGAGCAGCTCGGCCCAGTCGGCAGCGGTGGGCGTCATGCCCATTGCCGATGTCTTGGCTGCGTCGCGGTCGGTGTTGGTGATTGATTCCTGAGCGTAGTCGGAAGCGGCGGTGGAGTAGTTGAAGCCGGTAACGTCGCCGAAGCCCAGAAGTGCGCCTGCCTCGCTTTCCTTGGCAGCGCCCACGTTGTATTTGCACCATTCGAGGCGAGTGCCCATGTCGACATAGTCGTCGAGGCTCTCGGCCTTAGCGTCAACGCCGACGGGGGTGTTGAGCATCTGCTCGTTGGCGATGACGTCGGCGCCGTTCACATTCATGAATGCGGCGAACTTGTAGGCGGTGTTGGGCACGAGGTTGCTTACGCTTACGGTGTAGGCGTTGTCGGTGCCCTCTGCAAGGAACTTCACGCCGGCGTTGATGTCGGCGGCGGCGGGAGCCACGATGATGCCGTAGGTAAGGGAACCGGCCTCAAGCTTGTCCTGCATGCCGTTGATGGTGCCGCTCAGGTTGGCTGAAGTGGCTTCTACGGCTGCCGGGGCAGCGGTGGCGATGTCGGAGTCGGTGGTAACGAAGCTCTTGACCTCGCCGTACTGGGAGATGGTGCCCTGCAGGGTTACGAAGGTGGCGTAGTAGTAGGTGACGCCGTCACTGAGGCCATTGATGGTGGCCGTGACAGTGGTGCCGTCCTCGCCGAGAGCGCCTGCCACGCGTGTACCGCCGGCGGTGGGATTCTCGGAGGTGCTGTATACCACACCCACGGTGTAGGCATCGGCTACCTGGCCGGAGAGGCCGACTACGGTGCCGGTGACGGTGGCGCTTGTTGCGGTGACTTCGGCGCCGCCGGTCACTACTTCTTTGATGATAGGCGTGGTGCTCACAACGGGGTCGTCGACGTCGTCGCACGAAGTGAGGGCGAACGATGCTCCGAGAGTAAGCGACAGCAGGCCTGCCAGTATTTTGTTTTTCATATCTGTTTCTGTGTGGATGTCAGATTATTGGTGATTTTGGCTTGATTATTGAACCCAGGGTGTGCCGCTGTCCATGTGTACGGTGAAGTCGACCGTAACGGATGTTGCTCCGTTGAGCTTCGGAGTCATGACGGGTGCTGTGTCGGTGTTCCAGGGGTTGACAATGTAGCGGCGGAGAATTTCGGGAGAGTCGCCTACGGTGCGCTCGACCATATCGTCGGTGATGTCCGTAGCCACTCCGTCTTTCTTGATGGAGTTGATGATAACCTCGGCATTGGGATTCTTGGCGAGGATTTTCTCAACGTCCATGTAAAGGAGGAAGATAGCCGGGTCGGTGGTGTTGACGGTGACGCTGTACTGGCCGTCGCCCTGAATGTAGACTTCGCCGTAGTCAAATGCATAGGAGCTGTTGGCCCATGCGAGGTTGACGCGGAATTTCTCGACTTTTGGCGCGCCGTAGTCTGCGACGAACTTGTAGCCGAGATACTCGTAAATGTTGCCGTTGATGTCGATTGCGGGCTGGCCGAGCACGAAGCTTTCCACACGGCCGTCGTCGTCAATTCCGACAGACACAACCTTGAAGTCGGTACCTTCGAAGCGGACGGAAGATCCGCCGACAAGGATGTCGCCGAGGCCTGCACTGAGGGTGATGGCTCCGTTTTCAGCAACGCTGACTTCACCAGCGATGTCGCCGGCGGTGTATTTGCCGGAAGCGGGGTCGCAGAGGTTCATCTTGAAGCTGTCGATGACGTCGCGCACGGGAGCCAGTGCTGCGGGATAGTCGTTGAGGCTCTTGAATCCGTTTTTGGCATTGCCGCCGAGATCGTACCAGTCGAAAGGCGCTGCCTCGTCAAGCATCCAGCTGCAATATTTAATCTGGGATTTGAAAGCGTCGTACCATCCCTCGGGCAGGGTGATGGTAGTGGGAACGGGCTCGGTGTAGTTCTCGAAATAGTCCTTTGTGACGTAGTTCGTGGCACAGTTGCCGCTGGTGGACAGAAGCTGCATGGCAGTGTCCGACAGGTACAGGAGTTTAAACTCACGTGTTTTTGATCCGTCATTAGATGATGCCAAAGGTATGTCAGAGAATGTAATTGTGTGGTTGTCGGTATCGAGCATGTATGTGCCCTTGCGGACTATGGCACCAGTGGCATCGGTGATGGTGAAATTCGCGCCGCCAATGAGATCTAATGTCATGTAACCGTAATTCTCGCCGTTGCACATCCAGCTGTTGCCGGCATAATCGGCTGCCCAGTACCAGTTGGCTCCGTCGCCGAGCGCATCTACAGGTACCTCTGCGGGATTGATTGCATTCTCTTTTTCCCAGGGATCCGCGTCTATATAATTGTTATAGGTGTTTTCGTTTTCAGAAACCGCATGGAGATGGTCCCAAGTGTAATTGGTATTGAAAAACCAGTGGGGACCTTTCCAGAAAGTAGTTTTTGCAGTTCCGTCGTCGAGTATTCCGAGGTCGAGCTGCCAGGTTTTACTTTGGCCGACACCGCCGCTGATGCGGGTCCACAGGAAATTGTTGACGAAGTCGGCGCAGAAGTCGTCGATAGTGAAGATGTAAGGTTCGCTCCATACGAATCCGCCACGGGTGTCGACGCCCATCTTGACCTCATACTCGCCGTCGAAGGGGATGGAGAGAGAGGCTGTCGCGCCGGTCTTGCGGCCCTGCGGAGTCTCCCATGCCACCTGGTAAGAGGCAGGCATGAGGCTCGTCAGGTGTATGATGTTGGGGTTGGCGGCGTCGTGTTCCACCGAGAAAGCCACGCCTTCCACCAGCTCCTCGGGAGTGATGTTCGGCTGAGGCATCGTGTACTCGTCGGCCGAGCAGGACCAGGCTCCGACGGCGAGTGCGCCAAGGAACAGGCAGCTCAGGTACTTGAATGTCTTTGTCATTGTAAGAAAATAATTTAGGAGAGTAATGATTGAATCTTTTGTCTTGTACTGGCAAGCGGAAGCCATTTCGGCTGCTTTCAGTAACGGCAAATAGCGTGCCGTCTTGTGCTGTTTTGATACAATTAACTAAAAATCAGCTGTATTTAACTTTCGCTTGCCAAACTTGATTAACAATTAATTACTTGCTCCAACCGGCATTCTGCTTGAGTACGCCGTTAGAGAGAGTTATCTGATTGGTGGGAATCTGGCTGAAGCCACGTGTTGCGATGATCTTGGAACGGTCGTAGCTGACATTTACGTCGAGGCCGGCGGTCTTGGCGGGTCCGGCGGAAGCGCATACTGCATCGGCCATCTTATCAACGCCCTGACGCAGGAGGTCCCAGTAGCGGTGGCCCTCGAAAGCGAGCTCAAGGGCACGCTCGTTCATCACGTTGTCAAAAGTGACAGGTATGCTGGGCAGACCTACACGGCCGCGCACCTTGTCGAGAGCCTGCTGTGCCGACATGGAGGGAACGCCGCCCACTTCGGCCACCATCAGGAGGACGTCGGCGTAGCGCATGATGAGCCAGTCCTGAGAGTTGGTGATCTGGAAGTCGCCGCTGCCGTCGGGACGGGATGCGTTGTTGCCGTTAGCGAAAGCGATGGGCGAGTACTTCTTGATGCAGAAGCCCGTGAACTCGCGCCAGTCCTTGACGCCGGTCATATAATCGGGGGCTGCGGCTACGCCGTCACCGGCAAGATTGATGACGGAGGGTTTGAGGCGCGGGTCGTTGCCGAATTTTCCTACGAAAGATGTGGCGACGGTTGCGGCGCCCCATCCTTTGCCGTAGGGTGCGGAGTTGATCTGACGCATGCCCACCATTACCTGCCAGCGGTTGGAGTCGTTGTTGCCGTTGTAGTCCTGCGTGGGGGTGAATTTCTGAGCCAGAAGCACTTCCTTGTTGGCGGAGCCGGCGTAGGTGGACAATTCGTTATCCCATGCGTCCTCTCCCTTGGGCACGAGGGATGCTGCGGGCCAGAGGCTCTCGAATTTCTCTACGAGGTCGTATTGGCCGCTTTTCACGATATCGTCAAGGTAACCTGTGATATCTTCCTTGGTGACGCCGGCGAGGTCTTTCTGATAGTAGCCGGTGTAGAAGAGCCATACACGGGCCATGAGAGCTTCAGCTGCGTACTTGGTTATGCGTCCGTTGTTCTCGGTGCCGAGGTTGGCGTCGGCGGGAATGTTCTCGATGGCGAATTTGAGATCGGCGGCGATTGCGGCGTATACGTCGTCAGGGTTGGCCTGCTCGCGGTTCTCGTTGACGGGCTCGAGGAACAGGGGAATGTTTTCCCACCAGCGCACCATATCGAAGTAGAGGAGAGCGCGCAGAGCGTGACACTCACCCATGTACTTGGCGCGGTTCTGCGTCTCTTCGAGCCAGTTGATCTGCTCTTCGTGGGCTATGAGTTCGTTGCAGCGGTAGACGCCGGCATAGTAGACTTTCCAGTCCTGCTCGTAGACGTTCTGGTCGGAGCTGGAGCGTGCCTGGTCGAAACCGTCGATGAGCTGGTAGCCGTAGCCGTCGCCCTGTCCTGTTGCGCCATAGCACTCGTCGCTCATGACTGTGGATGCCAGATAGAAGCCTACGCCGGGCGCGGAGCTGACCTGACGCCAGCCGTCGTAGCAGCCTATGAGGGCACGCCAGGCGTCGCCCTCGGTCTTGTAGAAGTTGCCGGTGGTCGACTCTGTCTTCGACGAAACGTCGAGGAAGCTGTCGGCGCACGAGCCTGCGGTGAGACCCAGCACGGCGAGTCCGGCGGTGAGTATGTTGAATTTGAACTTGTTCATGTCAAATCTTATGTTTGTGTTTCGTGAGTGATGATATTAGAAAGTGAGATTCACGCCTACGAGGTAAGTGCGGGGACGGGGATAGAAGCCGAGGTCGATACCGCTGACCCAGCTGCTGGTGCCGTAGCCGATTTCGGGGTCCATGCCGTCGTACTTGGTGAATGTGGCAAGGTTCTGCACCTGGAAGTAGAGGCGAGCCTTGCTGCACCATTTCTGTTTCATCAGCGGAGCGAAGTCATAGCCGAGGGTGAGGTTGCTCAGGCGCAGGTAGTCGCCGTCCTGGACATAGAGGTCGCTGAAGAGCCAGTTGATGTTCTGGTTGGTCACGCGCGGAATGCGGTTGCTGGTGCCTTCGCCGGTCCAGCGGTCGAGAATCTGCGTGGTGTAGTTGGCCTGCTTTGCGGTCTGGTTGCGGTAGCTCTGCACGAGCTTGAAGCCGGCTGCGCCGGTGGCGGTGAGGCCGAGGTCGAAGTTCTTGTAGAACAGGTTGATGTTGAAACCGAAAGTAAATTTGGGCACACCGTTGCCGAGGTTCACCTTATCAGCGTCGTTGATGGTGCCGTTATGGTCCTGATCGACGAAGATGACGTCGCCGGGCTGCACATTGTCCTGGAGGATGCCGTTACCGGCTGCGATCCAGTCGTTGATCTGCTGCTGGTTCTGGAAGATGCCGGCGGTCTGGTAGCCCCAGAAGTAGCCGATAGGCATGCCGTTGGCAGCGCGGTAGAATTCGGGCGAGTTGTCGTAGAGCATGTTGGCGTCGCCGTGGATCATGCCGTCCTCGGTGGGTATGGAACCTACCTTATTCTTATTGTATGCGCCGTTGAAGCTTACGTTGTAGCTGAAATCATTGCCGATGACGTCGTTCCATGCCACGCTGAATTCTATACCGGTGTTCTTCACGTCGCCGCCGTTGATGAAGGGAGCGTCAGTACCGGCTGTAGCGAGAATAGGCGGAGTCACGAGCCAGTCCTTGGTGGTCTTGCGGTACCAGTCGAAGCTGACGCGCAGACGGTTCTTCAGGAATGTGGCGTCGAAGCCGAAGTCAAGCTGCTCGGAAGTCTCCCAGGTGAGGTCCTCGTTGCCGAGGCGGCTGGGGTATGCGCCCCAGTTGTTGCCGAGGATGGTGGAGTAGTCGCCGTAAACGCCGTTGGGACCGAGGTACTGGCCGAAGAAGTAGTGCGTGTTGGTGACCTTGATGGGAGCGAGGTACTGGTAGTTGTCGATGTTCTGGTTGCCGACACGACCCCAGCTGCCGCGGATCTTGAGGAAGTCGAGCCATGTGCGGGTGCCTTCCATGAATTCTTCATTGCTGAGGTTCCAGCCTGCCGATACGGAGGGGAAGGTACCGAAGCGGTGTCCCTTGGCGAAGCGCGACGAGCCGTCAGAGCGCAGCGTGAAGTTAATCATGTACTTTTCTTTCCAGTTCCATCCCAGGCGGCCGAAGTAGCTGACGCTGCGCGCGTTGTCGTGGGGATTGCCGGATGCGCTGAGGCCGTCGGCGGTGCTGGCGGCAGTACCGTTGCTGATCCAGCCGTAAGGCCATGTGTTGAAGCCCTCCTTGAGGTCGCGCTGGTTAGCGCCGAGGTAGGTGCCTTCATAGCGGTAGGCCTCCATGCCGACGAGAGCGTTGAAAGCATGTTCTTTAATCTTCCAGTCGTAGCTGATGGTGTTGGTCCATGTCATGCCAAGGCTGTGGTTCATGTTCTGGCCGACTGAGGTATGCTCGTTGTAGTCGTAGACGGAGAGCTTGTAGATGGGCTTGTAGCTGCGGTATTCGCTGGAGCCGTAGACGGCGCCGAATACAGTACGGATCTTAAGGTTCTTGATGGGTTCAATCTGAGCGTAGACGTTGCCGGAGAAAGTAGCGGTCTTGTTGTCGTTCTGATTGTTGAGCATCATGCTTCCGTAGGGGTTGCCGGCACCGTTGTTGTAGGCGCTGGAGCTGGAGTCGAAGTAGGTACCGTCTTCATTATATATAGGAAATACCGGTGCCGTTCCGAATGCGCCGCGCAGGGTGTTGTTGTACTGGTTGCCCACGCCGATGCCGCGCTTTTTGGCATATACGAAGCTCACCTGCTCGCCGATGGTGACGATGTTGTTGAAGAGCTTGTGGTCGGAGTTGATGCGGAAGTTGTAGCGCGAGTAGTCAGAAACCTGCTTGCCGCCGCCGATGCCTTCCTGGTTGAGGTAACCGAGACTCATGGCGTAGGTGCTGGTGGCATTGCCGCCGGTCACGCCTATGGTGTAGCTCTGTGTGGTGGCGTTGTCCTTGAACATGCTGTCAACCCAGTCGGTATCGTAGGCCCCGAGTACATTGCCTTCGCCGTCGGTGCGCCACATTTCGGGATAGCTGGTCCAGTCGTAGGGTGCGGAGTTTTCAGCCAGCTGCTGTTCGTCCATTATCGTCTTGTACTGGTCGGCGTTGAGCATATTGACCTTCTTGGCAACGCTCTGCCAGCCGAAGTAGCCGTCGAAGCTGACGGTGGCGCGACCCTCACGTCCCTGCTTGGTGGTGATGAGCACTACGCCGTTGGCGGCCTGCGCGCCGTAGATGGCTGCCGAGGCAGCATCCTTGAGCACATCGATGCTCTCGATGTCGGCGGGGTTCAGGGTGGAGATGTCGCCGCCCACGCCGTCAATGAGATAAAGAGGAGATGCGTTGCCGATGGTGCCGAGACCGCGGATCTGCACCTTCATGCTTTCGCCGGGCTGACCGGAGTTGCTCGTGATGCTGACGCCGGGGAGCTGGCCCTGCATGGCCTGCAGAGGCGATGTAGTGTTCTGCTTTGCGATTTCGTCGCCCTTGATCTGGGCGGTGGCGCCGGTGACGAGTTTCTTCTTCATCACGCCGTAACCTACGACCACGAGTTCGTTGAGCGACTCGGAGTTTTCGGTGAGTGCCACGTCGAGGCGGTTGCCGTTGACCTTGATGTCGCGGGGCGTAAAGCCTACGTAGCTGAAGGTCAGGGTTGTGCCCTGAGCCACCTTGATGGTGTAGTTGCCGTCGATGTCGGTGGTGACGCCGTCTTTGGCGCCCTTTACTGTTACCGATGCACCGATGAGGGGTTCGCCGTCAGTGGCCGAGGTCACCGTGCCGGTGACCGTCTGCGTCTGTGCGCTCGCTGCAGCGGCGCCCACCAACAGGCACAATGCCAGCAGCATGGCTCGCGCGGAGCTCAGCCGGAGGCACCATTTACTGAGTGTTTGTCCCATTGATAATGATTTTTGGTAAGATAGATTGTTTGATGATTGATTCAAAAGGAGTGGAAAGAGTGGCCTTGATAGAGACCGTTTTTGTCTGTGTGAATTTTTCGGGGTTAGGTTCAGTGTTTTGTCAAGTGTCGTCAGTTTTGTCAGGTTTAAATTTGTCAGGTAAAAATATCTTGTCCGGATCGTGCAGGCCGCCTGTCGCGGGGCGTGTCCGAATCCGTACGCAAAGTTACGCGTTTAATAATACGGGCCGATGTTGCCTCGTTGCGTAGGGATATATTAAAAGTTTTACCTACTGCCCGAAATGTTGCCTAACTTGGTATAAAATGTTATATGTAACCAAATTTATGTTTAAGAACATATATTTTAACATGCAGCAGGGGGCTGAAATGATTACTTTTGCAACACCGAAAAAGTTCAAATGTATACAGCACTATGCCCTACCGTATCCTTATATATATAATATGTTGTCTTTGCCCGTGTTTAATGCGCGGTGCATCCACCATCCAGTTTCTGCACCTTCCGGAGGGAGCTAAGCTCAGCAGCAAACTCGTAAACACTATATATCAGGACGATGACGGCTTTATCTATTTCGGCACAGCCTCGGGTCTTGACCGCTTCGACGGCTACAGTGTGCGCAGCTATGTGTGCGACCCGGCCGATACAACCTCAATCCACGACAGCTATGTGGAATATATAGTCGCCGCGCCCGACGGGCGCCTGTGGATAGGAGGCGCAAGCGGATTCTCCGTCTTCGACCCGGCGACGGATAGATTTCATCGCAACTCGAACACCGACTATGCAGCGATGGGGTTGTCATCGGCCCCGCAGCTGGTAGCGTTCGACAGCGCCGGCAACGGATGGTTTTATGTCCGTGACGACGGCATTTACATCAGCAACGGAGGCGTGACGCGCCGCGTGTCCGATCCGGACGGCGTGCTCCGCCGGGGCGAAGTGTGCGACCTGGTGGAGGATTCCTCAGGTCGCATGTGTGCAGCGCTGCGTGGCGGCGACATTGTGTTCATCGAACCGCAGACGGCCCGTCCCGTCTCCGTCGTGCGGCCGACAGGAGGTGTAAGGCCGCAGCCCGACCATATTTTCCACTTGTACCACGACCGCGACGGGCTGCTGTGGGTGTACTCGGAGGGCGGCCTGTGGCTCTACTCGCCGGCATCGGGCACCTGGCACGACTCGCTCGGCGGCACGCCGCTGCCGCAAGGCCTGGTTAAAAGTGTGATACAGGACCGCATGGGACGCATGTGGATAGGTTTCGAGCATGACGGCATAATAGTGATGGAGAAAAACGGTGTGATGCAGCATCTGAACAACGACAGCGGCGATTACCGCAGCCTTGGCGCCAACACAGTCACCTCCATCATGGAAGACCGTTCCGGAACGGTATGGGTGGGCTCGCGCAAAAACGGCGTGTCGCGCTACGACGAGACCGCCTTCAAATTTGACTTCACAGGATTTCCCGATGTCAACTGCATACTTCCCGGCGTTGACGGAAAAGTATGGCTCGCCACAGACTCCGACGGCATAATACTCTGGGATCGCCGCAGCGGACGGCGCCATAATGTAGCCGTCCCCGGCTGTGAAGGCCCGGACGCCACAGTGGTGACCCTTGCCGGCGACAGCACCGGCACGATGTGGGCCGGCACATATGCCCTCGGCCTGATACGCACGGGCGCCGACGGCAGCGGCACGCGCCGCTACACCACGGCCGACGGCCTCGTGTCGGACAACATCTGGAGCATATTGCCGCTGAGCGACGGCACGCTGATGCTCGGCACGCTCGGCGCCGGGCTGCAGGTCTACAATCCCGCCACCGGCGCATCGAAAGTATACGACTCTCAGAATTCGGGCCTCGGCAACGACTTCGTTATCAGTATGTCGCGCGCACGCGACGGCCGCGTGTGGCTGTCGACGGCCTACGGCGTGTCAGTCTACGACCCGCGCACCGACGACATCGTGACGATGCGGGGCAACCGCCGCGGCGACGCACATTTCCTCAACGACAACGTCAATCAGGTGTACGCCGACTCCCGCGGACTCATTTGGCTTGCGACGCGTACCGGCCTGAACGTCTACGATCCGGACGCCGACAGCGTCTACGTGGTTCCCACAGGGCCTCCCGGGCGCTTCGTGCTCGGCATAGCGGAGGACGCCGCCCATGCCATGTGGACGAGTATAGGCAACTCGCTGACGAGCATCGCCGTGGGTGGCGGCGACGGCAAGCCCTGGACATTCACCACCCATACCTACGACAGCTGCGACGGACTCCAGACGTGCGACTTCAACCAGCGCTCCATCGCTTCCCTACCCGACGGCGGTATGATGATAGGCGGATTCTACGGAGTCAACGAATGGAGGCCGGATGCCATAAAGCCGGGACAGACCGCGCCCAGGGTGATGTTCACCGGACTGTCGCTCTACAACGAGGAAGTGGCAGTGGGCGCCTCCAACCGCGGCCGTGTGCTGCTCCCGCGCCGCATCAGCGACCTCGACCGCATAGTTCTGGACCACACCGACAACGAGTTTTCCATCAGTTTCACCACCGACAACTATGTCAAGCCCGAGCGTACTGTCTACAGCTACCGCCTCGACGGCTTCAACGAGGAGTGGCAGCAGTTGCCGCCGAACATCCACCGGGTATCGTACACCAACCTTGCCCCGGGCCATTACCGCCTGCACGTGCGTGCCGTCAGCGGCGACGGCGTGCCATCGGCCAATGAGGCCGCGCTCGACATCATAATCCGGCCGCCGTTCTACGCCACACCCATTGCCAAGGCCTTGTTTTTCGTGCTGCTCGCTCTGTCGATCATAGGCAGCGTATGGCTGGTACACCGGCGCGACCAGCGCATATCGCAGATGCGCATACGCGAGGAAGCGCGCCGCAAGCAGGAAGAACTCGACGACATGAAGTTCCGGTTCTTCACCAACGTGAGCCATGAGCTGCGCACGCCGCTGACGCTCATCACCGCACCTCTCGACTCACTGATGAAACAGAAGTTCGACTCTTCCGTCCACGAGAAACTTGACATCATCCACACCAATGCCGACAAACTCCTGGCTATGGTGAACCAGCTGCTCGACTTCCGCAAGAGCGAGATGGCGGCCCTGAGCCTTAATCTGTCGCGCGGCAACATCGTGGCATTTGTACGCGACATATGCGACAACTTCAAGTCGCTCGGCGAGAAGAAGAACATACATCTTACATTCTTCAGCCCGTTGCACAGCCTGAACATGGATTTCGACGAAGACAAGATGGGCAAGATCGTGACAAACCTGCTCAGCAATGCATTCAAATTCACCCCGGCCGAGGGGCGCGTGGATGTGGCAATGACGCTTGCGCCCGAGGGCGACATGCTGGAAATCACCATCGCCGACACCGGCTGCGGCATTTCCGACGCCGACAAGCAGCGCGTTTTCGAACGTTTTTTCCAGAGCGCCGACGCGCCATCGGTAGGCGGCACAGGCATAGGCCTGAACCTTGTGGCCGAGTTCGCGCGTCTGCACGGCGGCAGCGTGGCTGTAGCCGATAATGCGGTGCGCGGGACGGTGTTCACGGTGACTATACCCGTCCGCGGAGCTGATGGAATCAGCTCCGCGGACGACACGCAGACGCGCCCCGCAGGGAGCGCAGACGCGCCCCCTGCGGCCCCACATGGAGGCCAGCGCCTGCTGGTGGTCGACGACAATGCAGACCTGCAGCGCTTTGTCGCGTCGGAACTGAATGGCGACTACACGGTTGTCACTGCTTCCGACGGCGCCGAAGCCCTTCAGGAGATAAAGCGCGTCAAGCCGGACATAATCATCAGCGACCTCATGATGGAAGGCATGGATGGCATCGAGTTGTGCCGCCGGCTGAAAGGTAGTCCCGACACGGCCGATATTCCTCTGCTGATACTGACGGCCAAGCACGATGTCTCGGCCAAAATCGAGGGTCTGACCCTCGGTGCGGACGACTATATGACAAAACCCTTCAATGTGGACGAACTGCGCCTGCGGCTCAGCAAACTTCTCGACCTGCGCGGCCGGGGTGCAAAGCGGGCGCTCATCGACCCCGAGCCGCAGGACATCACCATCACATCGCTCGACGAGAAGCTTATAGAGCGCGCCGTGCGCTATGTCGACGCCAACATGGCACGTGCCGATCTTTCGGTAGAAGAACTTGCCGCGGAGCTGGGCATGAGCCGCGTGCACCTTTACAAGCGGCTCAAGCAGATCACAGGCAAGACCCCGATAGAGTTCATACGCCTGCTGCGGCTCAAGCGTGCCGCACAGTTGCTGCGCGAGAGCCAGCTCAATATCAGCGAAATCGCCTACGACTGCGGCTTCAACAACCCGAAATACTTCAGCCGCTACTTCAAGGAGGAATTCGGCGTGCTGCCTTCGGTATATCAGAACCGCGAGGACGCCGCGCAGTAGCCTGTTAACAAATCATCCCCATTCGTGAAACATATCCCCACCCCGTATAACTCCTTGATACATATAGTTTACATTCGGAGTAATAAAATCGGCGCGAAGTCGTTATCTTTGCATAAGATAATTCAATAACCATAAATCCATATAGATGAAATTACACACATTGTCGCTCCTCCTTCTCGGCGCATCGCTCCCGGCTCTGCTCGGAAGCTGCAACAGCGCATACGCCAAGGATGAGCAGGGTGTGACGGTAAACGTCGACCCCGACCGTGCGGGTGGAGCCCGTAAAGTGCGCCTTCAGGTGCTCGGACCAAAAATCATCCGCGTCAGCGCAACTCCTACCGACAAATTCAGCGCCGACACCAGCCTCGTGGTAATCAAACAGGAAGCCTACACCAACTTCGACGTAAAGCAGGAGAACGACAGCACCATCCGCGTCAGCACTCCCGAAATCAGCGCAACAGTCAGCACCCTCACGGGTCAGGTATCCTTCTATGGCAAGGACGGCAAGCTGCTGCTCGGCGAGAATGCCGGCGGCCGCAAGTTCGAGCCTATCGAAGTTGACGGCACGGAATCGTTCAGCGTGCAGCAGACATTCGCTTCGCCCGACGACGAGGAAGGTCTCTACGGCCTCGGACAGCATCAGGCCGACGAGTTCAACTACAAAGGCAAGAACGAGGAACTGTTCCAGTACAACACCAAGGTGTCAGTGCCCTTTATCGTGTCGACCGGCAATTACGGCATACTCTGGGACAGCTATTCGCTGCTACGCTTCGGCCGCCCCGACGACTACGCACAGCTCGGCGAAGCCTTCAAGCTTTTCGACAAGGACGGCAAGGAAGGCGCCCTGACTGGCACCTACACCCAGGCCGACGGCAAGACCATGACGCGCCGCGAGGACAAGATATACTTCGAGCATCTGAAGCGCGGCGACCTCGGTCATGTAGTAAATGCTCCGGAGGACTTCCGCTTCTTCGGCGGCAAGGTAGTCTATGAGGGCGAAATCGAGCCCGAACTGACCGGCGATTACAACTTCATAATGTACTATTCCGGCTATCAGACCATCTACATAGACGGCAAGAAAGTGGTGCCCGAGCGCTGGCGCACAGCCTGGAACCCCAACAGCTACAAGTTCACGGTGGCCCTTGAGGGCGGCAAGCGCGTGCCTGTGCGCATCGAGTGGGAGCCCAACGGCGGTGTGGCCTACTGCGGTCTGCGAGTCTATGCTCCCAACGAGGACATCAACAAGAACGACATGAGCTGGTGGGGCGAAATGCAGGACATGGTCGACTACTACTTCATCGCAGGCGACTCAATGGACGACGTGATACACGGCTACCGCACCCTCACCGGCAAAGCCCAGGTGATGCCCAAGTGGGCTATGGGCTACTGGCAGAGCCGCGAGAAGTACAACACTCAGGAGGAAGTGCTGTCCACCCTCGCCGAGTACCGCAAACGCAACATACCCATCGACAACATCGTCATCGACTGGCTCCACTGGCCACAGGACGCATGGGGCAGCCACGAATTCGATCCCGCCCGTTTCCCCGACCCCAAAGGCATGGTCGACAGCATCCATGCCATGAACGGCCGCGTGATGGTGAGCGTATGGCCCAAGTTCTACGCCACCACCGAGCACTTCAAGGAATTTGACGAAAAAGGATGGATGTACCGTCAGGCCATCGAGGACAGCATCCGCGACTGGGTTGGCCCCGGCTATCTCGGTTCCTTCTACGACGCCTATAACCCCGATGCCCGCAAGCTCTTCTGGCATCAGATGCAGGACCATTACTATCCCCTGGGCATCGACGCATGGTGGATGGACGCCAGCGAGCCCAACATCCGCGACTGTACCGACATCCAGTACCGCAAGGACCTCTGCGGCCCGACGGCTCTCGGTCCCTCGGCAAAATACTTCAACGCATACGCACTCGTGAATGCTGACGCCATCTACAACGGCCAGCGCAGCGTAGAGCCCGACAAGCGCGTGTTCCTGCTGACGCGTTCCGGCTTCGCAGGCCTCCAGCGTTACAGCACCGCCACCTGGAGTGGCGACATCGCCACCCGCTGGGAAGACATGGCCGCACAGATAGCCGCCGGCCTGAACTTCGCCGTAAGCGGCATCCCCTACTGGACCATGGACATCGGCGGCTTCTGCGTCGAGGACCGCTATGTGGCCGCACAGCGTGAGTTCGACAAGACCGGCCGAGAGAACGACGACCTTAAGGAATGGCGCGAGCTGAACACCCGCTGGTTCCAGTTCGGCGCATTCGCTCCCCTCTACCGTGCACACGGCCAGTGGCCTTTCCGCGAAATCTACAACATCGCGCCCGAGGGCCATCCCGCCTATGAGAGCATGCTGTTCTACACCCGCCTGCGCTACAACCTGATGCCCTACATCTATTCGCTGGCCGGCATGACCCACTTCAACGACTACACCATCATGCGTCCGCTTGTCATGGACTTCGGCACCGACAAGACCGTTCGCGACATCAAGAACCAGTACATGTTCGGCCCGGCCATCATGGTCGCTCCCGTCACAGAGTACGGCGCCCGCACCCGCGAGGTTTACTTCCCCGCCGGCACCGACTGGTACGACTTCTACACCGGAAAGGAATACAAGGGCGGCCAGACACTCACCGTCGACGCGCCTTACGGCCGCATGCCTCTGTTCGTCGCCGCCGGCAGCCTGCTGCCCTTCGGTCCCGACATGCAGTGGAGCGCCGAGAAGCCGGCCGACGTAATAGACCTCTACGTCTACGAAGGCAAGGACGGCGACTTCACCCTCTATGAGGACGAAGGCCTCAACTACAACTACGAGAAGGGACAGTATGCCGATATACCCATGCACTGGGACAACGCCACGCGCACCCTCACCATCGGCGACCGCAAGGGCGAGTTCCCCGGCATGCTCAAGGACCGCAAGTTCTGTGTCGTTCTCGTGAGCCCACAATCGCCCGCCGGTTTCGAGCACAAGGGCAAGGGCGTAGTCGTTGACTACAGCGGAAAGTCTACAGAAGTGAAACTCTGATACATTCAGCAATTACAAAAGGTACAGAAGGGCCGACGCCCCTCTGTACCTTTTGAATAAGAAAACACAATGAAGAGAATACTGATAACACTCATAGCAGCTGTAGCAGCACTTGTCCCCGCCGCAGCACGCGACAGCCGCGCCGCCGGATTCAACGACGGCTGGCGTTTCCATCTCGGTGAGGTGGCCGGCGCCGAGGCGCCGGGCTACGACGATTCCGGCTGGCGCAAGCTCGACCTGCCCCACGACTGGGCCATAGAAGGCGACTTCAGCAAGGACAATTCCAGCGGCACCGGAGGCGGCGCGCTTCCGGGCGGAATCGGATGGTACCGCAAGAGCTTCGACCTTACCAAAAACGACCTTAAGAAGCAGATTTATATCGACTTTGACGGCGTATATATGAACTCCACCGTCTACGTCAACGGCCACCGTCTCGGCACACGTCCCTACGGCTACATATCTTTCAGCTACGACCTGACGCCCTGGCTCCATGCCGGCCGCAACGTCGTGGCCGTGCATGTCGACAATGCCGAGCAGCCCAATTCCCGCTGGTACAGCGGATGTGGCATCTACCGCAACGTGTGGCTGCGCAAGCTCAATCCCGTGCACGTGGCTATGTGGGGCACTTTCGTGACCACCCCCGAAGTCAGCGACAAGGAAGCCGCTGTAAACGTGGCTACGGAGATTGAGAACAGCGGCCGCAAGCAACAGAAAGTAGGGTTGCGGACTGCTTTGCTCTCCCCTTCAGGCCGTGTTGTCGCCAGCCATGACACCACCCTGACTGTGGCTCCCGGCACGGCCTCCGTGGAGGGCGTGCGCATGCGCGTCGACAAACCGAAGCTGTGGAGCACCCGCACCCCCGTGCTCTACACCGTGCGCAGCACCGTCAGCGACTCGCGCGGCAAGACCATTGACGAGTACCTGACACCCATAGGTCTGCGCAGCTTCAAGTTTGACGCGAAAACCGGTTTCTCGCTCAACGGCGAACGCATGAAAATCAACGGCGTATGCCTCCACCACGACGCCGGCGCGCTTGGTGCCGTCGTCAACAAGGCAGCCATACGCCGCCAGCTTCAGATAATGAAGGATATGGGAGTCAATGCCATACGATCGTCGCACAACCCGCCTGCCCCCGAGCTTGCCGACCTCTGCGACGAGATGGGCCTGCTGTTCATGGACGAGACTTTCGACATGTGGCGCAAGAAGAAGACTGCCCACGACTACGCCCGCTACTTCAACGAGTGGCATGAGCGCGACATGGACGACCTCATCCGCCGCGACCGCAACCATCCCAGCATCATCATGTGGAGCATCGGCAACGAGGTCCTCGAGCAGTGGAACGACGCCGCAGCCGACACCCTCAGCCTCGAGGAAGCCAATCTCATCCTCAACTTCGGCCACAGCAAGGAGCAGCTTGCCGCCGAGGGCGAGGTCAACGTGAACATGCTGCTGACGCAGAAGCTCGCCGACCGCGTTCGCTCGCTCGACCCCACGCGCCCCGTCACCGCCGGCTGCAACGAGCCCAATCCCGGCAACAACCTCTTCCGCAGCGGAGCGCTCGACATCATAGGCTACAACTACCACGATTCCGATTTCGCCTCCGTGCCGCAGAATTTCCCCGGCAAGCCCTTCATCGTCACCGAAAGCGTCTCCGGCCTTGCTACGCGAGGCTATTACGACATGCCGGCCGACAGCATGCACATCTGGCCCGAGCGTTGGGACAAGCCTTTCTTCAACGAGACCTTCTCATGCTCCAGCTTCGACAACTGCCACGTACCCTGGGGCAACACCCATGCCGGAACCATGCGCCACGTCCGCGACAACGACTTCATCTCAGGCCAGTTCGTGTGGACCGGCTTCGACTACATCGGCGAACCCACTCCCTACGGATGGCCCGCACGAAGCAGCTACTTCGGCATCGTCGACCTTGCCGGCATACCGAAAGACATATATTATATGTATCAGGGCGAATGGCGTCCCGACGTGAACGTGCTGCATCTGCTGCCGCACTGGAACTGGGAGCCCGGCCGTGTGGTAGACGTATGGGCCTACTACAACAACGCCGACGAGGTGGAGCTGCTGCTCAACGGCCGCAGCCTCGGCACACGCAGCAAGGGTCCGGACGACTTCCACGTGAGCTGGCAGGTACCCTTCGAGCCCGGCACTCTCACAGCCATCAGCCGCCGCGACGGCCGCGAGGTTGCGCGCGCCGAGCGACGTACGGCAGGAGCGCCGGCGGCCATACGCCTTACGCCCGACCGTTCCGAAATCAACGCCGACGGCACCGACCTGAGCTATGTGCTCGCCGAGGTGGTCGACAAGGACGGCAACGTCTGTCCCTGGGCCGACAATCAGATTTTCTTCGAGGTGGAAGGCCCGGCATTCAACGCCGGTGTCGATAACGGCAGTCCCATATCGCTCGAACGTTTCAAGGACAACAAGCGCCGCGCCTTCTACGGCAAGGCCATGCTGATTGTGCAGAACGCCGGCGGCAAGACGGGCACCGCCACAGTGCGTGCCACATCCGAAGGCCTCGCCCCTGCCGAGACAACAATTACTTCCAAATAAGAATCGCCTTTTATCTGTTTTTTGTATATTTGCAACTGAAAAATCATGAAAGCACAGATATTATCCCTCATACTCGGTGCCTCGGCCGCGATAGCGGTCGCAGAGACACCGGTCTATCTCAATCCGAACGCGCCGGTCGAAGACCGCATCGAAGACGCCCTCAGCCGTATGACACTGGCGGAAAAAGTAGCTATGTGCCACGCACAGAGCAAATTCTCTTCGGCCGGAGTACCCTCGCTCGGCATCCCCGAGCTGTGGTGGAGCGACGGCCCTCATGGCGTTCGCGCCGAAATCAATTGGAACGACTGGGGCTATGCCGGCTGGACCAACGATTCCGCAACTGCCTTCCCAGCGCTTACGGCTCTCGCAGCCACATGGAATCCCGCCATGTCGGCTCTCTACGGCAAGAGCGTGGGCGAAGAAGCCCGCTACCGCAAGAAGGACGTACTGCTCGGCCCCGGCGTCAACATCTACCGTACTCCGCTGAACGGTCGTAACTTCGAGTACATGGGCGAAGACCCGTGGCTGGCTTCGGTCATGGTGGTGCCCTACATTCAGGAGCTCCAGAAGAACGGCGTCGCTGCCAGCGTTAAGCATTTCGCTCTCAACAATCAGGAGCAATGGCGCGGAAATATCAATGTCAACGTCAGCGACCGTGCCCTCTACGAGATCTATCTGCCGGCATTCAAGGCCGCCGTGCAGGATGGCGGCGCATGGACCATCATGGGCGCCTACAATAAGATATGGAACCAGCATTGCAGCCACAACAGCCGTCTGCTCAACGACATACTGCGCGGCGAATGGGGCTTCGACGGCGTAGTGGTGACCGACTGGGGCGGCGCACACGACACCCGCGAGGCCGCGCTCAACGGCCTCGACGTGGAGATGGGTAGCTACACCAACGGCCTCACCAGCGAGAGCGAGTTCACCTACGACGACTATTACCTCGGTCGTCCTTTCCGCGAAATGATAGCCAAGGGCGAGATTCCCGATTCGGCCGTCGACGCCAAGGTGCGCAACATCCTGCGCCTGGTATTCCGCACGGCTCTCAACGATAAGAAACCCCTCGGCTCACTGCATACGCCCGAGCATTACGCTGCCGCAAAGGCAATAGGCGACGAGAGCATCGTGCTGCTGAAGAATTCCGGCATACTGCCCCTCGACCCGGCTGCCGGTCGTAAAATACTCGTCGTGGGCGACAATGCCGTGCGCCGGCTCAGCGATGGCGGTGGCTCTTCTGAACTGAAAGTCAAAGACTACGTGTCGCCGCTTCAGGCGCTGCGGGATGTCTTCGGTGCCTCCAACGTGGAGTTTGCACAGGGCTATGAGGCCGGACGCCCCATGTACGGCCGCATCGACGAGATTCCCGCCGCCGTGCAGGACTCCCTGCGCGAGCAGGCCGTTGATATGGCACGCAAGGCCGATGTCGTCATCTACATCGGCGGACTCAACAAGAATGCTTACGAGGACTGCGAAAGCACCGACCGCAAGAGCTACGACCTGAGTTACAATCAGAACCGCCTCATCGCCGAACTCGCCAAGGCCAACCCCAACATCATTGTCGCCAACATCACCGGCAACGCTTACGCCATGCCCTGGGCCGACGATGTGCCCGCAATCATGCACGTAGGCTATCTCGGCACGATGGGCGGCGCTTCCGTCGCCGATGCCATCAGCGGCCGTGTCAATCCCTCCGGCAAGCTCCCGTACTCGATTCCCGTGAAACTCGCCGACAATGGTGCCAACGCATTCGGCACGGAGTGCTATCCCGGCGTCGAGAGCAAGGAAGGCGACACTCTGTTCGGCGCTCGCGCTCCGCAGCAGCGCTACGAGGAGGATATTCTCGTGGGCTACCGCTGGCACGACACCAAGAAAGTCCCCGCCCGCTACGCCTTCGGCCACGGCCTGAGCTACACCGACTTCGCCTACGGCAAACCGCAGCTTTCGTCCAACGTGCTCGGCGACGGCAAACTCACACTGACCGTACCCGTCACCAACACCGGCAAGCGCGAAGGCGCCGAAGTGGTGCAGCTCTATGTCGGCGACGACAAGGCCAGCGTGCTCCGTCCCGTAAAAGAGCTGAAAGGCTTCGAGAAAATATGGCTCGCACCCGGCGAGACAAAGAACGTGACATTCACCGTGACCCCCGACCTCCTCAAGTTCTTCGACGCCGAGGCCCACGAGTGGGTGGCCGAGCCGGGCTCGTTCACGCTGTACGTGGGCGGCGCTTCGGACAACACTCCTGTGAAAGCAAAATTCAAACTTAAATAATCCAACCTTTTTACAAAACTATGGCAAAAGAATATTTTCCCGGCATAGGCAAGATAGCCTACGAGGGTCCCGAGAGCCACAACCCGCTGGCCTAC
>PPYF01102871.1_pt1 | contig 24600 bp, 15 predicted proteins | sample 1559871 | NCBI WGS metagenome assembly PPYF01 (sample SAMN08240021, study PRJNA423297) | Human gut metagenome, whole genome shotgun sequencing project. | reverse complement strand
TCTGTATTTCATTTTGTTTGAATTTGTGTTATAGTATTTCAAGAATCGAACGATTGAAAATATTATGGTAAATATGAAAAGCATAAATAAAGAAATGAGCTGCATCCTGTGATGTGGCTCATTTTAGTAGGGAGCTGAACATGAAGACAATTTACAATTATCTGAACGAATATAGTGAGAGTGATTTCTATGGAATGCATATGCCGGGGCACAAAAGAAATGAAAAAATGATGGAGAATGATCTGCCTTATAAAATTGATATTACCGAAATAGATGGGTTTGATGATCTCCACCACGCAGATGGGATCATTCGGGAGGCGCAGGAACGTGCAGCGAGATTGTATGGTGCAGATGAGACACATTTTCTTGTAAATGGAAGTACGGTTGGAATTCTGAGTGCGATTATGGGAGTGACTGACAAAGGAGACCAGATTCTTGTAGCCCGTAATTGCCACAAATCCGTGTATCATGCAATTTATTTAAATGAGCTGGAACCGGTGTATGTCTATCCGGAATACGATGAGAAAACAGGATTAAACGGGGAAGTAAAAGCAGATGAGATTGCGTTGTTATTGGAAAAAAATCCGGACGTGAAAGCTGTTATGATCGTGTCCCCTACATACGATGGTGTTGTGTCGAATGTAAAAAAGATTGCAGAAATGGCACATGCACATGAGATTCCGTTGATTGTGGATGAGGCACATGGAGCACATTTTGGATTTGATCCTTATTTTCCGAAAAATGCGAATGAAAATGGTGCAGACATTGTTATACATAGTGTGCACAAGACACTTCCATCGCTCACACAGACCGCATTGCTTCATATCAATGGAACGTTTGTAAATAGAGAAAAAGTACGGATGTATCTGCACATGTTACAATCCAGCAGTCCGTCGTATGTATTGATGGCAAGCATAGATGAATGTATGGAATTGATTGAAAAAAAAGGTGAGGATATCTTTTCGGCTTATGTGGATAACTTGCAAAAAATGCGGGAAGAGTTGGGAAAACTTTCTTGTTTGAGGCTTGTCGAGACTTCACATTATGACTGCTCTAAATTTGTGATTTCAGTGAGAAACACAAATATTTCAAGCAGAGACCTTGAAAAAATATTGCGTAGGAAGTATCATTTGCAGATGGAGATGACCTCGGGAGATTATGTGCTTGGAATGACGGCAGTAGGAGACACGAAAGAAGGATTGGAAAGATTTACACAGGCATTGTTAGAAATTGATCGTTCCTTGTCTGCCATGAACAAACAACGAGTGTGGAGAGAACTTCCGAGAACGAGACTTTGTGCAAAAAGTTCTGACGTACTGCATAAAAAGTGCGGAAAACTTTGTGGATGGAAAGAGAGTATCGGAAAAATTTCGATGGAATATGCGTATTTGTATCCACCCGGAATCCCGATTATTGTGCCGGGAGAGCACATTACGGAGGATGTGATTGCATATTTGGAGATGTATGAGCAGTTAGGATTTTCGATTGAAGGTCTGGAAGTGGATAAACAGATAAAGGTGTGGATAAATGAGTAAGATTTTTTATTTTATGGGGAAAAGTGCCTCCGGGAAAGATACAATTTTTAAACAGATTAAAGAGAGGATGCCAAATCTTAAGACAATTGTAATCTATACAACACGCCCGATTCGGGAAGGTGAGCAGGAGGGTGTGGAATATTATTTTGTCGATGAAAAAAGATTGGCTGAGCTCGAAGCACAAGGGAAAGTAATCGAGCTTCGCGCATACAATACGGTACACGGAGTGTGGAAATATTTTACGGTGGATGACGGACAGTTTGACGGAGACGAGAATTACATTGCAATCGGGACTTTAGAGTCATATGCAAAGATGCTCGCATATATGGGGACGGACTCATTGGTACCTATATACATTGATGTTGACGATGGAGTGCGATTGTTAAGGGCGGTAGAACGAGAAAGAAAACAGAAAGAGCCAAAATACGAAGAACTGTGCAGGAGATTCCTTGCGGATGCTGAGGATTTCTCTGAGGAAAACTTACAAAGAATGGGGATAACTCACCATTATTTCAATGACAATATGGAAAACTGCATCCAAGAAATTATGCTATGTATTCACCAAGAATTATGATATAATATTCACGTAAGCAACGAGACGTGGTTGCACGTCGAGGAAGTTGTTTATAAAAAAATATATATAACAGAAAGGTAATAATATGAGCGGATTTAAAGATGTTGTAGGACACAAAGACATAATTCAATATATACAAAATGCCGTAGAGCAGGATAAAGTATCTCATGCATATATCTTAAATGGCGCAAAAGGCTCTGGAAAAAAGATGCTTGCAAAATTATTTGCAATGACTCTGCAATGTGAGAACAGCCAGTCAGAACCTTGTGGTGAGTGTCGTTCCTGCAGGCAGGCAGATAGTGGGAATCAGCCGGATATCATTACGATACAGCATGAAAAGCCGGGGTCAATCAGTGTAGATGATATACGAGAGCAGCTCAATGGTGACATTATGATCAAGCCATACAGCAACCGCTATAAGATATACATTATTCCGGAAGCGGATCTGTTGACTGTGCAGGCACAGAATGCACTGCTAAAAACGATTGAAGAGCCACCGGAATATGCCATTATTTTTCTGCTGACAGAGAATGCAGACAGTTTGCTGCCGACAATTCGTTCAAGATGTGTCATGTTGAAATTGAGGAATATTAAGGATACTTTGATTAAAAAGTATTTGATGGAGCAACTGCATATTCCGGATTATCAGGCAGATATCTGTGCGGCATTTGCACAGGGAAACATGGGGCGTGCCATTATGCTGGCAACGTCAGAACACTTTAATGAGATTAAAGAAGAAGCAGTTCAGTTGTTAAAATATATTGATGAGATGGAACTGAACGAGATTGTCAGTGCGATAAAAGAGATTAATAAATATAAATTAGAAGTGACAGATTATCTGGATCTGATTACTGTCTGGTACCGGGATGTTCTGCTTTATAAGGCAACAAAAGAAGCAGGAAAAGTTGTATTTAGTGACCAATTGACTTACATCAAGGAGAAGGCAAGCAAAAGTTCTTATGAGGGAATTGAGATTATTCTGGACAGTATCGAAAAGGCGAAAACACGCCTGAAAGCGAATGTAAACTTTGATCTGGTAATGGAATTATTGTTGCTTACGATAAAGGAGAACTAGAATATGACAAGAGTAATCGGAGTAAGATTTCGTCCGGCAGGAAAGATTTATTATTTTGCACCAGGTAAATTTCACATCAGACAGGGTGACAAAGTAATTGTGGAGACAGCAAGAGGCATAGAGTTTGGAACTGTTGTGACAGGACCGAAAGAAGTGAAGGACGAAGAGGTCATGCAGCCGCTAAAATCGGTAATTCGAATTGCCACAGAGGAGGACAAAAGAGCGGAAGAAAAGAACCGTGAGAAAGAAAAAGAGGCATTTGAAATCTGTCTGGAAAAAATAAGAAAACACAATCTGGATATGAAGCTGATCAATGCCGAATATACATTTGACAATAATAAAGTGCTGTTTTACTTTACTGCAGACGGAAGAATTGATTTTCGTGAGCTTGTAAAAGATTTGGCAGCAGTATTTCGTACAAGAATTGAGCTGCGTCAGATTGGTGTGCGTGATGAGACGAAGATTCGGGGCGGAATCGGAATTTGCGGACGTCCGCTTTGTTGTCACACATATTTATCAGAGTTTGCACCGGTATCAATCAAGATGGCAAAAGAACAGAACCTTTCTTTGAATCCGACGAAAATTTCCGGTGTGTGTGGAAGGCTGATGTGTTGTCTGACCAATGAGGAAGAGACATATGAAGAACTGAACAGCCGTCTTCCGGCAATCGGGGACACAGTTACAACGAATGAGGGCTTGAAAGGAGAAGTACAGAGTGTCAGCGTGCTTCGCCAGCTTGTAAAAGTAGTTGTGACGTTAGAAAATGATGAGAAAGAGATTCGCGAGTACAAAGTGGATGAGCTGAAATTCAGACCGCGAAAGAGAAAAAATGATGTGAGACTTTCCAAAGAAGAGATGAAGGAACTTGCAGCATTGGAGAAGAACGAAGGAGCGTCAAAATTAGATGATAACTAATCTGAAATCAGACGAACGTCTGGATGACTTACAGATTAACGGGTATGAGATCATACAGCATCCGGGGAAATTCTGTTTTGGAATGGATGCCGTATTGCTTGCCAATTTTGCCCGTGTAAAACAGAAAGAATGTGCGCTGGATCTTGGAACAGGAACAGGGATCATTCCAATTTTACTTACGGCAAAGACCGAAGGGATGCATTTTACCGGACTGGAGATACAGGAAGAAAGTGCTGACATGGCAAGAAGAAGTGTAGCCCATAATCATTTGGAAGAGAAAGTTGACATTGTGACGGGAGATATCAAAGAGGCAGCCGAATTATTCGGACCAGCCTCTTTTGACGTCATAACAACAAATCCGCCATATATGATTGGACATCACGGTATTGAGAATCCGTCGGATGCAAAGGCAATTGCAAGGCATGAGGTGCTTTGTGATTTGAATGATATTTTGCGGGAAAGCGCAAGAATTTTAAAGCCGAGAGGTCGATTTTATATGGTGCACAGACCGTTTCGATTGGCGGAAATCCTGTCAAAGATGATACAGGTAGGAATTGAGCCAAAACGTATGAGAATGGTACATCCATTTGTACATAAGGAACCGAATATGGTGCTGATTGAAGGAATGCGTGGGGCGAATTCACGTATGCGCGTGGAGCCGCCATTGATTGTCTATAAAGAGCAGGGCGTATATTCAGAAGAATTGCTTTCGGAGTATGCGATGAAATAAGAAGGAGGCACAAATATGTCAGGAAAGCTGTATTTGTGTGCGACACCGATTGGAAATCTCGAAGATATGACATATCGTGTTGTGCGTACATTGGGTGAGGTGGATTTGATCGCAGCGGAGGATACGAGAAATAGCATAAAGCTTTTGAATCATTTTGGAATTAAGACTCCGATGACAAGTTATCACGAATATAATAAGATAGAAAAAGGTAAAAAGCTCATTGAGAAGCTGAAAGATGGGATGCAGATTGCACTTGTGACGGATGCAGGGACACCGGGGGTATCAGATCCGGGGGAAGAGCTTGTGAAGATGTGCTATGAGGAAGGGATTGAAGTCACATCTCTGCCTGGAGCAGCAGCATGTATTACGGCATTGACGTTGTCGGGACTTTCGACAAGAAGATTTGCGTTTGAGGCATTTCTGCCGACAGATAAAAAAGAAAAGCAGTCTGTATTGAACGAACTTGTAAATGAGACACGGACAATGATTTTGTATGAGGCACCGCATAGACTTGTTCGTACACTGCGGGAACTGTTGGAGAGACTTGGAAACCGAAGAATTACGGTGTGCCGGGAATTGACCAAAAAGCACGAGACTGCATTTGCAACAACAATTGAGGAAGCACTTGCATATTATGAGGCAAATGAGCCAAAGGGTGAGTGTGTGCTTGTCATTGAAGGAAAAAGCCGCGAGGAACTTCGGCAGGAAGAAGTCGCAAAGTGGGAAGAGATGAGTATAGAGGAGCATATGGACTTCTATTTGGATCAAGGTATGGATAAGAAAGAGGCAATGAAAAAAGTGGCGAAAGATAGGGGAATCGGGAAACGGGATGTGTATCAGATGCTTATTTCGTAAGATTCGTCGACTTGACGAGACAACTGAAAAAAATTTGTTCAACTTTGGCATAGACCCTAATTGGCTTTTTTTATATACTTTAGAAAGAGTTAGAAAACGAAAGCTTTTAGGAGGAAGATTGAAATGGCAAGTTTATCATTGAAACATATTAATAAAGTTTATCCAAATGGATTTGAAGCAGTAAAAGATTTCAACCTTGAAATTGAAGATAAAGAATTTATCATCTTTGTAGGGCCATCAGGATGTGGTAAATCTACAACACTTCGTATGATTGCAGGATTGGAAGATATTTCTTCTGGAGAATTAAGAATTGGAGATAAGTTAGTAAATGACGTAGAGCCAAAAGACAGAGATATTGCGATGGTATTCCAGAACTATGCGTTATACCCACATATGACAGTATATGATAACATGGCATTTGGTTTGAAATTAAGAAAAGTGCCAAAAGATGAGATTGACAAGATGGTTCGTGAAGCAGCTAAGATTCTTGACTTGGAAGCATTATTAGATCGTAAACCAAAAGCATTATCAGGTGGACAAAGACAGCGTGTTGCTATGGGACGTGCTATCGTTCGTAATCCAAAAGTATTCCTTATGGATGAGCCTTTATCAAACCTGGATGCAAAATTAAGAGGACAGATGCGTATCGAGATTTCTAAATTACATCAGAGATTAGGTACAACGATCATCTACGTTACACATGACCAGACAGAGGCTATGACACTTGGAACAAGAATCGTAGTTATGAGTGGCGGTATTGTTCAACAGGTAGATACACCACAGGTATTATATGATACACCATGTAACTTATTCGTAGCAGGATTCATTGGATCACCACAGATGAACTTCGTAGATGCAGTATGTAAGGTAAAAGGAGATAAAGTTTATCTTCAAGCAGGACCTTCTGCAATTGAACTTCCACCAGCAAAAGCGAAAAAACTCATTGAAGGAGGATATGATGGAAAGACAGTTGTACTTGGTATTCGTCCAGAAGATGTACATGATGAGCAGATGTTTATTGAAGCTTCACCAAATACAGTAATCGAAGCTACAATCCGTGTATACGAGATGCTTGGTGCTGAAGTTTACTTATACTTCGATTACGAAGGAACAAGTATGACAGCAAGAGTAAACCCAAGAACAACAGCAAGAACAGGCGATACAGTGAAATTTGCATTAGATGCAGAAAAAATTCACGTATTCGATAAAGAAACAGAAAAAACAATCACAAACTAGTGAGAATGAAGTTTTAGGGCAAGGTGGAAATCCTTGCCCTTTTTGTGCGATAAGGAGTGACTATGGAAAAGAAAGTAATTCAGAAAAATCTTATCAGGGATTGTCTCCCGACGGTGTTTTCGCTGATGCTGTCAGGACTTTATTCCGTAATGGACGGATTATTTGTAGGACGGGCAGCGGGAGATACCGGACTTGCAGCAGTTAACCTTGCATGGCCGCTTGTTGCAGTGATTACTGCAACAGGGATAGGGATTGGAAGTGGCGGCAGTGTTTTGTTTTCGAATTTAGCTGGAAAAGATGAGAAACAAGAAAGTGAAAAAACGTATCATCTGACGGTGTGTCTGCTTGTGGGAGTCGGAATTTTATTAAGTGTAATATTGTTTCTGACGTATCCGCTCTTATTACAGCTTCTTGGCGCAAGAGGAGAGGTACTGATGCAGGCAGAGGCATATATTCAGATTATTATTTTGGGATGTGTATTTCAGATTACAGGTTCGGGGATGATACCACTTCTTCGTAACAGAGGAATGGCAGTTAGTGCGATGATAAGTATGGTCGTCGGGATGTTGGTAAATCTTGTGCTGAACTATGTTTTGATTTTTCAGGTAGGATTTGGAATCCGGGGAGCGGCACTTGGCACAATTGCGGCACAGGTGGCGGTAATCTGTCTGTGTATTTATCTGATCTATATAAAAGGAAGGACAAGGGTACAGATTATATGGAATGGGCGGAGAAGTGCAGAGATTTTCAAAATCGGAGTGTCTGCATTTGGACTGTCGCTGGCACCGTCAATTGTGTTGATTTTTACAAATCTGCAGTGTCTGAAATACGGAGGGGATGCTGCGGTTGCGTGTTATGCGGTTATTTCCTATATTGTGTTCCCAGTGCAGTCTATGCTGGTGGGAGTGGGAGATGGGGCTCAGCCACTTATGAGCTTTTATTGCGGTGCGGGAAAACGAGAGGAACTTGCCTATATTAAAAGAATCGCATCTGTGAGTGTTATTGCTTTAGGGGCTGCTATGCTTGTGCTTGTTGCGGCAGTAACCGATTTCTTTCCGGCGATTTTTGGAATGTCAAAGCAGTCAGAGCAGTTTTTTCATGTGGGAATGAGAATTAGTGCGGTGTCGTTTTTGTTTACCGGACTTGCAAAATTTCATATATCTTATTTAAATGCAACATTGAAAGTAAAGCCGGCTATGGCGTTGATCTATGGGGAGACATTGATTGTGGCACCGATATTTCTATTTTTATTGCCGGCTGTGTTCGGGATTACCGGAATTTGGTGGTCGCTTGCGGCTACGCAGGTTATGATGCTTTTGTTGTATTGGGGGCTGAGGAAAGGAGTGAGGGAAAACTGATATATATAGAACGCTCGAGAAAAGCCCGATCGTTCTGCTTATTCTGTCTATCAATTTATTTCCTGTTTCTTCTTCTCCTTATGTATTAAGGAGAATGACAGAGTAAAAATAGCAAGATTACATAATAATGTCGCGCTATAGATAATGCATGCCAAATCTTTTGATATGAATAACGTAATTAGGAATACTCCGAGATTTATTATAAATAAGATTATCATCATAATTTTCAACTGTTTCAAAACGATGTTCATCTCCTTGCATTGTTTACCAAGTATATCTGTTTTTATCGTGTTTCCTAATAAATAGAACAAATGGTATCAGAATGTTTGTTGATTGTATTATACAATAATATTTTCTGAATGAATAAAAAGAAAATAAAAAATTGAACATAATGCACAATGAATATGCTAAAAAAAGTTAATTCTATTCTTTTGATTGGTGATAATTATGATATTTGACGAAAAAGATTGAAATAATGTAGAAATATTGTATAAATCACATGGGTGATATATAATAAAAATATGTATGCAAATGGAAAATGGCATATGATCAAAAAAGAGGAAAGGAAATGAAAAAGATGAAAGGATGGAAAAGGTTTTTAAGTCTCCTGTTAGGTATGATCATGTTGTTTCAGACGATCGGGATGACAGCCGTTGCTGCAAAAGAGGAAGAACCAGAAGAGTACACAACGACAATCAGCCATAAGCAGCAAAGTGGAGAGACAAATTTCTTTAAGTTTGCTGATGGGAAATGGGAAACTGGGGATGACACACATACGTGGTCAAAGCCAATTGATACTGCAAAACCACAGGATACATACTACGAAGTGACTTTTACTGGTCATAAGATTGATGTGTATGCGGGAAAGAATCGCATGATGGGTGAAGTAGAGTATTTTGTAGATGATGTAAGTAAAGGTAAATATAGCCTTTATAATCCGCAGAATATCAATTCTACGAAAATAGCTACTATCGGTGGCTTGGAAGAAAAACAGCATAAATTGAAAGTAGTTGCAACAGGAAATAGAGAGGAAGCTGGAACAGGCGCTATCCAGATTGATGCTGCACAGGTGGTTGTATATCATAACCGTTATCAGATTAAAGAGATTACTCCAAAAAACCCTACATTAACTTTAAAAGAAGGAGCCGAACATCAGATTGAGTTTGATGTGAAACCGTCCTATGCAAATAAAGGTGATGTGACAGTGGCTTCTGATAATAAAGAGATTGTAGATGTCGTAGATGGAAAATTAATTGCAGAAAAGGTCGGAACTGCGAATGTCACATTGAAGTCTGAGAAAGATAATGTGAGTGTAAAAGTGGCAGTAACAGTGGAAGAGGGTGTCAGAGAACTTGGCGGAACAATTGTGGACAGTAACCTGCAATATCCAACATCAGAGAAATACGAGACAGTACTGGGTATGGATCAGGTCAAAGATGAGACATTATTTGCATGGAAGAATGACACAGCAGTTTCTCAGATTTCCTTATACACAAAAGAGTCAAGAGTGAAAAATGTCTCTGTGGAAGTCAGTGATTTTAAAACAGACAATGGAAAAACGATTGGAAAAGAAAATGTGGAAGCTACCTTTATCAAATCGGTACAGGCACATACCGGAATGCCGGGATATGGTGATCCATCTCGTCCAGTTCCAGAAGGAAACCGAAAAGAGGCGAACGAGGTACTTTACCAGACGACACCAATTGATATTCCATCCAAAAGTTTGCAAAATATCTGGCTGTCTGTAAATGTTCCGAAAGATGCGAAAGCCGGAACTTACACGGCAACAGTGAGTGTAAAAGTAGAGGGTGTAGAGAAAGAATTAAAATTTGAATACACATTGAAAGTAGCGGATGCAACACTTGCAGATGCAACAGAGTTTAAAGACGGATTCGACATGGAATTATGGCAGAATCCATATCGAGTGGCAGAATATTATGATGTAAAGCCATTTTCTAAAGAACATTTTGAAATTTTGAAACCACACATGGAAAAATATAAATCTGTCGGCGGACATGCAATTACAACAACAATTGTAGATGATGCGTGGGCAGGACAGACATATGGAGAAGGAACGATAAAATATCCATCTATGATCAAGTGGATCAAAGAGAAAGATGGAAGTTTTACATTTGATTATACAGATTTTGATGCGTGGATCAAATTTAACAAAGATCTTGGAATCGGGGATAAGATTATCTGCTATAGCATTGCTCCATGGAACAATCAGGTGACATATTTTGACAAAGGACAAAACAAAAATGTAACGACACCATTGAAAGTGGGTGAAGCTACATGGACAAATATGTGGACGACATTCTTTACAGACTTGATGAAGCACATGGAAGAAAAAGGATGGAAAGATGAGACATATATCGGAATCGATGAGCGTGGCATGGATATGCGTGCATTCGATTTACTTGACAAGATTTTAGGAGAAGATGGTAAACCATTTTTGACAGCAGGTGCAATGGATCATATTGATTCTAAACATGATCTTGCGATGCGCATCGATGACTTGAATGTTGGTTCTATGGCGATAAAATCCCATAAGAGCACATTTGACAAGTTAGTTGCAGAGCGTGAGGTAGCAGGAATGCGCACAACGGTCTACACATGTACCGGACATCAGCCAGGAAACTTTTCATTGAGTGCACCGGGCGAGAGCTATTGGACAATGATGTACTCTTATTCTGTAGGAGGACAAGGATATCTTCGTTGGGCGTATGATTCCTGGGTAGCAGATCCGTTGAAAGATACGACTCACAATGCATTTGAAGCCGGAGATTGTTTCTTGATATTCCCAGATGAAAAAGATACAAAGAATCCGCAGTCGAAATCAAGTCTCAGACTTGAAAAAATGGCAGAAGGTGTCAGAGATGTCAATAAACTGATGCAGATGAAAAAAGAAGTGACTGCAATGGAGGATGACGTAGATGCTTTGATGCAAACAATCAAAGCCAGCTATGCGGTATCGGGATATTATTTGACAGAGGATGGAAAAGCCGCATTGGCAAATGATATGAAAGTAGTCAAAGAGAAAATTGCAGAACTGACTGATAAATATGTAAATTACAAAGAGAACGGAACAACAAAAGTAGAATCAATTACGATTGAACAGGGCGCAAAGGCTGATGTGACATTGGGAACAACATTGCAGTTGAAAGCAAACTTGCAGCCGGAGACTCTTTTGAATAAAGATGTTACATGGAAATCTGAAAAACCAACAATCGCGACTGTATCAAAAGACGGCGTTGTTACTCCAAAGAAGATAGGTGTTACTAAAATTACAGCGACACCTATGCAGGATACAGGGAAAAAAGCTGAGATTGAGATTACAGTAAAAGCAGTTGAAGTGGATGAGAAAGCCCAAGAATACTACTATACATTTGAAGATAATAAGATAGAAGATCAGTGGGGAAATCGCAACGGTACAAACGCTGGAGCGACTTTCGCAGATGGGAAATCTGGAAAGGCACTCAAAATTGAAAATGGACAGAAGGTAACATTTACAGAAAATAAAGAATTGAAAAATACTTGGACAGTTGGATACTGGATGTACAATACAGGAACAACCTCTGGAAGGAATTCTGTTCTGACAAGTACAGATAGCGTTCGGTCATTTGATAACAGTATTGCGGCAGATAATGTAAAAGCCGGTGTTCATGTAAAATCTGGAAATGGTGGTTATCTGACATTTCCGTATGATGTTTCAACTGGAAAATGGGTGCATCTGACATGGACGAATGATAAGACAAATGGTTTGAGTCTGTATGCAAACGGTCAACTGATCCAGAAAAACAACTGGACAAAATCGAATGATTTTATCGCACCGATCGATGTAATCGGGGGCGAAGGATTCACAGGCATGATTGATGAACTGAAAGTTTATAATCGTGCATTGAATGCGGGGGAAGTACAGGCTTCTATGAAAGTGGAAGGTTTAAATATCACTGAGACAGATGTGAATATGTATGTGGGCGAGACACATGAAATCATTACAGACCTTGTATCAGACAGCACAGACAAGAAAATTACGTATCAATCAGACAATGAAAAAGTTGCAACAGTAAATGACGAGGGAATTGTGACTGCACATAAAAAAGGAACAGCTGTGATTACTGTCAAGGGAGGCGGTTTCACAGAGAAAGTAACTGTTCATGTACAGAAGAAATTAGAGATTCGATATACAATTCCACAGTATGTGCTTCCAGAGGCAAATTTATCTGATATTGATAAACCGACAGATAAAAATAATCAATATCTGGGACAGCCGGATATGGTCGCACTGAAAGATAACAAGACTTTGATTACAGCTTATCCACAGGGACATGGATGTGGACCGCTCGTAATGCAGGTCAGCATAGATGCCGGTGAGACATGGACAAAGAAAACAGACATTCCAGCTGGATGGAAAAATTCTTTGGAAACACCAACGATGTATCGTTTGGATATGACAGATGGTTCTGAGAAACTTGTTTTGATTACAGGACGTCCGAATTGGCATAAAAATACAAAAGGTGGATGGGATATGTCTGTATCTGATGACGGTGGAAAAACATGGTCAGAACCGGTTACATACCAGTCAAAACGAAGCAATGGAGAAGGCGGAGAGGAGGAAAACTTCTCAACAGTTGCCATGGCGAGTCTTGTACAATTGAAAGATAAAGATGGAAAATTTATTGACAAATGGATGGGAGTTTACCATGACAGCAATACATTTGTAAACTATAAGAGTTATTTGACATTTGACAAAGACGGAGCACCACAGTGGAGTTATCCGGAACCATATTTATCAGAGTACCGTTCAATTGAGTCGGCAGCTCAGATGTGTGAGATAGGAATGTTCCGTTCACCAGACGGAGAGCGTATTGTAGCGTTGGCAAGAAGCCAGTCCCATAAACATAAATCTCTGATGTTCTATTCAGATGATGAAGGTGAGACATGGAGCAAACCAGAAGAACTGCAAGGTGCACTTCAGGGAGAACGTCATAAAGCTGTTTATGATCCAATCAGTGGAAGATTGCTTATTACATTCCGTGAGATTACATTGGATTATAACAAAAATGGTGTAATTGAAGATGGAGACTGGATGGCAGGAGACTGGATTGCCTGGGTTGGAACATATGATGACTTAATGAAACAAAATGAAGGTCAGTACCGAATCCTGTTAGATGAGGACTGGGCAAAGAGTGCAAAATCAGGAGATACCGGATATACGGGCTTAGTTGTATTGCCAGATGGAACATTTGTGATGGATTCTTATGGGCACTGGGATAAAGAGTATTCTGAAAACTGGACAGGTGGAGTTACTACAGATCTTTGCTACATCAGACAGGCGAAATTTACATTGGGGGAGATTGATCTGCTTGCAGGATTGGTAGACAAGACAGCTCTTGGAGAAGCGATTAAAAAATATGGAAATGTCGATGAGAGCAAGTACACAGAGGATTCTTATGCGGCATATAAAGAAGTTTTTGAGAATGCAAAAGCAGTATATGAAAGTAGAAAAGTACAGCAGATTCAAGTAGATGACGCAGTGAAAGCGTTAGAGGATGCTTATAAAGGACTTACACAAAACAAACCTGTAGATCCAGAAAATCCAGAGCTTGAAAAGGCAAGAAAAGCATTGGAAGCGAAACTTGCAGAAGCCAAAGGCATTGATCAGAACCTCTATACAGAGGAAACATTGAGAGCTTTGCAGAAAGCAATTGACAATGCGGAGGCAGTTCTCGCAGATGAGAAGGCATCTTTGGAGGCATTGAATGGAGCATTTAACGGATTGGCAAGTGCGATGGATAGGTTGGAAGAAAAAGGAGATCCGAATCCAAATCTAGACCCGAAACCGGATCCGAAACCAAATCCAAAGCCAGATTCAAAACAGGATAAAGATCCACAAAAACCATCGAAAGGTGATAGTGGAAAAACACCGGTGAAGACTGGAGATGCGACTTCGGCAGGTGCGTGGGAAATTCTGGTAGTTGTGTCAGTTGTTTTGGCAGTTGGAATCTCTCAAAGAAAACGCTTTACAAAAAAATAAAAATTACGGTTGACAGAACCCAAAAAGTTGACTATAGTATTTTATAGATAAAAGGGAGTAACTAGCGTTACTAAACGTTTACGATGTCGTCAATACGATGAATTTCATCCGTATCGTAATGAAATAGTGAGACTTTTATTGCATAATTAGCGTGCAATAAAGGTCTCTTTTTATTCTCTTTTGTAATTTTTTATAAAAAGGGTGAAAATGTAAACAATAGAGACTAGGTAGTGCACGGAAGAATGGAGGATTTTGGAATGAAAAATTATTATCAGCTCTCACAAAATGAAGTGAGGCGGGAAGTCAATGGAAAAGAAGAAGCATTGACTTCAAGTGAAGTGCAGCAGAACCAGGAAAAGTATGGTCTGAATGAACTTGTAGAAGGAAAAAAGAAAAGTACGATTCAGATATTTCTGGAGCAGTTCAAGGATTTCCTTGTCATTATTTTGATTGTGGCAGCAGTCGTATCGGGGATACTTGGAGATGCAGAGAGTGCAATTGTTATTTTGATCGTAATTACGATTAATGCAATTCTTGGAACGGTTCAGACAGTAAAGGCAGAACAGTCGTTGAATAGTCTGAAAGAATTATCGGCGCCACTTGCGAAGGTACTTCGTGATGGCAACGTGATTCAGATTCCGTCAAAAGAGGTAACAATCGGTGACGAAGTTTTTCTGGAAGCAGGAGATTATGTTCCGGCTGATGGACGTATTTTGACAAATGCGAGTTTGAAAATTGACGAAAGTGCACTGACAGGAGAAAGTCTTGCGGTAGAAAAGTCAGAAGATACGATTACTGGCGAAGTGCCATTAGGTGACCAAACCAATATGGTATTCTCAGGAAGTTTTGTGACATATGGACGTGGTTCTTTCCTTGTAACAGCTATTGGAATGGATACAGAGGTAGGTAAGATTGCTACACTTTTGAAGACGACATCTGAAAAGAAAACACCTCTTCAGATGAACTTAGATGAGTTTGGAAAGAAATTATCAATTGTAATTTTAATTTTCTGTGGTATTTTGTTTGGTGTAAATGTATTTCAGGGAGTCAACATCGGAGATTCCTTCATGTTTGCAGTAGCACTGGCTGTTGCAGCGATTCCAGAAGCGCTTAGCTCTATTGTGACGATCGTGCTGTCATTTGGAACACAGAAGATGGCAAAAGAGCATGCAATTATACGTAAATTACAGGCAGTGGAAGGTCTTGGAAGTGTATCGATTATCTGCTCTGACAAAACTGGAACATTGACTCAGAACCGTATGACTGTAGAAGACTACTATGTAAATGGAAAACGAATTCCGGCGGCAGAGATTGACCGTCAGGCGCTTGGACAAAAAGAACTTTTAAGATATAGTATTTTATGTAATGACTCTACAAATGTAGATGGTGTGGAAATTGGGGATCCGACAGAGACAGCCCTGATTAATCTAGGAACAAAGCTTGGAGCAGAAGCAGGGTATGTAAGGGGAAAATTCCCTCGTACAAGTGAGATTCCGTTTGACAGCGACAGAAAATTAATGTCTACAGCACATGTGCTGGAGAATGGACCGGTTATGGTGACAAAAGGTGCGGTGGATGTACTTTTAAATCGCGTTACAAAGATTCAAAAGGGAACAGAAGTCTGTCAGATTACACAGGAAGATAAAGAAGCGATTGAAAATCAGAATCAGGAATTTTCAAGAAGTGGTTTGCGAGTACTTGCGTTTGCATATAAACCGATTCAAAAAGATCAGGTGCTGCAGTTAGAAGATGAGGATGACTTGATCTTTGTGGGATTGATTTCGATGATGGACCCGCCGCGAGAAGAGTCTAAGGCAGCAGTTGCAGATTGTATCCGTGCGGGAATCAAGCCTATTATGATTACGGGAGACCATAAAGTAACAGCGGCAGCTATCGCAAAACGAATTGGTATTTTGAAAGATGAATCAGAAGCGTGTGAAGGCTCTGTGATTGATAATATGTCTGATGAAGAATTGATGGATTTTGTAGATGGAATTTCCGTATATGCGAGAGTTTCTCCAGAACATAAGATTCGTATCGTGCGTGCATGGCAGAATAAAGGAAATATTGTTGCGATGACAGGTGACGGTGTAAATGATGCCCCGGCATTGAAGCAGGCGGATATCGGTGTTGCGATGGGAATTACAGGAAGTGAAGTATCAAAAGACGCAGCGGCAATGGTATTGACAGATGATAATTTTGCAACTATCATCAAAGCAGTTGAAAATGGAAGAAATGTATATAAAAACATCAAGGGTTCTATTCAGTTCCTGCTGTCAGGTAACTTTGGTGGAATTCTTGCAGTATTATATGCTTCGCTGGCAGGACTTCCGGTTCCGTTTGCCCCGGTACATCTGTTGTTTATCAACTTGTTGACAGACAGTCTTCCGGCAATCGCGCTTGGACTGGAGCCGCATACAAAGACTGTCATGGATGAGAAACCGCGTCCGATGAATGAATCGATTCTGACAAAAGACTTTTTGATTAAGGTTGGAACAGAAGGTTTCTGTATTGGTCTGATGACAATGTTAGCGTTTTTGATTGGTTACCGTGGCGGTGATGCAGTGCTTGCAAGTACGATGGCATTTGGTACATTATGTACAGGAAGACTTGTACATGGCTTTAACTGTAAATCAGACAGACCGATGATGTTCAGTAAAAAATTGTGGAATAATATTTACTTGATTGGTGCATTTTTGATTGGCTTTGTATTGATTACAAGTGTATTGACAATTCCAGCATTACAGAATGTATTTAAGGTTGTTCCGTTGAATGTGACACAATTATTTACTGTTTATGGTCTTGCACTTTTGAATCTTCCAGTGATTCAGCTTCTGAAATGGATTCGTAAAAGACGATAGGAAGGCGAGTAAATGAATTTGGATAAGGAAACGATTAAGAAAATAAGAGGATTGATTGTTTTTACAGCAATTATACTGATTGGGCTATGGAACTACGAAGTAGTGCTAGATGGTCTTGGCTTTATCGGCAGAGTAATTTTCCCGTTTGTACTTGGTGGTGCGATTGCATTTGTACTCAATGTGCCAATGCATTTCATTGAGGAAAAGTTTTTCGGAAATAAGAAAATGAAGGAGAATAAATGGGCAAAGAAATTTGCAAGACCTGTAAGTTTTCTGATTACGATTTTGTTTGTACTTGGAATCATTGGAATCGTTGTGTTTGTCGTAGCGCCGGCGCTGGGAGATACGGCGATGAATCTTGGAAGAAATATTCAGGCGTTTATTCCGCAAGTACAGGAGTGGGCGGAAAACATTTTTCAGGACAATAAGGAAATCGTGAAGTGGATTGGCAGTATGGAGTTCAAGTGGGATGAGATGATTAAAAGCGGTATTGATTTCTTTAAAAATGGTGCCGGAAGCGTGCTTGGATCTACATTTGAGGCTGCAAAAAGTATTGTAAGTGGTGTGACGACATTCTTTATCGCTTTTGTATTTTCGTGTTATATTCTGCTTCAGAAAGAAAAGTTAAACGTGCAGGTTCGCAAGGTGATGTACGCATTTATGCCAAAGGACTGGACAGAGATTTTGCTTGCGCTTAGTTCACTGACGTATAAGACTTTTTCTAATTTCTTAACCGGACAATGTGTTGAGGCAATTATTCTTGGAAGTATGTTTTTTGTGGCGATGACAATTTTTGGAATGCCATATGCACTGTTGATTGGAATCCTAATTTCATTTACGGCATTAATTCCGATTTTTGGAGCATTTATCGGATGTGTAATCGGAGCACTTTTGATCTTTATGGTGAATCCGATGCAGGCATTGATCTTCGTGGTAATGTTCCTTGTATTACAGCAGATCGAAGGAAATTTGATTTATCCGCATGTCGTTGGAAATTCTGTAGGACTGCCGTCTATCTGGGTGCTTGTTGCAGTCAGTATTGGAGCGAGTTTGATGGGTATTGTCGGAATGTTGATTTTTATTCCGATTGCTTCGGTGGTTTACACATTGTTTCGTGGAATTGTACATCGGAGATTGAAAGAAAAAGAGATAGAAGTTTAAATTGGGGACGTAGTAAAATTAAATTTTACTACGTCCCCAATTGAATATTGTGGTGTCCCAAAACGAAAATAGCCCTGTCCCTTTTTGACAAGTTAAAAAAAATTTATTAAAATAAATTTGTAGTTTTTTGAAAAATTTTTAGAGGTAAAATAATAAAATGGAAAAAGATTTTCAAAAGTATGAGTATAGAGTAAATGATAACAAAGCCCGAATTACAGGAGCTTTTTGGAATAGTATGGCTATAGAAGTACCAGAAAAAATTGATGCATTTGAAGTGACGGAGATAGGAGATTATGCATTTTCGCAACCAATCGGGGACGTAGTAAAATTTAATTTTACTACGTCCCCGATTGAAGAAATCATCCTTCCAAACTCTATTAAAAAAATTGGGCGATATGCATTTTACAATTGCCGCAATTTAAGGAGAATACAATTTTACAATACGTTGAAAGATATCGGCGCGGGAGCATTTACGGGGTGTCACAAGGTGAGGGAGATTGATGTGACTTTTGTGGAGAATGAGAAATCTTGTCTGCGTGAGCTTTTGATGGAATTGCCAGAGGAGCAGACAATTTTTTATCACAGTAAACAGGGGGAAGCGAAACTGATATTCCCAGAGTTTTTTGAGGAGGCGGTCGAAAATACGCCTGCGAGGATTTTGGAGACACACACGCATGGAAGTGGTATGATGTACCGGAATTGTTTTGTTCGGCAAGAACTTCAGTTTCATCTGTACGATGAGCGGTTTGAATGGGCAAAAGGAAGGGAATATGAAGATACGTTATTTCGGCTCGTGTTCGGAAGGCTTTTATATCCGTATCAGTTAAGTGAGAAAGCAAAGAAAAAATATATGAGCTTTTTGAAGGAGCACATTGAAACATGCATAAAATGGGCAGCGGAAGAGATGCGGGAGAAAGAATGTAAATTTTTGGCAGAGCATTGTATTTCAGAGCAAAAGACGCTGGAGTATTTAATCGAGCAGGTTAATAAAAAAAGCAGAGTGGAACTGACAAGCTATTTGATGGAGTTAAAACATCAAAGATTTCAAGTAAAAAGGAAGACGTTTGAGCTATGAATCCAATTCAAAAACAACAACAAAAAGAACTCGAGAAAATCGAGATTTGCATAGATATTTTGAAAAATGCAAGGAATGAGCTATATTTGTCCATGCGCTTTTTTGATGTGATTTTAAGCGGATTTGAATTTCTTCCGGACACGAAGATTTCCGGTATGGGGACGGATGGATTTACCGTTTATTTTTATCCAGACTATCTGATTGGGCTGTACCAGAGGACGCCGGTGCAAGTAAACCGTACGTATCTTCATATGATTTTTCACTGTCTTTTCGGGCATTTGAAACAGCCGGATCATACGGATGAACAGTATTGGAATCTAGCTTGTGATATTGTTGTGGAGTCAATCATAGATGAACTCAATGAGCACAGTGTACGCAAATATGTGCCTCCATATCGAAAGGGAGTTTACCAAAAATTGAGAGAAAAGATGGAAGTGTTGACGCCAAAAGGGGTGTACCGGGAATTGCTGGGGATGCATTTAGAAGAAGAGCATTTTGGAAAAATGCAGGAAGAATTTTTTGTGGATGATCATGTTTTGTGGAACGAGAATGTGACCCCTGAAAAATGCATGGAGCGGGAGAAAAAGTGGAAAGAGCAAAATGAGAAATTGCAGACGGAGATGGAGACATTTTCAAAGGAGGCTTCTGAGAATGCGGAAAATATTTTAAATCAAGTACAGATTGAAAATCGTAACCGATATGACTATCGAAAGTTTTTGGAAAAGTTTGCGATTTTAAAAGAGGAAATGCAGGTGGATCAGGATAGCTTTGATTATATTTTTTATAATTACGGAATGGAAATGTACGGGAATATGCCGTTAATTGAGCCACAGGAAACAAAAGAATTGCGCAAAATTGAAGATTTTGTCATTGCGATTGACACATCGATGTCTTGTAAAGAAGAGTTAATAAAAAAATTTCTGGAGGAAACGTTCAGTATTTTGGGTAAATCAGAAAGTTTCTTTCGAAAAATAAATGTACATGTCATTCAGTGTGATGATAAAGTGCAGTCGGATGTAGTGATTACAAATCGGCAGGAGTTGAATGAATATATGGAGCATTTTGAGGTAAAAGGATTTGGAGGAACGGATTTCCGTCCTGTGTTTGGGTATGTCAACCAATTGCTAAAGGCGAAAGCATTTCACAGATTAAAAGGGTTAATTTATTTTACGGATGGGTATGGAACATTTCCGGCAAAGCGTCCAAACTATGAGGTTGCATTTGTATTTCTAAAAGAAGATTATCGGGATGTGGATGTGCCGGTTTGGGCGATAAAATTGATTATAGAACCGGAAGAGTTGGAGGAAAAGAGGATAGAATGAATATAAAGAGAGCAAAACAGGAAATAAAACATGCAATAGAGGCATATTTGTTAAAGGATGAAGAAGGAAATTATGAGATTCCATCGCAGAGACAGCGGCCGATTTTTCTGATTGGGGCGCCGGGAATTGGGAAAACGCAGATCATGGAGCAGATTTCTAAAGAGTGTGAAATTGGTCTTGTCGCATATACAATTACGCACCATACGAGACAGAGCGCTATCGGGCTTCCGTTTATCTCAAAGCACATATATGATGGAAATGAATATTCAGTGACGGAATATACAATGAGCGAAATTGTTGCATCGGTGTACAATAAAATTGAAGAAAGTGGCCTCAAAGAAGGAATTTTGTTTATCGACGAGATCAACTGTGTTTCGGAGACATTGGCTCCGGCGATGCTGCAGTTCCTTCAATATAAAACATTTGGAAATCATGCTATTCCGGAAGGGTGGATTATTGTGGCTGCGGGAAACCCACCGGAATATAACAAATCAGTGCGTGAGTTTGACGTGGTGACGATGGATCGTGTGAAGAAAATTGAGGTGGAGCCGGATTTTTCGGTTTGGAAAGAATATGCGTATGTGCAGGATATTCATCCGGCAGTGATTTCTTATCTGACAACGAGAGTGGCATATTTCTATCAGATGGAGACAACTGTGGATGGAATGTTGTTTGCAACTCCGCGAGGATGGGAGGATTTGTCACGTCTGATTCAGGTATATGAAAAACTCGAAATCACAGTAGACCGGGAGGTTGTAGTGCAGTATATTCAGTATCCGAAGATAGCAAAAGATTTTGCAAATTATTTGGAGCTTTATTATAAATATCAGGCAGATTACCAGATTGATCAGGTGATGCAGGGAAAAATCGATCCGATTCTTTTGAAAAAAGTCGGACATGCATCGTTTGATGAAAAGTTAAGTGTTGTAAGTCTTGTACTTGCAAAGACGGTAGAGGCATTTCGACAGACATACAAGAAAGAAGCGAGCATCACGGTTCTGTTTGAAAAACTGAAGGAATATAAAAGTGGGGCACTATCTCTGAAACAGATTTGCGAGGAGATGGAGCAGACATTGAAGTCAAAGAAAAAAGCAAAAATACTAAACCGTGAAGAAGAGCATGCGTTGAAGCAGACAATTGAGAAATTGGAGCAATATGAAAAGTTACTAAAAGAAGCAGGAAATCCGGAACATGAAGGGGCATTTGAACTTGTGAAAAAGGAATTTGCCAAAGAAAATGAGGCGTATCAAAAAGAACTGGATGCAGCAGGACAAATGTTGGAGTATGGATTTGATTTTATGGAGATTGCATTTGGTAATAGTCAGGAGATGACCGTGTTTGTGACAGAGCTCAACACTAATTTTTACAGCGTACAGTTTTTGCAAAATTATGAGTGCGAGCGTTATTATCAATATAACAAGAATCTGCTATTTGATGAGAAGAGAAGAAATATACTGAACCGGATTGATAATTTGGTTACAGTTCACACATCAGTCAATAGTAAATGAGTTCATGTTTACATGAGGGTTCATTTACTGCGACTGATGAAAGGAACGCCTTTTTATGAGCAAAAATAGCCACTTGCGGCGAAGAAGCACTGGAAGTGCGTTTTGCGAATGGCGTGGTGTGAACAGGAACATAAGTTGAAAACCTCCTGCATACATTTTATAAAAAATAAATGTGGTGAAATGATGTTAAATTACCTTTGGGCAGGTATGATTGTAATTGGAATTTTGTTTGGAGCATTTAACGGAAAGATGCCGGAAATTACGAATGCGGCATTGGATTCTTCTAAGGAGGCAGTGACACTTTGTATTACGATGATGGGAGTGATGTCTTTTTGGGTCGGTTTGATGGAAATAGCAACAAAGGCAGGAATCATTAAGGCAGCATCGAGAAAAATCCAACCGATTGTGCGGATTTTGTTCCCTGATATTCCAAGAGGGCATAAAGCGAATGAACATATTACAACAAATATGATTGCTAATTTCCTGGGACTTGGCTGGGCAGCGACACCGGCAGGATTAATGGCGATGAAGAGTCTTCAGGAAATCAATCCGAATCGGGATAAGACAATTGCAAGCCGGGATATGTGTACATTTTTAATCCTGAATATTTCCTCATTACAGTTGATACCGATTAATATTATCGCATATCGCAGCCAATATGGAAGTGTGAACCCGGCTGGGATTGTAGGCGCTGGGATTGTGGCGACAACGATCAGTACGGCTGTGGGCGTGGTATTTGCGATGGTGATGGGAAAAAGGCGAAGAGTTTGAAATTTTTAAGAAATGTTTTGAGCGTGAAAGTTGTATGTTTACAATACGCTCAATAAGTGGTATGAAATGAATAGAACTAAACAAAATATTATTTTATGAAAAGGGAGACAGAAGCAGATACAAATGTTATAATGAAGAAAAATTATAGTGAAAGGGGAAGCATGGGCAGATTTGCTCGTAGAAGATTACGATGAAGAATTTATTGATTTTAGGTGCTGGTGGATTTGGTCATATGATTCAGGAGACGGCAAAAATACTTGGATATGAAGAGGTTGTCTTTTTAGATGATGCTGTTATAGGAACAGATATTATAGGGAAATGCTGTGATTACAAAGCATTTCTGGAAAAGTATGACACTGCAGTGGCAGGTCTTGGGGATAATGGAATGCGTTTGTATTGGACAGAACAATTGATGGAGGCTGGATACAACGTTCCGGCAATTATTCATCCGTCTGCAGTAGTAAGCCCGAGTGCAAAGATTGGCGAGGGAAGTTTTATTATGCAGAATGCGGTAGTGAACACAAATACTGTGATTGAGCATGGTGTTTTGGTAAACAGCGGCGCTGTAGTGGACCATGATTCTTTTGTGGGATGCGGCGCACATATCGGTCTTGGAAGTGTGGTAAAGGCGAACTGTACAATTGAGTCAAAGAGAAAAGTAGAAGAGGGCGAAGTTGTATTTTCGACTAGAAGAAAGATTGATGGAGTAGGAAATAACAGAAATCTTGAAGATGCATTGTACGCGTTTGGTTTTGGAACACAGTGCAGTTATGTAAAGCCATTTGGTGAAGGACATATCAATGAGACATATGCAGTATATATGCCGGTAGATGGAGAAGACGAGTTATGTTATATCTTACAGAGAGTGAATAACAATGTATTCAAAGATCCTGCCGGAGTTATGGAAAATATTTTCCGTGTGACTGAGTATTTGAGAAATGTGATTCGAGAAGAAGGCGGTGATCCGGATAGGGAGACACTTGCTGCGATTAAGACAAAGAATGGATGTACATATTTTGAGGATAACGAGGGACAACCTTGGAGAAGCTATCATTTCATCCATGACTCGGTATGTTTCCAGTCTGTGGAGAAACCGGAACAGTTCTATCAGTCAGGAAACAGTTTCGGACATTTCTTAAAACAACTTGGCAACTATCCGGCGTCTGAGTTGAATGAGACAATCCCGGATTTCCACAATACGGTAAAACGATTTGAGGCATTCCAGATGTCGTTAAAGCGTGATATTAAGAACAGAGCAGCTTCCTGCAAGAAAGAAATTGAGTTTGCATTAAATAGAAAAGAGGACTGTGGAGTGCTTGTAAAACAGCAGGAAGAGGGAACACTTCCGTTGCGTGTTACACATAATGACACAAAATTAAATAATATATTATTTGATGCCAAGACTGGAAAAGGACTTTGTATTATCGATTTAGATACAATTATGCCTGGTCTTGCGGCAAATGACTTCGGGGATTCGATTCGCTTTGGTGCTGCCACAGCGGCGGAAGATGAGAAGGATCTGGATTTGGTTCACTTTGATATTTCTCTGTATGACACATATGTAAAAGGCTATTTGGAAGGTAC
>PPYF01304357.1_pt1 | contig 24611 bp, 20 predicted proteins | sample 1559871 | NCBI WGS metagenome assembly PPYF01 (sample SAMN08240021, study PRJNA423297) | Human gut metagenome, whole genome shotgun sequencing project. | reverse complement strand
CCACAAGAACCTAGGGCGGCACAGACAACGGTTACAGCCCAACCGGCAGACAATAAGTACAGCGCGATCAATCCTGCAGATTTTCCAAGGATTTCACAGTCAGGAACCGGGATCACACAGGACCTTGCGGCAGAGATCTCTGCTATTTATGAGGCGGAGCAAAATGAACAGTTAAAAGAAAAAGCAGTTGCTGTATACCAGGAATTGCCAAATAAAACAAATGAAGTATTTGAGCGTATGACAGAATCATCTGCGCAGACACCAACAAAAGAGTATGTTCCACTCTCTTCTCAGAACAAAGAAGTTACAGCAGAAGAGACAGATATGGCGCAGACGAATGTCATTCCGACCGTGGATGTACCGGAAGAACCGATGTTTCAGGAGACAGTGGTTATTCCACCGGAGGCAGAGAGAGAATCTTTACCGGAGCAGTCTGCAGAAGAAAATGTATCCGGCAGTGTAGAACAGCCGGTGAATGACGATGTCGTTGATGCAGCTTTCAACGGACAGACGGAACAGGATGCGGCAATGACTGCCGAGTCAGAAATTAACACATCAGAGGAAACACAAATACCAAACGAAGATGGTGATCCGCTGCCAGAGCAGCAGATCGCTGGCACAGAACAAACAGCGGAGGCGGTATTAATGGACGAATTAGAAAAAGAAGTACAGCAGCAGGACGCAGCGATCAGCCAGTCTTTGACCGGAGAAACGCTGCCGGAAAAGGATTTGCCAACGACACGTGCGTTACATCGTTCTTTTGCCGATATTTTGATCTTGATCGGAGGAGAACTGGATCCATCTCATTTTGTTTTGATGGGGGATGGAGAAGAACGTATTCTTGGAATATCCAAGAAAATAGCAATGGTTATGCGGGAAACCGGATATTTAAGTGCAGGACGTATCGCGCGTATTGATGCAGAACAGTTAAATAGTATGGATCTGATGCAGTTTAAGTCACAGCTCAAAGGAAACTGTCTGTTAGTTACCAGAGCGGCAGATCTGTTATTCCCAACGATCACGAAGATATTCTCCATTATGGATGAATATTACGGTGACTTTGCAGTGATCTTATCGGATGAGGGAGCGACGTTGGATCAGTTGTTCCACTTTGTTCCGGCATTGGCAAGAAGATTTAAATATATTATTGATATTTCACAATATACAGAGCAGGACTATCGATAAACAATCGTGGAAGTTAGACTTGACTGGATTTTGAAGTCAGGATATCAGATGCATGGAGGTTAAGTATGTCATATAAATATGAATCCGTTGTGAATGTGATCGGTCATATCAATCCGGACACTGATTCCGTTTGCTCAGCGATTGCATATGCGAATCTGAAGTCGCAGAGTACCGGAGAAAAATATATCCCGAAGAGAGCGGGACAGATCAATGCAGAAACGCAGTTTGTGTTGAAGCATTTTGGTGTGTCGGCACCCGACTATATGGGCGATGTCCGGACACAGGTTATTGATATTGATGTGCAGAGAGTGACTGGTGTTAGTCAGGAAATATCTTTGAAACGTGCATGGGAGTTGATGAAAACAGACACGCTGCAGACACTTCCAATCGTCGATGCTTCCCAAAAGCTGTTGGGGTTGATCACGATTGAAGATATTGCGAAATCCTACATGGATGTGTATGACAGCCGTATCATTTCAACAGCAGGGACACCATTTCATAATATTGTAGAAACCTTAGATGGCGATATGATACACGGTGATATGGATGAGGAGATTACTTCCGGTAAGTGCCTGATTGCAGCCGCTAACCCGGATTTGATGGAAAGCTATATTGAAAAAGATGATATCGTCATATTGGGAAACCGTTATGAGTCACAACTTTGTGCCATTGAGATGGGCGCAAAATGTATTATTGTCTGTGATGGAGCATTGGTTTCTTATACCATCAGCCGTCTTGCAGAAAGCAGGGGCTGTTATATTATCAAAACGCCTTATGATACGTTTACGGCATCACGTCTGATAAACCAGAGTATCCCAATCCGTTTCTTTATGAAGAGTGAAAATCTGATCACGTTTGGTCTGGGAGAATATTTGGATGATATTCGTGACACGATGGCGAAAAAGAGATACCGGGATTTCCCAATCTTAGATTGGAATGAGAATTATTTTGGTATGATTTCCCGTCGAAGTCTGCTCGGTGCGCGTAAGAAAAAGCTGATCTTAGTAGATCATAATGAGCTGACACAGGCAGTAGATGGCATGGAAGAGGCCGAGATTATCGAGATTATCGATCATCACCGTATTGGAAGTATTGAAACAATGGGACCGGTATTTTTCCGCAATCAGCCGTTAGGCTGTACGGCAACGATCATTTATCAAATGTACCGCGAGTCAGGTGTGGAACTCACAGAGAAGATTGCCGGGTTATTGTGCTCCGCAATCTTGTCCGATACGCTGATTTATCGTTCTCCGACCTGCACAGATACAGACCGCGAGGCGGCAGAGGCGTTGGCAGAGATTGCCGGCATTGATACGGAACAGTATGCGGCAGAAATGTTTGCGGCGGGCAGCAAATTATCTTCGAAATCTCCGGAAGAAATTTTCTATCAGGATTTCAAGAAATTTGTGGCAAATGACCTTGTCTTTGGGGTTGGACAGATCACTTCGATGGATCGTCAGGAACTTGTTGCGATCAAGGATAAATTGTTACCATATATGGAAAAGGCGCTTGCCAACCATGAGGTGGAGATGTTGTTCTTTATGCTGACCGACATTTTGCAGGGTACGACAGAGCTATTGTATCATGGCAATGGGGCAAGAGAATTGGCAGTGAAAGCATTTCATCTGCCTGAAGATACGAAGCAGATCATTTTGCAGGATACGGTTTCTCGTAAGAAGCAGATCATACCTGCGATGATGATCGCAGCACAGGAATAAAAGATAAAGCAGGGAGTATAAATATGTGTCCATTCCTTTGGCAGTAGATGAACGGATACATGGAGGATGAGTATGATAAAAATAGCATTATGTGATGACAATGAGGTGGAAAGAAGATTACTTCGCAAAATAGTAACGGCAGTTTTACAGGAACTACATCAGGAAGTGTTGATCGTGGAGTTTTCCTCAGGTGAAAAGTTACAGCGTAATTTTTCAAGAGGAGATTATGACCTGATCTTTTTGGATGTTTTTATGAAAGAGATGGACGGTATCGCTACCGGACGTGCGATTCGTAAAAAAGATGTCAAAGTGGAGATCATATTGGCAACCGGAAGTGATCAATATCTGCGGGAAGGCTATGAACTGCATGCGTTTGCATATCTGATGAAACCCTATGATGTTATGCAGGTACGTGCAACGATATGTGATTACTTTTCGAGAAATCAGGTCAGTACACATGATGAAGATATGGAGTTTTTGCGTTTCAGCGTTCAGCAGAAGAAATTCTGCATTAAACAGAGAGAAATTAGTGTGATAGAGTCGGAGGGGCGCGTGGTATATATTTATCATGGAGATGAAAAATATCGTGCATATCAGCGGCTTAACACGATCGAGCAAAAACTCAATATGAAATATTTTTTACGCTGCAACCAAAGCTATATTATTAACGTGGAGCAGGTCGATGGCGTCATTGATTACGATTTTCATATGAAAAACGGCATGGTGATCCCGATCCGCAAACGCGATAAAAAAGATATTGTACAAAAATATTATCAGAAAAAAAGTGAACTGAACGATTGACAAAGTGAAAAGATAGTATTAAGATTACGAATACAAAGAAGTAAAAACGTTGATGAGACGAGTACATTTCATGCGTGATGACAGAGAGAGATGGGAATCGGCAGTTGCCGAGGCGCTGGAACATCTTATCACAAAGAAATGGAAAACTACCTCGGAGTGACCCCAATCCGGTCCGGCTGACACCGTTATCGTCGAATGAGTTGCAGTGACAGAAGATGCTCACTGAACAAGGGTGGAACCGCGCTGATATTACGTCCCTTCTATAGAGATATAGAAGGGACTTTTTTATTTTATAGGAAACTGCTCGTTTCCTATAAAATAAAAAAGCTCTGCCCTTTCCGAACAATGCTTACAACTTCGCCGTCCGTGTGCTGCCTGACGGTGTAGTTATAATAACACGCAGCACAGAAAAGAGGAAAATCATGAAGATTACATTAAAAGATGGCTCTTTCAAAGAGTATGAGAGTGCAATGGCAGTCATTGATATTGCAAAAGATATCAGTGAAGGTCTGGCACGTGTTGCTTGTGTCGCAGAAGTAGATGGAAAGATCGTTGATCTTCGAACTACCGTAGATAAAGATTGTACCTTGAATATTTTAACCTTCGATTCTGAGGAAGGTAAGAAAGCATACCGTCATACCTGTGCACACGTTATGGCAGAGGCAGTAAAGCACTTGTATCCGGACGCAAAGCTGACGATCGGACCTGCGATCGACAACGGTTTTTATTATGATTTTGATATGCCAAGTCTGACAAGAGAAGACTTAGATGCGATTGAAAAAGAGATGAAGAAGATCATCAAAAAAGGCGATAAGCTGGAGTATTTTACATTGCCTAAGGATGAGGCGATCAAGCTGATGACAGAGCGCGATGAGCCATATAAAGTAGAGATGATCAAAGAGCATGGAGATGATGAGACATTATCCTTCTATCAGCAGGGCGATTTCATTGAGTTCTGTGCCGGACCACACTTGATGAGTACAAAGCAGATCAAGGCATTTAAGCTTACTTCTTCCTCAGGAGCTTATTGGAGAGGCGATGAGAAGAACAAGATGCTGACTCGTATTTATGGTACAGCATACAATAAGAAAGCAGATCTGGAAGAATACTTAGAGTATCTTGCAGATATTAAGAACCGCGACCACAACAAGCTTGGCCGTGAGATGGATCTGTTTACAACGGTTGATGTAATCGGACAGGGGCTTCCATTGTTCATGCCAAAGGGAACAAAAATGATCCAGAAATTACAGCGTTGGATCGAGGATCTGGAGGATAATGAGTGGGGATATGTTCGTACTCGTACACCACTAATGGCGAAGTCTGATCTGTACAAGATTTCCGATCACTGGGGACATTACAAAGAGGGTATGTTCATTCTCGGTGAGGATGATGAAGATGAGGAAGGCAACAGCATTTCCGGTAATGACATCTTTGCACTCCGTCCAATGACCTGCCCATTCCAGTATTATGTATACAAGGCTCGTCAGAAATCTTACCGTGATCTGCCATACCGCATGGGTGAGACATCTACCCTGTTCCGTAATGAGGATTCCGGAGAGATGCATGGACTTACTCGTGTACGTCAGTTTACGATCTCCGAGGGACATCTGGTATGTATGCCGGAGCAGATCGCAGACGAATTTAAGAATTGTGTAAATCTTGCAAAATATTGCTTGGAGACACTTGGCTTAGAGGAAGATGTAACATATCGTATGTCTAAGTGGGATCCGGAAAATCCGGACAAATATCTTGGTGACGCGGCAGAGTGGGACCGCGTTGAGGGCGCAATGCGTGAGATTTTGGATGACATCGGTCTGGAATATACAGAGGAAGCCGGCGAGGCTGCTTTCTATGGCCCTAAGCTTGATATTCAGGCTAAGAATGTATATGGCAAAGAGGATACGATGATTACGATCCAGCTTGATATGTTCTTGGCTGAGCGTTTTGATATGTATTATATTGATCAGAATGGTGATAAGAAACGTCCATATATCATTCATAGAACCTCTCTGGGATGCTATGAGCGTACCCTTGCATGGCTGATTGAAAAATATGCCGGTAAATTCCCAACATGGCTTTGCCCGGAGCAGGTTCGTGTACTTCCAATTTCTGAGAAATACGCAGACTATGCCGAGAAAGTTTTGGCAGAACTCAAGAAAAACGGTATTGACGCAACGGTGGATAACCGTTCTGAGAAGATCGGTTACAAGATTCGAGAGGCAAGACTGGATAAGCTTCCTTATATGCTCGTTGTTGGTGCAAAAGAAGAGGAAGAGAATAAAGTTTCTGTTCGCAGCCGCTTTGCAGGTGATGAGGGCGTGAAAGATCTGTCCGAATTTATCGATGCGATCTGCAAGGAGATCCGCACAAAAGAGATCCGCAAGGAAGAGCCACAGGATCAGGATAACAAATAATGTGATTGTGGGAACCTGCAGTCAAACAAAAGTTTTGTGTGAACAGACCGCATAAGCAGGAGTAGAAGCATGGTCAAAAAGAAAGAATCCGGCGGAGTGTATTACTCCTCCGGAGAATTTGCACGAATGGCACAGATCACTGTGCGTACAGTGCGTTATTATGATAAACAGAATATCCTAAAACCGTCCCTTGTCACGCCGACAGGGGCGCGTTTTTATACGGAAGAAGATTTTGCCAGACTGCAGCAGATCATGCTGCTAAAATATCTTGGTTTTTCGTTGGAAGATATTCGTGAGTTGACAGTGAATGACAGCGATTATTCGTATTTGGAACATTCGCTGGAACAGCAGCAAAATCTTGTGCGTGACCGTATTGAGCAGTTGCAGCTTGTGGAGCAGGCGATTGGTGAGACGGTAACGGAGATCAGGCAGCAACAGAATGTAGACTGGAACCGTATGCGGGAATTGATCCATTTGACGGGCATGGAAAACAGTCTCAAGGCGCAGTATCGCAACTCGACCAATATATCGGCAAGGATCCGATTACATCGTCTATTTTCCAGCAATAAGCAGGGGTGGTTTCCTTGGATCTATGAACAATGCCAGATCACAGAAGGCATGAAGATCTTGGAACTGGGCTGCGGCAATGGCCGTCTGTGGATAGAGAATAAAGCCAAGCTTCCTGCAGATTGTGAGATCATTTTATCGGATATTTCAGAGGGAATGATTCGAGATGTCCGTCGTGAACAAAGTCTGCAGGATGATCGATTTTCCTTTGCGGCGTTTGACTGCCATGCGATTCCGTATGAGGATGCATCCTTTGATCTGGTGATTGCAAATCATGTCCTCTTTTATTGCAAAGATGTGGACCGTGTCTGCAGTGAGGTTGGCCGTGTGTTAAAACCGGGTGGACGATTTGTGTGTGGAACGTATGGTGTGGCGCATATGCAGGAAGTGAGCCGGCTTGTTACACAGTTTGACGATCGGATCACGTTGTCCGGCGAGAATTTGTACGAGCACTTTGGCAAAGAAAATGGTGCACAGGCACTTGCACCATATTTTGCGGAGGTGGACTGGCAGCAATACGAGGATGCACTTATCGTGACGCAGGCAGAGCCGTTGATCGAATATGTGTTGTCGTGTCATGGCAATCAGAACCAGTATATTTTGGAGAAATACAACAAATTTCGCAAATATGTCGAGGGACAGATTCGCAATGGATATACAATCACAAAGGATGCCGGGATATTTATCAGTGTATCGGATGCAAACGATTCGCAATGATCGGTGAGAGACGATTGACGGTAAATGATTGATAACAATATACAGAAGTTGCATCAATTGATACAGTTAGCAGTAATGTGCAGAATTATTTGGTGAAATACCACAAAATCAGACGTGCAATATTGTATACTATTCACAAAAATGAAAAAACTACTTGAAGGTGACGTAACGTCACCTTTTAGTATGCAATTAGACAAAATAAATTGCAGAATAAGAGACAGATGCTGTTAGGATAGAATGTTCAGTTATCCGGAGCATCAGAAACAGTTTAAGTTTTTCATAGGAAAGGAATGGTAACACAATGAAGGGAATAATTCTTGCCGGTGGTTCCGGAACCAGATTGTATCCATTGACGAAAGTAACCAGTAAACAGCTTTTGCCGGTTTATGATAAACCGATGATCTATTATCCATTGTCTGTATTGATGGATGCCAAGATCAAAGATATTTTGATCATTTCCACTCCGGAAGATACACCTCGTTTTGAGGCGTTGTTAGGAGACGGACATCAGTTTGGAGTACAGTTGAGCTATGCGGTACAGGCAAGCCCGGACGGTCTTGCACAGGCGTTTATTATCGGCGAGGAATTTATCGGCGATGACTGCGTTGCTATGGTGCTTGGTGACAATATTTTTGCCGGACATGGTTTTAAGAAAAGATTGCATGCGGCAGTAGAGAATGCGGAACAGAAGAAAGAAGCTACGGTGTTTGGATATTATGTGGATGATCCGGAACGCTTTGGTATTGTTGAGTTTGATGCGAATGGAAAGGCAGTTTCCATCGAGGAGAAGCCGGAGAAACCAAAGAGTAATTATTGTGTCACCGGACTTTACTTCTATGATAATGATGTTGTGAAACTTGCCAAGAGTTTGAAACCATCTGCGAGAAATGAGCTTGAGATTACGGATCTGAATAGAATGTACCTGGAACAGGGAAGACTGAATGTAGAGCTTTTGGGACAGGGCTTTACTTGGCTGGATACCGGTACTCATGAGAGCTTGGTAGATGCAACGAACTTTGTCAAGACGGTTGAAGTGCATCAGCACCGCAAGATTGCCTGCTTGGAAGAGATCGCATACCGCAATGGTTGGATCACCAAAGAAGATGTATTGGAAGTATATGAAGAAGTTAAGAAAAACCAATATGGTAAATATTTGATGGATGTACTGGAGGGAAAATATTATGAGTAAGACAATTATTGTGACAGGTGGAGCAGGATTTATCGGCAGCAACTTTGTATTCCATATGTTGAATACATACCCGGATTACCGCATTGTATGTTTGGACTGCCTGACGTATGCCGGCAATTTATCAACATTAGCACCGGTTATGGATAATCCGAATTTCCGTTTTGTAAAAGAAGATATTACCGATCGTGATGCCGTTTATCAGTTGTTTGAGGAAGAGCATCCGGATATCGTTGTGAATTTTGCGGCAGAAAGCCACGTTGACCGTTCTATCGAGGATCCGGAAGTATTTCTTCGCACGAATATCCTTGGTACGGCGGTACTTATGGATGCATGCCGTAAATATGGCATTGAGCGTTATCATCAGGTATCTACCGATGAAGTGTATGGAGATCTTCCTTTGGACCGCCCGGATCTGTTCTTTACCGAGGAAACACCGATCCATACTTCCAGTCCATATTCTTCCAGTAAGGCATCTGCGGATCTGTTAGTATTGGCATATCACCGCACATACGGTTTGCCGGTAACGATCAGCCGCTGCTCTAACAACTATGGACCATACCATTTTCCGGAGAAATTGATCCCGCTGATGATCGCAAATGCGCTGAATGATAAGCCGCTTCCGGTATACGGCAAGGGAGAAAATGTCCGTGACTGGCTGTATGTAGAGGATCATTGCCGTGCTATTGACTTGATCATTCATAAGGGCAGAGTCGGTGAAGTATATAATGTAGGTGGTCACAATGAGATGACCAACATTGATATTGTTAAGATTATTTGTAAAGAACTTGGCAAGCCGGAGAGTTTGATCACATATGTCGCTGACCGTAAGGGCCACGATATGCGTTATGCGATCGATCCAACAAAGATCCACAGTGAGCTTGGATGGCTTCCGGAGACAAAGTTTGCTGATGGTATCAAGAAGACAATCCAGTGGTATTTGGATAACCGTGAGTGGTGGGAGACGATCATTTCGGGAGAGTATCAGAACTATTATGCAAAAATGTATGGAAATCGTTCCGAGGAGAAATAAGAAATGAAAGTATTTGTAACAGGAGTCGGCGGACAGCTTGGCTATGATGTGATGAATGAATTGCACCAAAGAGGAATAGAGAGTATCGGCAGTGATGTTTTGCCAGAGGTGACCTCTATTGATGCACCGTATTATTCACTGGACATTACGGATGGGGCTGCTGTGAGTGCGATGCTGGAGAAACTGAAACCGGATGCGGTGATCCATTGTGCTGCTTGGACTGCGGTAGATGCTGCAGAAGATGAGGATAAGCAGGAGACCGTACGTAAGGTCAACGTAGAGGGAACGAAAAATATTGCTGCTGAGTGTGGAGCGTTAGACATCCCGATGATGTATATCAGTACAGATTATGTGTTTGACGGTCAGGGACAGACACCTTGGAAGCCGGACTGTAAGGAGTATGCACCGCTTAATGTTTATGGTGAAACGAAATTGGCGGGAGAGCTTGCAGTGGCAGAGTTTGCATCTAGATTTTTCGTTGTGCGTATCGCCTGGGTATTTGGCTTAAATGGCAATAATTTCATCAAAACCATGTTAAAAGTCGGAAAAACGCATGACACGCTGACGGTTGTAGACGATCAGATTGGAACACCGACTTACACATATGACTTGGCAAGGCTGTTGGTTGATATGATCCAGACGGATAAGTATGGTTATTATCATGCGACCAATGAAGGTGGCTATATCAGTTGGTACGACTTTGCGCGGGAGATCTTTGCACAGGCGGCAGCGCTTGGTCACGAAGAATATGATGCAGCGCATTTGACGGTAAAGCCGGTGACAACGGCAGAATATGGAGCGTCGAAAGCAGCAAGACCGTTTAACAGCAGACTGGATAAGAGTAAGCTTACCGAGCAGGGATTTACACCGCTACCAACTTGGCAGGATGCGCTGACACGGTATTTGCAGGAAGTGCTGTAATTGAATGTATACTGAAATGTTCGTAGGACAGAGAGTTGCTGTGATGTAATGGTGTGTCCGTGGAACAGAAAACTGTTATAATATAAAGGTGTGTCCGTGGGACAGAGAACAGTTATGATGTAAAGGTGTGCCTGGGGATCAGACTACAGGACGGGAAAGGAATATGGGATTCATATGGGACAGATAAAAGTAGAGAAAAATGCAGGTGGTATTGAAGGTTTGTGTGTGATCGAGCCAAAAGTATTTGGTGACAGCCGCGGCTATTTTGTAGAGACTTACAATAAGCAGGATATGGTGGCAGAGGGATTGGATATGGAATTTGTACAGGATAATCAGTCCCAGTCTACCAAAGGAGTGCTTCGTGGTCTGCACTTCCAAAAGCAGTATCCGCAGGGAAAACTTGTGCGGGTCACAAAGGGATGTGTTTTTGACGTAGCAGTTGACTTACGTACCGGCAGCAAGACCTATGGAAAGTGGTTCGGTGTGGAGTTGTCCGAGGACAATTTCAAGCAGTTTTACATTCCGGAAGGATTTGCACATGGATTTTTGGTATTGTCGGATATAGCAGTCTTTTGCTACAAATGTACGGATTTTTATCATCCGGGAGACGAGGGCGGTCTTGCCTGGAATGACCCGGAGATTGGGGTGGACTGGCCGGAACTGACAGGTGAGTACAAAGGAACTGCCTCAGCGGAAGGATATGCTTTGGCAGACGGTACCCCACTTAACTTGAGTGATAAAGATCAGTTGTGGCATGGTCTGAAAGATACGTTCCACTTTGATATGTAAGGAACCCAAACTTCGCACATGCGAAACTATCATGTGCGAAGTTTGAGTGAAAAATATGGGAATACGAGCCTTGGCGCTGTGTGCAGAGATGTGCGCAGCGTCTTTTTTAATGTGCGCCTTGCGGCGCACGTCGCTAATGGGTGAAAGTCCCGAATCCGCCCTAGTAGTGGGAAGGACTGGACTTTAGGAGATGTGAGTAAATGAATGTAACCAAAGATGGATTTAAGAACAGACAACTTCATATAGAGGACTATCTGCAAATGGTATCTGCGGAACAGAAAGAGTATACAGAAGTGTTCACCCATTTAAGGATTACTGAAAAAATCACAAAAAAGTCACCAAAGTTTTTCTTTGAATTTTGTGGATAATTTACAAAAAAATATGATAATAAATGCCAGTTACTTGTTTTTGTTGCGATTATTTCAGTGTATTTCGAGTTTCTGAAAAAGATGTTTGTTGTAAAATTTCGGAAAAAAAGTTGTACATGCCATGTGATATGCTTTTTTTGCTGAACGGTGTAAAGACTTATCTGGCATCGTTTCCTCGCATGAAAACAAGGACACGAAAAAAGGAGGAAAAAGAGATAAATTTCTGACCAAGGTGCTGCATTAAAAATGAAAAAGTTAGCTGTTTTTTATTTTTCTTTTGCATATGATAGTGGGCATCCATACGGAATGGATTATGCAAAAGAAATTACGGAAAATGAAAATATTTATGTTGACTTTAATGCTATAGTTGGTTGGGCTCAAAAAGAAGGAATAGTTGATAAATAATTCAGATAAAGTTAGCGGCAATACACTTTAGTCGAGTAGTCAAGCTGCTGAAAAAACAAAAGTTCAAAGTATCTGAATTATATTAAATCACAATATTAAAAGAAAGGAAATGTGTGGTAATTAATTTTATAATTATCATACAAGGAACATATGCAAATATTTGACGTAATAAAAGGTGAAATAAATAATAGAACATTCGTATGGAAGTTTCCAGGAGAAGATTTTAATACTCATTCAACCCTGATTGTACATGAAACACAAGAGGCAGCTTTTTTTAAAGATGGTCAGTTGACGGATATCTTTCAACCGGGATCATATAAGTTGCATACTAAAAATATACCTATTTTAAACAAGCTTATCAATTTGCCGAATGATGGAATATCGCAATTTCATTGTGAAGTATATTTTGTAAACAAGACGGAACAAATGGCAATAAATTGGGGTGTGGGAGACATAAAATATAGTGATCCAAGCATGAATTTGCCGCCATTTGCTATTAGTACGTCCGGTGAAATGAGTATTAAAGTAGTAGATTCCAAAAAAATATTATTGAAATTGGTTGGGACGGAGACGCAATTCGATCAAGAACATATGATGAGATATTTTAAGGGGATTATAATTTCATGCATCAAACAATGGCTTCCGGCAATTTTAAGAGAAGAAAATGCTTCGATTTTTAATCTTGAGAGTAATCCAATGGGGATTGCAGAACAACTTAAAAAGGCAATTTCCAGTTATATGTTTGAATATGGAATAGCGTTGGTGGATCTATACGTGAATAATATCAATGTATCTGCTGATGATCCTAATTATCAAATGTATAAACGTTTGTGGTCTCAAAATACTTTCTTGGATCTGGAAGAAAAAAATCGGATAAAAGAAGCTGCAATCAATGCAAATGTCAGAATTACGGAGCATATGGCAGATGAGGAAATAAAAAAGCGCGATGCAATCGCTCAAAGTATTGCTAATAAAACTCTTAATATGACAGAACATCAGCGAAGAGGATTTGGTGTGATGGATATTGCGGCAGCTAATGAAGGAATTGGAAGAAGTAGCGCACCAATGATGGGAGTTGGAATGGGAATGGGGATGGCACCATTTATTAGTCAGACAATGGGTAGTTTTGGAAATGAAATTCAGGGAAGTAGTCTAATGACACCGATTTCAGACAATGATAGTGCAAATATAAAGGTAACCCCTAGCAACGTCAACGAGGATAGTGATGATATACCGGGAATGATTCATTTGAAAACACCAGGAGAAAATACATCCAATGAAACACATCACGTTGATGATGAAGAGTATATGAAAAGGTTAAGACGTTTGAAAATGGCTTGGCAGGAAGGATTATACACTGATGAGGAGTTCAAAATCGAACGAGAAAAATTAAAGGATTTATTATAATGAGGAGGTACTTATGATACTAAAGTGTGAAGTATGCGGAGCAAATATTGATTTTGATGAAAGTACATCAATAGCAACGTGCAAGTATTGTGATTCGAAAATGATTGTATCCAAAAATAAGGATAAAATAGAAAATTTATTTAATCGTGCTACGTTTTTAAGACAAAATCTGGATTTTGATGGTGCAATATCTGTTTTTGAAGATTTACTTCGAGAAGATTATAAAGATTCAGCGGCTCATTGGGGAATGGTTTTAAGCCGATATGGTATTGAGTATGTAAATGATATTGGGGGAGAAAGGAAGCCAACATGTCATAGAATACAGGATCATTCTATTTTTGATGATCCGGATTATAAGGCAGCATTGCAAAATGCGGATATATACGAATCTTATGTTTTTCAAGAAGAAGCGAAAAAAATTGACGAAATTTATAATAAGTATATTAAAATTGTTAAAGAGGAGAAGCCATATGATGTTTTTATCTGTTACAAAGATAAAATGGAAAATGGAGAGCCTACAGAAGACAGCATGATAGCATATAATATTTATAACTCGTTAGAGCAGGCGGGATACCGCACATTTTTTGCAAAAAAATCATTGGAAAGTAAGTTGGGACAAGAGTATGAACCGTACATATATGCTGCATTGATGAGTGCAACGGTAATGATTGTTCTGGGAACTAAAACAGAATATTATAATTCTACCTGGGTAAAGAACGAATGGTCTCGTTTTTTGGAATTAAAGAAAGAAAATAAGCACAAAACACTGATTGCTTGTTTTAAGAATATGTCTCCATATGAAATGCCAATGGAATTTTCAGCATTTCAGTCTTTTGATTTGAACAAAATAGGCTATGTGGAATATCTGGTAGAGGGTGTTAATCACGTTATTCAGAACAGCAAAAGAAAGAATGGGGTTCTCCCGAATGAGGAAACATCTGAGGTGAACCGTTTAGCAGCCAATGCGGAAACCTTTATGAGACTGAATGAAACTCAAAAAGCATATGAATTATACATTGAAATGCAAAACAGGTATCCGGAAGATTATCGTGGTTGGTGGGGAGTACCTTATGTACAAAGTGAGCGTTTAACTCGTTTGGACAATGAGTTGGCTTCTGAGATGCAAAATATGGTACAACATGCAATTACTGTTGCAAATCCAGATAAGGCGAAAATGATACAGGAGGAGTGGAAAGACTATATAAGAAGACTACAGGAGCAGAATAAGCGACTGAAAATAAGTGAAGCAGAAGAAGAGAAAAATAATTATCAAAATCAGATTGCAGGATATAGTGATGTATCGCTGGAGATCAGTCAGAAGAGGGAACAGACTAAAATGTTGCAGTTGCAGCTGAACGAACTGAAACCTAATATAGAGAAATTATCGAAACCTCATGATTTCATATTATCAATTATAGCATGTATTGTTTGGGCGTTGTTTATCTTTGTTACGGAGGGCATACTGAATGGCGTATGCTCAAGCGTAGCAATCCTTATTATATGGGGAATTTATTATGCTGTTGTTTCGCGTATTGAATTGCTTATAAAAAAGCCAATGTTGCGGAAGAAACAAAAAGAATATGATGGTATTGTCCTAAAAAAGCAGAAAATTGAATCGTGTATTGCTGATTTGGGAAAACAAAAATACACGTATGAAACATGCGTAAATAAAATAAGAGAATTAGAGGATTATATACAGGAATTGAGAGGTTAATGAAGTATGGCACAGGTGTATGAATTAGCAGATAATCGTTTCTTGGCAGTTGATATGCTGGAAATTGTTACTTTCACTGACACAACTTCAGATTTTGAAAGTGTTTTAGGAGAGTTGTATAGACTTGAAAATCAGAATGTTGCTTATGAAATTATTTGGTTGACTGAGAAAGTTGATAATCAATCATATATCTCGAAAATCCATATTTATATTGTTGTACGTAAGATAGACAACGTCAGTGCAGAAGCCGCATCGTGCGTTAAAATGCTTATAAATAACATTCGAAATATAGTATCGGATTTTGGATATTCTTATCAAGACTCAGAACATTGCCGTCAGACTTTCGATGATCTTTGGAGACAGAATGTAAAAAGTCGGGTATATGCTGTGGAGAAAAAGGAAAAGGTGGTTATTAATCCATCCGGTGTTTGTCCATTTTATTATACAGAGATCATTCCATCAAATAATACTGAGGGGCTGGCATCTTTGATCAATGCCTTGAGTCAGAGGGAGAACTGTGGTATTTCGTTTAGCATAATACCAACAAAATTGTATGAGAATGAAGTCGCAATATTAGTGCAACATTGTTCTGAACTGGAAGGATTATCAAAAGGAATATCTGTTAATGGACAACTTGTAAAGGATTCATGTGCTCAGGAACCTTTTGAAGTATTATCTTATTACAAAGATAATCGGGATGCACCTATGTTTTTATCAAATATATTGACTTTTGGAACTAAAGAAGATTGCGCTGTATTATCTAACAAAATTATCAGTCTTTTACAAGGTGGAGACAGTAATATTGGTGGTTTTGAAGCGAGTTATGTTGATATATCAAAAAGTATTGGTAGCATAATCAATGAATTTCCTAACTATATATGGAATGTAAGTGCATTATTAATGTACAAATATAGAAATATGAAAATTCGTAAATACATTCCACTCTCCAATTATTTGTATCGGCTTCCGTTGATGATGACAATCGAAGAATTGATTTCCTTTTTTCGTTTACCGGTTTACGATGGAAATATGTCAGGTGTTGAGGGAACCAGATATAAAAAGCAAAGAGAACAGTTAAAAGAAGAGGTCGTTAGTGATTCTAATATAAAGTTTGGACAATTAATATCATCAGATATGAAAAAGGTTACTATTGGTTGTGATGAAAGAATACTGTCAAAGCATGTATTGATTGTGGGAATGCCAGGAACCGGTAAAACAACCTTTTCTATTAATTTGATGCTGCAATTTGCTGAAAGAAACATTCCGTTTTTGATTGTCGAACCGACTAAGACAGAGTATAGAGCATTGATAGAACAACTACCAGATATACAAATTTTTACACCGGGAAATGTTAGTGTTTCTCCATTTATTATTAATCCGTTTATCCCATTAAAAGGAATTACGGTGGAACAATATAAACCTGTTTTGGTAAGTGCATTTATGGCTGCTTTTTCTATGCCATCACCATTAGATTTATTATTCCAAAACGCTATACAACAATGCTATACGAAATACGGGTGGAAAGATTACAGTACGTCTGATGACAGTGATGTTACTATATTTGGCTTACACGAATTTATTTTAGTGTTTAAGAAGTTGCTCCAAACATCAAATTATAGCAAAGATGTAAAATCAAATTTGGAAACAGCAGGTGTTATGCGATTGATGAATTTAATTGATATGAATAGCAATATTTATGATTCAATCAATACTATACCTATTGAGGATTTAATTTCAAGACCGACCATTATAGAACTAAATTCTATAGAAAACATGGAGCAAAAAGCATTAATAATGGCGTTATTGTTGGTTGATGTTTGTGCATATACCAAGATAAATAGTTTAAGTATAGGAACCAGACTCAAAAATGTTTTGATGATTGATGAGGCACATGTTCTGTTATCTCCGGAAGGAAGAGGGGATAATTCGGATATCTCTGCAGGATCATCAACAGTAAGTTCGTTACAGAGGATGCTTAAAGAAATCAGGGCGTATGGGACGGGGGTTATTATTGCGGATCAATCACCGTCAAAAGTGACTCATGATATCATTGCTGCCACAGACACAAAAATTATGTTTCGTCTTGTGGAGGCATCGGAAAGGAGACTGATTGCTAACAGTACCAATATGGACGCAGAAATGGAAGAAACTCTCTCTTGTTTGCAAGTTGGTGAAGCGTATGTTTATTCTACAGCATTTAATAAACCGCAACTTGTGATGACGGAGGATATAAGAGAAAAGAAACAAATTAAATTAAGTATAGACAATGATTTGATTAGAAAATTGATGTATTACTGGGATAATAAGCAAAAATTATTATGTCCATACAAAGAGTGTTATTTGTGTGGATTATATGGTGATGGTTGTAATTATAGAATCAAGGCAGATGCAGAATATATTTCTAGCGAGGCCTATGCGGTTTGTGTTGATGCATTATATAAGAATACAGATAAGAAAAGAACAGTTAGAGGTGTGTTTTTAAGTATTCCATCTCTTTTTGCTAAAAAAATAGCAGCGATGGGATATGGGAATGATCGGGAATTTATTATTTGTGTAAGGATCAAATTGTTTCGAAAACTTCAGTTAAATGATAGATTATATAAAATGGATGATAAGGAAAAAATTAAACTGATTACCTTGTTTATGAAAGGAAGTGAGAAGAATGGATGATATGAGTTGTGATATGGAATATGTTGATGATATCGGTAGTGAAGTTGCAGATGCCCCAGTGTTGGATGATATGCTTGGTATTACAGATATGGAGTATGATGCAAGTGATGTTGACTATGATGAGGTTGCAGAATATTACCCTGATGAAGTCGACATTTCAGAGGACTATGAAGATGTTGGAGATATGGAACCCGATGTCAGAGAAGATTATGAAGAACAAGATATTTCTGATGAATTAAGTCAAATGCTTGACGAGTGGGAGGAGATGGGGGAGGCGGAAGACCCAGAGGTTTATGAGTATGTAAAAAAAAAGATGATCTAAATTCATATGAAATGAATGGATATTCATATGAAAAAGATGATGAGGAAAGAATTATTTTGGCGGAGGGAGATTTGCATTTGGGACAGGGGGTAAGAGATACTTCTGCTCAATTAAAAGCAGGAGGGGAATTTCGGCGTGATACGGACGAAGGGGGACATTTGATTGGCAGTCGTTTTGGTGGAAGTGGTGAATTAAATAATTTGATTGCACAGAATCGTTTTATAAATCGGAGTGCATATAAAACATTTGAAAACGCCTGGGCTGATGAATTAGAGCGCGGTAATGATGTACATGTTAAAATTGAACCTTATTATCAGGAAAAAACAAAGCGTCCGCATGCAATAATGGGACGCTATACGATTACAGATCAAAGAGGCCAAAAACAAGAAGAAGTTTTTTCTTTAACAAATGAAAATCTAAATGAAGAAGAGTTTGAACTTTCGGAAGAAGCAGACGATATATAAATTATTGAGGAGTGTCATATCATTAAAGTTACTTTCTGCATTCCGCTGGCAGCTTGTCTGACCTAGGTAAGCCCATTGGCAGTTTTACTTTTGGCAATGCCTTTACGGCTTTGTCAAAACGACGTCTTGCGTGTGCTCAGTAGCATTACGCGAAGGGTGGCAATCGTACAGTACGATCTGTCTGTCCGTATGCATCCTACCCGATTGATAGGATCAAGGTGCTGTGTAGCGCCGCATCGCCAAGGATTGCTTTGATATGTTCTTGAGGTTAGTCTTGTCTACTATTGATAAAAAATGTCTGATAATATTGACTTTTTTCGTACAAATGCTACAATGAAAGGTGAATTTTGGCATGATAAGATGTGGAAAAATGCCAAGGTAAATCAACAGAAAGGAGAAACGGAATGAGTATAGCAACATTTCGTGGGGGTGTACACCCTTACGAGGGAAAAGATTTATCCAAGGACTTACCGATCAAGACTGTACAGCCTAAGAAAGAACTGGTATTTCCGATGGGCCAGCACATTGGCGCACCGGCAACGCCAATTGTCGCAAAAGGCGATAAAGTTTTAGTTGGTCAGAAAATTGGAGAGGCAAGCGGATTCATTTCTGCGAATATCTGCAGTTCTGTTTCGGGAACGGTAAAGGCAGTGGAGCCAAGAATGCTCCTCAATGGTTCTCAGGCAACTTGTGTTGTCATCGAAAATGATGGAGAATATGCAGCAATTGAAGGATTGGGAGAGGATCGTGATTACACGAAACTTTCTGCTGATGAGATCCGCGACATTGTGAAGGAAGCTGGTGTAGTCGGCATGGGCGGTGCCGGATTCCCAACCAATGTAAAGTTAGCGCCGAAAGAGCCGGATAAAATTGATTATATTCTGGTCAATGGTGCGGAGTGTGAGCCGTATCTGACTTCGGACTACAGACAGATGTTAGAAAGATCGGAAGAGATCGTTGGCGGTTTGAAAGTGATCCTGCATATTTTTGACAAGGCGAAAGGACTTATCTGCATTGAGGACAATAAGCCGGAGGCAATTGCTAAAATGCAGGAGGCTGTCAAAGATGAAGACCGCATTGAAGTGAAGGTGTTAAAGACGAAATATCCGCAGGGCGGTGAGCGTACACTGATCTCTGCTGCAACCGGACGCAAGATCTATTCTGCAAAACTTCCGGCAGATGCAGGATGTATTGTGGATAATGTATCCACGGTAATCGCAATTTATCGTGCGGTGTGCAAACAGACGCCACTGATCACACGTGTTGTAACATTGACAGGTGAGGCATTCAATACTCCGATCAATGTAGATGTGCGTATTGGATGCAGTCATGCGGAACTGGTGGAAGAAGGAGATGGATTTAAGGAAGAGCCTAAGAAGATCATTTCCGGTGGTCCAATGATGGGATTTGCCATGTTTGATCTGAATGTTCCGGTGACTAAGACGTCTTCTTCTATTTTGGCAATGACAAAAGACGAGGTAGCAGAGAATGAACCGACACCATGTATCCGCTGCGGTCGCTGCGTAGAGGCATGTCCGGGCAATCTGGTACCACAGAAGATGGCAGAAGCTGCTATGAACAAAGACTATGATACTTTTGTAAAGTTAAATGGCATGGAGTGCTACGAATGTGGCAGTTGTACGTATGTATGTCCTGCTAAGCGTCCATTGACACAGAGCTTTAAGCAGGCAAGACAGTATGTCGCAGCACAGAGACGCAAAAAATAATGTATGAGCTCCCGGAATTGCCTTGGGCAGACGTTTCAGGAGTACATACTACAAATAATGGAGGATTAATATGAGCAATTTATTAAACATATCATCATCTCCGCATGTGCGTGACAAGTCGTCTACGAGAAGTATCATGTGGGATGTGATTTTTGCCTTGATACCGACGAGTATATTTGGCATTTACAATTTTGGTATTCGGGCAGCAGTTTTGATTGCTGTCTGTATTGCAACCTGCCTTTTGTCCGAGTACATATGGCAGAAATGTATGAAATTGCCGCTTACCGTTAATGACGGAAGTGCGGTACTTACCGGTTTGCTGTTAGCATTGAACCTGACTCCGACATTCCCGATCTGGATGGCGATCTTAGGAAGTATTTTTGCAATTATTATTGTAAAGCAGTTGTTTGGTGGTTTGGGTCAGAACTTCATGAACCCTGCGCTTGGTGCAAGATGTTTCCTGATGGTATCTTTTGCAGGACAGATGACAAGTTTTGCACACGATGGAATCACCGGTGCTACACCGCTTGCGATCATTAAAGCAGGCAGCAGATCAGATTCGATTCAGAAGATCTTGGCATCCGGTGATGGCAAGACACAGGAGGCAACTTCCCTCTTAAAGATGTTTATCGGAAGTACCGGAGGTACGATCGGTGAGACTTGTGCGATTGCACTGTTGATCGGAGCTGCGTACTTGTTGATCCGCAAGATCATTTCTTGGAGAATTCCGGTATGTTATATCGCAGTATTTGCAATCTTTATCTTGCTCTTTGGCGGCAGAGGATTTGATCTTACTTATCTTGCTGCAGAGTTGTGCGGTGGTGGATTGCTGTTAGGTGCATTCTTTATGGCAACCGATTATGTAACAAGCCCGATCACACCGAAAGGACAGATCATATTTGGTGTACTGCTTGGTCTTTTGACCGGAGTATTCCGTGTCTTTGGTGCATCCGCAGAAGGTGTATCTTATGCGATCATTATCTGTAACCTGCTTGTTCCATTGATCGAAAGAGTAACGATCCCGGTTCCATTTGGAAAGGAGGGTATCAAGGATGGCAAATAAAGAAAAAGAAGAAGTTAAGAAGAGCACATTGGTGCATGACACCATTTGCTTATTCATGATCACATTGATCTCCGGTCTGCTTCTCGGTGCAGGTTATACGATCACCAAAAAACCGATCGCAGCGCAGGAGGAAAAGAACAAACAGGAAGCATACGAAGCTGTCTATCAGGGAGCATCTTTTGAGGAAGACAGTGCTCTTAACAAGTCATTGGAAAAGTTCAATAAAGACCTTGCGGCAGGCAAGGTAAGTTCGAAGGCTCTCGGTTCCTTATCTGATGTTGAAATTGCGGAAGCATTGAAAGCAAAGGTAGATGGAAAAGATGCCGGTTATGTTGTTTCTTGCAGCGGCAAGGGCTACGGTGGAGCAGTAAGCATTGCACTTGGTATTGACGAAAAGGGCGAGATCAAGGGCATTCAGATTACCGATTGTTCCAATGAGACGCCGGGTCTGGGACAGAAATCTTCAGACAAAGAGTTCAACGGACAGTTTATTGGCACCAATGCATCACAGGATTTGAACGTTGTAAAAGATGGCAGTGGCAGTACCAAAGATGGTACGATCAATGCGATCACCAGTGCAACGATCACCAGTAAGGCAGTTACAAGAGCCATTGATGGTGCATTTCAGTTTATTTCATCATTAGAATAGGAGGGTTCCCATGAATACATGTGTAGAACGATTAAAAAATGGTATCATAACGGAGAATCCTACGTTCGTTATGATGTTGGGTATGTGTCCGACCCTTGCGGTAACAACATCCGCCATTAATGGATTGGGCATGGGACTTACGACAACAGCAGTGCTTGTGTTATCCAATGTGTTTATCTCACTGCTTCGTAAAGTGATTCCGGATAAAGTGCGTATTCCGGCATTCATCGTTATTGTTGCATCTTTTGTAACATTGATCCAGTTGTTATTACAGGCGTACATCCCATCTTTGAATAAGTCCTTGGGTGTGTACATTCCGCTTATCGTAGTAAACTGTATTATCTTAGGTCGTGCTGAGGCATATGCGTCTAAGAACAAAGTGATTCCATCTTTGTTCGATGGACTTGGAATGGGTCTTGGATTTACATTCGGACTTACTTGTATCGGTATTTGCCGTGAGATTTTAGGATCTGGTGCAATCTTTGGAAAGACATTTATTCCGGACGATTATCACATTACGTTTTTCGTATTGGCGCCGGGTGCATTCCTTGTATTAGCATTTTTGACAGCGATTCAGAACAAATTGAAGCTGCCATCAGCGACAAATGTAGAGAATGATTCAGACATTGCCTGTGGTGGTAATTGTGCATCCTGTGTAGGCTGTGCAAGTGTTGCCAATAAAGGCATTTTAGAAGCAGAGCGTGTTGCGGCTAAGGCAGCAAAAGCGCAGGCAGCCAAGGAAGCTGCAGCAAAAGCGAAAGCAGCCAAAGAGGCCAAAGCAAAGGAAGCTGCTACAGCGGAAAAATCCGAAGGAAAGGAGGACTAATTAGATGGGAGAATTATTTGTTATTGTTATTTCATCCATGTTAGTCAGTAACGTGGTATTAAGCCAGTTCCTTGGAATCTGTCCTTTCCTGGGCGTTTCCAAAAAAGTTGAAACAGCAGCCGGAATGGGAGCTGCAGTAACGTTCGTTATTACGATCGCATGTATTATCACTTACCCGGTTCAAAAATGTATTTTAGAGCCGTTTGGTTTGGAATATTTACAGACGATTGCATTTATTTTGATCATTGCAGCATTAGTACAGTTTGTAGAGATGGCACTCAAAAAGTTTATGCCGGCATTGTATGAAGCACTCGGTGTATATTTGCCGTTGATCACAACGAACTGTGCCGTACTCGGTGTTGCTATCAAAAACATTTCCAATGGATATGGATTTATCGAGAGTGTTGTTTGTGGTTTCTGCACGGCATTTGGTTTCTTGATTTCTATCGTGATCATGGCAGGTATCCGTGAGAGAATTGAGCATAATGATGTTCCAAATGCATTTAAGGGAACACCGATCGTGTTAGTAACAGCAAGTTTGATGGCAATTGCATTCTGCGGTTTCGCAGGATTGGTGTAGAAAGGGGGACGAATATATGATACAGAGTGTGGTATTAGCATCTGCAGCAGCAGGCGTCCTCACAGCAGCAGCCGTGATCGGTATTACCGGTCTGTTGATAGCCGTACTTCTTGGCGTGGCAGCCAATGTATTTGAGGTACCGGTCGATGAAAAGGCAATTGCGATCCGTGATGTTCTTCCGGGAGCCAACTGTGGTGGTTGTGGTTATGCCGGTTGTGATGCGATGGCAGCAGCGATTGCTGCAGGGGAAGCACCGGTTAATGGCTGTCCGGTAGGTGGACCGGCTGTCGCTGATAAGATTGGTGAGATCATGGGAGTATCTGCCGGTGAAGACGTAAAGAAAGTTGCGTTTGTAAAGTGTGCAGGTACTTGTGATAAGGCAAGTGTCAAAGCAAACTATTATGGAATTTCTGACTGCAGAAGTGCAGCAGCAATTCCAGGTCGCAGCGATAAAGCATGTGCATACGGCTGTATGGGATTTGGTTCTTGTGTTGCAGCGTGTGGCTTCGATGCGATTCATATCGAGCATGGCGTTGCGGTTGTGGATAAAGAAAAGTGCGTTGCTTGTGGCAAATGTGCTGAGGAATGTCCAAATCATTTGATCGAACTGATTCCATACGATGCTACGAAAGTGGTATCCTGTTCTAATCAGGATAAAGGACCAAAAGTGATGGCAGTTTGTGAAGTGGGCTGTATCGGCTGTGGTCTTTGTGCAAAACAATGCGAAGCGGAAGCAATTACCGTTGAGAACAACATTGCACATATTGACCAGTCTAAATGTACGGGCTGCGGTAAATGTGCTGAAAAATGTCCAAAGAAGATTATCTTGGCACACTAGTTCGGCTTATCAATATTTTCGAGTATTAAGACCTCCGGGGAATCCCGGGGGTCTTTTCTCATTTATCAGTTAGCTCAAACTTCGCACCTCCAATGCTGCTGTCTGGTCACATATTGCTTATTATGTCACAAAAATAATAGCTATTTTGTCGCCAACAAGCTGACTTGTTCTGTCGGCAGCGAACTAAGATAATTGCCGCAGAACGCAGAGTTTTTGTGTGATTTCTTATTTTGTTAAGTCTCTGATG
>PPYF01602875.1_pt1 | contig 24622 bp, 19 predicted proteins | sample 1559871 | NCBI WGS metagenome assembly PPYF01 (sample SAMN08240021, study PRJNA423297) | Human gut metagenome, whole genome shotgun sequencing project. | reverse complement strand
ACGAGGCCGATTACCTGCTGGCCCCCACCCACGAGGAGATGTTCACCCTTCTGGTCAAGGACATGTACTCCTCTTACAAGGACCTGCCCGTCACCCTGTACCAGATCCAGACCAAGTACCGCGACGAGTTCCGTCCGCGCGCCGGCCTGATCCGTGGTCGTGAATTCGTCATGAAGGACGCCTACTCCTTCACCATCGATGAAGAAGGCATGCGCAAGGCCTACTATGACGAGCGCGGCGCTTACGAGCGTATCTTCCAGCGTCTTGACCTGAAGTACGTACCTGTGTTCGCCATGTCCGGCCCGATGGGCGGCTCCGCATCCGAGGAGTTCCTGGCTCCGATGCCGATCGGCGAAGATACCTTCGCGCTGGCACCTTCCGGCAAGGCATGGAATGTGGAGGCCCTGAGCACTCCGGAACTACCGGAAATCGATGCTTCCACCACTCCCGCCGCTTCCAAGGAAGCCACCCCGGATGCCAAGACCATCGATAACATGATCGAGCGTGCCAACGCCGACCACCCGCGTACTGATGGCCGTGAATGGCAGGCTTCCGACATCCTCAAGAACGTGGTGATCACCGTCAAGCACCCTGAGGATGAAGAGCATGACGAGCCGTGGCGTGAAGTGATTGTCGTCGGCGTGCCCGGCGACCGTACGGTGGATATGAAGCGACTGGAAGCCCAGTTCGCGCCCGCCGAACTTGAGGAAGCCACTGAGGAAGACCTGAAGCAGCACCCCGAACTGGTGCCCGGTTACATCGGACCGATGGTGCTTGGCCCGCAGGCCGAGGCTGCTGGCGTGAAGAACCCGGTTCGCTACCTGATCGACGCGCACGTGGTCAAGGGTTCCGCTTGGTTCACTGGTGCCGATGAGAACGAGGTCGACTACTACAACCTGGTGTACGGCCGTGACTTCAAGGTCGACGGCGTGGTGGAAGCCGTTGAGGTTCGCCACGGCGACATGAGCCCGGATGGTTCCGGTCCGTTGAGCTTCGAGCGTGGTGTGGAAATCGGTCAGGTGTTCCAGCTGGGTCTCAAGTACTCCAAGGCACTGGACCTGAAGGTGCTCGACCAGAACGGCAAGGCCGTGCCGGTGTGGATGGGCTGCTATGGCATCGGTGTTTCCCGCGTGCTGGCTTGCATCGCCGAAACACACCACGACGAAGCCGGCCTGGCTTGGCCGTCCGTGATTGCCCCGGCTGCCGTGCACGTGGTGGCCACCGGCAAGGACGCCGTGGCGTTTGAAGGTGCCGAGAAGCTGGTCGCCGAGCTTGAGGCCAAGGGTCTTGAGGTTATTTACGATGACCGCAAGAAGGTGTCTCCGGGCGTCAAGTTCAAGGATGCCGAGCTGATCGGCGTGCCGCTGGTCGCCGTGGTCGGCCGCGATTACGTCAACGACGGTACCATCGAACTGCGCGACCGCAACGGCGAAAACAAGGTCGCCGTGCCCGCCGCCGAAGCCGCCGACGCGCTCGCCGAGCGCTTCGCCGCCCTCAGCTGAGTCCCACTTACTCAGCCTCGGCGTTAATCGCATCAAGCGCCATTCTGCCCAGTCGCAGAATGGCGCTTTGTTGTGGATAACCGAAACTTATCCACATTCTTAAAAATTCAACTGCGTCACAGTATCCACATTTGCCAGTTGCCCTTGTGCGCTTCAAACGTCATGCCTCACAGTGGAGGTACCGCTGGGGCGTGCAAGCCGGCAATGAAGCCGGAGACAGGCTCCGGCGGTCCACATCCAAACAACAGGCCAGCAGGCCGAGGAAAGGACCGATCATGGCAAATCAACAAGCAGCAGTGACCGTCACCGGCTTTGTGGCCGGTGATCCGACACTAGGCGGAACCGAGAGCTTCCGCGTGCTGACATTCCGTATGGGCAGCACTCGCAGCCGACTCAACCCGACTACCAGACAATGGGAGGATTACGGAACCGCATGGGTGGGCGTCAAAGCGTTCCGTGCTTTGGCGGTGAACGCCGCCAGTTCGGTTCGCCGCGGTGACCGCATCATTGTGGTCGGCTCACTCATCACCGAGCAGTGGACCAATGAGCAAGGCGAACCGCGCAGTAGAACCGTTCTCGAAGCCACCAACATTGGGCATGACCTAACCTTCGGCACCACGTCGCTGATCAAGCCACAGCGTGCCGGTAATGGTAACGGAGGCAATGGTGGCAACGGTAACGGCAATGCCAACGGTGCCGCCGAAGGTATGGATGGCGGAAACGGGCAACGAGCATCGTCGCTGCACGTGAGGCCAACGCAATATGGCGCGGGCGGTGCCGCATCCGGTGTGGGTATTGACCCGTATGCGACCTCGTCGGAATCTGGCCCCGTCGAATTTGGGGTCACCTCCGATTCCGGCCAATCGCCGTCGCCATCAACCGAGTCCGCGGCCGTGGCCGATGCCGTCATGTCGCAACCGGACGCCGGCACCAATCAACCACAGCCCGTGGCCCAACAAACCCACGTCGACGGTTTCGCCGAATCTTCCAATCCCAGTGATTCCGAATTCTGAGTGCCAACCATACATCATGAAAAACCGCTGTGTTCGCCTGTAATCGAGGCAAGCACAGCGGTTTTCTTTTTACATAACGGGGATTACCAAATGCGCACACGGTCCTTGGGTGCGAGCCACATGGCGTCGCCTTCGGTCACGCCAAAGGCATCGTAGAAGAGGTCCACGTTGCTGGCGATGCCGTTGGTGCGGAATTCGGCCGGAGAATGCGGGTCGATCTGCAGGTACTGTTCGGCCAGCTCGTCGCGGTTCTTGGTGCGCCAGATGGAGGCGTAGCTCAGGAAGAAGCGCTGCAGGCCGGTGAATCCGTCCATTTCGGGGGAGGTATCGAGCAGTGCCTTGATGGCGGTGGGGGAGCCGTCTTCTTCGGCGTCGGACTTACCTGCCACCTTGCCGAGCGCGAATGCATACGCCTTGAGTGCGATGTTCACGCCGCCCAGATCGCCGATGTTCTCGCCGATGGTCAGCGCGCCGTTCACGTGCGGTGCCTTATCCGGCTCGTCAGCGTACTTCTCGGCCAGCTGCAGCGGCACAAAGCTGTTGTACTGGGCGATCAATGCGCCGGTACGGGCCTCGAAGTTCTTGCGATCCTCGTCGGTCCACCAGTTGTTGAGCTTGCCGTCGCCGTCGTACTGCGAACCCTGATCGTCGAAGCCATGGCCGATCTCGTGGCCGATCACTGCGCCGATGCCGCCGTAGTTCGCCGCATCCTCGGCCTTCGGGTCGAAGAACGGAGGCTGCAGAATCGCGGCCGGGAACACGATGACGTTCATGCTCGGCTCGTAGTAGGCGTTCACCGTCTGCGGATTCATCAGCCATTCGTCCTTGTCGACCGACTTGCCGACCTTGGCCAGCTGATAGCCGGTCTCGTACAGGTTCGCGGCCTTGGCGTTCTCGGCGGGTAGCGCATCCGCGGAGACACTCAGCGCCGAATAATCGCGCCAGTGGTTGGTGTAGCCGATCTTCGGCGTGAACTTGGAGATCTTCTCCAGAGCCTTGGCCTTGGTGTCTTCGCCCAGCCAATCGGAATTGGTGATGGACACGCGGTAGGCGTCAATCAGATTGGCGACCAGCTCTTCCATGCGGCGCTTCGAGCTTTCGGGGAAGTGCAGGCGCACGTATTCGCGGCCCACATCTTCACCACAAATGCCGTTGACCAGGCTCACCGCGCGCTTCCAACGATCGCGCTGCTTCTTGGCACCGGAGAGCACCTTGCCGTAGAAGTCAAAGTTGGTGGTGTCGAAGTCGCGAGACAGGGAGGAGGCGAAGCCCAGAATCATGTGAACACGGGCCCACAGCTTAAGGTCGGCCAGATCGGCCTCGGCCCAGAACGCATCAAGACCAGTGAGGAAGCTCGGCTCGTGCACAATGACGCGCGCGAACACAGACTTGAAATCAATCGGCTGAGCCTTGGCGGCTTCGGTGGCGTCATAAGCGGTCTGCCAAGCGTCGATCCAAGAACCGAGATCGAAGTTTTTCAGCGTGGCGGCCAGATCGGCGTAATCGGTGGGGTTGTAGGTCTTCACCGAGTCGCGCGTGGCCACATTGTCCCAATGGTTGGCGGCGATCTTGGTTTCCACGGCAAGGAAGTGGCGGGCCATGCCGAGCGCGGCTTCGCTGGGAACCGTGGCGGGAGCGTTGCTCTCGTCATCGCCGGTGTTGGACGGCAGCTCATCGCCACCGTTGGACTCGGCGGCGGGCGCGTATCCGGCGTTCACCAGCTGGGTGGCGACCATCGCCACGTATGCTTCGCGCACGGGAGCGTAGTGATCCTCGCGATAGTAGGCCTCATCCGGCAAGCACAGGCCGGCCTGCTCAAGGTGGGCGATGTTGCGGTCCGGGTCGCCCGGGTCGCCGTAAACGGCCAAGCCGAACAGATCGGGGCCGCCGGCTGGGTTGATCGTGCCGAGCACGCGCGTGAGTGCGGCCTTGTCGATGGCGGAATCGATGATGTCAAGCTCGTCGCGGATTGGGTCAAGACCGGCGGCCTCTATGGCGTCGGTGTTGAGGAATGAGCGGTACAGGGCCTCAGACTTGACAGCCGGGCAGTCGTCGGCGTCGAGGATGTCGCGTACTTGGTTTTCGGCGTCTTCGGCAAGCTTGTCGAAGGAGCCGTAGCGCGAACGATCGTCGGGTAGGCGGTAGGTGTCGATCCATGGGCCATTCACGTAGCGGAACAGGTCATTGGTCGGCTTGATGACGGAGGAGAACGATGCCGGGTCGATGCCCGACGTCAGCGTTTCGGTTTCGTTGGTCATGGCCCTAAGCCTAATCGCGGCGGGGGAGAAGCGCTGATGGTGCAGATATTGTGTTATGGGCATTGCGCTGTCAGTGAACTAGACAGATTGCCTAATTGTGGTGATGGTTCAAATTAGACAACTTGTCTATCATAGTATGTGGAATCTGAACATGGACCTTGAGCTAAGGAGTTACGATGAGCAATCCAAACGAGGACCAGTGGAATGGCCAGACGGGCCAGCCCAACCAGAGCCAGCTGAACCAGCCGAATCCGGCGGGCCAACCGCAGTATGGTGCGTATGACAGCAATCATGGCGGCCAATATCCTCCGCAAGGCGCGCCGGGAGCGCAAGACACTCAGAATCAGCAGGCGCAGAACGGCCAGCCACAAGGCGGACCGAACCAGAACCCGTACTACGGCCCGTACGCCTACAATCCGAACCATGGCCCGAACGGCCAGCCGGCATGGGGGCCGGACGGTCGGCGGTATCAGGCGGACGGCCAATCGAATAGCCAAGCGGACGGGCAGCCGAATGGTCCATGGGGCGATCAAAGTCAACCCGGCTGGCAGCAGACCAACTGGTATGTCGGCAATTTCAGTCCATTCCGCCTGATCGAGGAATGGCTGCCGGAAAAAGCCAAGACCAAGATTCGCATCATTTACGGCGTGGTGGGCGTGGCCGCCATCGCCTTGGGCGCCGCCCTGTTGCTGGTGCCGAACAAGACGCTGGCTTTGGCCGCATTGTTGCTCGGCGTGTATTTCGTGATTTCCGGCGTGGTGCGCATCGTCAGCGCTCTCGTGGAGCCGGGTCTGCCGGGCGGCTGGCGTGTGCTGGACGTGTTCGTCGGCATTCTGCTGACCTTTGGCGGCGTGGTGGTTGTGCGCAACTACGGCATGACCGGTCAGACGCTGGCATTACTCATTACTTTGATGGTCGGTTTCGGATGGATTATGGAAGGCGTGCTGTCGCTGGTTGAATCGTGGCGTATCCCGCATTCCGGCTGGGCCATCGCCTATGCCATCATCTCGATTATCGCCGGCTTCGTGGTGCTGATGAGCCCGCTGAGCTCCGCCGTATTCATGATTATCTTCGGCGGATGCGCCATGGTGGTGATGGGGATTACTTCAGTGATTCGCGCGTTCACTTTCGGCAAGCGTCGCAAGTAATCTCACGCTTCATGCAACCAGTCCCCAGACAATCAATCCAAAGCGCCCGTGCAGGCTATGTGCTGCCGGGCGCTTTTTCTCGGCCTTGGCTATTAATGGGCTGCGAGTGGATTTCAGGTAGGCTTCTGGCGGTTGACCTCGGGCTGGTCTAGAGTTGAGAACAAGTCTCAACAAGGTAGAAAGAATCTCATGATCGAACTGAAAACCCCTCGTGAAATCGAGGAAATGAAGCCGGCTGGTCGTTTTGTCGGCGGCATTCTGAAGGAACTGCAGGAGACCACCAAAGTTGGTACCAACCTGCTCGAAATCGACGAGTTCGTCCACAAGAAGATCGTGGACCGCAAGGGCGCCGAATCCTGCTATGTTGACTACGCTCCTGACTTCGGCACCGGCCCGTTCGCCCACTACATCTGCACCTCCGTCAACGACGCCGTGCTGCACGGCGTGCCGTACGACTACAGCCTGAAGGACGGCGACCTCGTCTCCCTCGATCTCGCCATCTCTGTGGACGGCTGGGTGGCCGATTCCGCCGTCAGCTTCGTGGTCGGCAAAGACCCGGACCCCGAAGACCTGCGCATCATCAAGTGCACGGAGGAAGCGCTCGCCGCCGCCATCGACGTGGCCAAGCCCGGCAACCGTCTCGGCGACATCTCCAACACCATCGGCGACGTCGCGCGCGAATACGGCTACCCGATCAACCTCGAGTTCGGCGGTCACGGCGTGGGCCACATCATGCACGGCGACCCGCACGTGCCGAACGACGGCCGCGCCCACCACGGCTACAAGCTGCGCGAAGGCCTGGTCATCGCCATCGAACCGTGGTTCCTCAAGACCACCGACGAGATCTTCCAGGATCCGAAGGACGGCTGGACCCTGCGTGCCTCCGACGGCTCGCGCGGCGCCCACTCCGAGCACACCATCGCCATCACCGAGAACGGCCCGATCGTTTTCACCGATCGCACCAACCTCTGATCGGCGTTTGGCGTATGGTAGGTGCCTGATTGGCCTGTGATGGGCGATCAGCGTCTCATTAGCCGTCCGTCTGTTCGCGGTTTTCCCGCGAATTCGAGACGTAACAAGCCGAAGTGCGTTTGCTTTGATAGCATGAGCGCACTTCGGCTTTCGTGTATCGACCGGCATTCGCCAGCGGTAACACAGAAGACATAGAGTACCGAACACTAGTGTTCGCGAACGCGTGAACGTTATTGTTTGGGGTAAGTGGTTCATGAAGAGGAAGGTGCGCGAATGGCAACGGCACAACTTGATGTCGATTCGAACAAGTTCAACCTGCCCGTGGTTAAGGCTAGTGCAGGGCCGGATGGCATCGTCGTTTCCAAACTGCGCAACGATGGCTGGGTAACGCTTGATCCCGGATTCCTCACCACCGCGCAGTGCGAATCGAAAATCACCTACATCGACGGCAAGCATTCGATTTTGCGCTACTGCGGTTACCCCATCGAGCAACTGTGCGAGAACTCCGATTTTCTGGAGGTGGCGTGGCTGCTGCGCCACGGCGAGCTGCCGAGCAGGGCTGAGTATGAGCAGTTCTGTGCGGACATCAATCACAAGACGATGGTTGGCGAAGACTTCCGTACCTTCATGGGTTCGTTCCCGCGCTCCGCTCACCCGATGAGCGTGCTTGCCTCCGCCATCAATGCGCTGGCCACGTTCTACCCGGACACCACCGATATTTCTGACAACGACCAGCTTGATGAGGCCGCCAAGATCATCATGGCCAAGGCCCGTACGATTGTGTCGTACATCTTCCGCCGTCGTCGCGATGAGCCGATGCTGTACCCCGATTACGCGCGCGGCTATGTGGACGACTTCCTGCGCATGTGCTTCGCTGTGCCGTACGAGCCGTTTGAATCCGACCCGCTGTATGTGCATGCTTTGGGTCGTTTGTTGATTATTCATGCCGACCATGAGCAGAACTGCTCGACCTCGGTGGTGCGTATCGCCGGTTCCGCCCACGCCAACCTGTATTCGGCGGTGGCCGCTGGCGTCAATGCGCTGTCCGGTCCGTTGCATGGTGGTGCGAATGAGGCCGTACTGCGCCAATTGAAGGCGATTCGTGATTCCGGCAAGTCTGTGGCCGAGTTCGTGCGTGATGCCAAGGAGAATGGCCAGAAGATTTCCGGCCTTGGCCACCGTGTATACAAGTCGTATGATCCGCGCGCGGCGATTGCCAGGAAGTATCTGGAAAAGATCATGGAGCGCGAAGATACGCAGAAGCTGCCGTCTGACGAGCGCGCGCTGTTCGCCGTGGCCACCGAGCTTGAAGATATTGCGCTGAATGACGAATATTTCGTATCGCGCAACCTGTATCCGAACGTCGACTTCTACACGGGCTTGATTTATCGGGCGATCGGCTTCGATCCGGCCATGTTCACCACGCTGTTCGCGCTGGGCCGCATTCCCGGTTGGATTGCGCAGTACCGTGAGATGTTGGCCGACCCGAATACCAAGATCGGCCGCCCACGCCAGGTCTACACCGGTCCGGTCGAGCGCGATTTCGTGCCGATGGACGAGCGGTGATTGTTGGTTTGAGAAAGCGCTTCGCTGGAGATTCCAGTGAGGCGCTTTCTATATGTACAGCGCAAACCAGCTATGCTGCGACGGCTGCATAAGAACTAGCAGGGCTAGTTCTGAAATTGAAATAATGTGTGCGGTATCGAGGCGCACCGAGGGAAGGCGTACGAAGGTACGTCGACCGAGGGGCAACGAAGATAACGCTCCATTATTTCAATTTCAGTTCTTGTGCAGCTTGGCGTTGAGCTCAATTCCCACCTTGCGGTAGCGGGCTTCGATGCGGCCGTTCACCGAGTTGCGGATAAACAGAATGTTGTCTTTGCCGGAGAGCTCAGCACCCTTGACCACTTCCAGCGGTTCGCCAGCGGCGGCCTTGGCCTTGTCCCAGATGGTGATCTTAGTGCCGGCGGTGATGTACAGACCGGCTTCGACGGTGCAGTTATCGCCCAGAGAGATGCCGATACCGGCGTTGGCGCCGAGCAGCGAGTGCTCGCCGATGGAATTGCGCAGCTTGCCGCCACCGGACAAGGTGCCCATGATGGAGGCACCGCCGCCGATGTCGGAACCGTCACCCACGACCACGCCTTGCGAAACACGGCCTTCGACCATGGAGACGCCGAGCGTGCCGGCATTGAAGTTCACGAATCCGGCGTGCATCACGGTGGTGCCGGAAGACAAGTAAGCGCCGAGGCGCACGCGGTCGGCGTCGCCGAGGCGCACGCCGGTGGGCACTACGTAATCGATCATGCGCGGGAACTTATCCACACCGAACACGTTGACAGTGGCGGCAGGAGCTGCGGCAGGCAGTCCGGCCTGGGAGGCGAAAGCGAGAGCGGCTTCGGTGGAGGCGCGTTCGACGTCGGCCTTGCGCAGCGTGAAGTCTTCAACGGCGAAGGGGCCGTAGTTGGTCCACACCACATTGGCGAGCTGGGCGAAGATGCCGTCGAGGTTCAGCGTGTTCGGCTTGGCCATGCGCATGCTCATCAAATGGAGCTTCAGGTAAGCGTCCGCGGCATTACTGATCGGCTCGTCCAACTGGCTGACGACGAATACCGGCACGCGGCGAATGCCACGGGCGTCGGCCTCATCGTGAGCCAAAGTACCGAAATTGTGGTTCGGGCGATCGGACTCGGCCGGTGCCTCACCGAGATTCAGTTCGGGGTACCAGACGTCCAGGGTGGTGCCGGCGGCGTCTACGCTGGCCAGACCCCAGCCCCATGCGGTACGCTCTTCGCTCATAGTTGCTCCTTATTGTTGTACGCGCTAGTGCACGCTTGTGGACGCGCGATGCGATTAATGATTCCCACCTTAGCCTTATGTGCGCCTAGGTGAGGGACGATGCCCGCGAAATGGCTTGAAATCGTATTTCCCGGTAAAAAATTACCGAGTGTGATTGGCGATGGGATGATAGGTTCTCCGGTGAAATTCGCTGGTGAACAACTCGACAAGGAGGTGTGCGATGTGATGTTGCATCATTCGGGAGCATAGGCTGTGGCCATGCGACGCCCGGCATCATAGAGTTTGCGCTTGAGCGAATCGGGCTCAAGAATCACTACGCGGCCATCCCAGGAATACTGCAATGCCCACCAGAACACAGCGCGTTCGGGAGCATCGACGATGACTTCGAACTGTGTGCCGTCCGGTGAATGTTTGATTTGAGGGTCGTCGAACCATTCGAACACGTTGTTGAGCATGGATTCGTCTCGTACGGCCATGCGGATGCGAATCGGGGCATCGGCTACGGGGTATGGACGGTGGCGCATGAAGTTCACTGCGTCAAAATCAGCTGGTGCTGGTTTTTCCAGTGGCACTGTGCCGTTCCTGCCTTTGGCGCTGACGTTGGCGATTCGGTTGACCACGAAAATGCGGAGGTTGTCTTCGCCATGCAGGTGGCAGATGAGGTAATAGCGTCCGTTCTTGTACACCATCTGGTAAGGGTCGGCGGTGTAGGTAATTCGGCCTGCACCCGTACGGCTTTTATGCGGTATCAAGGTGCCATCCGGTCCGTAATCACGGTATTGGAAGGTTACGCCGTGGCCTTCTTCGATGGCTTGATTCAGCTGGTCGATAGTGGATAGGAACTCACCGTTGATATGCGTGTAGGTGGCCACATGGTCCAGGTAGCCTACTGCCTGCCCGGCGGCGCCTGCGAGCTCGCGGATTTTACCGATGAGGTCGTCCATGGTGTCGAGGCTGATGCGAGATAGGGTAAGACTGTCTAGTAGCAGTCGCATTTCGGCAGTGGACAGGAATGCATCAAGATACCAGCCGGGTTGTGGATTCTTGCATTCGATGCCGGCAAGGTCGCTTTCGGTGAGATGCCCGATATGTCTGCCGAGAAATTCCGTGGAGGTCAGCTTTTTGAGCTGGTTTCGTATGGTCTTCTCGGTCGGCAGCTCGCTTGGATCTTCCAGCTGGTGTTTACGGGCAAGCTCATCGAGTATTTGCCGCACGGTCAGGCCATGCCCAAAGTAACTGTGACGCCACAGCACCTCGAAGATTTCGAGGGTGGTGTTCCCCGCATAGGATTTGCGTTGCGCCGGCTTGTCTGCATCCATACATTAAGGCTACCGCGCACTTCGTCTAGGATGGAAACGTTGGGTTGAAATACATTCGCTGGAAAGGAGGCTCGCCCATGAGCAAAGGGTATGGTGTGTTTGGCCATGTTCCCGATAATGCGGATGACGATGGCCTCCTGCCTTATGAGGATGATGATTCCGGCGTTTCCTGGGGCCATGCGTTGCGTCGTCGCAATCCTTGGAAAAGAGGAGACGACGAAGATGCCGATTACGACGACGGTCGGTATGACATAGATGACACTGATGACACTAATGGGGGCAGGGGCATCTATGCCGGTAAAAACGGCGGAGTAGGCGGCATTTCTGGTGAGACGGGTGGAATACTTGGTAGCTCAGGCGCGGCCGGCAGCAGAGACGTAACGTTTGGCGGAACGGACAGTTTGTCCGCCGCCGATGCGGTGATGCCCTATCGTTTCAGGCAAGGACGTTCCGTATGGTTCGACGATGAGGACGAAGGCCATTTCGCCGGGTCTGCGAAGCGTGCCGAAGCCCATGCCGTCCCTATCCTTGCGTTACGCAACGATGTGGAATCGTCATCGTCGAATGCCGTGCTCGCTCGTGCCCGAAGCATTGCGCGCAAAGCGGCCACCATGGTTATCAATCCGGTATACAGCGAAAATCATCGAACCGGGTATGCCGAACTTGACGGTATTCTACGTGGCACCACCAGCCCATCAAGTAGGTATCGCACCAGCGTGCAATTCGACCTCGATACGGGGGAGGAGGTCGGCGGCAAGTGCTCATGCCCGGCTTACGGCCGTGGCTATGGCATGTGCAAGCACATGATTGCGCTCGCCTTCATATTCTGCGATGATCCGCAGCGTTTTGAAGGCTACCGTGCCGGGGCCGCACGACCGTCTCGGACGCTGATTGACTATATGGAGCACGCCGATAGGCAAGACGCTCAAGCCAAAATTCGTCGTCGCAATGCGGTTATGCGTCGGTTTGATGCCACGCAAGGGAAAAACGGTGCAAATGCTCGGCGTACAAAAAGCGGATACGGCTCTCGTGCCGGCACCCGAGGCGGCGGGTATCAGGGTGACAGCGAGACTGTGGGCTTGGGGCAGGTGCAGCTTGTCCCGATATTGAGTTTCATCGACGGCGTGTGGAGCGTGGAGTTCAAGATCGGCTCGGCTTCCAATGGGTCCAGCTATGTGCTGAAATCGATTCCGCAATTTGTGCTTGCCATGGCGAACGGCGACTATGCGGATTATGGGCAGAAGCTTGCCTTTATTCATACGCCGGATATGCTCGATGATGATTCGCGCCCCCTGCTGGACGTCCTTGATGATGCGATGGCCGTGCGTCGTGCGGCCGAGCAGCAGGACAGGTATTACGGGCATATCGCCATCGACCGTCATCTGACGCTTTCAGCACCGGAAGTGGCCCGGTTGCTGTCCGTACGTGAGGGCAGAGGCGTACAGCTCGTGCTGAACACATGGTTCTCCGGGCAGCCTGCATCGGTGCCAGTTGATGGTGGCGAGCCAGATTTTCTCATGCGCATTGCGCGGCGTGATTTCAATACGTATGGTCCGGATGCCGGATACCTGCTTACCGGAGTGCCAGCGGTGGAAACCGTGATTGACGGCGGCAAGAATGTATGGCTGTTGCTCGCCTCCACTAATCCGGCCGGTGCGGTATCCGCCATGATGGCGGGCTCTCAGCGTAAAAGCGCAGCAGGATGCCGATTCGTCCGTTGCCCGAAACGATTGATTCCGTTGCGAGGACTATTGGGAGACCTGTTTGAACCCGATGGCGAGGGACAGGTCATTGCCGGCGATGACATCGCCCTATTCGCACGCACGCTATTGCCTCAGCTGGTTGGTGCCGGACTGTTGGAGGCCAGTGAGATTCCTCGCGAGCTGGCTGAATTAAGTCCTACGGAATGCAGCCTCCAGTTTTATCTGGATCGTGATGAGCATGGTGTGCAATGCGAGGTCAAGGCACGCTACGGCGATGCCATTGTCCCGTTGCTACCCGATGGCCCGACGGTGCATGCTGAGGGCGAGCGTTCCATCCCCTTGTCTCGGGGCGTGATTGGGCGTGATTTCGACGCTGAGCATCTTGCGATTGATGTAGTGCGTGAATTCTTTACCATGCCTGACCAGCGCAAGCGCGTTGCGGCCGCCACTCATCAGACGGTGAATGGGTTCCGAACGCCGGCCGCGCGAAAGGCCACCAAAAAATTCGTGTCTGATGCGGCCACTATCGATCGCGATGACACCACGCAGATCGTTCGTCTCTTTGACGAGGGATTGCCGGCACTAAAGGAAGTGGGGGAGGTCTTCACCACACCGGCTTTTGACCGGCTGATCGCGCCCAAGCCACCAAGCGTCAAAGTCGGATTGTCCATCAAAGGCAACTTGGTGGAGATATCACCCCTCGCTGATGAAGTGCCGCCGGACGAAGTGGGTGCCTTGCTATCTTCGTACCGTCGGCGTCAACGATTCCATCAGTTGAAGGACGGCACGCTTGTCAAACTCAGCGGCGCGAATCTCAGCACGTTGGACCGATTGGCCAGCGACCTCGATCTGAGCGAGCAGCAGCTCAACTCCGGACTGATCGAGTTGCCGGGCGGTCGAGCATTCCTACTGGATGGTGAGCTGCCGGATGACGGCTCCGATGTAGTCAAGGACGCTTCGTTCACCGAATACATCGACGATCTCAAGATCATCGACCCTAAGTCGTATGAAGTGCCGGATAGTCTCAAGCATATTCTGCGCCCTTATCAGGTCGAAGGCTTTCAATGGCTGAACACGTTGTGCGACAAGGGTTTTGGCGGCATTCTGGCCGATGAGATGGGCTTGGGTAAATCCGTGCAGCTTATCGCGTTGCTCCTGTCTCGATATCAGCGGAATACCGGCGAGATGGGCGACGGCAGCCTTGGCCCATCGCTGATCGTGTGCCCGGCGTCCTTGGTGTACAACTGGGGTGCCGAATTCACCAAGTTCGCCCCGAGCTTCAATGCCGTGGTGGTGGCCGGTACCAAAGCCGAGCGCCGTACCGCCATCGGCCGTGCGTTCCGGGCGGATGAACCCACCGTGCTCATCACCTCATACGACCTGCTGCGCCGAGATGTCGATGATTACACCGCCAATGAGCAACGTTTCAATGTCATGGCATTGGATGAAGCCCAGTACATCAAGAATCACACCACGAAAATAGCCAAAGCGGTCAAGGCCGTGGCCGCCGACCATCGTTTCGCCTTGACTGGCACGCCGATCGAAAACCGACTCTCCGAACTATGGAGCATTTTCGACTTCCTGATGCCGGGGCTGCTCGGCTCATATAAGCGATTCCATGAGCGTTATGAGTTGCCCATCTCCAATGCCCGGGCCGCGGATGGCAGCACGGCTGAAGGTCGGGCCGCCGCACAAGTCAATCCTGAGGCCGCTCGGGTATCTCGCCAATTGCAGTCGTTGGTGGGCGTGTTCATCAAGCGCAGGCTGAAGTCCCAGGTGTTGACCGATTTGCCGGACAAGCTAGAGACCACGCTGACCGTGCGGCTTGCCGGCGAACAGCGCAAACTGTATGCGGCTCACGAGCAGCGGCTCAGAATGCAGCTCGAACACAGCGAAGAAGCCGATTTCAACACGTCGAAGATTCGCATCCTCGCCGAGTTGACCAAGTTGCGCCAGATCTGCTGCGATCCGAGGCTGCTGTACGCCGATGCCAAGGATCAATCGGCCAAGCTTGCCGCCATCACCGAACTGGTGGAAACCTGTGTGAACGAAGGCAAGAAGGCGCTGATCTTCTCCCAGTTCACCAGCTTCCTTGATCTGATCGCCGAACGTTTCGACGCGCAAAGCCTGCGCTACTACACCATCACCGGCTCCACGCCCAAGAAGAAGCGTCTCGAACTCGTCGACCAGTTCAATGCGGACGATACGCCTGCCTTCCTGATTTCCCTGAAGGCCGGCAACACCGGACTGAACCTGACCGGTGCCAGCGTGGTCATCCACGCCGACCCATGGTGGAACGCCGCCGCACAGGATCAGGCCACCGACCGAGCACATCGTATCGGCCAGACCGAAGACGTCAACGTGTATCAGGTGGTGGCCAAGGACACCATCGAAGAACGTATCTTGGAGCTTCAGCATACTAAGAGCGAGCTCGCCCGCCAGTTCACCGACGCTTCCTTGCTTGCCGACGAAGCCGGCACCGGCGCCAGCGCCCTCACCGAAGCCCCCGCCTCCATCGCCACCCTCACCAAGGACGATCTCCTCAATCTGCTGGGGTGACAGAGCTTCTTTGTGCACTCCCCATCCCGATTAAGAACATGTGTATTCATGGGTTTGCGGATGTGTAGGTGAATGGTGAAAGTGTTTTTCGATATTTTTATATCGATATTCGATATATTATGATGGTGGCATACGGTGCAGTGCAGGTTCATCCATTGATATTGATATTGGATTAAGGAGCATAGCCATGAACGCTGGTATCGCATTCATTTCTCGTAAATCTCGCAAAACAGACGTCGCTTGGCGCTATGCCATTGCCGTGGTGCTTGTCGTGTGTTGTATTGGGCTCGCATATGTGGAGATTGTTGTGGCGCCGTGGTTTATCAATGAGGTGGTGTCTATGTTTCCGGAGACCACGTTGCTTAAAGAACCGTCCATGTTCTGGGAATGGGCGATTCTGCTCGCCGTTCAGGCGACTTTGCTGTGCACGGCGGCCAAATTGGTGGTACCGGAGCGTCTGTTGGCTCAAGCAGCTGGACTGCTGGATATGATTCGTATCGTCGCGCTTATCGTCGTGTTTTCGGTAACCACTACCGGTAACATCACAATCTGCCTCATGAATTTCGGAACTCCGGGCTTTGTATATGGCGTGGCCCTATGCAGCCTCGCTGCGATCATCGCCATCATCGTGCTGCTGAAACGGCGGCGCTACAGCACCTGCTCCATGCCGATGTAATATGGAGTGAGTCCCATGCGTTCGTAGAAGGCTTGGGCTTTGGGGTTGCAGGCCCAGACGTTGAGCGTTACGTTGTGGCAGCCGGATTGACGGGCGAAGTCGAGCACGTAGCGATACAAGGTGGAGCCTACATGGTGGCCGCGGGACCGCTCGTCAACGCATAGATCATCGATGTACAGGGTTTTGATATCGGTCAGGATATTGCTGTTGAGGTGCTGCTGGAACACGCAGAATGCGTAGCCAAGCACTTGGTCGGTGGCGGGGGAGTCGGCGTTATGTTCGGCGTCAGTGCCGTCATTGGCAGATGGCGCAACCGCCACGAACACAGGGGTCTGATCGTTGGTCAGAATCGCCTTCAATTCCTCGTCCGTGTATTTCTTGACACCGCCTTTGAACAGATCCGGTCGGCCGGCATGATGCACTTCGAGCACCTGCCGCAGCAGTTCGTCGATTTGGGGAATATCGGCCGCCGTGGCCCTACGAATCGTCATGTCATCCATTGAACTCAGTCTAATCGGGCAGTCTCGACCGGCAGATGATCATTGCCCGCGATAAGAGACACGGATGGGCAAGATGGGTGATCGTTCGTTCAGGGTCTCATTCTCGCCGCAACGTCACGGTAGTCTGGAGTGCGTGAATCGCAAGAAACAGCCAGTGGAGAAGTATGAGCGGGGTACCCGTTCGTACACGATGTCGCATATTCGTGGCAAAGACACCAAAATTGAGGTACTGGTACGCAGCTACCTGTTTCGCAAGGGGTTGCGATTCCGCAAGAACGACAAGCGTTACCCCGGACACCCGGATGTAGTACTGCCGAAATACCACGCCATCGTGTTTGTCAACGGCTGTTTCTGGCACATGCATGAAGGATGTTCCAAACATTCGATGCCGAAATCGAACGTGGAATTCTGGCAGGCGAAACTACTGCGCAATCACAATCGAGACATCGCGCAGCGAGCCGAACTGGAGGCCGCTGGCTGGCGTGTAATTACCGTATGGGAGTGCGAATTAACGAAAGCCGTGCGCGACGAACGCCTCGTACGGCTGTATGAGCAGATTGTTGAAGGAGATGCAGATTCAGCGGAATAATTTCAGCTCCCCTCTGGAGGGGAGCTGAAATCAGGATTCAAACGGGAACTTCAGGCCCCAACGGTCACGAATCGCATCCATCAGCTCCATGATGCGGATGGTGTCGGCGTGCGGCATCGCCTCGCATTCGATCTTGCCGTCCAGCAGCGCGTTGGCCGCATCGGCCACCTCATACTCATAACCGGTCAACTGCGGCGGCACCGCAATGCTGCGCACGGGCTTGTGGGCGTTGTCATAGATGTCGATGGACTCGGGATTGTTGATATTGGTGACCACCAGATAACCCTCGGTGCCCCACACATAGCCGCCGCGGTCGGAGGAAACCAGCATCGAACTGGTGGACACGGCCATCGTGCCGTCGCTGTAATACAACGTGGTGGAATTCTGCGCATCCACACCGGTTTCGGCGGGCACCATCGACGTATCGAAATGATCAAGTGTACGGCCATGGTCGGCGCCGACCGCCATATCCAGGAAGTTCAGCGGATACACGCCCACATCGAGCAGCGCGCCACCGGCACAGGCCGGATCGGTCATACGTGCCTTGCCGGACACCGGATAGCACAGGTTGGCGCTCGCCGCTTTCACCTCGCCGATCTCGCCGGACTCGATAACTTCGTTGATGAGCTTGCGGCTGGGCATGTAGCGCGTCCAGATGGCCTCCGTGCACAGCATGCCGGTTTCCTCGGCCACGGCCAGCGCCTCACGTGCCTGCCCGGCGTTCGCGGTGAACGACTTCTCCACCAGCACGTTCTTGCCGGCTTTCATACACAGGATCGCCTGTTCGGCGTGCAGGCTGTGCGGGGTGGCGATATACACCAGATCCACATCCGGGTCCGCCACCAACTCCTCATACGATCCATAAGCCTTGTCAAAATGCCATTGGTCGGCAAAAGCCTGCGCGCGCGTAATATCACGGGCCGCTACCGCATACGGGTGAATCCATGAGGAATACAGTGAATCTTCAGCCATCTGGGTCAGGGTGCCGGCCATGGTGTGAGCTATGCGGCCCGCACCCAGAATCGCGACGTTGATTTTTTCGCCGCTGGCCTCGAACTCGGCGCGCTTGCCATTGAATCGACTCATTATTCCTCCTTGAATGCGGGTTGGTGCACTCAATCGACCTACAGTGATTATAGAAGAAGAAACCTTGTCCCGTGAGGCGGATAGAACCGAAATATGGAAAACGAAGCAACGCAGCAGCCCCAATCTCCGGCCGCGTCTCCAGTCATGTCCCGCCGAGCGCGTGAGGCCAATCCCTTCCGTGCCATGGTATTCGGCGAACAAGCAGACAAGATGATCGCCCAAGGTACCAGCGTCATCAAATTAAGCCTTGGCGAGCCCGATTTCGGCGCGCCGCCCGCCGTACGCGACGCCATGCGCGAACAGTACGACGGCCGGGCCCTGCCGTACACCGCCGCCATGGGCCTACCTGAACTGCGTCAGGCCATCGCCGACTTCTACCGCGAGCGTCATGACCTTGACATCGACCCCAAGCGTATCTGCGTGACCGCCGGCGGTTCGGCCGCCCTGCTGTTGGCCACCGCGCTGACCGTGGACCCCGGTGACGATGTGATTGTGGCCGACCCCTCCTACCCATGCAACCGCGAACTTGTGCGGTCGTTTGAAGGCCGGGTCATCGATGTGCCGACCTCGGCCGCCACCCGCTTCCACCTGACCGCCGACCTGTGCAGCCAGTACTGGACGAGCAAGACCAAGGCCGTAATGATCACGTCGCCGTCCAACCCCACCGGCACCACCATCGACTTCAACGTATTGGACGAGGTGTGCAAGTTGGCCGCCAGCCGCGGCGCATGGCGCATCGTGGACGAAACCTACCTCGACTTGGCTGACCGGGAGCCGGACGGTACCGAAGTCAAATCCGTGCTGGCCTGCGACCCCGATGCCATCGTATGCAACAGCTTCTCCAAGTTCTTCGGCATGACCGGCTGGCGCCTCGGCTGGGCGATTCTGCCGGACGACCCCACCGTGCTGGAAGCGGTTGACGATCTGGCCACCAACTACTACCTGTGCGCCCACACGCCCACGCAACATGCGGCGCTCGCCTGCTTCACGCCGGAAAGCTTGGCGGAATGCGAAACTCGTCGTCAGGAATTGCTGGCCCGTCGCCGCATTGTGATTGACGGGCTCAAGCGCATCGGTTTGCCGGTTGAGGTGGAGCCGAATGGCGCGTTCTACGCCTACTTCGACATCTCCCGCACTGGTCTGGATGCCTGGACGTTCTGCGAACGCGCGCTGGATGAAGCCCATGTGGCTCTGACTCCTGGCCGCGACTTCGGCGCGGCCACGGCGGATACGCATGTGCGCCTGAGCTATGCCGCCTCACGTGAGGCCCTGACCGAGGGGCTGGAACGTCTCGGAACGTTCGTCGAATCGCTGTGAACGGCGCGGCAGCCGGTGTGACTGTTGTACAGTAGTCGAGTTTGTGTGATGTTCGGCTGGCCTCACGGTGTTGGTTGCCGGCCGAACGACTCGCCATGGTGGCGCACGGCTGGCTGATTGCGATGGTCGGCCCGTTGTCCGGCCATCACGGGTTAGGTAAGGTCAGGAATAGGAATCATGGTCAATCTGCGTTCGCATACCACGCGACTTGGTGTGCTTGATATCGGTTCGAACACTATCCACATGCTTATCGTCGACGCCGCCCCCGGCGCTCGCCCTGACCCCGAGGCCAGCACCAAATCCACAGTGCGCCTGATGAAGTATTTAAAGGACGACGGCTCAATCAAGAAGTCCGGCATCGAGGCGATTCTGGAAGCCGTGTCCCAGTGCATGCGGCTGGCCGAGGAATACGAAATCACCCAGTTGCTGGTTATGGCCACCTCCGCCCTGCGTGAGGCGCCGAACGGCAACAAAGTGATTCACAAGATCGAGGAACTGATTGGTCAGGGCGTCACTGTGCTGTCTGGCACGGATGAGGCTCGCCTGACCTTCCTGGCCGCCCGCCGTTGGTATGGTTGGGATGCCGGCCGACTGCTGGTGCTGGACATCGGCGGCGGTTCGCTCGAAGTGGCGATGGGCTCCGACGAAGAGCCGACCGTAGCGCTTTCCGCCCCGGCTGGCGCGGGCCGCGTCACCACTGAATTTCTGCCTTCCGGCATGGCCACGCCCGACGAGTTGGAAGACGTGCGTAAGAACGTGCGCAAGATTCTGGAGCCGATGGTCAAGGTTTTCCCGCAATCCAAGCACCCGAATCATGCAGTTGGCACCTCCAAGACCTTCCGCTCGCTGGCTCGCCTGTGCGGTGCGGTGATGCGTGCGCCGGGCCGCGAAGATTCATGGATTATGACTCGTGAGCAGTTGGAAGACTGGATTCCTCGTTTGGCGGCGATCGCGCCTGAGCAGCGCGTGGCTTTGCCCGGCATCACGCCTGAACGCACGATGCAGATTGTGGGCGGCGGCGTGGTGGCCGACGAGATCATGAAGGCCCTGAATATTCAGGAAGTCGAGATCTGCCCGTGGGCGCTGCGTGAAGGCGCGATTTTGCGCTGGCTCGACCAATTCGGCCGCACCCGCCTCGGTTTCTAGTCCTATTGAGGGGAATCACCCAACCGCCACGGTAGCCAACAATGCCGCATGATCAGAGCCCTCGACTTTGACCACCTTGCATTGTCCGGCCTTCATGCCCTGATCAAGCACCACGTGGTCAATACCGGCGAACATTGGCACAGCCGCACGGTTCGTGGGCCATGAGAACGTAAACCCATGTCCGGATTCACGTGCGGCATCCACGAACCGGTCGCCAAGAAAATCACGGAATGGCGTGTGATCGTAAGTGGCGTTGAAATCGCCCATGAAAATATACCGTGTATCCGTATGCTCGCGCATCAGACCCAACTCATCCAGCGATCGCTTCCACTGCCGCCAGTAGCCGGGTACGGGAGCGGTGGTGTGCACGGATACGAATCGAATCTGCTGGCCACCCATATCCACCGTGCCGCCGGGCATGAATGAGGCGCTGGAATTCACGTCATCGTCGGTCGGATCGGCAAGTGGCGTGGCCGACCAGAGGCCGTTACCGAATACGCCGTCAGACGATGAGACCTGCGCATACGGCAGATAATGCTCAATACCAGCCTCATTGAGTTTTTTGACGAAATCCTCGGTGGTCTCCTGCAAAGCAAGCACTTCGACGCGCTGATCGCGAACCAGCTCGACGATGGCTTGCGGGTCGGCCTGCCCCTTATACACATTGAAGGTCATGACGCGCGCGTAGGCATCGCTGGTGTTGGGGGAGGCTGCGGCCACGGCGTTCTGCGCGGCTTGGGGGAGTGGATCGGTCGAGTAGAAGAACGGATATTGCCAATAGCCATTGCATGCGATTGCGGCGATGGCGATTAGTGCGGCAAGGATACGCCGCGACACGATGGCCAACAGCAGGGCAATCAAGCCAAGCAACGTGAACCATGGCGTTGCCGATACCACAATCGGCGCAAATGGCAGTTCCTGTAAATCGGCAGGCAGCGCGCGGGCGGCAGCGCCGGCAAGGGCAAGAAGCGCGAACATCGTGGCGAGAAAACCAAGCAGACGATGCCGTTTGTGTGGCTTCACGGCAGACTTGGATACTGGGCGTGCCGTGGCTCTGGCAGAGCGTGGCTTGGCAGCGGCGCGAGCTCGTACGCTTGCGCCTGTGGTAGTACTCCGTGCCTTTGCCATGCTGCCCTTTCCTCCGGCTTGTTTACTGTTACTTTGCTTTTCGTGCGATTTGCCACTGTACCGTGTACGGCTTGTCTTTCAGTGTCTTTTCGCCGTGCGCAAGAGCAGTTCGCACCAATTGCCCGAGTAGCTCAGTGGATAGAGCACCGCTCTCCTAAAGCGGGTGTCGTCGGTTCGAATCCGATCTCGGGCACTTGGCTTCGGAAACATGACGGTATCTCAGCCTCTATTCATCGGTGATGAGCCATGGGCATTAGGCATGTGTAAACGTATAGGTTCCACTATCCATCATCCCGTCGTGTGAAACTATGCAAAGACATGTGGGGCTTCACGGTTGTCGTGAGGGTCCATGGCTATCGAATACACGGAAGAGAAGCGGTTTACTGTTGAGCAGGTTGAGGCGCTGTTCAAGTCGGTAGGTTGGGAATCGGCGCAGTGGCCGGAACGGTTGTTCAAGGCATTGCAGCATTCGGATACGGTGATCAGCGCATGGGATGGCGGCCATTTGGTCGGCTTGGTTCGCGTGCTCGACGATACCGAAATGGTGGCCTATATGCATTGGGTGCTGGTAGATCCGGCATATCACGGGCAGCATATCGGCAGCCATCTCGTTGAACTGGTCAAGGCTAAGTATCGCGACTACTTCTTGCTGGAAGTCATGCCTGAGGAAAGCAAAAACGCACCGTTCTACCAGAAGCATGGCTTCCACCTGATGGACGATGGCCGCGCCATGCAAATCGTCAATCGCGGCTGACGGGCTGGCAGTGCGGACGGCGCAAGAGCGGCGGCATGCGCCAATCGTGGGCAACGTACGTAGTCGTTGACGGTTATCCCGTAGCAATGTTCACAATACGACCCCTTGTCCATACAGTGAAAATAACGGCTGACGTTCGACGTTGCTGCGCTATGACTAGAGACCATGAGTGAAGACAAACAGTATGACTTCTATGTGGCCGGTCCGTTCTTTGATCCTGAACAAACGGCAAGTATGGAACGTTTGGAAAAGATATTGGAAGACCATGGCAAGGTACTGTTCAAGCCGCGGTTTGTCAGCCAGATCGAAGAAGTAGGCCCTGAAGGATGCTTTGCGGACGATATCCATGGCATTAATGCTGCTAAAGCCGTGGTCGCCAATCTTATGGACGAGGACCCGGGCACGATGTTCGAAATCGGATATGCGCATGCGCTGGGAATCCCGGTGTACGGCTATTTCGAAAACCTTACGCCAATGGATCGTGTCAATCTGATGATTGCGCAAGCGGTCGAACTGGTGTTCGTCGGTCCTGATGATGTGGCGAAATACTTGGAAACCGGCGAGCATACGGAAGTCGATTACATCCAGTTCTAAACAGCTCTAACAGGTTCTCTGCAAGCAGGGTTGGCGGCGTTCTCGTACATAGTCATGTACGGGAACGCCGCAGTGGTATAGGGATATTCCAACAAGCGGCATAATGGGGTCGTGGGAAAACCAGTCGGATACAAGTGAAGTGTCTGAATTTCGTAAGGAGTGCCGTTATGAGTAACCACAATCCCATGAATATTGCCACCGACTTTGCCAAGGCCACGGGAGGAACCGCTCGCAAAGTTGTTGCTTTGACCGATAAAGGTCCGTTGAATGGCTTTAAGAAATTCCTGTCGCGCGGATCGATGATTGATATGGCGGTAGGTGTGGTGATGGGCTCTGCCGTTACCGCTGTGGTCAATTCCATCGTCGACAATCTCATCAGTCCATTAATCGGCATGATTGGCGGCGTACCGGATCTTTCCGGACTGCTGACCATCACGTTCAACAACTCGACTGTTTCATTTGGTGCGATTCTTAACGCGCTGATTAACTTCCTGCTTGTTGGCGTGGCGGTGTATTTCTGCGTGATTTTGCCGATTAATAAGCTTCGTGATCTCACTGCTGCCCAGGATGAGGCTGACGCTGAAGAACAGGGGCCTAGCGTTGAAGAGCAGACTCTCGCCACGCTGCAGGAGATTCGCGACGAGCTGAAAAAGGCCAATAACTCCGCCGAGTAATCTGCTGAATGTACGGTGCGACAGATTTACCTGGTTTGCCCGAAATAACGGATTGCCGGGGCCATTTGGTCTGGACAATCCGTTGTTTCGCGCGTGTTTTGTAGCATCCGTGGAGTTACATGGGGAGTATGACTGAAAACATCGCTGATAAGGCCATAAACGATACTCGTATCGTCAAGCAGTTCACCAATCCCGTCAAGGAGCCGATTGACAGCGACATCAACCTGTTCGATCTGCTCGATAACCGCGCCAAGCGCGATCCCGAAGGTGCCATGATCGAATACAAGGGCGATGATGGCACTTGGCACCCGTACAGCGCCCAAGTATTCCGTGACATGGTCATCGACTTGGCCAAGGGCCTGGTCGGACTTGGTGTCAACAAGGGCGATTCAGTCGCCATCGTCTCGCGCACCCGCTGGGAATGGACCGCGCTGGATATGGCGATCATGTCCATCGGCGCGCTCACCGTGCCGGTGTATGAGACCAACTCCGCCAGCCAGGTCAGCTGGATTTTCAACGATTCCAAAGTCACGCTCGCCATCGCCGAAGATGACGGGCAGCGTGACAAGATCGAATCCGTGCGCGATGAGGTGCCCACCCTGCGCAACGTGTTCGTAATCGAGGCCGGCGGTCTGAACGCCATCAAGACCTACGGCGAAAGCGTCACCGACGCCGAATTCTGGGAATACAAGGAAGCCTCCCACGGCGACGACCGCGCCACCATCGTCTACACATCCGGCTCTACAGGCACCCCGAAGGGCGTGGAACTGACCCACCGCAACTTCGCCTTCCTGGTGCTTTCCGCGCTGCAGTACATGCCTCGTGCCGGCGCATGGCCCAACCGCCGTCTGCTGCTGTTCCTGCCCCTGAGCCATGTGTTCGCCC